>Ga0310121_10004045_pt1 | contig 13125 bp, 12 predicted proteins | sample CB27_Tmax_986_MG_FD_203504 | JGI IMG/M metagenome (GOLD analysis project Ga0310121, IMG submission 203504) | Marine microbial communities from Western Arctic Ocean, Canada - CB27_Tmax_986 | ecosystem: Environmental > Aquatic > Marine > Oceanic | place: Canada: Western Arctic Ocean | collected... | reverse complement strand
GCTAACCAATATAAACTTTTCTGAAATAATATATATAAAATGGTTAAACACAGGATTGCCAGATAGCATTCTAATACGTGAAATTTGGGGTATATTAGTATTACTTGGATACTTTCTTATACTGCCACCACTATTGGCAAAAACGGTACTCAAAGATATGTATGTTCGATTAGGTTCAGCGCGTTATTCTATTTTTATAGTACTAATAATTATTGCTCTAACACTGCCGATAAAAATGTATCTTCGCTGGATATTTAACCTTAAGTATATAATCGCTATTCCAGAATATTTTTTCAATTTCTAATCTAATAATATGGCGGATAATCAGGAAAGACACTATAATATACTCAAGCTTAATCGCACTTTTGCAATTTCAAGCTTAGTATTTTTTGCTGTTTGGATACTGGTATTTGTATATGATTTTCAAAGACCATGGAAAAAATACCAAATAGAATTTCGTAAACTGGAAATAGAAAAAATACGCCAGGATCTATATACAGAGTCAGCTGCCCTTGAAAAAAATTCTAATTACAATCAGCTGGTTGAAGAGCTATCTGCAGCAGAAAAGAAATTGACTGTTCGTCAGAATGAATTAGATGAAATTGTTCAGCAATTGGAAATACTTGATGCAGTACTTTATAAAAATAATCAACTCTATCAATTTGCCAAGGCTGATTTGGATGTTTTAAAATATGAATATGAAAAAAGTAAATTTGGTCATGGAGGCAGTGAAAATGCTGGAGAAGAATATGGTGATTTAACCATACATGTGAATAAATACTACTTAGATGTACAAGAGGCGGAGAGTAAAATTGAAACAGTCAAAATCCAAGAGCGAAAAATCAGAAAATATATTGATGAAATAAAATATTCATTAACAACCTTAACGCGCGAGAATAATCTTTTAAAACGGAGGTTGACAAAGGTTGATCCAGAAGCAATGTCTTTCGCAAACAAAATTGGAAACATAGTACGAGATCTACCTATACTCGATTTTATTGATCCCTATTATGAAGTAAAGCAGGTCGTAATTAATGGCCTGGAAGAAGACCTTGTTTATATGGGTATGCCAAAGGTTGATCGTTGCATGACTTGTCATGTAGGAATTGATAAAGCTGGTTTTGAAGATGCACCCCAACCATACAGAACCCATCCCAAATTAGATTTTATGGTTGGACCCAGTTCAGCGCACCCACTAAGTGAATTTGGGTGCACGTCATGTCATGGCGGAAGAGGAAGAGGAACTAAATTCTATACAACAGCACATAGCCCAAATGATCAAGAAACGGCCGATCGTTGGGAAAAAGAATTAGGGTGGGAACCAATGCATTACTGGGAAAACCCCATGCTGCCTAAAAGATATACAGAAGCTGGTTGCTATAAATGTCATAGTAGTAATATGCCGCTTAAAGAAGCAGAAACATTGAGTCTTGGTTTGTCTGTTTTTGAAAAAGCAGGTTGTTATGCGTGTCATCAGGTTGACCGCTGGAATGATTCACCAAAACCGGGGCCTAGCCTTTACCATTTGGCTTCAAAGACAAATAAAGATTGGACATATAAATGGATCTTGGAGCCACGTTCATTCAGACATAACACCTGGATGCCGCATTTTTTTAAGAAAGGGAATAATAGCACACCTGAAGACCTAAAACGATCTGAGCAAGAAGTTCTCGCAATAACCGAGTACTTATTCTCTACTGCAACACCATATAAAACAGCTGACGTTGATTATACCGGACACCAAGAAAAAGGTAGGGCTCTGGTTAATTCCCTGGGGTGTATGGGTTGTCATCAAATTCAGCCCGAACCAGATCCTGAATATGATCCATCCGTTGATGCTATACGAATAGAACAAGGGCCAAACCTCATAGGATTGGGATCAAAAGTAAATAGACAATGGCTATTAGGTTGGTTGAAGAATCCATACAGTTATCATCCAGATACAAAGATGCCGAATCTGCGATTAAGTGACCAGGAAGCTTCCGATATCGCAGCATATTTATTGGCGGATAAAAATGAAAAATATGATGATCTAAATATAGCTGCAGTCAATGAGCCCGTACTGAACGAAATAGCAGCAGATTTCCTATCACAGTTATTACGGAAAACCCAGGTAGATGAGCGAATTTCTGATATGAATTTATCCGAAAAATTAAATTATGCGGGGGAAAAACTTATCGGTCATTATGGTTGCTATTCCTGTCATAATATTGCTGGATTTGAAGATAAAAAACCAATTGGTACTTCCCTTAATGTTGAAGGGAGTAAATTAATCTCTAAGCTTGATTTTGCGTTTTGGCATGATGAAATACCGCACACAAAATGGGACTGGTTTTATAATAAAATTGATAAGCCGGAAACGTTCGACCTCATACCAAATGACGAGGATAATTATGCAGTTAAGCAATTACCTTCATTAGATAAGTCTCGAATGCCACACTATGGGTTAACGGATAAAGAAATCAATGCCTTAGTAACCTTGACAATGGGACTGGTAAAAGATGAAATTCCTGATAGTAAACTTCCAGAAAAAACACCTGCCTACTTAGCTGTATCAAAAGGTGAACGTTTTATACAAACAAATAATTGTCTTGGTTGCCATAAAATAGATGGTGAAGGTGGCGCAATATGGACGGCAACTGCAGCTTGGCTTGGGGAAGTTGCGGGGTCTGAAAATTCCCAAGATATAAGCATGGTACAGAGTTTTAGTCCTCCATTATTGAATACCGAAGGTCGGAAAGTACAGCCGGACTGGTTATTGGATTGGTTTCAGAATGTATCAATGATACGACCTCATTTACAGGTACGGATGCCCAGTTATGATTTTACCCATCAGGAATGGAATGGTGTAATTGATTATTTTCAATCAAAAGATGGCCTGTCTCTAACCTATGAGAATCCGCACAGTTTTTCACAAGTTTCAAATTCATATTTAGCGGGACAAAAGATTCAAGAAGAAGGCGCTTGTATAAACTGTCATTTTTATGGACCTATGAAACCGCGTCAAGATGCCTTAACCTGGGCACCAAACCTGGTACTGACCAAAGAACGTTTGCGACCAGAATGGCTGATTGAATGGTTTAATAATCCACAATCTGTTATGCCGGGAACAAAAATGCCTGCTCCATACATTCCTGTTGATGAGCCTATTAATGATGTTATAGAATACTGGGGCCCCGAGGTTGCTGCTTTTGTTGGGGATACTACGGCAATGTTGAATAGCCTCGTGGATTGGATGTGGGGGCTTGAAGGGGTAGAAGATGTTTCGGCAATTGTAAAGGTTCATCTTGAAAGTCAGGGCTATGGTTTTATAACTGAAGATGAAGACGAATGGGAAGATGAAGAATAGTAATAATTTATTTTGCTATTGGATTTATTACATGCATTGGCAAAATTAAAACTTTAAATGGTATGGATTTATACGGAGGAAATTGTGAATAATAATATAATTAAAATATTAATTCTGTCATCAGTTATGGCCTTTGGTTTCGCGGGAGATATTCAAGGGAAAATAACCTTTGATGGCAAAGCACCAAAAATGAAATCGCTACGAATGGACGCTGATCCAGTATGTGTAGCCAATAATGAAGTAGCACCACGAAGAGAGTGGTTAATACTTGATGAGAATAATGGTTTGAAGAATGTCCTGGTATTTGTAAAAGAGAGTTCAGCTGGATCATCATTAGCAGGTGAATTTAATTTGCCCGAGAACCCTGCAGTTATTGATCAAAATGGTTGTATATATGTACCCCATGTGCTGGGCGTAATGGTTGGGCAGAAGCTGGATATTTTAAACAGTGATGGCACACTGCATAATATCCATGCTCTTCCAAAGGTAAATAAGGAATTCAACAACGCGATGCCGCGCTCTAAAAAACGAATGACAGTACAGTTTGATAAATCAGAAGCACCATTTAAGGTAAAATGTGATGTCCATCCCTGGATGGGTGCTTTTATAGGTGTATTTGACCATCCTTATTTTGCGGTAACTGGTGATGACGGCAGCTATGTAATCTCTGGTTTAGAACCGGGGGTTTATGTTATTGAGGCATGGCATGAAAAACTCGGATCACAAACAGCAAATGTAACGGTAGGTGATAGCGCAGCAAATTTTACTTTTACAAAACCGAAAAAACCCAAAAAGAAGTAAAGACTAGCCCGTAACCCTCGATTAGGCTTTAATAACTGAAGGAAATTTATGGATTCCCATAATCACCACGAAGAGCCATTTTATAGAAAATATATCTGGTCTACTGATCACAAAATCATAGGGTTACAGTATGGAATCACTTCTTTGATTTTTCTCTTAATTGGATTCTCATTGATGATGATCATGCGCTGGCAATTAGCATATCCTGAATCAGCAGTACCGCTAGTAGGATCAATATTTGGAGAAGACGGAATGTTGTTGCCAGAGATTTATAATTCGTTAGGTGCAATGCATGGTACAATTATGATTTTCCTTGGTATTGTCCCGCTGGCAGTAGGCGCTTTCGGTAACTATTTTGTACCGTTACAGATTGGTGCCCCTGATATGGCATTTCCAAAATTGAATGCCGCAAGCTACTGGAGTTATTTTGTAGGTGGTGTTGTGATGATGAGCAGCTTTTTTACTGCTGAGGGCGCTGCTAGATCAGGATGGACCTCATACCCTCCACTTGCAGATATTGAGGTAGGACAGACAATGTGGCTGATTGGAATGATTTTTCTTATTACTTCATCTTTACTCGGATCTATCAATATTATCACAACCATTATCCAATTACGCGCACCAGGGCTAACTTGGATGCGAATGCCTTTTTTTGTTTGGGCACAGTTTGTCACCTCATTTTTATTAGTTTTGGCGTTTCCACCCCTGGAAGCGGCCGCTGTATTACAGCTTATGGACCGCGTAGTCGGCACCAGTTTCTTTTTACCTAGCGGTCTAGTCGTTTCTGGCGAATTATTAGGTGTTAGTGGCGGGGGTAGCCCCCTTTTATGGCAGCATCTTTTCTGGTTTTTAGCTCATCCTGAAGTTTATGTATTGATTTTACCAGCCATGGGTATTGTGGGTGAAGTGATTGCTAATAATACTCGTAAACCATTATGGGGTTATAATTCTTTAGTTTTCTCTGTGGTTTTTCTTGGTTTCATGTCCTTTATTGTCTGGGCCCACCATATGTTTATAACCGGAATGGGCACAGCCATGAGTGCATTTTTCCAAACCACAACCATGATCATTTCTATCCCTTCAGTTATAATATTATCAGCATTTTTCATATCGCTTTGGGGGGCCTCAATCCGTTTTAATACACCCATGCTATTCGCCTTGGCATTTTTACCAATGTTCGGCATTGGTGGCTTAACTGGTTTACCTCTGGGTTTTGCAGCAGCAGATATTTATCTGCATGATACTTATTATGTAATTGGACACTTTCATTATGTTGTTGCACCGGGTACGATTTTTGGCCTATTTGCCGGTATTTATTACTGGTATCCAAAAATTACTGGTAGAAAAATGAGTGAGCTATTAGGTAAACTACATTTTTGGCCTTCCCTGATATTCATGAATGGTGTTTTTATGCCCATGTTCATTCAAGGGCTGGCTGGTGTATCACGGCGACTTTGGGATGGTGGACTAGAATATGCCCACGCTTCCGGTGTGTTGCATTGGAATGAATTTATGTCAATTTCTGCATGGTTACTCGGCCTAGCTCAGCTACCATTTATTTTTAATATTTTTTACAGTTTAAAGCGTGGCGAAAAAGTTGATAAAAACCCTTGGGGTGCTACCACATTAGAATGGACAGCGCCCTCGCCACCACTGCCTCATGTTAATTTCGAAAAGATACCAGAAGTACACCGGGTAGCTTATGAGTATAGTGTACCAGGTCGTAAAAGGGATTTCACACCGCAAACAGAACCAAAAAAAGGATAAAGAAGAATCATGGACATTCCCTATACGGTAGAAGAAAGGCCTGATACGGGGTTATTTAATGCGAAATTAGGTATTTGGCTATTCTTAGCATCTGAAGTAATGCTTTTTGGCGGTCTTTTTTCTGCTTATATATTTTTACGGTTTGGTGCACCAGTTGGTGCGTTTCATGAGTGGGGCCAGGAACTGAATATACCCCTGGCTACATTAAATACACTGATCTTGATTTCATCCAGTGTAACTATGGTAATGTCCTGGGCTTCTCTCAAACTAAATGACTTCAAAAAATACAAACTTTATATGGGGTTAACTTTATTATGTGCTTTGGGATTTCTGATAATAAAATATATAGAATATACTGCGAAGTTTGATCACCATATCTACCCCAGTACCAATACATTCTATGCAATCTATTTTACGCTTACCGGGCTCCATGGATTGCATATTATTGGAGGCATGATCGTTCTTTTTTATTTCTGGATACCAGGTAATAAAATGTGGGATTCAAAACCAGAACAATTTACGAACCGGATTGAGATTGCTGGCCTGTACTGGCATTTTGTTGATTTAGTGTGGATTTTTCTTTTTCCAGTTCTTTACCTGCTTTAGGAGGCATAATTCATGAGTAGTGGACACGATACAGCAGATATTCAAAGCCATATTAAAGTATATATGACGGTTTTTGTAGCATTAGCTGCTTTGACTATAATAACCGTTGCAGCATCTTACCTGGACCTAAGTACAGGTGAAGGGATTTTGCTTGCCTTGACTATTGCTTCTGTTAAAGGATCATTGGTGGCTAGTTATTTCATGCATCTTATATCTGAGAGAGCATTAATTACGTGGATACTGATGCTTACCGCTGGTTTCTTTTTTGTACTCATGTTTATACCAATGGCCTCATTTATTGATCAGACACAGATTGGATGATATCCCTTAAAACATTCCATTTATTTTTTATTGGATTAGCAATACTGCTAACTATTGGTTATGGTATATTTGAATTAATAACACCTTCCAACCCAGGAATTGTATCAGTGATATTTTCTGTATTTTCTTTTATTATTGGAAGCGCTTTAATGATCTATTTTTTTCGTATAATGCAGAAATTCAAAACAATATGACTAAATTGATAAAATTAGTATTTCTTATCCTTATTATTGGCTCCCCTAAGTTTTTAACAGCATGTGCGACCTGTTACGGAGCGCCCGATGCCCCGGCTACACAGGGGTTGAATATGGCGATTATTGTTCTGCTGGCTTTTACAGGAAGTATATTATCTTCTATAGTAATCGCATCATTTTCCTTATATAAAAGATCAAAATCATATCGATTACGACTATCAAACACAGATAATAATTGAGTATGGGTAGTATATGTTAAAATTTCTGCAGAATTACGGACTTCCGATTAGTCTTTCTGAAGCTGGTCCCGGTATTGATGAAATTATCGTTTTGTCGCACTGGCTCATGCTTGTATTATTTGTGGGTTGGGGCACCTTTTTTATTATATCACTAGTGAAGTTTAGGGCATCAAAAAATCCTGATGCAGATTATATAGGTGTAAAATCTCACCTTTCCTCTGTGCTCGAAGTTGCTGTGGCTATAATAGAAATTGTGTTGTTAATTGGTTTCGCTTTTCCCATTTGGGCCAGTCGCGTGAATGATGTTCCAACTGCAAATGATAAAGCAGTTCATATTCGAGTCATCGCACAACAGTATGCCTGGAATATTCATTACCCAGGTGCGGATGGAATCTTTGCTGTTTCAAAACCAGAACTGATAGATGAGGTCGATAACCCTATTGGTTTGGACCGTTCTAGTACAGGCGCAGGTGATGACTTTTATACAATCAATCAAATGCATATACCTGTCAATAAAAAAATCCGCATCGACCTTACAACTAAGGATGTGATCCACAGTTTCAAACTTCCAGAGCTTCGGGTAGGGCAAGATGCCATACCAGGCATGAGTATCCCAGTTCATTTTAAAGCAAATACGACCTCAGAGGAATTCCTAAAGAAAATGGTTGGTACACCCCGGGAAGGCAAAGGATTAGAAATAGCCTGTGCGCAGTTGTGCGGTCTTGGGCATTATCGAATGCGGGGGTACCTAACCATAGATACAGAAGATGATTATAATCTCTGGTTAGAATTACAGGCTCAATATCTCGAAGAAGATAGTGAAGAAGATGAGTGGGGCGATGAGGACGACTGGTAAATAGACCTCTATTATTAGCATTTATTGCTACTGTAATATTAAATGGGGGAAATTAGTTACAGCGATCAATTCGCTACCGTTTGGGTACGTCGCTTATCCAAATTATTGGTGATTTCAACTCTGTTATTAATTTTTTCCGGTGCCTTGGTCAAAAGCCATGAAGTTGGTTTGTCGGTACCAGATTGGCCCACATCTTATGGTTACCAGATGTTTGCTTTCCCTCTTTCAGATATGATTGGTGGCATTTTCTACGAGCATGGCCACCGTATGATAGCAACTATGGTCGGTCTTATGACGCTAATTTTGGCATTTACGATATATTATACTGATCAAAGACTATGGTTAATAAGGACAGCTTTTTTTGCCCTTTGTTTGGTGGTCATTCAAGGACTTTTTGGTGGGTTAACCGTCCTTTTATTTTTACCGACACCTGTTTCTGTAATTCATGCTCTACTAGCCCAAACATTTCTAATGGTTACTGTTTTAATCGCCTATGGATTATCAAATGAAAGGGCGAATCGCATACTAAATGAAAGAACTGATTATAAGGTTCTGAGATTCCCGGCATACTTAGTTACAGGTCTTGTATTTATACAATTAATTATTGGAGCACTGATGCGGCATACGGAGTCTGGATTGGCAATTCCTGATTTCCCGTTATCTGGTGGGTATATAATTCCAACTTTTAACCAAGAAATGCTAAATACAATTCAATCGATGCAATTTGAGTCAGGATTACCATTTGTTACATTGAGTCAGATTATTATTCATTATTTTCATCGTATTGGTGCGTTAGCTGTGGCGATATCAATTGGGTGGCTAACATGGAAAATTATTCAATCGAAGATCAGTAATGAAAGAATATATCGATTAGCAGGATTTTTAATCACACTTCTAATTATTCAAATTACATTAGGTGCCTTTACAATTTGGTCAGTCAAGGAACCATTTATAACCAGCATCCATGTTGTTAACGGCACAGTAATTCTTGGTGTAAGTACTCTGCTAATTTTACGGGTGTCACCAGCAAAAGTATCATGGTAGATTTAATTTGATGAATAAGGGCTTTAACAATATTTTATTAATAACTCGGGCTTATATAGAGCTTATGAAACCGAGTATTTTGATTATGGTACTCATTACCACTCTTTTAGGTTATTATTTGGGCAATGAGGGTGCAATGTCATGGATCAGGCTGCTCTGGACATTATTGGGAACAAGCTTATCAGCAGGCGGCGCTGGTGCACTAAATCAATATTTAGAGCGCGACCAAGATAAACTGATGGACCGCACATGTAATCGGCCCATACCGGCTGGCATCATAAAACCTCAGTATGCGTTATTATTTGGTGTATCCGCTGTGATTATGGGAAGTATAATTCTAGTTATGAAGATAAATACCCTAACAGGATTTCTATCATTATTAACCGCTTTTATGTATGTATTAATCTACACGCCTATGAAAAAATTAACTTGGTTGAATACATCATTAGGATCAATCCCAGGTGCACTGCCGCCGCTAGGGGGATGGACAGCTGCAACAGGTAATGTTGATTCTGGTGCGTGGATTCTATTTGCCATTCTTTATTTATGGCAGCATCCACATTTCTTTGCGATCGCTTGGATGTGTAAAGATGATTATCAAAAAGCAGGTTTTAAAATGTTACCGGTAATTGAACCTAATGGTTCACGAACGATCCGTCAGATATTTTGGCACCTTAGCCTCTTATTTCCAGTATGTTTCTTACCATTTATCATAGGTATGAGTGGTAATATTTATCTATTTGGTACAACAATATTAACATTATTGTATTTTTTATCTGCCATTCCAATGCTAAAGGAAAAATCGTCCAAGAATGCTTCCCGAATACTTAAGGCGTCTGTTCTTTATTTACCATTATTGATGGTGATCATTATCATTGATAAAGGAATTTGAGCATGTTTTTCAGACCATGGGTATATGTATTGGCTTTGATTGTGATTATAGCTTTGATCGCGGTTATGCAACCTGAGACGGAAGGGGAACAGCTCCCAGTTATTGGTGAAATACCAGCATTCAGCCTCGTTGATCAAGATGGTGACCGGTTTACTCTCGATAATGTAAAAGGTAATGTATGGTTAGCGGATTTTATTTTTACGACATGTTCTGGTCCTTGTCCAATTATGACAGAACGAATGGGTATGGTCCAACATGATTTACTCGATATTGATAAATTAAAATTTGTTTCCTTTACTGTTAATCCGGATTATGATACGCCGGAGGTACTAAAAAAATATGCGCAACGATTCGATGCAGATGTTGGTTCCTGGTCTTTTGTGACTGGAAAATATGAACAAATTCAGGAATTAATTGTGGAAGGTTTTAAAATGGGTGATGTAGAGGAAATTGTTTTTCATAGTACACGTTTTGCTTTGGTTGATCATGAAGGGAATCTTCGTGGTTATTATTCTGGCACAGAGCCAGCGGAACATGAAATTTTGACGCGTGATATTCAATCTTTAATAAATGATATACGTTAATATGTTGACAGCCAACACTGATAGTTTCTGGCTGAGAATAATATATATAGTTTCTGTTATAATATCAGGTGCAATAGCGTTTCTAATTCTTGGTCCAAGACCAGTAAGAATTGAAGGATCTCTGGATGTATCTTTTCTGCCAATCCTAAATGCAAGTTTAAATGGAGTAACGACTGTTCTATTAATTGTTGGATATAGTTTAATTAGACAAAAGAAGCGACAGCAGCATAAAAATGTTATGTTGTCAGCTTTTGGTACATCAACCGCATTTTTAATTAGTTACGTTATTTACCATTGGTTTAAAAGTGGTCCAAAGTTGTATACAGGTGATTGGACTACATTATATTACTTCATTTTAATTTCCCATATACTATTAGCAGCTATTATTGTGCCGTTAGCACTTATCACCTTATATCGCGGATGGAATAATCATATTGGTAAACATAGAAGAATCGCCAGGATCACTTTACCCCTATGGCTTTATGTTTCTGTGACCGGGGTGATAATTTATTTTATGTTATACTAGTGAATTTACTTGAACATCCTGCTGGATATCTTTAACCAAGCCACCAAAATTTTTATCAATTTTGAAATCGTGCTTATAGAAAAATTCTTCCTGGAAGAAACCTACTATAACGTATTGAACACCTTTATTTCTTAACCTGCTCATTAGTTCATCCATAAGCCGGTTACTCAAATGTTTATTTCTATATTTTAAGCGTATAACAATCCACTCAAAATGTACAATATTTGTTTTTTCAGATTCTTTCCAATATACACCGCCAACTAGTCGATCTTTCATGTCGAATATCAGCAGGAATTCATGATTCCCCTGAAATACAGGCTCAAGGTTTGATTTAATTAATAAAGAATGGAAACGGGCGATCTCCTTAGGGTGAAAAGGTGGTCTTATTCTATAACCATTGCCTTCATTATCCTCACACAACATAACTAAATCAATACGGCCACGTTCTCCTTCATCCATTGTTACTAGCTCAATAAAATCTGCAGCCGCCAGATGCTTAAACACCAGGTGAGTAAGAAAATGTTGTTCTTCATCGTTTACTTTTAAATTTTCATGGATGTGATGAAGTTTATTCTGTAAATCATCTTCGGTTACTTTTCTGGCGCGCAAATCGCGCAGTAATTCCCATAATAAATCCTTTAATTCCTGGCGTGAATCCTTCAAACAGGTCATAAGAAAAAACCTTACCCGAGTTTCAGGATATTCTAATAATAGGTCACCAAGGTTATAATCCTGGTACAATTCCTGCAATATAGTTGTCCGTGCTTGTAATGTTGCATTTTGGTTTAGATCAAGCCAGCGCTCGTATCGCAATGCGGCGAAAACCATTCGTTTGGTCAATACTCCATCATTATTCACTTCATCGACAAAATCATTAATTCGATCAATAGTTAAACCAAATTTCTTAGCTTTCCTGAGTTTAATCTTGTCTTTGTTTAACTCTTCTTTAAATTGTGCAATTATAGGTATTCCATATTTGACTTTTGCTACTTGCAATATCACCGAGAAAATTAATTCCCAATCAGCCATTCGTTTTAAACCGGGGTAATGATTTTCTGTGTCTTCAATAAATTCACCATAGATACTGAAAAGTAGATTTGCAATTCCCGTTGTATTTTTTCGATTAGAAATCGAAATCAATCTCGTTCCGGATGCGTAATCGTGTTCAGGAATAATCAAGTTTTTTGGAGAAGGATCACCAATTCTAACCTTTTTATCAGAACGCCACCAGAAATTGATGTAAGCAGCTGAACCACTCCATATAAAATGAAGCCAACGCATTTGCCAACGATCTGGAGCCGAATTTTTCTCTATTTCATTTCTATTTCGTTCGAGATATTGATAGAGAGTTTCCCCGGGAATATATTCTTCGGTATATAGATTATATTCAGGCCAATAACCGCCAAATTCTTCAACAAAATTTTGTCCATGAATAGATGATCCCATTATTACCAGCCATTTAATCTCTTTTTCCATGAATATTTTTTCATGTGCTTCATTAATATTGATGGCAAAATTGTATGCTTCATCATCTTTGGTTTGAACCAAAATACGTAAGACACTTTTACCATGGTTTTTCCCTAGGAAGGTAATCCATATCCCATCTGGTTTAATATCGTCCAACTCTATTAAACGATGATCGTAGAAAAGAAATATCGATTCTCTTATAACAACTGTATTGGTTAGCGCTATCACTAACATTTCTCTTAGTTCAGGTTTTACTAGTTCATCAAATACAATTACATCTTTCCAAGTATACTCAGTACCATTTTTACTATTGATGGCCAATTTTCGGTTCGGTCCGATCCAGGAACGAAAACCATTCACCAGGTTATATTGTTCCTTTTGAGCGTATGAAATAATTCTTTTTGGGGAATCTGAAATTTGCCACCAATATAATTCTGACCGTGCCCAGATATATTTTGTCGGATGGTGAATGCCATAGT
>Ga0310121_10004044_pt1 | contig 13130 bp, 11 predicted proteins | sample CB27_Tmax_986_MG_FD_203504 | JGI IMG/M metagenome (GOLD analysis project Ga0310121, IMG submission 203504) | Marine microbial communities from Western Arctic Ocean, Canada - CB27_Tmax_986 | ecosystem: Environmental > Aquatic > Marine > Oceanic | place: Canada: Western Arctic Ocean | collected... | reverse complement strand
CCTTCTCGAGTGCTTGATAGATCGGCACCGTCCCGATCGGTACCGGTGAATTCCGGATGATCCACTCACGCGTTTCGTGGATGTCTTCGCCCGTCGAGAGATCCATCACCGTGTCGGCACCCCAGAGCGTCGACCACTGGAGCTTCTCGACCTCGTCCTCGATCGACGACTTCACCGCTGAATTGCCGATGTTGGCGTTGATCTTCACCAGGAAGTTGCGGCCGATGATCATGGGCTCGAGCTCGAGGTGACGGACGTTGGCAGGGATGATCGCGCGGCCGCGCGCCACCTCGGCCAGGACGAATTCGGCGGGCAATGATTCACGCGCCGCGACAAACTCCATCTCGGGCGTGACCTCCCCGCGACGCGCGTAATAGAGCTGCGTACCGACGACGCCCGTCGCGCGGCGGGCGTCGATCCAGGCCTGCCGGAGCTTTGGAAGCCCGGCGCGCACGTCGTGCCCCATCGGGCCGCTGGTGTCATACAGCCGCATCGGCGCTTCGTCGCCGCCGAGCGTCACCTCACGCATGGGGACCTGCACGTCCGCAACAGGGCCGCCTCGTGACAGCGGGATCGAGCGTGATTCGTAGACCTTCCTGGAATTCGGGTATGCCGTCGTGAAATCGATCATCAGATTTGAAGGCGGGACCGCGCCGCGCTCCCTCCGCCGGTACCAGGTGGACCGTACAGTCCATTAGTCCGGACCAGATTCCAAGGGTATGCCTCAATCCCTGTCGGGATACCCCTGGCGGCCAACGATGATTATACTCGCGACATGCGCCTGTCAATCGCGAGCGGTCTGCTGCTTGCGGGTTCCGTGACGTTTGCGCAAACGCCCCCGCCCGCTCCGGTGCCTCGTCCGGCGGCCGCTCCGGCTCGTGCAGGGATGGCGATGACGGTGACCAATCCCCAAGGAGCCACGCTGCCCGGGATACACGTCGAGGTGCTTGGCGTGTCGGACCGCAGCGGCGACACGAACGCGATCGGTCAGATGAACTTCCCGCGCATGCGGGCCGGCACGTATCGCGTGCGCTTCAGCGGTGAGCGTGTCATTACCTTCGAGAAGGAGGTCGTGCTTCGGGCCGGTCGGATAGCCGACATCGATGTCACACTCAACGCCGCCCCGCCGCCGCCCGAACCCGTGGCGCCGCGTCCGCCTCCGGTGGGACCGGCGGGCGAGCCGCGGACGTTATCGGTCGTGGATCTCATCGAGCGAGAGCTTATCGCCAATAACCAGCCCCGCCGGGACACCGTGGTCTCCTGTAGCGGCAACACGCGCAGTACCCTGATCCAGCTCAATCAGGACCAGCCCCAGCGCCTCTACGACACTGCGGAAGTCACCTACTACGTGATTGCAGGTGAAGGCGCGGTACGGATGAACGACCGCGACACCGCGGTCGGCGCCGGGAGCTTTGTGTCGATCCCGCGCGGCACCGCGCACGCCCTGACCCGGCGTGGCCGGCGGCCGCTGATCGTGCTTGGCACGGTGAGCGGGACCCCATGTGAGGAGCCGCGCTGATTGACGCACCGAGGCCCTTTGCCGAATGGGTCGCAGCACTGGAAGTACGCCACCTGGCCGATCTGCGCGTGCCGGAGATGGCGAAGGCGCTGCGCGCGCTGTCATCTGCCTACGTCGAGCGCCGGGGCGAGGCGGTGCACCGCACGCTGGACAGCGCCGGCAAGCGCGCCGCATTTGCGCTTTTCTACGCACCTCTCCACTTCCTGACCACCTACCTGATTGTCCGCGCGCTCGAGGCTCACGTACCCGCGCCACGTGCGATTCTGGACATCGGATGTGGAACGGGTGCGGCAGGCGCCGCCTGGGCGATCGCTGCCGGCGGCGCACCGCCCGTCATCGGGATCGATCGTCATTCGTGGGCGGTTGACGAGGCGAAATGGACCTACCGTCGGCTGGGTCTCGAGGGGCGCGCGCGCCGCGGGGACCTGGCGCGACTGCCGCCGCTCGGGCCCGGGACGGCGGTGGTGGCCGCGTATGTGCTGAACGAGCTGCACGGCCCGCAGCGGGAACAGCTCGAAGATCGATTGATCGAGGCCGTCGAACGCGGCGTGCGCGTGCTGGTCGTCGAGCCGATCGCGCGCAGCATCACGCCCTGGTGGAGCCTCACGGCATCCCGCATCGAAGAGGCCGGAGGGCGCGCGGACGAGTGGCGCTTTCCGGTTGACCTCCCTCCACGCCTTCGCCTGCTCGACAAGGCCGCCGGCCTCGACCATCGAGAGCTGACCGCCAGATCGCTTTACGGTCCAGGCCTGCCTGGCTGAACCGGTTCTCAGGTTCTCTGGTGCTCTGGCGCGTGGGTTCCGGTTCACAGGAACCCGAGCACCAGCACCCGAGGACCGCGCCCCCCCCCAAGCTACCGTAACAGCGGACGGACAAACGCCGGGTCGCCGTCATTTGGCGCCGGGGAGACGCCCAGGATTTCTGCGAGCCCGTTGTAGATGTGCACGTTCTCGAACGCCGGCACCGTGACGCTCCTCCTGAACGCCGGACCGGCGGCGACAAACACGCCTCTCATCGACATGGCCGCCGGATCGTAGCCGTGCTGCCCTCCCGCAGGACGGATGGTCCGCGCGAGAATGGCCGCGACGGTCGTCCGGCAGAGCACCTGCTAGCCCTCGTCCACCACCCCGACAATCGGCGGAATCCGCGGATGGTCCCGGTAGTGCCAACTCTCAGGCGTCGAGGCGCGGCGATACACGTGCAGGCGGGGATGGGCCTTCACGAGCGCGCGATACACCTGGTCTTCTTTCCCCGCCTTCGGGAAGAGGCCGACGGTCGGATTGATGTCCGTCACGTCGACGGCCTCGAGTGAGATGTAGTCATCCAGGACGACGACGCGGTCGGTGCTGACCGCCGCCATCCCGCGATCTGACACAACGACGATATTGACGCGGTCGGTCAGAGAGCGCCGCTCCAGCCCGCGCAACAGGCGCCCGAGATACCTATCCGCGCGCACGATCGCATTACGGACCTCTCGCGAATCCGGTCCGTCATCGTGCCCGGCCGCATCGGTGTCGTCGAAGTACAGGGTCAAGAATATCGGGCGCTCGGCCGGGGGCAAATCGAGCCACCGCAGGACCTAGTCGACCCGGTCGCTCGGCGGATAGCTGCCGTCGTAGGCCTTCCAGTAGCGCGGACGCATGCCGCCAATCGGCGTTTCCGAGCCGACCCAGAACATCGAAGCGGCCGTCTGATGCTGGCGCTGCGCGGTGACCCAAATCGGCTCGCCACCCCACCACATCGGATCGCGGACCTCCTCCGGCTTTGTCCTGGCGAAGGTCCGTCCGGTCTCCGGACCCCTGATGGTGTTGGCGACGATGCCGTGGCGGCCTGGATAGAGGCCGGTGACGATCGTGTAGTGGTTGGGGAAGGTCTTGGGCGGAAAGCTCGAGATCAGGTTCTCGGCGCGCACGCCGCGCGCCATCAAGCTGCGGAGGTTCGGAGTGGGGGCCCTCGTGTGGTCGTCCCACCGCCATCCGTCGAAGGAGATCAGGATAACGGTGGGCGGGGGGTCGCCGGCGCCTGGACGGCTCTGAAGAGCGCTCGCCGCGCCCGCGACCACGACAAGCAGCGGGAGGAGCAGGGCGACTCGGCGCACCCGTCGAGTGTAACCGCTGCCTGGTGCGCCCTGCTCACCGCGTCGAATCGGCCCTGCCATGGGGCTGCGGGGGGTCTGACCGCAAGTACAATCCACCCATGGCGTGCACACGTCGCGCGGTGCTCGCAGCCGCGCTCCTGGCTGCCGGTGGCCTCTCCGGGCTTGCGCAGACACCGGCGCGCGACCGGCCCCTGGCCGTCGTCGCCGAGTTCGACGGCATCATTCACCCGATTTCATCGGAATACCTGACCGCGGTCATCGACCAGGCCGATACCTCCGGCGCGGACATCGTCATCTTCGTCCTCAGGACGCCGGGAGGACTCCTCGAATCGACGCGGACCATCGTGTCTCGGATGATCACGTCCCGGGCGCCGGTGGCCGTCTTTGTGGGGCCGTCCGGAGCGCGAGCCGCGTCCGCCGGCTTCGTGATCATGATGGCCGCCGATGTCGCGGCGATGGCCCCCGGCACCCACATCGGCGCCGCCCATCCGGTCTCGGGCACCAGCGAGACGATGGACGAGACGACGTCGAAGAAAGCGGCGTCGGACACCGCCGCCTACGTCCGGTCTCTCGCCGAGGCCAGGGGCCGCAACGTGATGCTCGCGGCCGAAGCGGTGCTCGAGAGTCGCGCGTTCACCGATCGTGAAGCACTGCGGGCCGACCCGCCGCTCGTCGAGTTCTCCGCGGGCAACGTCGGCGAGCTGCTGCGTCAGCTCGACGGAAAATTAATCAAGCGATTTGACGGCCGGACGACCGTGCTCCGCACGGCCAACGCGGAGGTGCGCCGCGTGAACATGACGCGGCGACAGGAGTTTCTCGGCGCCATCGCGCATCCCCAGATCGCCACCCTGCTGCTGACGCTCGGCATGCTCGGCTTGACGATTGAGCTCTGGAGCCCGGGCGCGATACTGCCTGGCGTCGCGGGCGGGCTGTGCCTGCTGCTCGCGTTCTTCGCCTTCCAGATTCTGCCGGTCAGCGTCGCCGGACTGCTGCTGTTCCTGTTCGGTCTTGCGCTTCTGATTGTGGAGCTGACGATCCCGAGCTTTGGCGTGCTGGGCATCGGCGGCACGATCAGCCTGGTGCTCGGATCGATCATGCTCACGCGCGACGCGATTCCGGGCGTCGAGGTTGGCCTCGGGTTCATCGTCCCGACGGCCCTCGCGTTCGCCGCCATCACCCTGTTCCTGGGCCGTCTCGCCCTGGCCTCGCAGCGGCGACGTCCGGTCACGGGGGTGGACGCGATGATTGGGGTGGGTGGTCTTGTGCGCGACGCCATCGGGCCGACCGAGCCCGGCAACGTCGATATGCATGGCGAAATATGGCGCGCGCAGAGCGCGAGTCACATCGCGGCCGGACAGCCCGTCCGCGTCACCGCGGTCGACGGCCTCACGCTGATCGTCGAACCGTCCGGCGCCGCAGTGCGCAAAGGAGAAAACTAATGGAAGGCCTGAATCTCTCCCCGATGCTGATCATCGCCCTGGTCATCGTCTTCTACGTGTTCAGCTCAATTCAGATTCTGTCCGAGTACGAACGAGGCGTGATCTTCAGGCTCGGGAAGCTCCTGCCCAAGCCCAAGGGGCCTGGCGTGGTGCTCGTCTTCCGTCCCATCGATCGCATCGTCCGCATGAGTCTCCGCACCGTCGTGCACGATGTGCCGCCGCAGGACATCATCACGCGCGACAACGTGTCGGTGAAGGTGAACGCTGTCGTGTACTACCGCGTCATCGACCCCCTGCGCGCCGTCGTCGAAGTCGAGAACTTTAGTTATGCCACCTCACAACTGGCGCAAACCACGCTGCGAAGTGTGCTGGGCCAGGCGGAGATGGACGACCTGCTCTCGGAGCGGGATCGGCTCAATCAGAAGCTGCAGGAAATACTTGACAAGCAGACCGACCCGTGGGGCATCAAAGTGTCGGCGGTGGAGGTGAAGCACGTCGACCTGCCGCAGGACATGCAGCGCGCCATGGCGCGGCAGGCCGAGGCCGAGCGTGAGAAGCGCGCGAAGATCATTCACGCCGAAGGCGAGCTCATCGCCTCGGAGAAGCTCGCGCAGGCGGCGGCGATCATCGACCGCGAACCGGCGGCCATCACCCTGCGCTATCTGCAGACCCTCACCGAGATCGCCTCCGAACAGAACTCCACGATCGTCTTCCCGCTCCCGATGGAGCTGATGCGGATGATGCGCGCAGGCGAGAAGTGACAACCTAGAGAGCGGTTCTCAGACCGAGCTACCGAACGATCCGGAACAATTCATCCGCAGCGCTCAGGACCGTCCACCGGAGGCGCTGCGGATACTGCAGTTCCCGTCCCAGAAAATCCCGAACGATCCGCGCCGCCTCCGGCGACCGGTGGCCGCTGAGCACCGCGTCGGTCCACCGCGTAGGAAAGAAGATGTCTCCCGTACTCTGGATTTCGCGCAGCAGCTCGAGGCTCGGCTCGATGAACCGCCGTGCGTGGACCTCGCGGAGGGGATGATTCAGATACGCCAGGGATTCGGTGACCCACGGCTCTCGGCGCCGATTCTCCGCCAAGCGAAGGCGCGCAAAAGCCTGTTCGCGTGCACGAGGGTCGGCCGAGAGGGCCGGCATCACGAACGCGAATCTCTCCTTGCGATCGGGGTTCTGGATACGGTCAAGCTGGGTCTGCAGAACGTCCTGCCACGCCGGCACCTCGCGAACGGCAAGTTCGAGCGCCATCGCAATTTCGTCAGCCTCGGCGAACGCCAGTCCCGGAATCGTCTCGCTGCGGCGCCACAGCCGCTCGATCCGCGCCAAGCCATCCGGCGTGAGCGCCACGTCCCTGAACGCGGAGAACCAGGCGGATTTCGCGCTGCTCGGCTCTGCGCGGCCGGCGCCCGCGCGCAGCATGGCCTCGAGAGCCGGCGCCCGCCGCAACCGCTCCTTCCCGTCGAGATGGAACCAGAACGCGCGCGTCGTGTAGGCCAGCACGCGCTGGAGGTTCTGCTCGTCGGTCTCGGTCGGCAGCGCCCGGACGGCCGCATCGAGAAATGCGCCCGGCGCAACATGCGACTCCAGCATGTTGTCCCAGAGCGTGACCCAGGCGCTGCCCCTTATCAGCGGATCTGCGATGGCCTCGATGTGTCGCACCAGGTAGTCCCGGCTTGCGGCGTCCAGGACGAAGAGGCCGTAGGCATGGCCGCCGCCGTTCGGCAGCACGTACAACGGTGCCGGCATCCCTACAGCGTCGCTAACCGTCGTAACGGCCCCCGTGGGCGTGACGACAACCTCACGCGCGCCGGTGGCGTACCCCAGGGCAACGCGAAACCGTTGCGGCCACACGAGGCCTCGCCGCAGCGGGTCGGTGAAGTTCAGCGTGAGGCGTGAGACGCGGCCGCCGTTCACCTGCAACGTGGTCATGAACTCGGGACGCCCACGCTCCTCAACCCACGCCCGGCTCCACGCTGCGATGTTCTGCGGCGTTCGCGCATCAAAAATCCGGACGAGATCCAACCACGTCGCGTTCCCGAACGCATACGTCTTGAGATACTCCCGAAGACCCTCGCGGAACGTCGCCTCGCCGACGATCGTCTCAAGCTGGCGCATCGCGATCGGGGCCTTCCGGTAGATGATCGCGCCGTAGAGCTGCCCCGCTTCGTCCAGATTCGCCAGCGGCTGACGGATCGGGTTCGCGCCCGCCGTGCGATCCACCTGGTAGGCCGCCGGGTAGTTCGTCAGCAGGAAGCGGAGGTCGTGATTCACCTGCGGGAACGACGGGTTGACGATCTTCCCCGCCATGAAGCCTGCGAACACTTCCTTCATCCACACGTCGTTGAACCATCGCATGGTCACGAGATCGCCAAACCACATGTGCGACGTTTCATGCGCGATCACGTTGGCCCGATCGAGCATCTGGTTCTGGGTGGCCGACTCTTCGAGCAGCAGGCTGGCGGCGTTGTACAGCACGGCGCCGGGATGCTCCATGCCGCTGAACTGGAACGACGGGATTGCCACGAAATCGAACTTGTCGAAGGCATACGGAATCGCGGTGTAATTTTCGAGCCAGGCCAGCGCGGCGGCGTGGAGATCGAAAATCGCGTCCCGGTTGCGCGCCACCTTTGCGGCGTCCGTCTCGCGGTGGAACATCCTGAATTCACGCCCGTTCCGGTGCGCGGTCTCCACGGAAAACCTCCCAGCCGCGAAGGCAAACAGATACGTTGGAATCGGCTTGGTCTCGGCGAACCGCACTCGGGTCCGTTGCCCGTCTGACTGGGTCGCGGACTCTGCGCCGTTGGCCACGGCCTTCCATCCGGCGGGCACGTCGAGCGACAGGGTGAAACGGGCCTTCAGGTCGGGCTGATCGAAACAGGGAAACGCGTGATGGGCGCGCGCCGGGACGAACAACGTATAGAGCAACTCGTGGTCGCGGTTGAGGGGCTCGTCGCCCGCGACGAAATCAACCGCGATCTCGTTCTCCCCCGCTCTGGTGGCCTGGGCCGGGATGATGAGATGTCCGTCCTCGAACGTCACGGGCAGCTCGGCGCCGCCGGCGCGCACGCCACGGACGTGATCGCGCGGCCGCGCGAAGTCCAGGACCACACGGTGCGGCGCCGCCAGCGTAAATCGGAGGATTGCACGTCCTTGCACGGACTCGCTGACGTCCGCCGGGACGACGAACGCCAGCTCGTAGCGCAGCGACCGGATTGTTTCGGCCCTCTCCCGCGCTAGCGTCACAGTGACGCCGCGTCCTGGCGGGTCGGCGCCGGGCTGGCTCGCCAGCGTGGTCGCCAGTAACAGGCCCAACATGCAGTGACGATATCAAAGGCAGAGGCAGTTAGTGGCATGTCTCGCCCAAGACGGGAGCGGCCTGTGACGCCGGCGTGGCTTCGGACGCCCTGGTGTTGATCACCAACCAGCCGTGTCCGTGGTCTGGTGGAAGGCGATGGATCTGACGCGCGTGCGCCCTACGCCTTGCGGTATCGCCACGCCGTCCTGCGGACCAGCGCGAGAACGACGGGGCGAGGGAGACAGCGTACAAGCCTCGCAATCGTGCGGTTGACGCGGCCAGGGACGCAGACGGGAATCCCGGCCATGGACGCCTCGAATCCCTGGCGCGCGACGGCCGCCGCGTCCATCCACAGCCACCTCGGCAGTTGTGCCACGGTGGCGCGAGTGCCGGTAACATCGTGAAATTCGCTCCGCGTGAACCCGGGACACAGCGCCGTCACGCGCACGCCTGACCGCGCAACTTCATTCGACAGCGACTCGGAGAACTTCACCACCAACGCCTTGCACGCCGCATAGAGCGTGTGGCCGGCCGGCGCGGGCACCAGCGCGGCGAGAGACGCGACGTTGATGATGCGCCCGTAGCCGCGATCGACCATGCCCGGCAACAGGCGGCGCGTCAATTCCGCCGGCGCGACAACCATGACCTGGAGCAGCGCTTCGTGCCGCGCCCACTCTGATGCGGTGAAGGCCCCCGGGACGCCATATCCCGCGTTGTTCACGAGCACGTCAACCGTCAGGCCACGATCGGCTATCTCACGGCACAGCCTCGCCGGGGCATCTCGTTCCGACAGGTCTGCCGCGATCACCTGCACGTGTCTCGCGTACCGCTGGACGAGCCTGTCAGCCACCGCCCTCAGTCGGTGCTCGCGCCGGGCGGTGATCACAAGGTCGAACCCTTCGGCGGTAAACACCTCGGCAAACGCTTCGCCGATGCCGGATGAGGCACCGGTGATCAGAGCGGTTCGTGGGTTCACGGGTGCTCTGGTGCTTGGGTTCCGGTGCTCGGGTTCAAGGTGCGCAGGTTCACGCGGTTCATGGGCTCATCGGATCGGGAATAAACCGACGCGGAGACATTAGCAGAAACGCGACACGGAACCGATTGAAGCACGACAGCGGGCCATTCGGAATTTTCCGGGAGCACGAGGCCGCGCACCCGTGCCAGTGGGCTGCGATCGCGTCGATCGCCGGTAAGCTGGGGTGCACGGCCGGCAGCGACCGTCAGGCACGCGCAGCGTCGGTTTCAGTATCGTTGGGGGCGAGCCGTATCGGGGCATAGTGTGCGCTGTCAGAAGCAGAGGCCGTTAATACTTCCTCTAGATCTCGACGCCGTGATGACGGGGACGCCCGTTCATGTGACCGGCCGCGTCAATCGCACGATCGCGACGCTCGCACGATATGTGCCGAAGCCCCTGCAATCCGGCAGGCCGTAATCCTTCTCATGGCCAATCCTCCGGCGCGGTCAGTGCCTCCGCCTCATGAACCCGGATACGCGGACACGATCCGCGAAGCCCATCAGCTGGAGCGTATTGCTCTGTGCGCATCGCGCTCGGCTCGGCGATAATCTCTCGGCTTCATGAACGCCCCCACCGGAAGGACCGCCGGCCGCCTCGGAACGTTCGGCGGCGTTTTCACGCCGAGCGTCCTCACGATTCTCGGGCTCATCCTCTTCCTGCGGCTCGGGTACGTCGTCGGCGCCGGCGGGCTTCGCGACGCGCTGCTCATCCTCGCGGGCACGCACCTCATCGCGCTCCTGACGAGCCTCTCGCTCGCGGCGATCTCGACCAACGTCCAGGTAAAGGGTGGCGGCGTCTATTACCTCATCTCGCGGAGCCTCGGGGTCGAGTTCGGCGGCGCGCTCGGCGTCGTTCTCTTCCTCGCACAGAGTATCTCGGTCGCCTTCTATCTGATCGGCTTCGCCGAGGTAGTGACCGCGATCTTGCCCGCGGAGTGGAGCGCCTCGGCCAAGATCGTCGCGGGCGTCGCGACGCTCATTCTCTTCGTCTTCGCGTGGCTCGGCGCGGAGTGGGCCACTCGGCTTCAGTACGTGGTCATGGCGGCGCTCGTGCTCGGGCTCGTATCGTTCTTCGCGGGTGCGATCGGTGCGTTCTCGGGGGAGACGCTCGCGGCGAACTGGTCCGAGGGAGCGCCCGGCTCGCCCGGCTTCTGGCTCCTCTTCGCCATCTTCTTCCCGGCAGTGACCGGCTTCACGCAGGGCGCGAGCCTGTCGGGCGACCTCGAGAACACGGGAAAGAGCCTGCCCAGCGGCACGTTCGCGGCGGTCGGCGTGTCGATGGTCGTCTACTTCGGCGCCGCGATCGCCTTCGGCGGCGCGATGCCGGCCGAGGGGCTCGTCGCCGATTTCAACGGGATGCAGCGTGTCTCGTGGGTCCCGCCGCTCATCGTCGTCGGCATCGTCGCAGCGACGGTGTCGTCCGCGATGGCCTCGTTCCTCGGCGCGCCGCGCATCCTCCAGGCGCTGGCGAAGGACCGCGTGTTCCCGATCCTCACGCCGTTCGCAGCGGGGCACGGGCCGGCGTCGAATCCGCGCCGCGCCGTGCTCCTGACGCTCGTCATCGCGCTCGGCTTTGTCGCACTCGGCGGCATCGACTTCATCGCGCCGATCGTGTCGATGTTCTTCCTCATCTCGTACGCTCTCCTCAACTACGCGACCGCGTTCGAGGCGAAGGCCGCGAGCCCGTCGTTCCGGCCGCGGTTCCGGTATTTCCACTACCGCGCAAGCCTCGCGGGCGCCTGGGCGTGCTTCGGCGCGATGGTCATGATCAACGCGTGGGCGAGCGCGCTCGCGGTCGCGCTGCTCTTCGGGCTCTACCAGTACGTCCAGCGGATCGCGCCGCCCGTGCGATGGGCGGACAGCCGCCGCGATCACTACTTCCAGAAGGTGCGCGAGAACCTGATGGCGATGGCGGGCGCGCCGGTTCACGCTCGCAATTGGCGGCCGCATTTCCTCGTCTTGTCGGACGCTCAGCAGCGGCGCGATCTCCTGGCGCGCTTCGCATCGTGGATGGAGGGCGAGAGCGGCCTCACGACCGTCGTGCGCATTCTCCCCGGCTACGGTCCACGGATGGTGGAGAAGTGCCGCGAGGCGCGGAACGAGATCGAGGCCCATCTCGAGAAGAGCGGCGTCGACGCGTTCGCGCTGGTGATCGCGGCGGTGGACCTCGAACAGGGCATGCAGACGCTCCTTCAAGCGCACGGCCTCGGGCCGATCCGCGCGAACAGCGTCCTTCTCAACTGGCTTGAGACCAAGGCGGCCGCCACCCAGGAGGAGGCGAAGCGGCTGTACATCCGAAATCTCGGGTCGGCGTCGCGCCTCGGCGCAAACGTCATCGTTCTCGACGCGAAGGAGTCGGAGTGGCCGACGCTCAGGGAAATTCCGGCCGAAGGGCGGCGAATCGATGTCTGGTGGTTCGAAGACTCCTCGAGCCGCCTCATGCTCCTTCTCGCGTACCTCATGACGCGTTGCGAGGAGTGGCGCGGGGCGACGATCCGACTTCTCGTGTCGTCGCGCGAGTCGAAAAAGGAAAAGACGCGTGCACGATTCGAGGATGACCTGAGTGAGATGCGGATCGAGGCTGACATCCAGACGGTCGATCACCTGAACCGGGAGAAGCTCACGGCGCTCTCGAAAGACGGGTCGCTCGTCTTCCTGCCGCTACGGTTCTCGCGCGGCGTTCCGGTGGACCCGTTCGGCGAGCCCCTCGCGCCGCTTCTCGACGGCCTGCCGGTCGTCGCGCTCGTTTCGGCCGCGGAGGACATCGACCTCGAGGCGCAGCCAGACACCGGCGAGCCCGCGCGCGTGGCAGAGCTGACCGATGCGCTCGCGGAGGCGCGAAAGACGCTCGCCGCCGCCGAGAAGGAAGAGCAGTCGGCGCGCGACGATCTCACCGAGGCTGTCACGGCCGCACGGCGCCGGGATGCGGAGCGGGCGGAAGCGACGGACGACGAGAAGTCCGAGAGCGCGCTGGCGAAGACACGCTCAGAGACATCGGAGGCAAAAGAGAGGCTGAAACGCGTTGAGACCGGTGCGCGCGCTGCCCGCGAGCGCGTTGAAGAGGCGCAGCGGGATCTCGCACGAGCAGCGCCGGAAGCGGCGGACGCGGAAGCAGAAGCACCCGCCGCGGACGGGGAGGCGAAGGGCTGAGCGAGAGTCACTGATCACAGGTCCGGTTCGGGAAACAACACGCCGGCCGCGAGCTTCCACTCCGGATCCAGCGCGCGCTTGACCGCGCGCATCTCCTCGATCCCCCGCTCCCCGTACAACTCGCGCAGCAGCTGCTGCTTGAGCGCGCTGCGCCCGACGCCGTGCTCGGCGAGCGGCGCGCCGCCCAGTGCCACGACGCGCCGGTCGCGTCGATCGCCGGCAAGCTGGGGTGCACGGCCGGTAGCGACCGTCAGGCACGCGCAGCGTCGGTTTCAGTATCGTGGGGCGATCCGTATCGGGGCATAATGTGCGCTGTCAGAAGCAGCGGCCGTTAATATTTCCTATAGATCCCCCTCCTGAGGCATCGAGAAACCTGGTGTCAGGCCAGCGGGTACTGATTCTCGGCAGCGGCGGCGACGATGCCATCGGGACGATGTTCGTCAGGGCGGCCGAACAGGGCAGCCTGCCCGTGGAGCTGGTGGACGTCCGTATTGACATCACGCGGAGCCTTTTCGACCGGGTGGCCTTCCGTCTTCTGAACCGGCGGCATCGGGGCGAGACGGCGTTCAACCAGCGCGTGTTGTCCGCAGCCGCCCGGTTCAAGCC
>Ga0310121_10004043_pt1 | contig 13136 bp, 6 predicted proteins | sample CB27_Tmax_986_MG_FD_203504 | JGI IMG/M metagenome (GOLD analysis project Ga0310121, IMG submission 203504) | Marine microbial communities from Western Arctic Ocean, Canada - CB27_Tmax_986 | ecosystem: Environmental > Aquatic > Marine > Oceanic | place: Canada: Western Arctic Ocean | collected... | reverse complement strand
CAAAACGCTCGCGTCAAAACGCCAAGCCGCGTACCAAGAGTTTCGCAATGTCGCCTAACGCTTACAAAGCAAAACCCGCAGAAAACGGCATTTCATCAGCCCAGTCTTGGGGTCAGGTTGCCATTAGGTGAGAACTTGCGGAGCCGTTCACAGCCGAAGAAGTTTTTAACCGCCAGCATACGCCAATTCACCCATTCTAGCAGGCCTCACATCTTTAGCCAACCAAGCGCGTTTGGCAGCGCTCGGCGCAGGTCTCCCGACCTCGCGCTCGGCGCAGGTCTCACGACCTCGCCGTTTGGTGACCGCAGGTCTCCCCTGAAGTGGCAAGCCGGCTTCCACTGCTGGGAGACCTGCGGTCGGTCAAGTGCTGGGTCGGAGACCCACGCACAGCGCTTCCGTCCCTCGTCGTTTGGCGGCGCTCGGCGCAGCGCTCCCGACCTCGCTATTCGATCGACGCCAAGATGCGGAGGTGTACCAGACCGCTGGTAGAAACGCACCCTCCCGAAGTAGCAGCGGAGTGCCAAACCTCTGCTACTTGGCAAAGATGCGTTTGCACCCGCGGACTGGTACCGCCGCACGTTGCGAGGGTTCCGTGACAAACCATCAGGTAAAAAGAGCGGTGATTGGCTGACCGTCATCGGCAACGGTGAATGGTCGCTTTTCCGGAGACAGGATTTTCTTGTCGATCGGAATTCCGATTGCGTAGGCGATCGTGGCGTTGAAATCGGGGACCACCACGATATCATCGATGACCTCACGCCCTTCTGCATCGGTTTTGCCATACTTGATTCCGCCTTTTATCCCGCCTCCGGCCAGCAAACAGGAAAATGCTTGCGGATAATGGCCACGGCCGTTATTTCGTTGGGTTTGAATCGTTGGTGTTCGTCCGAACTCGGTGGCCACGACGACGAGAGTTTCGTCGAGCATGTGACTGGAAGCCAAATCGGCCAACAACGCTGCGAGCGCTTGATCGAGAACAGCACTCTTTTCACCTACTCGCGTAAAGTTATCGTCGTGCGTGTCCCAACCACCGTTGTTCACTTCGACGAATCGGACTCCGTTTTCGACCAAGCGTTTCGCGAGCAAGCAGCCCTGCCCAAAGGGATTCGCACCGTAGTTCGCGCGTTTCCGTTCACCTTCGCGAGTCAAGTCGAAAGCTTCCAGATCTTTGCTCCGCATCAACTTGACCGCTTCGTCGTACATCGCAGGGTACGCCCTGGCTTGTTTAGTGTCGTACCTCTTAGCAAATTGATAATTCATCCGTTTCAATTTGGACATCCGGCGGACAAATCGGTCGTTATCGATGCCTCTTGGCAACTTACTGTGTTGCAAGCCTGCTTCTGGATCCCCAATCGGAAGCGCAGCGAACTTGGACTCAAGGAATCCGCCTCCCAGTCCGGAACTGTCTCCGCCAATTTTTACGTTGGCCGGAAGTCCGGGGTTCAGTTTGGGTAAATGCCGAGCCGACCAGGCACCCAGGTCAGGGTGCCGCACCGTGCCTCGCATGAAATAACTGGTGTGCATGAAATACTGGCCCTGGGCATGCGCTCCCTGGGTCGAGTTCATCGAGTTGATGACCGCAACATGCTTCATTTGCTTGGCAAGATTCGGAAAATGTTGACTAACCAGAACACCTTCCGCATCCGTTTTGAGAGATTCCACCGGACCCTGTGTTTCGGCACCCGGCTTGGTGTCGAACGTATCGAGGTGACTCATTCCACCATTCAAGTAGAGGTAAATTACGGATTTGGCTTTAGCGCTGTTGCGTAACGGGGCACCGCTCAGATCGGCGGCCTGCGCCAAATTACCGAGCAGCGGCAGCGAGCCGAGCCCCAACAGAGATTTTGCCGCGCCGGCAACGAAAGCACGTCGCGTCGTGGGCGCCGTCGGCAAAGCGGGATTGTGAATTGTCTTGGGCATCGGGTCCGCCTCTCGGTAATGCAAGTAAGTTTACTTGACAAAAATAAACTCGTTGGAGTTCGCTATGACCCAGATCAAGTCTGGCAACACTTCATTTTTCTGGTCGTTCGCCTGGTAGTCTTGCATCCAGGTCTTCTTTTCGGCACGCGTCGGATAGCGATTGAGCATCGTCAGATACACCGCATCGAGTTTCTTCCCGATGTCAGACTTCATCACGTTTCGCATCAACACGGTATTGGGGTTGCTGGCAATTTGCTCTTCAATAACACCATTCATCAAAGAGAGAACCTGTGTAATCGCCGGGTCGGAATTTGAATTGTCGATCGATTCACGGTCGGATTGACCAAACTCTCGTAGGAAGTGACCCGCCCGCGCGGGTGACGCAATTTCTGAGGCCCGATAGAGCGTGTTGCTTTTTCTGTTTTTGCGATATTTGGCGGTCAACTCACTCCGCTCAATTTGAAGCTGTTTGAGCCTCTCCCAGTTGCCGGCCTTTTTCGCTTTGCGGATCTCGGATGCCATTCGCTTTCTGACAGCCGCAACCTCGGCTTGGAATTTTTCGCGGTCGGCGCGCATCATCATCGACATTTGTTTTTTTCGACCGCCCTGGGAGAAGGCTTCCGCTGTTTCGAGGAGTTCTCCCGGTCGCATCCGACGTAGTTGTTCGTAGCGCTCGTAGATGTCTCCGTCGCCGGGCATGAGGTATCGCATTCGATTCGGACCGTCCCTTTGACGTTGATCGACATCTTCAACCGTCATCGTCAACAGCGAGTCCCATAGCTGTTCGGCCGACATGCGACGCACGATAGGTCCGCCAAAATTGTAGTCGGCCGAGTTCACGACGTCGTCGCTTGTCGCCATTCGCTGATAAGTCGACGAATTGTAAATCGCTCGCAAAAACTGTTTTGTATCGAATTGAAGATCAATCATCGTTTGCGTCAGGAAATTCATTAATTCCGGATTCGACGCGGTCGTGCCGTCCTCCATGACGTCGACCGGTTCGATGAGCGCCAATCCAAACGCCTGCTTCCACAATCGATTGGCAATGACTTTGGCAAAGCGAGGATTGTCGGCAGCGACGAGCCATTCCGCGTATTCTTCACGCGAATTAATGTCTCGAGCGCCAGAAATAACCTGTGGGTTTCTGCCGACGCGCTTGCTTTGTCGCGATCGGGGAATGCTCGGTTCAACGAGTGGCAACTCCCCAAACATCGTCTTGCTTTTGACGATCTCGAATTCCTCACCATCGTCACCGAGGAAACCTTCTGGTAATCTTGCCAGCCCGGTTCCATCGCCGCTGACGCCGTAAGTCATCGGTTCGATAATTTTTCGCAGAGCGGGAGCCACCTTGGCGCCGAGTCGATTTCTTTTTCTCCTCAGCGCGAAGATTTCTTCGCTATATTCCGAGTCTGGTTTTCGCAATCGATAATTCATGCCACCGGTAAAAGCCACCATTTCAAAATATTGTCGTTGTGTCCATTTGTCGAATGGATGGTCGTGACATTGGGCGCATTCCAGACGGGTGCCAAGAAATATCCGAATCGTATTGGACATATTGTCTTCCGGCATTCCGACGTCGCGTAAATAGTAGCCGACGGCTCCATTCCCTTCTTGCATCATCGGGCCTGCCGATGTCAATAACTCACGAACAAATTGATCGTATGGTTTATTTTGTGTTAGCGAATCTTTGATGAAATCTATATAAGACTGCCCGACAATTTTTCCGGCTCGTGACTTGACTCGGAGCAAGTCGGCGTAAAAGTTGAACTGACGACTGACGTAACCGTAGGAGTCGAGTAACTCGTCAATGAGCGCGGCTCGCTTGTTTTTGTCGCCTGACATGAGGAAAGCAGACGCCTCTTCGAGTGTCGGTATGCGTCCCACGACATCGAGATAGAGTCGTCGTAGAAAAATGGCATCCGTGGACGGCTTGTTCCGCTTTTCTTTCTTTTTCTGCAATTGGGCTAGGACATGCGCGTCGATCTGCTCGCTAATTGCCAGCACGTCGGAACGTGGAATCGACATGGCAGAAACCCGCTTCGTACTGCGCGCCGGTTGGGCAGAGGGAGCACCGTCCGCCTGCAACACTGGCATAACAAGAATTGCCAAGGCAACTCCGCCTAAGGACCGAGTCAACCAAGTTTGTCGGATCATCGCCCTGAATCCTCATGGTATGGCCTCCGCTACAGCGAACGACCGATTGTCACCTGTGCCAAGCAGGCATCGATTATATATCGGCCCGGCGGCGGATTCCTCAATAGTACCCGGCTACGAGTCCGCCCCCTGTTGATTGCGGCGGGGGCCTGCTGGGCGGAGTAGGACTGCGCATATTTACACTCGACGTATTTCATCAATTGAAACCCTCGCTGGCCGGCAGAGTTCCGAGTTTTACCAGTGATCTACCACGAATTGCGGAAGAAATCTACGGGAACCGTTCCAGAGACCTTTTCGACATTTTTTTAGCGTTTTTTTGCTAAAAGCCAGCTCAAGCCAAAATGTCGTGAATCACCGATCCATGCACGTCGGTAAGTCGGCGCCCAATGCCATTGTGGTAGAAGGTGAGTTGTTCGTGGTCAAGGCCCAGTAAGTGCAGAATCGTGGCATGAAAATCGTGGACCGTGATTACGTTTTCTGTCGATTGGAAGCCGAATGCATCGGTTGCACCGTAGGTGAATGGCGTTTTCACGCCGGCACCGGCGAGCCAACAGGTAAATGCTTGCGGATTGTGATCACGGCCATATGTGCCGAGCTGGAACATCGGCATGCGTCCGAACTCGGTGCAAAAAACCACCAGCGTCGATTCTGCCAGGCCCCGCTGTTTCAGGTCGGCCAGGAGACCCGCTACCCCTTGGTCGAGGATTTCTCCGTGGATGGTGTATTGCCGCTGCAATTGGCTGTGGCCGTCCCAGTTGAGTTTGCCACCCGAGGCATAAGCCCCGTTGAAGAGCTGTACGAAACGCACGCCGCGCTCAATAAGCCGACGCGCAAGAATACAGTTACGGCCAAAGGCGGCCTTGTTCTTGTTGGTGCTATCGGCACCGTACAGTGCGAGTGTGTGCTGCGATTCGCTATTGACCGCTACCGCATCAGGTATCGACATCTGCATTCGAGCCGCAAGTTCATAACTTGCAATCCGCGCCGCGAGTGCGTGGTCGCCAGGAAACTGAGCCAGATGCTCCTGATTCATTCGATTCAACGCGCTCCGGGCAGCTTGGTCAGATTGCGTAGACAAATTGCCGGATGGCTTGAGATAGCGGATCGGTTTGGTGGTGCTAAAAGGCGTGCCCTGAAACGCAGCCGGAAGGAAGCCGCTGGCCCAGTTGTTGGGACCTGCCTGGGGCATGCCACGCGGGTCTTCGATCGCCACAAAGGAGGGAAGATCCTGGTTGTCGCTACCCAATGCGTAGGTAATCCAAGCGCCCATGCTCGGAAACCCGTCCAAGGTAAAGCCGGTCGACATCACGTTTTCGGCCGGGCCGTGGGTGTTCGTCTTGGTGGTGAGCGAGTGGAGGTAGCAGATGTCGTCGGAGTGATTGCCGATCTGTGGAACTAGATCAGAAACCATTTTGCCGACGTTGCCGCGCGGTCGAAACGGCCACAGCGGACGGGTCAGATTTCCGTTCTCGCCTTGGAACGACGTCAGGTTCTCGTGCCCTGGCAACGGTTTGCCATCGTAGCGAATCAATTCTGGCTTATAGTCAAATGTATCGACCTGGCTCAATGCCCCGGCGCAAAACACCATCAGCACGTTTTTGGCTTGCGGCTCGAATTGGGTCGGTCGGGCTGTATACGGATTCGTCCGGTAGTTCTTTCGACCTATTTCTTGAGGTTCGCCGGCCGTCAACAATCCTCGCTCCGACAGCAACGACGCCAAGGCAATGCCGCGCAAACCGTCATAGGTACTCGTCAGAAAGGAACGTCGAGTGAGCATAGAACACTTACTGCAGGAATGCGAATTCGTTGGTGTTGAATAGTACTCGCCCCACCTGCTCGAGTCCGTGCTGCTGACACAGTCTGGCGAGTTCCCGAGTCTCTGTTTCGGTTGGCCGGCGCCCCAGGGCGATGCTAACAGCGCGCGATACTAGTTCCGCGTGGTCGTCGCCCGAGAGAGCACGTACCCGCTCGGCGAAGTAGGCCGCCTGGCGATTCACAAACGTGCTATTGAGCAGGTTGAGCGCTTGAATCGGAGTCGTTGACCGATTGCGCCGGGCTGTCATTTGTCCCGCATCAGGACAATCGAAGGCACCGAAGACGTCGACCTGTTGCATGCGAATCTTCTTGGCGTAGATCATCCGGCGCCAACCCGATTCGTCAAATTCTTCTTTGGGCAGGTAGTCCGACAATCCGCCTGACTGACCGAAGAAGTCAAACCCTGGGCCACGCGCTGCGAAGTTGAGCTTACCGGAAGCCAGCAAGATCGAGTCGCGTAGCACTTCCGCTTCTAAGCGGCGGGGTGGAAACCGCCAAAGGAGTCGGCAGTCGGCGTCGACCGCAATTGCCTTGGGCCGAGGTTGGTAGGTTTGGCAAAAAGTACTGGAGGTGAGCAGGAGACGGTGCACCGCTTTGACCGACCAACCACTCCTGATAAACTCGGTCGCAAGCCAATCGAGTAAATCCGGATGCGTCGGAACCGACCCCATCTTGCCCAGATCGGACGGGGTACGAACCAATCCGGCGCCAAAATAGTGCTGCCAAATGCGGTTTACCATCACGCGCGCTGTCAGAGGATGTTTGGGATCGGCCAAATGCCGCGCCAAGGCGATGCGCCGTTGCGACTCGTCCGCCTCAGGTGTCACGTCGATCGAGCCGAGGACCGCCGGCACGTTAGGCTCGACCTGTTCCAGCCGCTGCATCGGATCGCCACGCTTTAATCGGAAACAGGGCTCCGCGGGGCGCGAAACTCCCGCAAATACTTGCGGACCACTCGATAGACGACCGTACTCGCGGCTAAGTCTTCTGGCGTTCTCTAATTGGACCACGATCGTTGCGACATCTGCCTTGTCGACCCCATCAAGCACAATTTTGCCGGCTGGCCGGTTATCGTCCGGATGAAGCATCCGGCTGCGCGTGTGAGCAACGGTTGTCCAGCTGCCGCCGGAGCTGCGGGTTTTGATTTCGTAGTCGACTGGAAAGGTGTCTCCGCGCTGCCAAACGATCTGGTCAATCGTTTCGACCTGAGGCAGCCGAACTTCGATCCAGCCCGGCCCCTCAGCGTTGGCGATCCAGGGAAAACGGTCGCCGGTCCGCAATTTTCCATCGATGAGATTGTCGGGATGGCGAGTTTGGTTTTCTAGAGCAAAACTCGAGGCAGTCGCGACGCCGCCATTCGCAGCTAGCGCAACGTTCTTACGAGTCGATTCGCCAGCGGTCCAAACAGTAAACTCAAAGAGCGTCGGCCGACCGCCATGGCTCATGCTGTTGATTTCCATGCGAACGGTATCGGCCAGCACAGGTGGAAAAGAATCGGTGTGATCGTTGGGCGTAAGCGCAGGGAGTAACTCGAATTTGGCGCGCAACGCTGCTAGACGTTTGTTCGCGGCATCAAGGTCTCGTTTTACTCCCGCGGCATTCGCGGTCCAGCGATCGTTTTCCTCACCCCTCCACCGGCGCTCCCCATAGTGAATGCCTGCGAAGATTGCTTGAAACGCGTAGTAATCGCGTTGGGGAATCGGGTCGAATTTGTGACTGTGACACCGTGCACAGCCGACGGTCAACCCCAACATCGCTCCGCTTACCGTGCGAATCACCTCGTCTAACGCATCTTGTCGCGATTGTCGAATCGATTGCTCATCCTTGCCAACCTGTCCCGGCAAGTTTACGGGGCCTGCTACCAGGAATCCGGTTGCGGCATCGATGCCAATCGTATCCCCGGCCAACTGCTCGAAAATAAATTGGTCATAAGGCATGTCGTCATTCAAAGCCTGAATCAACCAATCACGATAGGGCCAAGCGCGAGGGCGAGCGGCATTGGTTTCGTAACCAGTCGTCTCAGCCCAACGAATCACATCAAGCCAATGCTGAGCCCACCGCTCCCCATAGCGGGGTGAACTGAGCAAGTCGTCGATGCGCTCGGTAGGGTTGTCGGTGCCTTGAGTCGATACTTCGTAAGCTGGCGGCAGTCCGTGTAGCGTCATGCACGCACGGCGGGCGAGGACTCGCGGCGCAGCCCGTGGCGAGGGCTCTAGCCCTACCTCTCGAAGTCGAGCCAACACAAACGCGTCGATTGGATTGGCAATCCATCGATCGGTGATCGCGGGAATCTCGACCTTACGAATCGGCCGGAGTGACCAATGTTGTGGATGTTCTGCTTGTTCACCCACTGGCATGGTCGCGCCTTGATCGATCCACGCTCGCAACAATTCGATTTGCGCGGCGGTTAGCAGCTCGCCTTCTGGCGGCATCCGCAGGTCGCGATTTTCCCCCGCCACGACACCGATCAGAAAGCTCTTGTCGCTGTGGCCTGGCACGATTGCGGGCTCTCCGCGGTCGCCCCCGAGCAGCAGGTTCGCCCGATCATCGAGCCGCATCCCGCTCTGCTGATCTTCCGATCCATGGCAGGAAGCACAGTGCGCCGTGAAGATCGGTTGGATATCACGGAGATAATCGACCTCGTGCCGGGCCGGCTGGTGATCATCAGCACCCGACCAGCGACTCCAAAGAATCGTAAGCATAAATGCGCCGGCAAGAAAAAGGTGCCGCCGCATTAAGACCTGTGAACTCAATCTGCACCCCGCGTTACTTTTGGAGTCGTTCGATATAGGCATAAAATGGTGTGCCAAACCCCAGTTCGATTGGTCCAATGCCCCGACTGTAGCGCCGCCCGCGTTGGTGAACAAGTTGGCGCGACATGGTAATCGACCAGTCGAACCGATTCTTGATAAAGGTCGTCAATATGCGGCGTTTTTAGAACTGGGTTTCCAAGGCAACTCAAATCGCCATAGCCTTGGTCATCAGTGATCACGATGACAACATTCGGACGTTGCGGAGCCTCGGCTGTCGCGCTTTGAGCAAGTAACGTCACGGACAAAACAGTCAGCCAGGTCATCCAACCGATTCTCATTGTTGGCAAACTCTCCCGAATTTCTAATTCCCAGACTAAAAAGTAGTTCCAAGCAGGACTACCACCTGATGCTAACGGCGATTGCCAGCGTGCGAATCGTCCGGCGATTGTGGCAGGAATTCGACGTCTAGAAATGCGCCGGTGGCGTTGGCATCGGTGACCAGCTGCGGAATACCATAGTTACTTCTCCGTTGACTGAGGCCAATTGAGATGCTTGTGAAGAAACTGGTACGTCCCCTTACCGTTGATTGTATGAGGGCCAACAAACCATTCGATTTCGGAGCGATCCCCGATACGCAACTTCGCAGCATACAAGTTGCGGATTTTGGCGTATTCGTAGGCAACCGTCCAGTCATCGGCAACTCCATCAAAATGCCCCCGCTCGACCATAAATGGCCGTGGTGCAATCAAGGCAGCCATCTCAGCATAGTTGAACGTACTGCCCAAGTCGAATTCAAAAATCTCGTATTCTCCCGTGTTAACGTAGCTGCGCGGGTTGCGGGTCGATGCGTTCTTGTCGACCCATTCATTGAAGTCTGCCGAACAGATCGACAGGCAGTAGTCGGTGACCAGGGCGGGCACGCGCATGGCGGTCTTTCCTCCGTACGACAATCCGTAAAAACCGATTCGGTCGGCGTCGACGAAGTCGAGGGTCTTGAGCCAATCGACAATTTGCTGGTGCTGTGGTGTGATGATCGAGAATAGCGTTTTCTTGAGCGGGTTCGCCTTCCGTTGCAAGGTGCGAAAACGATCCTGGAAGATATAGAGATTTTGCGGCGCGAATGTGATGAACCCACGCTCGGCTAAACCGGCCGAAAATGCCTTATAAGCTCCCGATCCTGCTTCGCCAATCGTATCTTGCGGTCGTCCCTCCAATCCGTGCTGACAGACGACGACCGGTCGTCTCTCTCCCGGCTTCAAGTCGCGGGGCAACAGCAGCAGGCCGTAGGCGAAGACGTCTCGATACACGTCGATGACCACTTCGTAGGCCGTCCAATGCTCGGTTTCTTGGAATTTGCGCGTACGGACATTGGGCGGCAGCACCTCGTTGGGAAATCGGCCAATGACTTCCTCATAAAAGAAATCTCTGACCGGCTCCGACGATTTCTCATACGCATCAATCGACTTGAAATCAAAGCGATTCATGGTCTCGCTCTGACGCACGTAGTGCCCTTCTCGCAGTAGCAATTGCGTGTGCCGGTCGAGCTCGTGCAGCTGCTGCGCGTGACGAGCTTGCGGACTAAAATCCCCGGGCATGCTTTCCGGAGCTGCGCCGCTCGGCTTGAGCTGCCGATCGATGTGGAGTCCCTTCACCAAAGCTGCTAGAGCTGCCACCGAGCCGCACGGGCCTTGGCCGTTGCCGCTGATAGCCAACTCCAAGTTCATAGCGATTTGGCTACCCGTAAACATTCGCTTGGCCCGGTCCGTCTCCCGCTGAACGTCGGGCAATGGTGGCGAAACAATACGTGCAGGAGCGCCGCGGCCGCCGGCAATGGTTACCGTTGGGCCAGCAGCAGCTTCCACGATCAGCGGACGTGGTGCGACCATGGCAGCCAGTTCCGCATCGCCAAACTGCTCCAGCAAGCCAAACAGATTGCGATCGAGGGGCTCTTGCCAGAGCTGTTCGCGTGGAGCGAAATAACCGCTGACACATGCCGCATCGATGCGCGGATCGAGGGCCGCCGCATAGAGGCTGACGAGCCCTCCTTCGCCCCACCCCATGACACCAACGTTGGCGGCACCCCCCTGCTGGCTGGACGCCCAATCGACAAGGGCCAAAACCTTTTGCACTTCGTAGCCAATCAGGCCCCGACCCATTTCGAAGGCAGCTCGGTAGAGCCATTCGCGGTTGGTCAGATTCGACAGACGCTCCTCGCGATTGATGAGCAGCGGCACGATCACTCGGCAGCCATTTTCGGCAAGCCGCCGGGCGTATTGCGATTCGGGCGGCACGCCTGGAACAAGGCCCGCAAGTTGTTCTGGCAACAAGCTGCAATCGGGAACAGCGATTATGGTCGCAAGGGGTTCGGCACTGGTCGGCGACAACATCAGGCCCCGTCCCGTGACATCGCCGAATGCCGACCAGGAGACGGCAAAGACTTCGTAATCCTTGCCGCGACCAACCAGCGCTGACTTGGAAACGCTGGCAACCAACCGCGGCTCCGTCTCCTTAGCCCGCGGATCGCGAGCGCCCAGCAGATGAGCCAGGCGTTTGCGGTTGGGTTCGATCGATTTGTGATAAGCGTCGATCGACGAAAAGTCACGCTGCCAATACTTTTTTCTGCGCTCGACCGATTGCTTCAATTCGCGGAGCAAAAAGCGATCGGCACCAGCGACTAGCTGCGAAGCGATATCGCCCTTGAGTTCTAGCCGCCTTGTTCCCGGCAACGGCTCGGTCGACGGCTGCTGAGCCATCAAAACTGCCGGGAGTAGCAGGCCAACGAAACCGCAGCCGAGCAACTGCGCCCTTAACTGAGACATCTGCATTATCATCGTCAATATCATCAAGTCAGTCTCCAGATACGGCAGTTGACAAGAAATTCCCTGCGAGCACGACCCATTCGTCATGACTCGCTCGTCATGACTCATTGATCATTCGCTGCGCAGGCACCCATAGTGTTGCAGATTGTGTCAGCCAATTCTACGACGACCGTGGTTCGTGTCGGCGTCGCCGCGAACCGCCAATTCGATCTGGGAGGGGCAGGAGATGGTATTCGACGCAACCTCGAGTATATTAAATGTGTCGTTGAGAATGTTCAGATTGTATAGGTAACGGCATTGGCCATTCGGCCTTGGGAACGCCCTCAAAGAAAGCGGTTGGATGCGCAACTCGAATTTTTTTTGCCAACTATTGACGCTGGTCTTGATCCTCGGCGTTTCCGTTGTTGAGGCACGTGAGCCTAAAGAACGTGACAGCGATGTCAACTACGACGAAGCACGCCTTCCTAAGTACGACCTGCCACCACTACTACTGACCGCCGAAGGCAAGAAGATCACAACCGCCGAAGAGTGGTTTACGATCCGACGCCCGCAGATTATGTCGCTGTTTAGCAACATCGTTTATGGGCGAGTTCCCGAAGCACAGTCTCCCATCAAAACTACACGCGAGATCGTTAAGGAAGACAAGCACTTCATGGAGGGCAAGGCGACTCGCAAGGACGTGAAGATCCGATTTTCCAACGAATTTGGCGAAGCCGAAATGCTGGTCTTGGTGTTCGTGCCAAACGGCGCTAAGAAGCCCGTGCCCTGTTTCATGAAGCACAGCTTCGATAACACGCAGAGCGACGACTTCGACGCGTCGACTTCTCGTCCCGGCAAGTTGAAGAATGGTTGGCCGCTGGGTCAGTTTTTCGATCGCGGTTACGGATTCGTGGCTGTCTATCAGCAAGACCTTGTCGGACACAACGAGGTCGGTTTCTTGGGTGGTATCCACAAATTGTTCTACAGCCAATCAGGGCAAAGCTTTCCCAAGGCACACGAGTGGGGCGTGCTTTCGACTGTGGCGTGGGGCGGTAGCCGTGCGATGGACTATCTCGAAACAGACGATGACATCGATCACACGCGCGTCGCTGTCATGGGACACTCGAAGATGGGCAAAGCGACACTCTGGACAGCTGCTCAAGACCAGCGTTTTGCCGTCGCAATCTCAGCCCAATCGGGTTGTGCCGGTGCCGCGCTGTGGCGACGCAAGTCGGGCGAGACACTGAAGAAAATGGTGACCCGCTTTCCGTATTGGCTCTGCCGCAATGCATGGAAGTTCGTTGAACAGGAAGATGACTTGCCTGTCGATCAACATATACTCTTGGCCTGTATTGCCCCTCGTGCCGTCTACGTTCATAGTGGCGTCGAAGATACGTGGGCCGATGGTCGCGGCGAATACTTGTCTGCTTACCATGCCAGTGAAGTTTACGAACTACTTGGCAAGAAGGGCCTTGAATCAGAAGCGTCACCGCCTGTCGGCAAGCCGATACTCGATGGTGACGTTGGATACCACATTCGCGCAGGGGGGCATTCGATCGAACCGTTCGACTGGACGACGTTCATCGACTTTGCTGATCGTCATCTGAAGAAGTAACGGCGGGCGGAAGTCAAAAAAAGGGCACCAACATCGAACCTGTTGCCAATCCGCCGACCTTCAAGAATCGTCGACGGGGGC
>Ga0310121_10004040_pt1 | contig 13148 bp, 7 predicted proteins | sample CB27_Tmax_986_MG_FD_203504 | JGI IMG/M metagenome (GOLD analysis project Ga0310121, IMG submission 203504) | Marine microbial communities from Western Arctic Ocean, Canada - CB27_Tmax_986 | ecosystem: Environmental > Aquatic > Marine > Oceanic | place: Canada: Western Arctic Ocean | collected... | reverse complement strand
TGAGGCAAACGAATCAGCGCGTTGACTTATGTAGAACAACGACGGCATTGCCCCAGGAATGCTTCAGAACGCAGAGTCGTCGCCGACCTCTTCGCCATTATTCCTCGCCAGGCCTTCCCACACGAATCGGATGGCGACCCTGCGTAGAGTTCCTCCTCTGGTCGCGTAAGGGCGCCCGGCGTATGCTGAGATGGCGCTGGTTTGACTTCAACACTCCAGTTCTCCAGTGCTTCACTCCGCCGGGAGCTGCTTCCATGGGATTCTCCAAACGCCGCCGTTTTGTCGTGTTGCTGCTGGCCGGAGCGGTGCTCGGGGTCGGCATTGGGTACTTGATCAGCAGCGCTCCGCAGCCGCATGTCGATCCGAATCCCACGCGGTCGAAAACGGCCGGCGGCGGCGAAATTACGCATGTCGTGCTGATCAGCATCGACACGTGCCGGGCCGACCGTTTGGGTTGCTACGGTTATCGGAAGGCAGCCACGCCCCACATCGATGCGGTTGCTGCCGCGGGCACTCTCTTTGAAAACGTCGTCAGTCCCGTTCCTATGACGCTGCCTGCGCATAGTTCGATGTTGACCGGCACCATTCCCCCCTACCATGGCGTGCACACGAATCTCGGCTACCGGCTCGGTAAATCGAACGTCACCCTGTCGGAACTGCTCAAGGAGCATGGATTCGCCACTGGCGCCGTCATTGCCTCGTTCGTAATGGACTCTCAGTTCGGCATCAACCAAGGATTTGATACGTATGACGACCAGTTTGTGAATGCGGGCCGCAACACGGAGATCGCCGAACGTCGGGGCGGCGAAGTCAGCCGTCAAGCTGCCGAATGGCTCCAGGACCATCGAGACGGGAAGTCGTTTCTGTTTCTCCATTACTACGATCCCCACGATCCTTATGCCCCGCCCGAACCGTTTGCCTCGCGTTTTGCGTCAGACCTCTACGACGGCGAAATCGCCTATGCGGACCAATGCGTAGGCCAAGTGATCGAAAAGCTGAAAGAACTGGAGATTTACGATTCGACCTTACTGATCATCACCAGCGATCACGGTGAAATGCTCGGTGCGCACGGCGAGGGGACACACTCCTACTACATCTATGAACCTGTCGTGAGAGTCCCGCTCATCGTAAAAATACCCGGCCAGCCAACATCGCGCCGCGTGACGGACCTCGTAGGAATCATCGACATCATGCCGACCGTCTGTGGTTTGCTGGGCCTCGACGGGCCGACGGTTGTTCACGGAGAGGATCTTACGGGGCTGATCGAGCAGGCGGAGGCGGCGCGTCCCGAGCGATCGATCTACTGCGAGTCCCTCACGCCGACGAACTACGACGGCAACTCGTTGCTGGGGGTTGTTACCAAGGAGTGGAAATACATCCAGACGACGCGGCCTGAATTGTACGATTTGCAAAGCGATCCGGGAGAAAACATCAACCTGGCGGACGAGCAGCCGCACCGCGCTAAGCTCTTAGAGGAAAGGCTGCGACAACACCTCGAAGGCCAACTGCGCGACGATGACGAAAGTAAAGCGCCTCTCGACGAGAATACCCGCCGTCGCCTCGAATCGCTGGGCTACGTCGGAGGCGCCGCGAACGAAGATTTCCAGTTCGACCAAAGCAAAGACGATCCCAAGGACCTGTTCGAGTTTCACAACCGATGCCGGCAAATCGAAGCTCTGATCAAAAAGCGACGGTTGGATCAGGCGCAACGGCTGTGCGAAGGCCTGTTGGCTGAGCGCCCCAGCTATTTGGGCGCGTATGTCCATTTGGCCAAGCTCGCTACCGCGGAGGGCGATTTCGTGAGCGCCGCCGGCTATTTCGAGCAGTCGCTGCGACAGGATCCCGATCAGCCGCGTGTGCACAACAGTCTCGCATTGGCCCATCTGAGGCTCGGCAGACACACCGAAGCGGTCCGTGCCTATCAACAGGCCATTCGGCTCGACCCGCAGTTCGCTGAAGCGCACTACAACTTGGGGCTGCTCAGTTCTCGCTTGGGGAAGTCCGATTTGGCCATCGAGTCCTTCCGCACTGTGCTCCAGCTCGATCCGGGTGATCGAAAAGCTCAAGGTCGCCTGACAACGGTGCTAATTAGCCGCGGACAAGCACTCTTAGAACAGGGGGATTTGGATCTGGCCAAGCACGATTTCTTGGACGTATTGCGCCTGAACCCGAGCGAAGTCGCTGCTGAAAATGGATTAGCGGAAATCGCCGACCGACAACAACGGCGCCACGACGCAATCGTTCACTTGCAGAATTCCCTCCGCATCGATTCCCACCAGCCAAAGATGCACGAAAACCTCGTGCGGCTTTATGCGAATCAGGGCCAGTCCGACGAGTTGATTCGGGCCTGCCAAGAAGCGCTGAAAATAGATCCTGACTCGATATGGATGCTGCAAGCATTGGCGCTGGCCTACGCCAACGACAGCCAGCTACCCGCAGCGATCGAGACGGGTGAAAAGGCGCTCTCCGCGGCGCAGTCCGCTGGCCAAACCGCGCGGGTGGCCGAAATCGAAAAGCAACTCGCATCACTCCGGGCAGCACAGAGCCTAGAGCATTGAACTTTCAACACGCCAGACAGCCGGTAAGCGTTCGAGCGCAGAGGCGAGAGAGCGCGGAGGGGCGCAGAGTACAAAGTCTTTCTGTAGACATCTCAGTTACGAGTAGGAGCACGAGGCGACTCACGGATAAAAGTAAGCTGCTCTAATCGCACCGCCATCCGCCTATCCGTGCCACGCGATGGCTCAGAAAACCTCAGCTGCGAATCCCGGCGCCGAAAGGTGCTGCTTCAAAACGTCGTAAAGTCCTTGAAGATAAGAAGATAAGCGGTACGTCAGCTTGGCCGCGTAAGTCGCCGACCGATTCCTCAGAAGAGGCAAAAAATTGTTGACAAGAGACCGCCCCCTCGGTATCCTACAGCTTGTATAGATAATGTATAGACAATACCAATACGCATAATACGCAGCTTGTCAACGATCCGCGAACCTCCTCGGACTACGCGAATCTCCTCGGACTACGCGAATCTCTTGGACTACTCTGGGCTACTCACAGGAGAGAGGACCAATGCACGGTAGGTCTCAACGTTGGGCGGTCACCCTCACGGTGACGTTGTGTCTAACTCTGGCCAGCGGCTCGCTGGCACAGACGATCATTATGCCGGATGCGGTACCCAATCTGCAGCTGTGGCTCAAGGCGGATGCCGGTGTTGAAAAGGTCGGCGGTGGGGCGGCCCAAATAGGCGACCCTGTGGCCATTTGGAGGAATCAGGCCACCGGCGGGTGGGCCGACGGCACGGTGATCGATGCGACGAACGCGCCAACCTTGGAGATGAACGACTTCAGGCTGCCCGACCCCCCGTTCAACGGAAGTACGAAACCGGGCCCGGTCCTTCGTTGGCCCGTAGAATCAACGAATGCCGTCGGTTTCGACGTGATTGGCGCCAGCTTGGCAGCGGGCGAAGAAGCAACGTATTTTGTGATGTTCGATGTATCCGGATCGATGTTCAGCGAAGACCCCCAAGACCCCAACGAACCGGATGGAGATTCCGACGCTGATGCGGTGAGAGATTCATTCAACCGCCGGTTGATAAACTTTTGCTGTTTCCGTAATTACAACAAGGGTTGGACCAGCTTCCTTGGTACGAACCCAGATGCCGTGGGTCCGTTTGACGGAGAGGTGGCCTATAGCGGCAGCATTCCGATCACCGACAGACCCCATCTGGGCAACATGTTTTGGGAAGCGCTCGCCACGCCGCCCAACCATTTTGTGGATGGGACGCAGGACACGATGTCGCTGTTTTATACTGAAGCGGCAGTCCTAAACGAAGACGATGGCTGGCATTTGAACGCAGTCAACGGCCTTTCGATTGGCCCTAACCCGAACGTCATAGGCGACATCGCTGAGGTGATTATCTACAACGACGCCATCAGCGAAAGCGATCGGTTGGGAGTGACTGAATACTTCATCGATAAGTACAACTTAGAACCTCCCTTCATCCCGGAGCCAGGCGACTTCAATGCGGATACCTTTATTAACGAGCTCGACTTCGACATCCTGCGAATGAATTTCTTGAAAGCTGGCGGCCAATTTAGCGGCGACACGAATGGCGACGGTTTTGTAGATCTACTTGACTGGATTGACTTTCGAAGCGTATTTAACGCCCAGGGATTGGGCAGTAGTGCGATCCCCGAACCAGGCGGGATGGCGCTGCTGGTCCTGGGTGGCGGCGCGCTGGTGTTGGTTGCCGGGCGTCGTGCGAATCAAGATTACCACGGCGGGCAGGAAATTCGGTAAATAACTGGCTTTGTGCCAGTAGATAGGTAGATCTATGGTAGACAGTCGGCCAGGTGCGCCGTTCAACTCGCAGGAGGAGAACTAATGTATGGCAGAGCTCAACGGTGGCCCGTCACCCTTGCGGTGACGATTTGCCTCACGCTGGGTAGTGGCGCGCTGGCCCAGAATATGCCGGGCGACGTGAACGATCTGATGGTGTGGTACAAGGCGGATGCCGGCGTGGAGGAGTCTGACGGCGTTCCTGCCACACAAGGCGGCACCGTAGGGTTCTGGAGAGATCAAAGCGGCAACAACCTGCACGCCACGATCGCCGACCCGACAAACGCCCCTACTTTGGAAACCAATCCGACCCTGGGAAACGTCCCGGTAGTCCAATGGGGCGGGTCGGGCGGAACTGGTTTTAGCGTGCCCGGCGCCAGCCTCGCCCAAGGGCAAGAATCGACTTATCTTGTCGTTTTTGAATCGGTCAACGAAACGAGTAACCGTCGTTTTATTAACTTTACTGGCACCGCAGGCGCATTCCGCAATTACAGCAAGGGCTATCCCGGCGGCGGCACCGCGGACCCCCCCAGCGTAGCGGCGCCCTTTGACGGCACCAGGGCCTATCACGGCGCCATTCCGATCAACGACGGCGTACCCCATCTGGGGGCGCTCCGTTCGACCCAAGGCAACGTCGACCAGTTCGTCAATGGCGTGCTGGACACGCTTACCCTCTGGTATGATCCTGTGGGCGCAGGCGAGGCTTGGGAATTGGAGGCGGTTGACAGCCTCTTGATAGGCGGCGCCCCGGCAGGTAGGTACGTAGGCGACATCGCCGAGCTGATTATTTATAGCCGCGCGCTCAGCGATACCGAACTGACGAACCTCTCGGCCAATTACTTCGAGCCGAGATACGATTTTCCCGCCGCCGGCGACTTTAACAAAGACGGCGCCGTAAATGACATGGACTTTGAAATCCAGGGGATGAACTTTTTCGAACCTGGAGGCTTTGCCCAAGGTGATATGACCGGCGACGGCTTTGTGGACCTATTGGACTGGATCGAATTGCGCCCTCTGTTGAGCGCCACTGGGGGGCTCAGTGCTGCGGTCCCCGAACCGGGTGGGATTGCGCTGTTGATTCTTGGCGGCCAGATGTTGATCGTAGTGAGGCGTCGTGCACAACCCATGCGGTGTCTTAAGATCGGACGGCGGCAATGAGACAGTACCTAGCAGTTGCGATCGCAGCGGTGATCCTCGCCCTGACGGGCAGCGGGGACGCTCGCGCGTTTGATTTCTTTTGGGATGCGGCGTCGGGATCTTGGAACGACGGGGCTAACTGGATGAGCCCCTTTCCAAACGAACTGCCGGCCGGCCAATTCCAAGACGATGCGTTCATTGAAAACGGCGGGACCGCTCAGCTGATCGGCGCGGCGGCTCTTAACCCGGTCCGCCAGCTGTCGATCACAAACGGTGTATTGGATATCCAGTCTGGCGGAGTACTGGATGTACTGCAAGTTCTCACCGTGGAGGGCGACGGGCAGATTCAACTCAGCGGCGACGCGACGCTCACCGTCGCTGGAAATGCCACTAATTCCGCAAGGATTACCGGCCCGGACGTTACTTACACCGTGGGCAGCAACTACGCGACGTCCAACTTGATCGCGGATATCACTGGGGCCAATCACAGTGTGATCCAAGTCACCGGAGTGGCCACGCTCGGCGGCAGCTTGCAAGTGAGTATTAGCGGCGTCGATCCCGTGCCCGGACAATCATGGCCCCTTATCAACGCTGCTTCTCTCAAAGGCAGCTTCAGCAGCGTCGATACGTCGGGGGCCCCCGCGCTGGAGCGCGGACGACAATACATTGTGACTCAAGACGCGGCCAATGGAGATGTGGGGCTGACCGTCGGAAACGCACTGATTCTCAGTGTCGACCGAGCGACTGGCGCGGCGACGATGGAAAACGTAGTCGGCGATCCGATTGACTTCAATGGATACACGATTCGTTCGGCGGGCGGCTCGCTATCTCCCGACAACTGGTCAAGCTTTGGTACCAGCGGGGTAGCCGGCCCCGGATGGGCCCCAGCCCCCGACCCCCCCTTCGACGAGGGTTTGGGCGAATTAAACCTCACCGCCGCTGCATCGCTGACAGTTGGAGTTGGCAATTCGTTCCCACTCGGCACCCCCATGACGACGGGATTAACGCCCGAACAGGAGGATCTCGTTTTCGCGTACAGCACGGTCAACGGCGAGCTCATTACCGGATTGGTCGAGTACACCGGTCCGCCCAACAGCCTGGAGCTGGCCGTCGACCCAGCTTCAGGCGAAGCGGTGCTCCGCAACGGGTCCCCGCATGTTGCCCCCGACATCACGGGGTACGCCATCACCTCCGGATCGGCCTCGCTCACGCCAGGAACCTGGACCAGTCTTGAAGAAAACGCTGGCGGCGCGGGCCCCGGCTGGTCGGAAGCGAATCCGACGGCCGAGCACCTGGCGGAGCGGAACCGTGATTCTTCCAAATTGTTTGACACCGGCACAACGATCTCGCTCGGCCAGATATTCTCCTTAGCTGGAAGCACAGATTTGGTACTCCAATACAGTACCCTCGGCGGTGAGCTGCTGACGGGCGTGGTGACCTATGATGGCATTGGTCCTGACCCCATTCCGGCCGACTTGAATGGGGATGGCTTTGTCGATGGCTTGGACCTGGGGATTTTGCTCGGCAACTGGAACCAGAACGGCATTCCAGCGCTTGGTGGGGAGCTCAATGCGTCAGACCCGGTCGATGGCTTGGATTTGGGTATCTTGCTGGGCGCTTGGAACCCGTCAGCGCTGGGCGGTTTGTCGTCGGTACCCGAACCGGCGAGTTGCACCCTATTGACGCTGGGGCTGGCGGCGGTCTGCTACCCCCGGCGACGTAAGGTATTCGGTTTACCGACAATTTATTGGTCGTGATCTTAGGGAGAGAAATCAACAATCAACAATCAACAATCACCGTTCATCAATCGAAATTCTTACGGTGGCGTACTGAAAGTGTCTGAGGTTACTGTCGTTTCTTTTATGTAAGTTGGCCTGCCAACTTCGGGAGTAGAAAGTCTAATGACTAGAAGCATCTTTGTACTGAGTCTAGTGGGAATCGTTAGCTTGATGGGACTAGCCCGTCAGGCAACAGCCGAGACGCAACCTGGCGACATACCCGGCCTGCTGATGTGGCTCAAGGCTGATGCAGGCCTGGAGGATTCGAACGGGGACCCAGTCGCGCAGGGGGGAGCCGTCGCGACTTGGCGAGATCAGAGCGGCAACGGCTGGGATGCTGTCGCACCTGACCCCCGCTCTGCCCCCACATTGGAGACGAGCAGTACAATGGGCCCCCGGCCGACCAATCAAGGGGCGGCGGTTCTCCGTTGGGGCGAAGGCCCCGATCTCGCCCCCGACGGCAGCCCAAATGGAGTCTCTGGCCAGGGCTTTGATGTACCAGGGGCAAGCTTAGCTGACGGCCAAGAGGCGACCTACGTTATTGCCTTCGACGCCAACCTAGAAATCATCAATCGTCGCTTCCTGAACTTCGATGCGCCCGGCCTCAATATTCGAAACTATTCTAAGGGCTGGTCATCAGGAAACACTGGCTTGCCTGGTCTAGGCGGAAGCGGCACCAACAAAAGGACAGCGGGGCCGTTCGCGAACCCTATCGGCTATACAGGGAGTAGTCCTATTCACAATGCGCCAGTTTTTACCGTGCTGCGGCAGCGGTTAGACAATGTGGAGCACTTTGTGAACGGGCTGTCGGACACACTGGTGCCGTTTTACAACTACGGCGACGCTGGGCAAGACGGGGACTGGCCGCTGTCCCCAGTGGATAATTTGCAAATCGGAAAGCGGGCGACAATTTCAAGATACGTTGGCGATATGGCAGAGATCTTGATCTACGGCGGCGCGATCACCGACGAGCAGATAGCGGGGCTAGCCACCTACTTTGGTCAGAGGTACGGAGTCCCTGAGCCCGCCAGCCTGATGCTGTTCGCACTGGGTTGCCTGCCGTTGGCGGTTCGGCGGCGGCGGCGGCGATAGGTCGGTTTTGAACTGGAGGAAACAACAGAGGCAACAGAGAAAACTTCTCTGTTGTCTCTGTTAGCTCGCTCTTGGTCAATCAGGGGCACTGTCTGTTACCTCACGCGTTGCGCGATGCGCTTTTCGACCTTGATACTGCTCAAGGTGCACCTCGATCTGGCTGGCCAACTCGTCTTCGTTTTGTGAACGCGCCAAGTCGATCGCCTTGGTGGCGGTAGCGACAGCCTCGTCGAATCGCCCGGCCTCGGCATAGGCAGCGGCCAACGTGCCGAAGATCAGCGGTTGCTGGTCCTTGGTAAGTTGTGCCGCCCGCTCTGCGCTGTCGACCGCCTCGGCCCCATCGCGGACGCCGTCTTCGGCAGACGTTGCCAATAGCCAGGCCAGGTTGTTCAGTGCGTTGGCATCTTGCGGCCGGACCCGTACCCACTGCCGGTAGTGGCTCACAGTGCCCTCGATGTCCCCGAGTTGCTCAAGCACAGCAGCCAGGCGGCGATGTGGCAGCGGGAATTCTGGATCGAGCTGGAGCGTGCGTCGATAGTGGTCCGCTGCCAGAGCGGCTTGGCCGGCCCTCTCCAGGAGGACGGCCAGGTTGTAATGCGCGGGCGCCGTATCGGGCCGAGCCTCCACCCAGCGTCGCAACTGGAGAAGCGCCTCTTCCGGCATAGCCTGCCGCCCTAAGTGCGCGGCCAAGGCGATCTGCGCCTCTGCCAGGTCGGGATCAAGCTCTACCGCTCGGCGATAGTGTGCAATCGCGTCCTCCGGATGCTGTTGTTCTATCGCCACGGCGAGGTTGTAGTGCGCCGGAGCTAAATCAGGCTCGATGCGAACGCATTGCCGCAAGTGGTGAATCGCCTCGGCGTGTTTTTCTTGAGCGCTGAGCAACATCGCCAGTTGGAGATGCGTTTCTGCCGATTCCGAGTCGGCTCGAAGTACTTGGCGATAATGTTCTTCGGCGTCCCGCACGTTGCCCGCCAGTTGGGCGCTGCGGCCGAGATGGTAGTGGGCCGCCGCATGGTTGGGACGAATACGTAGTGCCCGGTGAAAATGCGCCTCTGCTTGGTCTGGCCGCCCTTTCTGCAGCAACTCGCTTCCAACTCTTACGAGCAGATCTGGATATGTTGGATTTGACGCAAATTGTGCGTGGTTTTGCGCCATGTACTCGACGGCGTCGTCGAGGTAGGCGGCGCGGACGAATTCGTTGACGATATCGCTCAGGCGATACGGTTCTTGGGAACCGCCCCACCGTCCCGGAAACGGGACCGAAGATTCTCTCCGTGACTCGCCAAGGACGTCAAGTTGGCTGGCGTCCGCCAGTAGCTGGTCGACGTCCGCGACCCCCTTATAAAGGACCGCCAAGCGGCCGCGACGATCGACGAGGCAGCTCACGGGAACGGCAAGCTCGCGATGATCCTCCAACAGCTCGTCGTGCATGATCTGGAGCTTGTCGATCAGTCGTGCGGTCGCCATGCCCTGGGCGAAGGGAAGCTCTAGTTCATCGGCTACCCTTCTTGCGTCAGCAGGCTCAGACGCGCCAGCCGACGCCAGTCCATCGACGCACAGCGCGAGCACGTTCAAACCTGCCTCGCGGAGCTCGGATTGCCGGGCCGTTAACTCGTTTAATTCCTGAATGCACGGCCGACACCAGCTGGCCCACAGATTCAGCAGCAGCGGTCCATCGACGTCGCTGGGCACGTCGCGCTGGTCCCCATCCCACGTCAAATAAGTTAATGAGGGCATCGGCGGCGGAGAGGCCGACACGACGCGAACTCGGTCCGTAGAAGTTGGGACAACGGGCCGCGACGGAGATAGCCCGGGCGCGGACCGGAGTGCGGACCACGTCTCGGCTTGGCCAGCGCCTTGAACAAGGCGGTAACGCCCGTCAACTTCAAGTCCTGTAAACTCCTCGGCCTCACCCCCTGGCCACCGCACGACCGCCTTGTCGATTTGCGTGGCCTCTCCCAAGCCGAAATGGACGCACTTGCTTGACTGGGAAAGGAAGCCGTCGCCGGCGCGGAGAGTGCGGAGATGGGGTCGGTGGTCGGGGGTTTGTGGTCTGTGGTCTGTGGTCTGTGGTCTGTGGTTGGGGGTCGGTGGTTTGTGGTCTGTGGTCTGGGGTCTGTGGTCTGTGGTTTGTGGTTTGTGGTTTGTGGTGATGAGCTCTACGCGGGCTCCGATGGCGTCGCTATTGGTTGTCACGCCGTTTCCAACAAGCTGCAGCGCTAGAAAATGGTTGCCCGTGGGCACGTCGTTCTTCAGGAAGCGGACTTGGGGAGCATTGCGATTGACGATCCACACATCGAGATCTCCGTCCTGATCCCAGTCGACAATTGCTACGCCCCGCCCGTCGTCGGCGAGATCGAGTCCACTGATCGATGAGATGTTGGCAAACCGCGCTGCCCCCGTGTTCAGGAAACAGCAATTGCGTTCGTGCCCGCTAAAGGAGCGACCCTGGTGGACCAGCTGATGCAGCATGCGTCCGGCACTCGAATCGGTCTCTGTGGTTGCCGAGTCCTCGATCGGGGCGTCACCTTGCGACACGACCTGTCGCCAGAAGAAGCTTCACAAATCGCCCGTATCTTGCGTGGTGACGTATCCATTGGCCACCAGAAGATCCTCCCAACTATCATTGTTCAGATCGACAAACAGCGAGCTCCACGCCCAGCGTCCCATTTCAACGGCCGCCTCGGTTCCGACCTCGCTAAAATCTCCTGGACCGTCGTTCTTAAAGAGCGAGTTTCCCTTGGCGAACCTCTGGATGATCGCTCGCAAGGACGGGTCCGCCTCGGGGCGAAACATTGCTTGCCGCGAAATGCGACTCCCTGCGGAGGAGAACATATTGCCCACGTATAAGTCCATCCACCCGTCGCGATTGTAATCGCCCCAACTGACCGACATCCCAGATCCGTAATCGACGACGCCCGCCTCGGCGGCCACGTTGACAAAACGTCCCGCATCATTGCGATAGAGGCAATTGCGACCGTAGTCGTTGGCCACATACAGGTCGACGTCGCCATCGTTGTCGTAGTCTTCCCAAGCCGCCGCCAGGCTGTGTCGCCGATTGTCGACCTCGAGACCGGCGTCCCTGGTCGCGTCAACGAATCTCCAACGATCCTCGGACATCGCATTTCGGAACAGCACATTGGCACCGCCATCGTTACTGTCGTGATAGACAAACGGCGAGCGCGGTTCTGATGGCCTGGCGGACCCAACCGCGAAGCCGAGGCAGATGTAAAGATCCAAATATCCGTCGACGTTGTAGTCGGCCGCTGACAGAGATTGCACGTCCAAGTCGGCCAGCGGCAACGACGTTCGATGTTGAAACCGCCCCTTGCCATCGTTTTCCATCACCAGCAAAGAATGCGGCATGGCGACGACAAGGTCCTGGTCCCCATCGTTGTCAAGATCGACCAGCAGTGCGCTACTGGAGTGGGCCAGCCAGTCGACGCCCGCATCGTGGGATCGATCGGTGGCGGTTCCATCCCGGTTCTGAACGAACAAACGATTCGGCAGACCTCCTGGCTGACAAACGTAGAGGTCATCGAGCCCGTCACCGTTGACGTCGCCTACCGCAACCCCGCAGCGCGCATAGACGCCGATTCCGTGAATTCGCTCGACCCGTTTGAGCCAGTGATTCAGTCCGTAGAGGAGCTGCTGCTGATAACTTTGGTTCTCCCCAAGTACAGCCTCGGTACACTCGGCAAACCATGCGCCCGAGGCGCCGCGCGCGACGACCTCCTCGTAATCATGCGTTTGAATCATTCTCAGTCGCAAAGCGTCGCCCGTGCGCGACCATTGACATCGCCACGTTGCGTGCCACTCGAGCAAGCCATCGCCCGTTTGTCCCGATGCATCGACGAGAGCGGTGGTCGTCACGCCCGCCTCGGTTACTTCCACATCGATTGTTTTAACGTGGGTACGGATCTGGGAGTTGTCGGAAAACCTTTCGGCTAACTGCCTCAAGGCCGACACCAGCGCCGCCGCGCCATCGTTGTGGGCCGCTGGCAGATCGGTCGATGTGCCAGACCACCGCCATACCGAGAGACCACCCGTGCGAAACTGCTCTTGCAAATCGGCCGGCCGCAACGGCTGGCAACGGAAATCGTCTGTCACCGCTTCCGCGACCACCTCGACGTTGAGCCGCTGCGGGGAAGCGATAAGACCAAGCAGGCCGGCAAGCTTGGTTTGCGCCGCTTCGCTCACCTGTTCGGACTCCCAGCCATCGGTAAGCGGGTCGAGTTTGGCCCGCATAGCGGACAATCGCTCGACAGTTCGGGCGGTCGCGAGCGCAACGGATGTCGAGACGCCCGCCTCGCTATGCCGATTGCGCTTGGAATCATCGACTTGCGCTTCGCCCGCTGCTGCCGCACGGCTGTTGCGAAATTCACCGTCGCGCGAGGCCCGGTTGTCGGCCGAGGCTGCCGTTTGGGGTTGCCAGCCTCGAAACATCCACCACCCCACCGTGATTGTCACGGCCGACAGCACGACCAGGATCCCCCAGAACCAGCCCGGCGAGCGAATCCGCCGTGAGCGAGGAGCAGGCGGCAATAGCATCGGACCGGAGGGCAGATCGCGATCACGCTTGGGCATCGGAGGTGCTCACGATTGAGTAAGGGATTTGGCGGCGCCAGCAGTCGATTCTCAGTATTCGAATACTAGTATACGTCGTCCCTCACCGGCGACCAACCAAAGCCCCCCCACCCAACAAAGACCCCACCCAGCTCGCTGCGTGGTGAACAAGGTTAGCCAGCTAAACGCCCCCCCACCCGAACAAAGACCCCACACAGCTCGCTGCGTGGCGAACAAGGTTAGCAG
>Ga0310121_10004039_pt1 | contig 13153 bp, 22 predicted proteins | sample CB27_Tmax_986_MG_FD_203504 | JGI IMG/M metagenome (GOLD analysis project Ga0310121, IMG submission 203504) | Marine microbial communities from Western Arctic Ocean, Canada - CB27_Tmax_986 | ecosystem: Environmental > Aquatic > Marine > Oceanic | place: Canada: Western Arctic Ocean | collected... | reverse complement strand
GACTCCACCTATTCCTGGCGAGCTTTTCAAGCAGTGGATAAAGGGCATTTATCAAGATAACTTGTTGATACAAAACAAGATGTATGTTGGGAATAAGCATGTTTCATTAAAAAATCTCAATATGCCAGTTTTTACTCAGGTTGCTGTGGGTGATCATTTAGTTTCACCAGAATGCAGTATGCCATTACATTATGCAGTCTCAAGCACTGATAAGATATTGAAATTATATCCTACAGGACATGTTGGAATGATAGCTAGTTCATTCAGTCAAAAAACCGTCTTACCAGAGCTTGGCCAGTGGCTTAAAGAAAGATCATAAATAAAAAAAGATCATAAATAAAAAAAGGTGACATTCACACTAGTATCTTGGTGTAAATGCGGTTATCCAAGACTGCATTACACTTTTGTTAAGATCAGCAAAAGCCTTTGCATTCTCGTTGAAGGTTTTGATATTCTGACGGGTAGCATCAATTGTTGCCAATGCTATCTTGTTTTGAACATCTTGAACCTTGCTAATCTGTTCATTTGTTTTGTTTACAGCATTTTCTGTTGCTTCTGGAAGAGCAGTGTTGATTCCGGTCTTGTTTGCAAATTCTCTTTGCAAAGCAATGGTTGAATCCACAATGTTCTGATATGCTTCAGTATATTCTTGCTGTAAGCTTGTAACAGATGTTTGATAGTTTGGGAATGATTTCTCAGCAGATTTAACCTGTTTTTCGACAGTTTCTTCTACAGTTGAGAAAACATCATTCTTGACTGTTTTGTTTGATTCGTCACTCATGATTTGTCTTGACTGGTATCACTATATATATCTAGTGGTAATAAAAACCATTTATTACCATTTACTACCATTTCAATTATTCTTAGGGTTGACTGGAATAACAATAACCTGCACTAAATCGCCTTCATTCATACTAAGAGCCTGCCTTTCTGCCTCAGGAATTGAAATCCTTCCATTGCTACCAACAGTAGTCTTGAAAGCACCCCATGAGAGAAGGTTTGGCATCATATTTTGCAGATTGAATGGATTTTGAAAATTTGTCTGAAACGGATTCACATTCTTCGTGAAATCAGACTGCATCTTTGATGCATTTTCTAGCCACTGCCTGAATAATTCAGCTGGATCGTATGGGTTTTTCTTTCCTTCCATTGGTATCAGTAGGCAGTTGCCCTATAAAATGATCGCTAATGAAGAAAATCTGACACGATTTGAAAGAATACATTTGGTTTTTCTACATATGGTACATGTCCGCATCCTCTCATCTTGTAAAACCTACAATCATTGATTCCTGAAACAAAAGATTGTGCATATTCAATAGGGATTACAGGATCATTTTCACCCCAGACAATTAGTGTCGGAATTGTGATTAACTGCAATTTTTCAGTGATTGCCTGAGAATTACTCAGTCCTAGAAGTGTTGACATAAAGGCCATTTTTGCATTTGGCAATTGCATCCTTTCTACGAATCCAGAAACAATCTTTTCATCTATTTTCTTCCTACCAGACATAGCTTGGAATGCATTCAAGGCGGAATCAGAATTTGGGTATAATGCAGCTGAAATGTATGCATCTAATGCAGGTGTTGAATGTTTCATGACACCAGATGGTGAAACAAGAACAAGTTTTTTCACATTTACATCATGATTTATGATAGATTCAGCAGCAATTTGACCTCCAAGCGATGAGCCAATAACATTCAGCTCTTTAATTCCAACTTTGTTAACAAATTTGGATACAAATTCTGCAAAGTAATCTGTTGTATAATCAACCATTGGCTTATCACTATACCCAAAGCCAATAAGGTCTGGAACAATAACTTTGAATTTTTTAGCAAAAAGTGGTATTACATATTCCCATCTTTCCGCAGAAGCCCCAAGGCCATGAAGCAAAAGAAGCGTATCCTTCGAAGTTCCTTTCTCAAAATAGCGTATTTTATTACCATCGATTTCAGTTGTTTTTACTGTCATTATCAGCTCGCTTGAAATGGCTAAAATATAAGATTTTATGGGTTCAGTAATTGATGATTTTCAATCTATCTTTTGCCTAGAAGTTATTAGGCTTGGAACACTAATTTAGGCATGAATATGGTCTTTCTGTATTTGACAAAGGCGTTGTTGCCGGAGTTTTAGGTGGTATTTTCCTTGTATCATTTTTCTATAATCCTGAGAGCCTGTTTATGCCGCCTTAGTTTTTAATTAAAAACTATAATTCTTTAACAACCATTGGCAAAAAGGCACCAGCATCAGATACAATTCCTAATGCTTGCCATGTACCACGATCCATCAATTTTGTAACAGTTGGCTGGTTTATGTCAACAACTATCACTTTGACATTAGCAGGAAGCATGTTTCCAGTTGCAATTGAATGTAGCATGGTAGCTACCATTATGACCAATGATGCACCCTTTAGAATTTCTTTGTATTTTTTCTGAGCCAATTCAACATCGGTAATCACATCCGGCAATGGACCATCATCACGTAAGGATCCAGCTAAGACAAATGGCACCTTCTTTTTTATACATTCATACATTATTCCTCTTGTCAGCTTTTTTGATTTTACCATTTTTTCGATAGAGCCAGCTTTAAAGACTGCATTAATTGCTTCCATATGATTTCTGTGACCCCTTACAGCAAGCGTTCCATCACGAATGTTCATTCCAAGAGAAGTTCCCAGTGTAGCATATTCAATATCATGAACAGCAAGCGCATTTCCAGCCAAAACTGCATCGATGTATCCATGACGAATAAGTGTTGAAACTGATTCAGTTGCACCTGTATGAATAATTGCAGGACCACCAACTAGAACAATTTTGCCACCGTTCTTTTTGGTGCGTCGTATATCCTGAGCAACTTTTTTAGCTATATGCTGTGTTGGTCTCTCACTAGAGCTTCTACTTCCCATAAATTCAAATACATTCATTCCCTCTCGAGGTCTTTCTGGAGGAATTATTTTGACGCCATTTTCTCCTATTACAATTTTATCGCCTTTTTTTACCTGGCGGATAGGAACACACATTGCTTTTTTGGCTTTAATAATAATACATTTGTCCATCATCATATTGTCCACATCAATCCATTTGTTGTTAAGAAAAACCTGCGTTGGATTATTTGTAGTACTGTAAAAATTATCAGGCATTACCATATTTTTTGCTGCAGCCTTTAATCTTACATTTTTTTGAGTTTTAGATGTGGCACCTTGGCGATAAACATAGTTTAAGATTGCGTCTAGGTTTTTTGCATTCTTTCCAGTAACAAGCAGCTTTGCATAACTTTCATCCATCTTCTTCTTACCTACCTGTATATCTAAAACCTCAAACGAGCCACCATGATCCATAATCCCATCAAAGACCTTTGTCAGGATTAGCGAATCAATAAGATGTCCGCGCAGTTCTATTTCGGATGAAAATTTCTTCATATGTACACCTAAATTATTGATAAGTAAAACGTTACGATAAAATAATTTGATTGTTTACTATACTGGGAGACTAACCTCACCGTAATACTCTTCAACATTATCTGATTTTAGCGAGTTTATGATGTTAGTCTTTTCCTCATAAGACAGTCCCTGTGCAATTGTCTTCGCAATTCCATTTTTATCGCATAGCACAAGAATGTATCCACCATCATCAGTTACAACAAATCCAGATGCACCATTAACAACTGCATACAAATTTTCTTCTCCAACTGGTTCCCAGACGTTTGTTTTGTTGTCCTTTAGTGCCAATGCAGGCATTGCCTTGCCATTTGCGAACTTGTTAAGATATTCTCTTGCAACATTGACACGTTTCTGACCTGCCTTTAGAGCCATAAAATATTGCATGCTGTATTATCTTACGATTATTATTAATACATTTGATTTTTTGATTAAAACAAATTTAAAATGAAATAAGTATACTATTATCAGTTTAATGTGAAAACAAAACATGGAATCAGAAAAAAGATGGTGTGAAAATTGTATGAGTAATACACTACATGAAATACTTGATTCTGACAAAGTTATGGTCGGAAAGAAAACAAGATTTCTATACAAATGTGTAAATTGTGGAAAGAAAAAACGCATGCCCAAATTTCGAGGTATGGCAGAGTCTACATACTAGAATTAATCTGCATACACAGTTCAGTGCTTTTTATTATTTGATTTTTTCTTAGGATGCCGATTACTCTTTTTTTTCTTTGGCAAAGCGTAGTAATCGGCCGCAGCAATTTTTGGGTTTAAAACTCGCAATACATGTTTTTTAATACCAGTGTTTTTCTTTTTTGGTTCATTATTCTTTTTTCCAAGAAAGTTAAAAAAACCCATCATGAGAAATCAGGCAATATATGATAAATATCATTCCATAAAATTCGAAAGAATATTACGCAAATTTTTGTTTTTAATTTCCTTTTTTGCAGTATTGAAGAAAGTTTGTAGTTTTTCTTTTGAAATTCCTTTGTCTTGGTAAAATTTTGCTTGCAATGCCATTTCCAATTTATCAATATCATGTATTAAGCTGGCTTCTTGTGAAGTATTTTTTTGATATTCATTCCATATTTCAAAATATGGTTCAGCAATTTTACTTGGAAGTTTTTTTAAAATTTGTTTCATTGCAAGATTTTCTTTCCTAATTTTTTCATTTTTTGTAATATGATCTGGAGTTATATCACCAATAACGGATTCAGCTAAATCATGTAACAATGCCATCCTGATAATTTTTTCACTGTTTAATCCTTCCAAGTCCGATAAAATCATTGATATAACTGTAGTTGAATAGCTGTGTTCTGCAACTGATTCTGGATCATTAATTCCAAGTTTTTCTTTCCAGCCCTGTCTAGGAACATTTTTTAATTCCAAAACTTTTTGAAAAAATTTTTCAACCATTTTATTTATCTCATTAATGTTTTGAAAGGACAGGCTTAAATTCCTAACAATTTGAAATGGCGATATGCCAGGGTAGCTCAGCCTGGGAGAGCACTCGGCTGAAGACCGAGCTGTCGCGCGTTCAAGTCCCGCCCCTGGCACCAATTTTTGTTAATATAATAAAAAATGATAATATTTTAATACAAGACATCATATTAATTTCTGAATTTCTTATGAAAGCTAAAAAAACAATGTCAAAATCTAAGAAAGCTGTAAAAAAAACAACCAAGAAAAAAACAAAAAAAATATCTGAGCTGCCAGATGATCCAGGTATTGTATTAATAGATGATGATTTGGAAATAGATGCGGAAAAGGAATTGGAAGAACGTAAAGCATATTTGGAAGAGGCACGTTCTCAAGAGACTTCTGACTAAACAAAATCTTTATTCGTTTTGAGGCGTAATATGAAATATGCGAGCATTATGTTTGATCATGATTAAGCCTGGCACAATTGATAAAGTCACAGAGCTACTTTCAAAAAAACGTAAGATAACAAAAGAGGTATTACCAGTAACTGGCAGAGCAGATGTTTGTGTTCTTATGCATGGTTCTATCGATGATATCAATACCACTGTTATGGATTTTAAAAAGATTGGTGATATAGTTGCAACCGAGACCCTAATGGAAATGGAGGTTGATCTAGGCTGGTAAAAGCAATCGTATTAGTAAAATCGCCTAAAAAACTCATCGCAGCAAGATTGAAACAAGTAAATTTAGTATACGAATCTTTTCCAGTTAGCGGACAGTTTGACGCAGTTGCAGTGATTCAGTTTGAAAGCTTGGCCCAAATTAAAGAAGTTGCTACTCAGATTCAAAAAATAAATGGGGTAGTAAGAACGGAAACATTGGTAGAGGTACAGTAATAAAGAATTTACGGTAGAGGTTATTAGATAATTTATGAATGTTAAAAAAGTTGGTAATGTTATATTAGCAGTAAAGGATCTGGATAAATCAGTTGAATTTTATAATAAAATTTTAGGCATGCCAATAAAAAACAAGAGGGAAAACTGGGTTGATCTGGGACAAAGTGGCGCATTACTTAGTCTTCATCCTGCTGATGATTCATCACCACATTTAGGTACTTCAGTGGATAACGGTGTTCTGATTGGTCTTCTAGTAGGAGATGTTGCTTCTGCTGTTGAAGAGTTAAAATCAAAAAATATCAGAGTACATAGAGATATTCAGGAACGTGAAGCTGGAAAAAATGCAATCATACTTGATCCTGATGATTACATGATTTCGTTGTTTGAACCAATTTTTACCGCTGAAAAAATTATACAAGCAGGCGGTTACATAGGATATACACCTGTGTAAAATTTTATTTTATAGTTTAAGCTAAAATGTTCCTTATGTGATGGACAAGCAGCAGTCACAAAAATTTTTGGAGTATCTCTTACACAATTACCTTAGATATTTACACTAATTCAAAGAGCAATTTTGTTATAATAATTTCACTTAATGAATGACAACGAAAACTCAAAAATTAGTTAAGCTTTCGAAATATAGTCCATTGAGTATTAATCACATCGTCCTCTTCTAGATATACAAGTGGAACTAAAGCTTGAAAAATATATGCATCAACTATTAGTATTTCCGATCCATGAGAGACTTCAATTATAGCTGGTATAAAGAACATTAACTTTAGAGGTAAGTCTAAACTATATTTTTCTGTATACTGAACTTTTTCGTATTTTATATTATCAACAATAACGATTTCTTTTTTACCAAAATTATAGTCAAATACTTCATCCGTTACATTATGTGGAATATAATATCCATTTGTAGCTTCTGTAACACTAATCAATCTATCATCTGCATCTCTAAGTATCACTTGTAGATGAAACTGATACTCTGAATTTTTTATTGGAACTGGTTTAAATATATCAGTAATATGATCAGCAAAAACAGGTTGAGTTGAACCAACAATTAATGCTAAAAAGACAATGTTTAACATTACTTTTGAAAAATTTTTCATATAAAATATAAAATTTAGATATAGATAAAACATATTTTCCACTTTTGTGAGGGAATTTTTCGTTAGTGACTAGAAATGTGACTTGGTGTTATTTGTTGCAATTTTATGCCTAGACTAAAAATTTTCAGTTTTTATTAAATTATTGTAATTATAACTATTAAATAGTTTAAATTATTATTTTTTATTTTCTAATTTCTTTTTCAATTCTAAATTTTCTTTAAGAATTTTTTCTTTTTCATCTTTTAGTAGTAAAATTGAATTTTCTTTTGAGTACAACGGATGTCCAGGCGGAATTAATTTATCCATTGACATGTTTAGAAGACCCGCTGCCATCTGCTGATACATTTGTGCAAAATTTTCTAGTTTAGGAGTAAGTGCAGCATTATCAACAGACATCTTTTCTTTTAGTTTGGGTGTATTTACTAAACCCTTTGGAATGCTTGCACCCGGTGGATAACGAATTGAATCTGGTGCCAATGCAGAAAAATCTGTTGTAAGACCATACATATCAAAAAGTCTTTTTGCAGTGAAATAATCCATGTTTTTCAGAATATGTCGGTATATTTGTTCTTTAGTATGGGTAGAAAATATGCAAAAGTCAAGATACTTTCATAAATTACAACTTTTCGAATTTCACATCGATCGTTGATCCTTATAGCGATCATAAGTTTTTGAATAAAAATGATTCAACGGCAAAAAAAGAAATGCCTAAAATGTAAAAAAGACATACATCCAATGGAATTGCATAAACTTGTAATGTATGTTATTGAAGAAAAATTTACGGAACATCATTACGAACATGTTGAATGTCCTGAAAAGTTTACCGTTTGATCATGATTTTATATAATAAATTTTAGTGATGGATATGAGACTAGGAATTAATACCGAGACTGAATTTTTAATCACCCTAAACAAAAAAAATGAAGAAATTCGGAACGCTTTTCTTGAAAAGGTGAAAAAAATTACAGAAAAATATTCCGTTGATGTTATGTTACAAGATGGAACAGTAAAAAAACAACAAACGTTTGATGCACAAAAGATAGAAGTGTTTTTCAAAAATATTGCAGTGGGTTTAGAAGATTGGACATTCGGGGGAATATCAAGCACAAACAATGATGATCTTAGAAGAAACTTCATAAAACTCGATAAAATAGTTGAAAACTATCAAATTTTGCTGCATTTTTCACTACAATATCATGTATTGCTGTTTTACCAGCCAAATTATGAGGTGATGGAAAAACAAAAAGAATTGTCTGATTTTATGGATACAACAAAAAAACATGAAGAAGAACTTATCAAAAAAAGTGATCAAATAATTCTTAAAAAATTAAGGGAGGAGGGATATAAAGAACTTGATCCAAAAAGTCTTTTTGAGATTTTTTACACTGATGATAAAATAAGAGAGAAGATAATGAATGAAATTGAAACAGAAACTGATGGAAACCTGCAGGAAATTAACCAACATAAAAATAAATTACTAGAAAACTTGGATGATCTACTTTTAGAAATATATCAAATTAAACCAATTCTAATTGATGAAGCAAGGCTTGTATCAGGTGAGGAAGGCTGTGTTTGTAATTTAGACATTGAGGAAATTAAAAATGATCAGAAAACTGGATCATTTGATTCAAATAACATTTCGGATAATGTAAAAGAAAAAATTCAAACAGTGATTAGTCAAGTTTTTGGAGTAATAAATAATGTTAATTAAATCTTGTAAATCCAAAGCATTAAGACGAAAAACTTTTTTTAATTATCTTTAGTTCGTCTAAAAATTGCACGTAAATCTTCTACAAGAAGTTGTCTACATCTAGAACAGGTAAACCAATACTTACCATTACACTCTTTAATTTTTTCTTTATCGTTCATGAGTATTTTTTTATCTCATTCTCTGATAAGGTCTTGATCATTCTCAATGGATTTATCAGATCCTCAATTATTTCATAGAGTATTCCGTCTCCATCATCAAACTCAACAATTAATTTATCACCTGATTTTACAACAATTGCTTTGATTTTTCCCATATCAGTCATACCAAGTTTATCGATGTCACGATAGTAGCCTTCGATTTTTTCCCTTCTTTCTTTCCAATCTGGGTCAGACGTTGGCTTCATCTTAACACTCTAGGATAATCCTTATCTAAAAATTTTAGTGTAAATCATCTTATCGGCAACTGATTTCATAGTATTACTAGTATTCTTGCTGTTTATACAATTGAAAGGTTTAGTAAATAATCAAATATGCATAAAAAATAGGAAATCTCATGAATGTTACATACGATGATATTGTAAATGCACAAAAAACACAAGATGATGTAATTAGAAAAACACCTTTAGTTTTTTCTGATACATTTTCTCAATTAACTGGTTCAAAGGTTTACTTAAAGAATGAGTTTGAGCAAAAAACTGGATCATTCAAACTACGTGGTGCATATTATAAAATTAAAAATTTGACAGATAATGAAAAAAATAAAGGTGTTGTTGCTGCTTCAGCCGGTAATCATGGACAAGGTATTGCACTTGCATCAGCAATGGAAAAAATCAATTGTACAATTGTAATGCCAAAAAATGCTTCACCTGCAAAAATTGCAGCCACTAAAGGATATGGTGCTAATGTAGTTTTAGAAGGTAAAAATTATGATGAATCATGGACAAAGGCACAGGAAATTGCTAAAGCATCTGGTGCAGAGATTATTCATGCATTTGATGATCCACAAATTATTGCAGCACAAGGAGTAATCGGTTTGGAAATAATGGAACAACTTCCTGACGTTGATGAGATTTACGTTCCTATAGGTGGCGGTGGATTAGCGGCAGGAATTTTAATGGCAATAAAAACAAAAAACCCAAACGTCAAAGTTATCGGCGTTCAGTCAAAATCTTTTCCATCAATGAAGAATTCTATAGATTCCGGTAAGTTACAGACGGTTGATGGAGGATTTACTGTTGCTGATGGTATCTCAGTAAAAACTCCTGGCAAACAAACATTTGAAATTATCAAGAATATGATTGATGAGATTGTGCTTATCGATGACGAGGAAATCATCAAGGCAATGTTTCTTTTAATGGAAAGATCAAAGGCTGTAGTTGAACCAGCAGGTGCAGCTGGACTCGCATACTTGATAAGTAAAAAACCATCACCTGGAAAAAAAGTCGTTCCAATCTTGTGTGGCGGCAACGTTGACATGTATTTGCTAGGTCAAATAGTTGCAAAGGGCCTGGCAACAATGGGTAGAATGATGAAAATTTTCATTTTGTTGAGGGATAAGCCTGGTGCACTGAAGGAGGTTGTTGATGAGCTTGCGTCACTTAGCGCAAATATTGTCGAAGTTGCTCATGACAGGTTAAGCTCAAATGTGTATGCCGGAACAACAGGTGTAACACTAAGCTTGGAAACAGAAAATCAGAAACACACAGACCAGATAATACAACACTTGAAAGAGAAAAACATAGATTTCAAGATACTAGCATAATTAAAATCATAAAGGAATCAAAGTCTAAAAACTGGAATTGCCTTTCTATTTATTATGGATAAGATGGTCCCAAGGTTGAACTCTATCTTACAGATAATGGCTTCAAAGAACACTATTCTTGATAAGACAGTTTACAAATTTCTTTTTTTGAATTACACTAGATACGATGCTTGATTTTATTAATAAAAAAAATAGTATTAATCTTTCGTAGGCTCGAATGAGGTCGCAACTCCTCACTCGATACCTTTACGGATTAAATTATGTTTGTTCAACATGTTAAAAAATGTTACATAACGTTACATAATTAAGAAAATCATTGTTCTAACATCACCAAAAGATGTTTTGCTTGGAGTGATCACACCAAATTTTTATGAATATTACATGAATTATTAGTGTAATTTTATCAACACTACTAATACAATAGCTAGTGTATAACGTACTTTTCATGGCACAAAGAACAAAGGCCCAACGTAGTGCATCTGCAAAGAAAGCAGCACGTACTAGAAAAAGAAACGCTGCTGCTAAGAAGACTAAGAGATCGACAGTTGCAAGAAAAAGAAAAGGTTCTAGAAGTAAAAAAAGAAAACGTTAGAACCTATTCACTTTTTTTAAATAAAGATAAAGAATTTGATTATGAAAAACCGTATAATTATTAGTTAAACTATTCTATTTTATGACGGTTCTCGAGTTCTTAAGTGGAAAAACATTGATAGTAATTATAATTGGTATGGGCATTCTTATTGTTTCAACTGTATTATACATGGATTGGTATGATGAGAATGTACTAAATCCAAGAGTTTGGGAAGATTGGTCTTGTAAAGAAATGAAGAAATTTGCCCTAGAATTTAAGGATGAAGAATTTACAGATGTACAACAAGCTAAATTTCATGATGATTTATCTCATTGTTTGAGTTAATACAGACGTTAAAGGCTGAAAACATCCTATAAGTTTGAAGGCATTTCAGAATATGACCCTGAATTATATGACTTGATTGTGGAAGCATACGGTAAATACTATTGAAAATAACACAAAACAGGAACAGTAAAAGTAGTGATTAGTTATTTTTTACGTATTTATTTGCATACGATTCATGTATAACATGCTGGAAAAACTAATTGGCGAATCGAAGGTATTAGAGCGAGCGATTGCTGGGGAAGAGCTAAGCATGCAAGATGGAATAGAATTAATGAAATATGATAATCACTATATGATTGGTGCTGTTGCTGATGCAACACGGCAAAAACTTGTTGGTAATAAAGTCACCTTTACAGCGTCATCATATCTGAATTACACTAATGTTTGTGTTGCTAGTTGTCAAATATGTGCATTTTATAGAAAGGAAAATGATAATGATGCTTATACCTTAACACCAGAACAAATTGAGGGTAGGGTATCAACGGCAAAGATGATGGGTGCTACTGAAATGCACATTGTTGGTGGATTTCATCCAAAACTATCACTAGATTATTATGAATCAATGATGAAGATCATCAAAAAAAACCATCCTGAATTAAAAATCAAAGCGTTTACTGCAGCAGAAATTTTCTTCTTTGCTAAATTAACAAAAAATTCTGTAAAGGAAGTGTTATCTAGATTAAAGAATTCGGGACTTGATTCATTACCTGGCGGGGGTGCAGAGTTATTCCATCCAAAAATTAGAGGAAAAATTGCACGTGGAAAATGTAGTGGTCAAGAATGGTTGGATACTATGGAGCAGGCTCATAATCTTGGCATTAAAAGTAATGCTACAATGCTATATGGACACATTGAGAAGCCAGAGCATATTGTTGATCATTTAATAAAGATTAGAAATTTGCAGAAAAAAACAGGTGGATTCTTAACGTTAATCCCGCTTAAATTTAGTTTGGAAAATACTGAACTTGAACAAAAGAGTATGTTAACTCAGGAGTGTTCATCAATTTATGATTTGAAAGTAATTGCATTATCACGATTAATGCTGTCTGGTTTTTTAAACAACATTTCGGTTTATTGGGTTGCAGACGGAAAAAAGCTTGCACAGGTTGCATTATCACATGGCGGAAATGATCTTGTTGGTACAGCGTTTTCTGAAGAAGTATATCGTGCTGCTGGAAAACCAACTAACTCATCACTTTTGGATCTTGTAAATCTTGTCAAAGAAATCAAAAGGGAACCTGCACAGCGTGACACATTTTTTAACATCCTTAAAACATTTTGAATTTATACTGATGGTTTTTTTTCAATCTTTTTAGCACCACCCTCACGTTTTCGTCTTGCACCAAAACTAATTAATATTAATAAAAAACCAAATCCAATTAACAATCCTGACAATATGCGATAATCAGAATTTTCGCGTTCAGCAAGCAGTAAATTTATTTTTTCCTCTTCAGTCATACCAGTTTTACCAATTGGGGTGATTTCTGTAAGATACCATGAAATGGTAATACCTACAATAATCATCATCACACCACTAACCATCATTTTTTTATCAATTAGCAAACTGAATCTTATTCAGTATACCTATAATATAATTTAGTAAAAATTATTTGTATAAATCAAATTCAGGTTTTCGTTTTTGAATTTTTACTTCTTTAATTATGGCCTGTATTACTTCTGGGTGATTATATGTAAGATGTCGCATAAACTTAGTAGAGATTTCATTTCTTGCAATGTCATCTAGCAGCAAAGAATCTTCACGTGTTAGATCTACTATGAATGAATTACATTCATCACAGAGTTCAAAATCAAGAAATAATTTCATGCACACAATAATTTGAGATTATTAATAAGTATCTCGATTGAAATGATCTTGTAAATAATCACTTAGTT
>Ga0310121_10004037_pt1 | contig 13158 bp, 10 predicted proteins | sample CB27_Tmax_986_MG_FD_203504 | JGI IMG/M metagenome (GOLD analysis project Ga0310121, IMG submission 203504) | Marine microbial communities from Western Arctic Ocean, Canada - CB27_Tmax_986 | ecosystem: Environmental > Aquatic > Marine > Oceanic | place: Canada: Western Arctic Ocean | collected... | reverse complement strand
CAGTTTTCTGTTGATCGGCGCAAACGCTTCCGGCGAACTACCTAGCCTCACACACGGAAATGTCGCTAAATATCTAGTGGGCGGTGCTTCCAATAGGCGGGCTTTCGACCCGTGTGAGCGACGGCGAGGACATCGACGAATTGCGATGAAACGCTGGTGGTGTGGGCCGGTGAATTCGGGCGCACGCCGGTGCTGCAGGGCGACAACGGACGCAACCACAGCCCGATGGGCTTCACCAGTTAGTCGCTTCGCTTGCGAAGGCGTGCCTGGAGATCAACAAGCTGCGAGGCTAGATCAGCAATCGATCGACCAAGCAGCGCCCGTTGGGCTGTTTCCGGTTCACCTAGAAGCTGCTGGAGGACTTGTATTTTGCCGGCAAGCACGCCCAGTTCCTCACCGATCTCCCGTCCCTCTTGCCGCGCTGCGATCAGTCTGGCTTCCTCATCATGGATAAACTTTTGGCGAGCATCGTAGAACTGCCGGTCTGCGGGGCTGCGTGAAATCATCTCTAGTACTCCAACAGCTTCGTGAAACACTGGCTCGCCAAGAAGCTCCGCCAAGTCATCTGCCTCATGATGCTCGGCGTGCTGTAGAAAATACAACCACTTCTCAAGGGCCGAGCCATTACGGATGTTATCGCTTGAACACGTGAATTTTGGCAACTCGAGCGTGTGAAATTCTAAATCGTTGCAAAATACGAGCTCCAGTTGGTCACAGCGGAGTCGAAAACTTAGGTGATATGGGTCCTTGTCAGCGAAAAGCATCCGATCCAGCACGCAAATGCTGATCGCTGGCCGCAACAGGTGGTATCCGTGCCCCTCGCCCAGCTATCGGATGTAGTGCACGCAATTGTAGTATGTCAGTCGTTTGGCCAGGTCCACCGGCGACGTGGTCTGCATTTCCACGTTGAACCGCCGGCCCGTCTGGTCGGTGGCCAACACGTCAAGTACGACCAGTTTGTCTTCCGAACGGTCTTTTCCTTAAATCGGATTGAGAATCTCAACCTCGGTAATCGGCCAACCCCCCTGAAGTACGGCATTCAGGAAATGCGTCGTGATATTGGTATGTTCGGGGCTCCCAAACACGAGCTTGAACGCAAAATCGACTTTAGGGTCAATACCGATCGGCATCAGAACGACTTTCGTGAAGATACTGCTTAGGATCGTTCGAGAAATAACTGTCCGCTGTACCCTCGGCCCCCTGGGGAGAGGGCAGGGTGGGGGGATTAAGAATATGCCAGTTATTTCTCGAACGATCCTTATTCACCTGCCTTGATAGATTCCAATAGTGGACATAAACATACATATACACGGACGTATATTATCCGCAAATGGCAGCCTGCCAAGCCACTTGGCGGGAAAAACAACAATATCCCAACGCCTTCAACGTATTCACCAGCTCGCTTGGATTCTTATGGGCCATACGCCGCGTCTGTTTTAACAAGCACTTGGGCACCCTGTTGACCGACAGGGAATTGCTGCTTCGGCAACGACGGACGAACCCTGTATATTACGGCTGATACGTACTTGTTACGCATTCAGCTGAGAACACGCGGTATGGGACTTTGGGTTCAATAGCATTGAGCGCGGACTGTTTTTATTCAGCGGGAGCACGTGCGTGTCCTGTTCTTTCCTTGTCCGCGTAGCAGGCGACGGCCGTGGGATAGCTTAGTCCCTCGACAAACACCGTGGCCCGATCGAATCGTCCGTCACCATCCGTGTCGTCGAGCCGTTTGACGGCCCCGTGATGTTGAACCTTAGGCTTGGTGCCATACTGGTTGTACTCCGGAGCTTCGACTACGAACATCCGGCCGCGAGCATCAAAATCGACGGCTACCCGATCGCGGATCAGAGGTTCGGCAACCACCAACTCCACGCGAAAACCGGACCGAGGTCGGAAGCTGCGCTGAGCGTCGGGGAGTTCTAGACGTGCCACGCGATACGATTTGTTATCCAGTTGGTCCTCAGCCGCCGCGATATCAACCATCGCGGGCACATGGATCCAGGCGGCGAGTGATAACAACGCGGTACCCAACAGGCAACTAGCCACCCTAACGCCGTTAAGGATTTTGGTAGCCGAATTCGTAAGAATTTGGACTTTTTGGCACCGCATCCAAAGTCTTACGACTGCGGCTACGTCCGATAACATACATTTGGCGAGATTCGAAATCCTTACCAGCGTTACAGCCATCCGTTCTCGCCATCGCCTGGCGCAATTCGATTGAACGATTATCATGCGCAGCCTATTGGGACCCGAATAGTGTCTGGATACGAGTTGACCATAGTAGTGTAGTGTCGTGTCGTCCTTGCTACCGACCATTGTCGGATGAGCTCATGGCGGCCCTACTTGAGCTGAGCTCCTGGCACCCGGTCACGAGGCAACGGTGCGGCGGATCCCGCATAGTTTACCGCGAAGGGCGCAACGGCCCGCCTGGTCACCTCCGGCCAATGCTCAATCTCGGCTTTAGCCAAACCGGCGGCCTGAGCCTGAGTCGCCTCTTGTTGGTCAGAGAACATCGGATGGTACCAAATCGCAATCACCGTGCGCTCATGATCCGACCCGTTGGCGTGAGACGCGTGCAAGGTACGTCCATCCCCCAACACCAGATCACCGGAGCGGACAGGAACGTCGACCTCGCCATCGGCCTGGGCGTACAGCAGCGAATCAGGATCCTCCATACGGCGAGTTCCCACGGTGTGAGCTGTATCAATAACGCCGTGCAATGGATGTCGACGACGGTGAGAACCAGGTATGACGCGCAGGCAACCATTGTCGTGGGTGGTATTCGTCAGGTAAAACATCGCGAATAGCTAGGGTGTGATTTCAGCGTAAGCACGTGGTTCGCCATTCCACGTCGTGCAGTCTTGGTGCCAAAACAACCGCGGGCTGTGAGGTGGTTTGCTAATCAAATAAGCTCGTGAAATTTTGATGTCGTCATACCCCAATTGTGCAGGGCCTCCAGCGTCTTCGGCCACATGATGAGATCAACCAGTTCCGGCATGTCTCGATTGGGTACCATCGACCCTGTCGATTTCTGTTCGTAGCAATGATCGTCACTGAGTTGAGCGATCTGATTGGCGGCGATGCTCCGCACCTTTTCGAGCATCGCGGCATCCAAAATATTTTCGAGGATGCACACTCCGTCACGGATGAGGGCGTCCCGTTTCGTTGTCCAGTAATCGAGTTCGTTCACGTTGCTTTTCCTTGTTCCAACTGCGATGCGCTTCCTTTTCGTTCAGCTGAGCACTTCGTGGACGACGCGTGCCCCGGTGACCTCCGGGTCTGTCAGGCGCTCGTCACGGCCACTATGGCGGTAAGTCAAATTGGTGTGGTCCAGGCCCAGTTGATGTAGAAGCGTGGCGTGAAGGTCCGGGACACTGACACGGTCCTGGATGGCTTGGTAACCGAATTCATCCGTCACCCCGTGAATGTGACCCGTTTTGAAGCCACCGCCAGCCATAATGATGCTAAAAGCATGACGGTTGTGGTCGCGACCATTTTCGCCCTCGGTGATGGGCAAGCGACCGAACTCGCCCGCCCAGAGCACGATCACCTCGTCCAAAAGGCCTCGTTGCAGGAGATCCTGGATCAGCGCTGCGCTGGGTTGGTCGGTGCGCTGGCAGATCAGCTCTAGACCACCTTCAACATCCGAATGATTATCCCAAGGTTGAGTGGTGTTGTTGGTCGTGAACGGAGGGTGGATTTGAATAAATCGCACGCCGGCTTCTACCAACCTTCGCGCCAATAAGCACCGCAATCCATATCCAGCCGTTGCGGAGTTATCCAGACCATAGAGCCGGCGCGTTTCTGCTGTCTCGTTCGAGATATTCAGTATGTCGCCAGCGACTGATTGCATGCGCGCGGCCAGTTCAAAATTCTCAATGCGTGCTTCCAGTTCGGAGTGGTGTGGATGATATTGAACGTGCTCACGGTTTAGCTCATTCAGTAAATCCAAACTGCGTCGCCGAGCCTCCGACGGCAACGAGCGCGCCGGTTGCATGTAATGGACCGGGCTGCCCGCAGAACTGAATTCGGTGCCTTGATAGACCGCCGGCAACCAGCCGTTGGACCATACCATTTTGCCCGACGTGTTATAGCCTTCTGGATCGCGCAGCACGACGTAGCAGGGCAAGTTTTGATTTTCCGTACCCAATCCATAGCACATCCACGAGCCCATCGCCGGCCGACCGGCCAAGACCTTACCCGTCTGGAACATATTGATGGCGAAGGGATGGTTGTTGTGCTCGGTGTGCATGGACCGGATCAAGCAGATGTCATCGACGACCGTGCTGAGGTGCGGGATGATGTCGGAAAACTCCATGCCGCACTGGCCCCGCTTCTTAAATCTGTAAACCCCGGGCATCAGGACATTCCGGTTGGCACTCATCAGTGTTTCCACTTCGCCGGGATACGGCTGGCCAGCTCGCTTGGTGAGCTCCGGTTTGGGGTCGAACAGATCTATCTGCGAGGGACCACCGTTTTGAAACAGCTGAATGACCGCGCGAGCTTTAGGCTGAATTGGACCCTCCCGCGGTGCCAACCCACTGGTTGGCGACGGTGACGACGATTCGCTGGCCAACAGTCCCGCATCCTGCATCAGCCCCGCGAGGGCCAGGCTGCCAAAACCCAAACCAGATCGGGCCAAAAGTTCCCGGCGGGAAAGCGTGGTCCCGATGGGAAAAAGCGGCGTTGCGAGGGATAAAGGCGGATGCTGTTTCATGGTTTTCTTGTCATTCTACGTACAAGAATTCGTTGGTGGAAAGCAGCATCTGACAAAAATCCACCAGCGCCCAATGTTGGGCATCCTTCAACGCATCACCCCGGTCGATGTACGTCTGGGTCTGGTCAGCAAGAAACGTCTGGCCGCGCTGCTGCTCGGACGCAGTTGGTGTTCGCGTCAGGGCCAACCGGTATGCCTGCTTGATTTGTTGCACCGCGCCGTCGCCGCACTGGTGATGGACACGCGTGGCCATCGATTCAGCATGTTCGTTCACAAATTGACTGTTCAGCAGGGCAAACGACTGTAACACGGTGGCAGAGTTGATCCGACGAGTGCAATTGATCGCCATAACCGGCGCGTCGAAGATTTCCAGGAAACGAAGCGGATAGGTACGCCGCGCCAGCAGATAGACGCTGCGACGCAAATGGCTGGTCGGCGTGGGTTCCAGCTTGGCCTGGGAAAGGCCATCAGGCGGTGTGGTCAGCATGACCGCGGGACCGCCTGGCGTCCGGTCAAGCCGACCGCAGGCAGCGAGCATGGCATCGCGCAGGATTTCTGCTTCCAAACGCTGCAGATTCATTCGCCAAAGCAATTTATTTTCCGGGTCAATCGAGTGTGGAGTTGGGAGTGTGGAATGCGGATTCGCCCGATCTACATTCCGCATTCCACTTTCCGCATTCCGCACTCGCTTTGACGACTGTTGAAAAACGGTCGACGACATGATCATTTTGTGTAGCCGTTTAAGGCTCCAGCCGTTCTCCATGAAATCAACCGCCAGCCAATCCAGCAGCTCGGGGTGGGTGGGTTCGTCGCCAGTACTCCCGAAATTTCCCAACGTGCCGACGATCCCCACGCCGAAGTGGTGATGCCAGACTCGATTCACAATCACGCGGGCCGCGAGGGGATGTTGGCGATCCGTCAGCCAGCGAGCCAACGCCAGTCGACGGCCGCTTGAGTTGCCTTGAGTATCCGGTGGACGTTTTACCTGGGTGGTCTCGGTCGTGCCGAGCACTTCCACGAATCCCGCCTGCACGAATGTCCCGGGTTTATCGATGCTCCCGCGCCGCAGAATGCGGCTCAGCGGCGGCGGACCCGTGTCCCAAAGCGCCTGGATCTTTTCATAATTTACGCGTGACTTCTCAAGTTCGCTGACCTGACCCTTAAGCTGCTCAATCGTCTTTTCCTCTTTGGACTTCTCAGCCTCCGCCAGTTTCTCTTTGAGTGTCTTAATTTCGCCGTCGATCTTTTCATTTTCCTCATCGATCACCTTGCGCTGCGACCGGGAAATATCGGCCGCCAAGTACCGATGTTCGGGTTGCATCCAATCATGCACATTCAACGCGGGCGCGAAGCAGGCGAGGAACCGATAATAGTCTCGCTGGGAAATGGGATCGTACTTATGATTATGGCAACGAGCGCAATCCAACGTGATGCCCAGCAGACTGGTGGAAACCGTTTCCATGAGACCAAAGACCACGTCGTATCGATGCTTCAATCGATCTCCTGCCCCTTCGGTATGGTCCTCAATGTGCCGCAAATAACCCGTTGCCACCAGCAATTCCTGCATTTGTGGTGTCAACGTCTCGCTGGATTGCCAATCGACCAATTCATCTCCTGCCAGCTGCTCGGTGACGAACTGATCATAGGGCTTGTCGGTGTTGAATGATCGCACGACATAGTCACGATAACGCCAGATCCCTTCGTTGACGAAAATGATGGCCAGATCGCCGTCGAACGTGCGCACATCGACATAGCCAGCCGCGTCGAGCCAATGGCGGCCCCAACGCTCACCATAGTGGGGCGATGCCAGCAACTGGTCCAGCAAACGTTCGTACGCGTCGGGACGTCTATCAGCAAGAAATGCCTCCAACTCCTCAGGGGAAGGAGGCAATCCGATCAGATCCAAATACGCACGGCGCAGGAGCGTGGTCCGATCGGCATCCCGGGAAAACGTCAATGCGTTTTCTTCTAGCTTGGAGAGAACAAACGCGTCGATCGCGGTTCGCACATGTTCCGTTTGTTGAGGAGTTGGTGGGCTCTGTTTGACCGGCTGCTGAAAGGCCCAGAACTGCCGGTCTTCATCAGTCGCGAACTTCCGCGATGGCTGCGCTACAACTGGCTCTTCAGCCCGAGCACCCTCTTGGATCCAACGTCTCAGCAGCGCGACCTCTGCTTCGTCGAGCTTTTTATCTTCATCCGGCGGCATTTCGCCGCGGCTCACGAGCTCCAGCATCAGACTCTCGTCTGGATTCCCGACGGCGATCACTGGCCCGTTTTCACTGCCGTGAAGCGTCGTGGATGCTCGGCGCAAGTCCAACGCCATCTCTTGCGTTTCAGCGCCGTGGCATTCGAGACAATGCTGGTTAAGAATCGGCAGGACGTCGCGCTCGAAGAGCGGCCCTGGCGTTTCCTCGGCGCGCGAGGCCAAGGGCGACCAGATCAACATAACCACCACCGCGAAGACCAACTTGGGCGCAAGCCCATTGCCCGTTACCGCAAAGCAATCGTGGAATTGATGTGGATTGGTCTTATCGAAGGCGAGTCGGTGGCACGACATCGGATAGCAACCCGTGGAAACTCATGTAAATGCCGTGATAGTACACCTGTTTCATGAACCTACAGGCATTCAAGACGCGGTTCATTCAGTGTATCTGACTCAATGCCGCGTCGCAACTGAACGAATTCTTTAGAAGATCGACGCAACATCCACTGCTATCTCGCAGTCATCACAAATGGTCAACACAAGGACATTCGCTAGCTCATTGAGGCAGAATTTGCCTTGTTTATTTCGCAAGTACGAAGTCAGCGCATTTTGGTTGGGATCGACACTCAGGTAGTAATCGACACTGTTGTCCTTCGCGACTGAGATGATCCTAAACATTTGCCGAACCCGTCTGGGCCGTAGCGGTGGCTTCCAGCCAATCCCGTTCGGCACGAAGATTGCGTTGTGAGCATGTGTGCTAGTTCGACTGTCCTAGATCTGTGATAAGACCCCTGCCAGCTTGTCCGGCGGGTGAATGAGTTTGAATAGCTAGTCTGAAAACCCATCTTTTCCCGCCCCCTGTCCAGCTTGCCTGGCAGGAGCGCAAGTTCTTTCGGCTAGAATCCAACCCGCGCGCTGCGTAGAGCTTGCTGTGGTGAATTGATGGTCGAGACTAGGATGTTAGAGCGAAATAGCTTAAAAAACTACCGTTCCTGCCGGACAAGCCGGAGAGGGAACGCTGTCAATTGATGATTCGTATCTAGCTTCAAAAACTTGCGATCCTGCCAGGCAAGCTGGGCAGGGCGCGGCAGTATTTGTTCACGCGTTACGAAGTCAGTCCACGTATCCGAAATAGGACAGTCGAACTAGACACGAGGTCCGAAACCCGACTTCCGTGTGATGGCTCGTGCACATTTCGTGCCGAACCATATTGGCTTCCAGCCGCCGTTTACATTGCTCTTTCACACGGCGGCTCGAAGCCACCGCGAATACGGGTGCGGCGAATATTTACAAACGATTTATCACAACTCGTTACGTTGGAACAGGTTCCAACTATCCCGAGATATTCTCAAGAATTGCGGATTCGATCACTTGCAAGATTCGGATTTTGCGTATAGGCTGCAGTTTGGTTAAGACTTTTGGTGCTGGGAGTAGTCAGGGAAAGCCTAATGAACAGACACACACCATTGCGCCGGGTAACCGGCGGGATCACTTTAATTAGAGGTTACCTAAACGCTATACCTTTGTGCCGCAAGAGCGGCGTAAAGGTGTAGCGTTTTTTTGTTGCGCCAGGCCGTGGTTATTGCTGTGTGGTGAAATCACCTAGTTTTTTGTGTTGGAAAACTGGTTTCAACATTCGCAATAACGTTTCCAATGGGGGAAGATCTGATGAGAAAGACGACAAGTTTACAATTGGTGATGGGCAAGAGCATGGCCTTCGTATGCCTCATGGCCATTGGCATGTTATTTCAAGGGCAAGTCGCGATGGCACAGTTGCCAGTCAGCGGCGCAGTCCTCCATCTCGACGCTGCTGTTGTAACAACTGACGGTTCCGGTAACGTCACAAATTGGGACAACCAGGTCGCGGGAGCGCCCGCCGAGACGAATTTCGGGCTCCCCTCCAGCCCTGTCAACCCAGGCCCAATCACTGTCAACGCATCCGCGTTCCCCGCCGGGACCCCCGGGGTGACCTTCGGCGTGCAGGGCGCTGCGAGGCTTGAAAGCGGGGATTGGATGGACTACGACAGCGGGTTCACCATTTTCGCGGTCGTAGATGGCGATTCTTGTTGTACTGGTGGTGGCTCAATTTTCATCGGGGAAGTCGGCGTTACCAACAAGATGGGCTTCAACCTCCACGGCAGTACTGATACCGTTAACTTGTACGCCCGCAACGACGGTAACACCCTAAGTTTCATTGGTGGAACCAACCCCGATGGTGGCGCCCCGGCGGTGTTCACGGCGAGGTTGGACACGACAGCTGGGTCTGAGCTGCTGGAATTGTACCAGGACGGGATCTTTCAGATTTCAGATACGGGAGCTTACGGCACCGTCGATAATCCAGCGATACAGGCTAGAATAGGGGCAGACTTTGCAACTTCATCGACATTTATGGTCGGGGATATCGGGGAAGTCGTGTACTTCGATCGCCCGTTGAACCCCACGGAGATGGGACAGATGCAGACTTACCTGAATAACAAGCACATCGTCCCCGAGCCGAGCGCCGGCGTTCTGCTGTTGCTGGCCGGCTTGGCGTTGTTCGGTCGTCGTTGGCGTCGCGGGTAGCAGCCTGACCCTTGAGTGGAAATACACGGGCAAGGATGCTCGAGACTAGCTGTACCTGCAATCCGTTTAGCGCGATGTTTGGCGACAATCGCTAGAATCGCGTCTGAGGCTATGATGTTCAGTTTGAATACCTGTTCTGTCACCGATATTTTTGTCGTTTGACTTACGGAGAGTCACTCATGTACAGCAAGAAAATCCGTTTCGTGTGTTTCGCCACCCTTGGCATAGCACTTCACGGGCAGGTCGCGATGGCACAGTTGCCGCCAATCAGTGGCGCGGTCCTCCATCTCGACGCCGCTCTCGGTGTAACACTCGACGGTTCCAACAACGTCACAAATTGGGATAACCAACTCGCAGGAGCGCACCCCGACACGAATTTCGGGCTCCCTACCACCCCTATCAACCTCGGCCCGATCACTGTCAACTCATCCGCGTTCCCCGCCGGAACCCCGGGGTTGACGTTCGGCGTGTCGGACGCTGCGAGGCTTGAAAGCGGGCCGTGGCTGGACTACGACAGCGGGTACACCATTTTCGCGGTCGTAGATGGCGATTCTTGTTGTGTTGGTGGTGGCTCAATTTTCATCGCGGAAGTCGACGTTGCCAACAAAATGGGCTTCAACTTCCACGGCAGTACTGAAGATTTTAACTTGTATGCCCGCAACACCGTTGACACCCTATCTTTCCTTGGTGGAAGCAACCCGGGACGTGCCGCCGGGGAGGACCCGCCCCCGACGATTGTCGCGGCGAGGTTGGATACTACAGTTGGTTCTGAGTTACTGGAATTGTACCAGGACGGGAGCCTTGCAGCTTCCGATACGGGAGCTTACGGCACCGTTGACAATCCTGCGATAAGCGCTCGAATAGGGGCAGACTTTGCCACTGCAAGTACATTTATGGTCGGGGATATCGGGGAACTCGTGTACTTCAATCGCCCGTTGAACCCCACGGAGATGGAACAGATGCAGACTTACTTGGATGGCAAGCACTTTGGTCCCCCGCTCCCCCCGACCAACACATTCAATTGGAACGGAGGCGGATTAGCGGATTGGGGGGACTCTGGAAATTGGTCACCTGTCGGGGGCTCTGCTCCACAAGGACCTCGAGCCAATGACCCCAACCACACCGCCATCTTTCCGGATACGATCACTGAAGCTACCAATGTTTCGACGATGGACGCCGTGACGGTGAATCGCATCGAGTTCAACAATGGCGCGCACGGTGTCATTGTGAGCGGATTAGGCAGCGTCAACATGGCGTCGCAGACCGAGTCCCCGTTCGACACGCCGACGATGAGCGTCGTGGGATCCCACGAATTCCAGGCCGCCGTCAATTTGGAGAATCCCACAACGATTGACGTGGCCAGCAGCTCGCAGCTCGTATTTGGTGGTGCGTTGAACCTGGGCGGAAACACCTTGACAAAGACCGGCTTGGGGACCATCGCGGTTAATAACATTCTGGCGTCGGGTGGCGGCAGCCTCAATTGCGATGAGGGCACTTGCAGCGGTTCGGGCACCATCGATGGTAGCGTGAACAACAACGGTGGCACGGTGGCCCCCGGCAACAGTCCTGGGATCCTGACCATCGAAGGGAATTACACCCAGGGCACCAACGGCACGTTGGCCCTGGAAATCGGCGGGCTGGTTCCTGGAGACGATCACGACAAATTAGTTGTCAACGGTATCGCGACGCTCGCCGGTACGCTGGACGTTACGTTGATCAATGGCTTTACCCTTGCCGGTGATATGCTCTTTGACGTTTTAGACTTCAACTCGGTGGTTAATGATTTCACAACGTTCAACTTGCCAACGGGACTGGTTTGGAACGTGAGCGACGGCTCTTTGTGCTTCGGCACGTGCACCGGCGGTGGTTTAACCGACTACGACAACGACGGCACCTGGGGCCTGGGCGATCTCAACCTGGTGTTGTTCAACTGGAACGAAGATGGAGCCAGTTTACCCCCAGCGTGGCTGAACAGCCGCCCGAGTGCTGGAACCTTGGTGGGTCTTCCTGAATTGAACCAGGTCCTCTTCAGCTGGGGACAACCGGGCTCGCTGGCGACTGTGCCGGAGCCCGGATCTGTGCTGTTGTCGATCGTGGGCATGCTGGGAGCGGTCGGCTTCTTCAGGCGAAGGTCCAGGACCTACCAACGCGCAGTTTAGCTGGATCGCATGTCGCCCCGACCAACCTAGGGAAAATCACTTATGTATAGCAAGACAATCCCTTTCGTGTGTTTCGTCGCGTTGGCTATTGCACTTCATGGGCAGGCCACGTTGGCACAGTTGCCAGTCAGCGGTGCGACTCTCTGGCTCGACGCCGCTCAGGGTGTAACACTCGACGGATCCAATAACGTCACCAATTGGGATAACCAGGTCGCAGGCGCGGATGCGTCGACGAATTTCGGGCTCCCCTCCACCCCGATCAACCCCGGCCCGATCACTGTCAACCCCACCGCGTTCTCTTCGGGAACCCCGGGGGTTTCCTTCGGCGCGCAGGGCGGTTCGAGGCTTGATAGCGGAGATTGGTTCGACTACGCGAATGGGTACACCATCTTCGTGCTCGCACAGGCCGCATCTTGTTGTACTGGTGGTGGCTCACTGTTCATCGCGGAAGCCAGCCCTACAGACAAGATGGGCTTCAATATCCACGGCGAAACGATGTCCTATAACACTTACGCCCGCAACAACGGTTCCACCATGAATACCCTTGCTGGATACAATGAGGGGATTGCGCCGCATATTGCTGCGTCCAGGTTGACAGCGACACCGGGGGCTCCGTTTCTGGATCTTTTCCAGGACGGAATTCTTGACCCCCCTTTCTCGGGCCCTAATACCGCCGATGACCCAGCAGCTTACGGCCAAACCGTACTCGCCCCGATGAGCGTAAGGATAGGAGCGAACTTTGCCACAGGAGGGACATATGTGGTCGGGGATATTGGGGAAATCGTGGTTTTCGATCGCCCGTTGGACTCCACTGAGATGGGCTTAATGCAGACTTATCTAGACGACAAACACCTTGGTCCCCCACCACCTCCGACCAACACATTCAAGTGGAACGGAGGCGGATTAGAGGATTGGGGGGCATCTAGCAATTGGTTACCCGTTGGGGGCTCTTCCCCACCGGAACCTCCAGCCAACGACGCCAACCACACAGCCACCTTTTCGGATACGATCACGCAGCCTACCAATGTTTCGACCATGGCCGCTGTAACCGTGAATCGCATCGAGTTCGACAATAGCACGCACAGTGTTGTTGTGAGCGGATTCGGCAGCGTCAACATGGCGTCGAAGACTGAGTCCCCGTTCGACACGCCGACGATGAGCGTAACGGGATCGCACAAATTCCAGACGGACGTCAATTTTCAAAATTCTACAGCGGTCGACGTGACTGGCAGCTCGCAGTTGGTCTTTGATGGTGCGTTGAACCTGGGTGGGAACACCTTGACCAAGACGGGTGCGGGGACAATCGCGATCAATAACATTCTGGCCTCTGGCGGCGGTACGCTCAATTGCGATGAGGGCACTTGCGGCGGTTCGGGCACGATCGGCGGTAGCGTGAACAACAACGGTGGTACGATTTCGCCAGGCAACAGCCCCGGAATTCTGACCATTGATGGGAATTACACCCAGGGCGATACTGGCACGCTGGCCTTGGAAATCGGTGGGCTGGTTCCGGG
>Ga0310121_10004036_pt1 | contig 13159 bp, 9 predicted proteins | sample CB27_Tmax_986_MG_FD_203504 | JGI IMG/M metagenome (GOLD analysis project Ga0310121, IMG submission 203504) | Marine microbial communities from Western Arctic Ocean, Canada - CB27_Tmax_986 | ecosystem: Environmental > Aquatic > Marine > Oceanic | place: Canada: Western Arctic Ocean | collected... | reverse complement strand
CGACTGGCGCTTTACAACCGACGACGCCCGCATCAAACTCAGAAAACTCTACCCGACAATTTAACCCGGACGAGGTACTAGTTCGCCGCCCGGTACGAAACAGGATCTGGCGTCATTCGAGGAAAGCGACCGCGAACCCGACCCTGTCCAGATCGCCAGCCCGAATAAATCAACAACAACTTCCCGGACTAACACGAATCCCGGAACGATTTCCGAACCCACCCCCAGAGGCGGACAGATGTCCCGACTTCTCGCAAAATCTGAAGACCCAGGACTCGTGGAGGAAGAAGTCGAGGAGTCTCCCAGAGACGAGGTGCTCACCGATCGCATCCAGGCGAAGGGATTTGCCTGGCTCGGTTCCGTGACCGGCGCTCTAATCGGAGGATTCGCAGGGTTGCTCGCAGGAGGCGCTTTCGGAACGAGTTATCGGGATTACCTCGGGGGTCTTGTCGGTTTGGTTACCGGACAAGAGGTGGGAGGCTGGGTTGGTGAGGAGGTCGGCACCTGGATCGGAGTGGCGATCGGCATCATGCTCGGCGGCCTCGTCGGATGGCTGACCGGCAGATTTCTAGGCAGGAAATTGTTCCCACCCACCCGTGAAAACCGCCCGTGGTATTAGACCAGTTCACAGTCATGTGCAGCGGTTGTGTGGCTGGGGTTGAGCGAAGCGAACCCCCAGACGCTGGAACCCTGGGGGCTCACTACGTTCGACCCCAGCCACCCGTCGCTCGAAGTCCCCTTGCTCACGCGCGGGGTTCTGTTGAGGGGCGCTATGCTGCGATGTTAAATGCTTTAAGAGAATGATCCCGCATCCTCTGCCTATCGCCTGACCTGAAACGAAAATCGCCCCGGCGGCTGTAAAAACCACCGGGGCGATATTGATCTAATTGCTCGAAGGTCAAACCTTATGCGTCGTAGTAGAGATGGAACTCGATCGGGTGTGGCCGCAACTGGACCTCCTTGATGTCGTTTTCTCTCTTGTAAGCGACCCAAGTATCGATCACATCCTGTGTAAACACATCGCCCTTCAGGAGGAACTCATGATCCGCCTCCAGAGAGTTGATGGACTCTTCCAATGATGCCGGAACGAGCGGGACATTGGAAAGCTCCTCGGGAGAAAGGTCGTAAATGTCCCTGTCCAGAGGATCGCCAGGGTCCGTCTTGTTTTGAACACCGTCCAAACCTGCCATCAGGATCGCTGTGAAAGTCAAATAAGGATTACAACTCGGATCCGGTGTTCGGAACTCGACGCGCTTTGCCTTGGGAGAAGGCGAGTACATGGGGATGCGAATAGCGGCGCTACGGTTTCTTTGTGAGTAGGCCAGGTTTATCGGAGCCTCGAAACCGGGGACCAGCCGTCGATAAGAATTCGTCGTCGGGTTGGAGAATGCCACGATCGCGTTGGCATGTTTTAGGATGCCGCCGATGAAATTCATCGCCATGTCCGACAACCCGGCATAACCGCCTCCGGCAAAGAGCGGGGTGTCTCCTTTCCACAGCGAGACGTGCGTGTGCATCCCCGAACCGTTGTCACCATAAATCGGCTTGGGCATGAAGGTCACCGTTTTACCGTGTTGGACCGCCACATTTTTGGCTGTGTACTTGTAGCACAAAAGGCTGTCAGCCATCCTCACCAACGGCTGAAACCGCAAGTCGATCTCGCATTGGCCACCGGTAGCGACTTCATGATGGTGGGCTTCCACAGGAATGCCCATATCCATCAGGGTCATCACCAGGTCCGACCGGAAATCCACTAACGAATCACTCGGCGGACAGGGAAAATAACCCTCCTTGTGCCGCGGCTTATGTCCCAGATTCGGGCACTCGTCGGTGCCGCTGTTCCAGATTCCTTCGCCGGAGTCCACTTCATAGAACGCCGTGTGCGCCTCATTGGCATACTGCACGTTATCAAAGCAGAAAAACTCTGCTTCTGGACCGAAGAAAGCAGTGTCGGCCAGACCCGTGCTCTTCAGGTAAGCTTCCGCTTTCAATGCAATCGAGCGGGGATCGCGCGAGTAGGGTTCTTTAGTAATCGGATCCAGAATCGTCGCAGTGAGCGAAACCGTCGGGATCCTGTGAAAAGGATCCAGGAAACAGGTCGCCGGGTCAGGTAAAATCAACATGTCTGACTCGTTGATGGCCTGCCAACCGCGAATGCTCGAGCCGTCGAACCCGAACCCGTCTTCGAACCCCTCTTCGGAAAGTTCGCCCGCCGGCACCGTAAAGTGCTGCCAGGTCCCGAGGAAGTCCATGAATTTGAAATCAACGAACTTGGCCTCATTTTTCTCAATGAATTTCAATACCTCTTTTGCGTCCATTCCGTCCTCCTTCTAATTGGTAATCAAATTAAACCCTGAAACCGGACATTTTCAATCAATCTAAACCCACCAGCCTGGAAGACACAGCGAAATCCCCCGCGAATTCCGTCAGGGGTTTCAACTAATTCCTCATGGGCTACGGGTCTTGCCAGGATCGATCAGCGATTCAGCCTGAACTTCAGGCTCATATTAAAGCAGATTCCGCGCCACTACAAAAGCGGGCTGCTCGATTCAAGGTGATTTATCCAATCGGGTCCAGTCTGGCTCGGAAATCCCCGACACATCTCCAAGATCATCAAACATTTTTGTCGATTTCACAGGACAAGGTCAACTACATGATTTGTTCAAATCTGATCCAACTCTGCTTAGTTCTAAACAGATTCCTTCGAGTCCTCCACCTGACGATCCAACACCTCACGGACCTGCCGGACAAGTTGGGCAATCCGATAGGGTTTTTGGACAAACGCCGAACAAGCGCTTTCCCGAAGGTCATGGACTTCCCCCGCCAGATAACCGCTTGAAATGATAATACGAACAGTGGGATTCAGGTTCCTCATTCGAGCCAGAACCTCCCTGCCGGATAGTTTGGGCATGGAAAGATCCAGGACGACCAAATCCACCTCCTTAACATGCTCCGTATAAAGGTCAAGGCCTTGTTGCCCGTCCGCCGCCGTCCAAACCCTGTAACCGTATTCCTCCAAAGTGGTTCGGGCCAGGTCACGGATGGGAGCCTCATCATCGATGATGAGCAGGGTCTCGCTGCCACCCACAAGCTCCGGTTCTTCCTCTGGACTGCCTGCTAAGGCCTCCTCTGAATCCGCGGCGGGCAAGTAAACCCGGAAGGTAGCGCCCTGGTTGAGTTGGCTGGAGACTTCAAGCCAACCACCATGCGTTTTGACAATTCCGTATGCGGTGGCAAGGCCAAGTCCCGTACCGCGTCCGATGTCCTTCGTGGTGAAAAAAGGTTCGAACAACCGTTCCTGCGTGGCGGAGTCAATGCCCGGACCGGAATCGGTCACCGAAAGGATGACATAATTTCCCGCCGATCTTTCGATTTCTTCGCCAACCGATTCCTCCTCCAGACTGACAACCTCTGATTCGACAAGAATTCTTGAAAGAGAAGGCTCTTCGGATAGCGGCGTCAATCCGTCCTCAATCGCATCACGCGCGTTCAAGATCAAGTTAAGCATGACCTGATGAATCTGTCCCGGATCGGCGCGGACGATTGGGATCTTCTTGGAAAGCCGCGCTTCGATTTCAATGCGCCGGTCGATTGTCTGCCGGGCAAGGTCAATAACCTCATGGGCGAGAGTGTTCAGATTCACCGGTTCGCTGCCGGATAAAGACTTGCGGCTGTAGAGGAGCAGTTGCTGGACCAGGGAGGCCCCGCGCATACAGGCGGTTTCGGCTTTTTCCAGGAATTCCTTGACATCGCCCGATTTCCTGGTCAACGCCAGTTGTATATTCCCCACGATTGTCGTCAGGAGGTTGTTGAAATCGTGCGCGACCCCTCCCGCCAACCGTGCAATCGCCTCAAGTTTTTGGGAATCATAGAGCTGCCGTTGAAGATGTACCTCCTCGGTAATATCGCGTTTGACCGCAACAAAGTTGGAAATCTTTCCGGCTCCATCATGCACGGGCGAAATCGTGGCCTCTTCTTCGTAAAGACTTGCATCCTTCCGCCGGTTTACAAAACGTCCACTCCAAACCTCGCCCCGGAGGATTGTATCCCAAAGGTTCTTGTAGAACGCCTTATCGTGTTTTCCGCTCTTGAGCAGTCGGCTCGATTGGCCAACCACTTCCCCCCTTGTGTAACCGGTAATCTTTTCGAAGGCAGGATTTACATATTGGATCGTTCCCTCGGTATCGGTGATCAAAATCATTTCGGCGGCTTGCTCAACAACCGTCGCGAGCCTGCGCAGCTCCTCCTGCTCCCTTTTTCGCTCGGTCAGGTTTCTGATACCCAATACTCGACCAATCCGCTCCCCCGATTGGTAGATTGTGGTGGCCACGAATTCAACGTGCAGCAGCCTGCCCTCCTGCGAAGTCATTACCGCCTCTTGGTGGAGCACTGGCGCTCCGGAATCTCCTTCGCCTTCCCCGGCTCGGCCCGATAGTAAAACGGGTTGGCCATCCGCAGTTTCCGGATGAGTTGCCTCCTCAAGTGATCGGCCCAGCAGGTCGGCCTCATCCCACCCAAACAGCCTCTCAGCCGCTGGGTTGGCGAAGAGCACCCTCCCTTCGGCGTCAATACCAAGAACAGCTTCCCCGAGCGCAGCGATCAGCTGGGTCGTGAACGCATGGGATCGCCACAAAGCCTCTCGTTGGTCATGAATGAGCGTCGCTTCGTTGGTCGGTTCCGGACCGATCTCAAACAGATTAACCAGGTTGGAAACCTGAAAAAGGTGGAGGACATAGTCCTTCACATTGACCAATCGGAAGTTCGCGCCCCTCTCAGTGAAGTGCCGGTGGAGTGACAGCAATGTGGACAGCCCTCTGGAATCGATATGGGTAACCGCTTCCAGATCCAGAACAACTGTGGTTAAACGGTCGTCCTGCTTTAAGGGTTCAAGTGTAGAGAGGAAGCCTGCCTGGCTTGAGTCGTCCAAGCCCCCCGTGAGGGTTAAAACGACACTGTCTTTCTTGACCTCTTTCGAGATTTCCAGCCCCGGTGTTTTCATGGTTGGATTACTCTTGACCGTTTCCCATCCGGTTGTCCCCCGTCAATAAGAGTTGCTTTGTGGGTGTGTTCCATTGACCTGGGTTCGACCGCGAAGCGCGAAGACTAATAGGAATCATTTCCCCCGTCAAACTGCGAGTCGCATTGCACTCGGATAGAGGAGAATCTCACGCGTGTCAATCTTCCTCAAGGCGCGCCCGTTCGGCGAGTTCGAATTCATATTGAAGGAGGAGGTCCTTGTACCTCTTCCCATCCGGCTCAAACCGGAGGGCCTTTTGCATCTGTTTTACAGCAGCGGCGACATTCCCACCTTTTCTGAAGAGCACGCCGAAATTCGCGTGGATCCGCGCCCGTTCGCTATCCCCGAGATCTGGGAGTCTCGCCGTTTTTCTTAGACGCTCAATACCCCTCCGGGAATTGCCTGTCTGAAGAAGCAGTTCCGCATATTCCAGTGAAACCGATGCTTCCTCGGGCGATCGCGTCAGGTATTTTTCGTATTCCCTTTCTGCCGCTGTCTGTTCTCCCTCCTCAGCTTTTTTTCGAGCACTGTTTAATATGCCAGAAAGCTCGATCCTCTCTTGTTCCTTTACCCGCCGATGCTCCGCCATTTCCTTGGCAAGCTGATAGGAGGCATTGGATTGATTGAACAGGTTCGTCGCCTTAGCGACCTCCCCTGCATCAAGAGCCGACTTCCCCTCCTCGTGCGCTGCTTCCCCCGCCTTGTATTCTTCGGAGTAGATCGAATCCGCTTGAATGCCACGCGCAGTTCGCCGCGCCGCCTTGGCTTCCTTCTCGGCAAGGAGCGCTTCCGCATAACCTTCCGGGAGTGGGGTAGGAGTTGTTGTTGCGCGAGAAGTCGCGGTATGGGTCACGGTCCCTGTTGGAGTAATGGATGCAGTGTTCGTGGGAGTTCGGCTGTTGGCTGCTGTAGGTAAAGCAGTCCGTGTGGGGATTGTTGTCGAGGTCATTCTTGGTAGAGGTGTGCTGCTGGGTAAAGCAACAATCTCGGTTTCCAGGGATGAAACCTTTTCCGTAGGCGAACTTGTCGGTTCTGGATCGGCCTCTGTTACCGTTGCCGGACCCATATCCGGAACTGCCAAATCCTCAGTTGCGGGGTCAAATAGATTCCCGCTTTCCCTTGATGGCGAGGCGTTGGTGTCATCGAAAAGGGAATCCAACGCTTCCTCGTCCGAGAAAAGCGCGAACGGGTCTTCAAACGTTATCTCGGCATCAGATTCTTCCGTCGGCGCCGGTTCTGATTCCATCGCTTCGTATGTTTCCAACTCCCAGATGGATGGCGCAGCATCAATCGTAACATCTCCGTTTTCTCCGGTTGGCAACCACCCTAAGTAATACACCGACCCCGCTGAAACTGCTGCCACTAGAAACAATACACCCAGACCAATCGCGATCTTCCGCGATCGGCTTCCCCGACCGCCATCTTCCCCCGTTTGGGGTTCTTTTCTCCCGCTCTTATTGCCTGTTGCGCCTAAAGAGACCGCCCCCAACCCGTCAGAATCGTCAATTTCCTCAACTGCCTCCAGAAATTCATCCGCCCGCGCGAAACGGTCCCCCGGATCGGCCTCCAGGCACCCCGCGACTATCTCATCCCACCGTGCGTCTAAACCAGCCGCTGAGGGAGGAGTGTATTTGATGCTCGCCCCTTCCCCCGATCGATCCACTTCGGGACGATTCCCGGTCAGACATTCCAACAGCATGACACCTAGCGAGTAGATGTCGCTTCCAGCGTCTCCAATGCATTGATCCAACTGCTCTGGCGATGCGTATTCGGTCGCCAAGCCACGCCATTCCACCTTGCCGGTCTCTTCGATAGAGACACAACCGACTGCCTGACAGACACCGTAATCTGTCAGGCGCACGTTTAAGTTGGAGTCGAGAATTACATTTTGGGGTTTCAGGTCAAGGTGGACGAACCCAAGGTTGTGGATTTCTCGGAGTCCATCAGCAATCTGGCGAAAGATTCGTTTTACTTCAGGTTCGGGCAACTTCCCTCCATGAGCCCGAACGTGGTCCCCCAGATCATAACTTTTGCCGTCGGGACCCTCGATGAAATCCATCGCCGCGTAGACAGAAGGTGGGTCCGCTTCGGGAGCGGCGCCGAAATCACGGACGTTTACGATCCGGGCGTGGGCCGGATCTGCGAGGGCTGAGAGTTCCTTGAGAAGAGCATCAGCGAAATCCGCCCTGCCCCCATCGTTTGAAAAGACCTTCAAAGCAAACCGTTCTCCTGGAAGGTCATTCTTTTCTCCCAGGTAGACGACGCCGAATGCGCCACGGCCAAGCTCTTCAAGAATCTTGTAGTCGCCTATGTTAGCAGGAGGCTTGTCACCCACGGTCGATCCCCTCCCATTGGAAAACCCCTTGTTTCTCGCCGCTTGTTTCTGTCACTGATTCCAATATCCGGTCGGCGACTACCTCGATTGGATCGTTCACATCGAAGGTCTTCGCTTCCAGCTGTCTCGCCAGGGATTTGTTGCCCACCCCGGCGACCTCTCCTGAGAGGCCTTGACCGACCCAGAGGGGTCGCTCCGCCTCCCTGGCGCAACTCGCTGTCTTCCAAGTTCCACCCTTTTCCCCCGCTTCGACCACCACGAGGCTGTCGCACCAGGTTCCGATCAAGCGATTCCGTCGCATGGCTTCCTTGACAGACCAATGCTGGTTGGGAGGCGCTCCGGAAACAACCGTAAGCCCGGATTCAGTCGCTGGAGCCAGTTTTTTTTCCTCCCTCATGAACCGCAGAATCCCCATTGCAGGCAGCCCGATTGTTTTTCCCCCCTCGGAAAGAGACCCCAGGTGCGAAGCCTGATCAATGCCTGCCGCCAACCCTGAGAGCGTCGCGATCCCCCTCCTGGCCAGTTCAGAAGCAAGCTTGTGTGCCACCTCAAGACCATGCGGAGTTGCTCGTCTCCGCCCAACCATACCGACTAATGGGACCTGGTCAAAGGTTCCGGAATCCCCCCACACCATCAGACAGTGCCAGGCCGTGGGAGATTCTCTCAATCTGACCGGCGTCTCCAGTGAATCCGGATAGAGTACCTGAACGCCAATCGCGGCAAAGGTGGCAAGCACTTCTTCGCTCTCTTCAATGTTAGATTCCGCCTCCACGATCTCCGCTGCCAGATTTCCACGGATACCGGTTTCTCGGATCAGATCCCCTTCCGCCGCGCCCATCACGCGAGAGGGGGTTTCGAACACGCGTAATAAATTATTGTAGGATACCGGCCCCATCGAAGGCAAAGTCGCCAGATGGAAGCGAAGCAGGTCTTCTTCGTGAGGGTTGGTTGGCAAGCCTTCTTACTCCGGTTCCTCGAGCGCCTTGATCATCGAAGCTTTCAGCCAGTTGATTTTCTGCGGTTCCTCGAACTTCCGTCGGTCACCATCCAGGACGTAAAACGTGTCCAGGACTCTCTCGCCCTCCGTGTGAATCCGGGCGAAACCAATGTCCAGACCGTATCGTGCCAGAACCGATGTAATCTTTACCAGCACTCCGACCGCATCAGCGCATTTGACCTCCACGACCATGTATCGCGGCACCGCTTTGTTATCAACCTCCACTTGAGGGGGGAAATGAAAACGGCCGCGCTCCAGTTCGGGTTTTTGCTTTTTCGGGTCCCAGGCTTCGTCCCACTCGTCCTGGGCCGAGGCTGCAACCCTTTTCGATATGCGTTCCATGATCTCTTCCCGGAGGTGTTCTCCTTCATCATGAACAACCATCAATGTGTTAAAGGCCAAACCATCATCGCGCACGAAGATACGGGCTTCGGAGATGGAAAGGCCAAGGCTGGAAAGGCCCCGCGCGGTACGCATGAAGTTACCGATTTTTGATGGCTGGATAGTGCAGATTTCGAGGATGTTGACCATCCCCTCGCGAACTCCTACCACCGCGCGTTCGCCCGTATATTTCCTGGCTAACCGGAGGTGTTCGTGGATTGTTTCCGCTTTCTGGCGATCAAGATATTCGCTTGGCATCCGGGATATGTGTCTTTCAGCTTCACCTTCTGCGATATCTCTTGGCAAAGTTTCCAGAAAACGCTGATAAGCTTTCCGTTGCTGCTCGATGCGCCTTGCGACATCCGCCGATTGGTCATCCAGGTAAGAGCGGACCCCCCGGTAGAATTGGTGAAGCATGGAAAGCTTCCACTCAGTCAGAAGATCCGTATTCACCGCCCAAATATCCGCAAGAGTCAGCAGGTAAAGGTAATCCAGCTTGGTCCTGTTATCACAAAGGGAGCCGAATTGTTGGATGGTTTCAAAATCCTGTGTATCGAACCGGAAGGCGATTTTCGCGAATTCAAGATGGTTTTCCACCAGGTACATTACCAAATCCGTATCGGCAGCGTTCATCCCCAGCCGGCGGCACACCTTATATGCAATGACCGCCCCCTTGATGTGGTGGTCACCTCCCCGGCCTTTCCCGATGTCGTGGAGGAATGTTGCCAGATAGAGAAGTCTCGGCTTCTCTATAGTTGCAAACAGATCCTGAATTTCAAAAAGTATTCGCGCACTGTTTTTGCTCTGAACCGGCAGAGTCATCGCATCCCACCCTTCGTTCCCTTCGGGCTGGATGTCCACGACATTTGCTGTCGACTCTTTCCCCCACCAGCGCCACTTCCGCTTCGTCCCGGGGAACCTCTCCGAGACCTCGCCTCGGGAAAGGCATGGCCTGGGTGGTGAGCGGTCTTCTGCTAAACCGTCCAAAATCTCCAACGTGATGATCGAATGCTCATCCACTGTGTAGCGGTGATACAGGTCCCGCCGAGGCAGGCAACGGACCACTTTGAACTCTGGGATCCAGACATCCAGAAAGCCGGTTTCATACATGGCCCTGATGGCTGGTCCGACCCGGCCCGCTTGATCCAGAATTCTCATCAGCGCCTCTCCAATCCCCTTGTCCCCGGCGAAGTCTTCAGCGGTCATCGTGGCCAGACTACGATTTGCTTCGGCCACGAGTTCGCCGTCGAGGCAGCAGCCTGTCTCCTGGAAGATCTCAAATATTCGAATAAATCGGTCGGGTCGGTTGATAAATAATGTTTCCGGATTTTCCCCGAACAGCAGGCCGCTACGAATCCAGAAACCCTCCGAAAAAGACCTCTTCCTCCAGTAGTTTAGCAGGGATCGAATCAGCGGAGGCCGCAGAACCCTGCTGGTCATCAGATCGGCAAACTGCTGGACATTGGTAGCAGCCCGGTAGTAATCCTGCATCAAGGATTCTTCCGCTATATTCACCCCCTCGTCCTGGTATCCGATTGACTTGGCGATGTTTTCCTGAACCTCGAAGGTCAGGCGGTTCGAAGAAGCATTCTGGTTGAGGTGGAGCTCATTCCGGATACGAAGAAGGAAATCTACCGCGTCGTTGAGCTGTGTGAAAAAAGGTTCCCGAACCAGTCCGCGTTGGCGGATGCCGGCCAGGGAAGGGATGTCGTAGCGCGCCATTGCCAACCAGATTCCGTGATGGAGATCGCGCAGTCCCCCGGCGCTTTCCTTTACATCCGGTTCCTGAATGGCGACCGTGTGCCCGAATTTTTGGTAACGCCGCTGACGCTCCTGCTCCTTCTCCTGGATGAAACGCTGTTTTCCAAACCGGGAAACATACAAGCGATACCGTTTGTGAAAGGAATCGTAGAGTGGACGGTATCCGGCCAGATAACGGTTCTCCATGAGCGCGGTCCGTGTATCCAGGTCCCCCGAAGCCATGCGGATGCACCCGGCGATTGTTCGCGCGGCGTGGCCCACGTCTAATCCCACATCCCAAAGGGTCCGCAGGATCGACCCGATAACCTGTTCCTCGACACCAGCAACATTTTGTTTGTGCAGAAAGAGAAGATCTACATCCGATTTGGGATGCAGCTGCGCCCGGCCATAGCCGCCAATAGCTACAAGCGAAACCCGCAAAGGACTCTTCGATAGGTCTGACTCCCCATTCCGAGTGACCTCGCTGAGCGCGTGCTGCCAAGCTCGTAGGACGACCTCGTCCATCAAGCCGGTGGTCATCTCGACAATCTGAAGCCCACCCGTTCCCGCCGTATGGCGCTGCCGGATACGCTCCAGGCCCTCCTGGTGGAACTGGCGCAGTGCCAGTACGACCGGGTCCAATCCGGGAGCGGGGGAGGCAGTTTTAGCCTGTGTCATGCAGTTATCCTTCTTTGTAAATCAGTGTGCCGCCCCATTGTAAGAACCTCACTTGATTCCAACAAGGCTTGGCATATTCCCTCCCATCCCCACGGATCGCCTCAACCGTTGACACTACTTGCACTGTCCGTTCAAAATCCGGAAACGACAATTGGTGGAACAAAAATGAGTGAAGAAGAAACCAGACCGAAAAATGAAGAGGAAAAACCCACGGGGATATCCTTCCTGGAGTTGCTCGGAGTTTTTTTTAACCAGGGCGCGATATCTCTGGGCGCAGCTCCTCACCCCGCCACCGGTAAAGTCCTGATCAGCTTCGAAGGTGCTCAGGAAAGTATTAGCGTCCTTGAATTGTTGAAGGAAAAAACAGAAGGGAACCTCTCTCCCGATGAATCGAAAGCGTTGACCACCATGACTGATGAGCTGAAGATGGCGTTTGTTCATGCGGTGAATGATCCAATGGCACGGGAAATGGCGGAAAAGATGAAGGAGGAGGCGGAACAAGCAGGCGTCGAACCCAGCCGCATCCTAACACCTGATGGCCGCCCAGCTGCATCGGCGGACGCTGGTCCCACGATCATCCTCCCCTAACGACCGGATCCGATGCGCGCGGTTATCCAACGAGTCTCCGAAGCGAATGTCGTAGTTGATGGGAAGACAGTTGGGGAGATCGGGAAGGGGATCTGTCTCCTGCTGGGCGTCCATACTACCGACACTTCCCAGCAGGTGGATTGGATGGCTTCCAAGGTTTCGAACCTGCGTATATTTGAGGATGATGACGGTCGCATGAACCGTTCGCTCATTGATACGGGAGGATCAGCCCTCGTTGTTTCTCAATTTACCCTCTACGGCGATTGCAACAAGGGAAGGCGTCCCAGCTTTGTTGAAGCAGCCAGACCCGAGGTTGCCGAACCGCTCTACCGGGATTTCTGTAAGCGCCTCGAACTTGAAGGCGTCCCCATCGCTACCGGTATCTTCGGCGCGAAAATGGAAGTAACGATTGTCAACGACGGCCCGGTAACGATCCTCCTGGAGACGCCGTCCGGCATGGTGTAGGGTGGGTTAGCCGGTAGGCGTAACCCACCACCAACGCCGCCGGGTTTATTCAATGCCTGAAAACTACATTGACAACCTCTTCGATCTCTCCGGCAAAGTCGCCGTCCTGTTCGGAGGAACAGGTGAACTCGTCGGCGCCATCGGTGAAGGATTCGCCGGTGCTGGAGTGAAGGTTGTCCTGGCAGGGCGCAACGAAGAAAAGGCCGCGGCGCGCCTTGAATCCATTCAAAAACAATACCCTGAAGCCGAGACCCTGTTCTGCAGAGCAGACGTGTCCGTCCGTGAGGATATCGAAAAGACGCTCCAGTCTGTCATCAGCCGATTTGGAAAGGTTGATGTACTCGTTAATGGCGCCGGAATCAACTCGGCGACACCCTTCCTGGAGGTCCCAGAGGAACAGCTCGACCAAATCCTGGAAATCAACTTGAAAGCGGTAATGAAGGCTTGCCAAATTTTTGGAAAACATTTCCTTGAGACCAGTCGCCCGGCATCCATCATCAACATCACATCCGTTTCCGCAAACATTCCTCTTTCTCGCGTCTTCACCTACTCGGCATCCAAGGCGGCATTGCTCAACTTAACACGCAACCTCGGGCGCGAATGGGCATCCCATAACATCCGGGTCAATGCGCTTACCCCCGGATTTTTTCCCGCCGAGCAGAACCGAGAAATTCTGACACCCGATCGGATTGAACAGATTCTGGGTCATACGCCCGCGGGCCGGTTCGGGGAAACAGATGAGTTGATCGGCGCCGCGCTTCTGTTAGCTTCCTCCAAAGCCGGGTCGTTCATCACCGGCGCGGAACTGGTTGTCGATGGCGGGTTCTCCTCCATGAGCATTTAACAAATGAGTTTAGAAGACCTGACCTGCTCCCCAAAAACTGGTCCATGTAAAATGTTAGAATCTCTGGTCAACCAGGAGGTTCGACATGAAGACGAAGCATCACCAAGAGGAGCA
>Ga0310121_10004035_pt1 | contig 13162 bp, 12 predicted proteins | sample CB27_Tmax_986_MG_FD_203504 | JGI IMG/M metagenome (GOLD analysis project Ga0310121, IMG submission 203504) | Marine microbial communities from Western Arctic Ocean, Canada - CB27_Tmax_986 | ecosystem: Environmental > Aquatic > Marine > Oceanic | place: Canada: Western Arctic Ocean | collected... | reverse complement strand
ACAGACCAACTTCCGTGTCGATGGCGAATCCGTCGATCTCCTGGCCACCGGCCATCTTCTGAAAATCCCAAATGACCTCATCGAGCGGGAAAGGAATCTGCTGTTTGGCCTCGTACTGGACGATGTGCGGAATCCGTTTGACGTCAACGGGAGGCGGCTTGAAAAACTTGGCGAGCCCACTCTGGCCCGACACGGAGATGGCGATCTTGTCGCCTTTTACTTCGTTGCGTGAGAGAAACTGTTGCAACGCTTCACGAATCAGCGCGACCGGGTCGGCCTCGGGCTGGCTCAGAATCTTGGGGTACTCGATGAAGTCAAACGCATCCGCCACCACCTGATCGCCAACGGCCGTGCAACGCAACGCTTTAAGCGCACATTGCCCGATATCGATGCCCCAGACATAACTTGGTTTCGCCATGACTTTTTCCTCAATGAGAAGCGTAGGCGCCGAGTCGGCGGTTGCGGCTTCGCCGGTCGAAAGAGCGGCTTTTCGGATTGTTGAAAGATCGTCGCTTTTTAATGGCCGCGCAAAGAAATGAAGGCACCATCCCCTGTCCTCATCATAATTTACAGACGTGGCAAAGCAATTGTCAACTATTTACGGAGTTGACGTTGGTGGTGGCGGCACCGTTTCTCGGCAAGCGGCCATAGAGTATTGTGAAGGGCTTTCCCCGGGTCCCAAGCCACCGTCCGACCATGAAGTTCCAGGAACTCGCCGTACTCCTACCGTGTCACAGTCTCGAAGATTTTCCTCAGCATCACGAGGGTGAAGAGGCTGAGGGGCTGCTCGCCTGCTGGACCGCTCTGTGGCACCCAGCTCTGCTGGCTGCGGCGAATTCCGCACCAACTTGGTATCGTGTCGACGATCCTCCCGACGACGTTTCGGGTAAGCTGATCCTGGTCCCGACGGCCAGCGGCAGCGAATTGCCGACCGGCTACGCCGAACGGGCCATAGAGTCCGGTGCTTGTCTGATTCGTGGCCAGCACGACCGGCAGCTAATTTTGGAACAAGCGTTGGCCAAGTTGGAGGAACCGCGGCAAATCGTCGACAAAGAGATCGTGGCGGACTTCCTGGCGTTGGGTTACTGCTATCTGCAGATCCAGCTGCTCACGCGGCAGATGCGATACTCCAGCAACTTGGATGAAGTCCATTTCTTCGACCAGCTGCTGGCTGGTGCCAAAGCAGCGACTGACGGCCTAGACGACGTGGCGCGTGACAAGTTGACGGCCTGCTTCGATTTGCTGGGCGAGGAGCGTGATCACTATTATTCCGTAGACGCCTACCTGCTCGATTTGACCCTCGTGGCGCCGAACACATTGGGTGCGTCACTCCGAGCCGAGCTGAATTCGACCGTCCCGGTCAACGTCTTGCTCCGTGGCGAACTCTTGGCCGCGATCGCAAAGCAAGAGCCGGATACGCTTGCCGTGCTGCGCCGGGTGCTGGATGAGGATCGGGCGGGAATTGTAGGAGGCGAGGTGTGCGAGCGCCAGATCCCGCTGCTGGCGGGCGAATCGGTCTTGGGCGAACTACGACGCGGCGCGGCCAGCTACGAGGCAATTCTGGGGCGCAGCGTGGAAGTATTCGGCCGGCAACGGTTTGGGTTGACGGCGACCCTACCCCAGATCCTCGATAAACTGGGCTTCCAAGGTGTTCTGCACGCGACCCTCGACGAAGGACGCTTCCCACTGGGAACCCAAGTCAAAACGCGGTGGGAAGGGACCGACGGTTCCGCCATCGACGCCCTAGCCAAAGCACCGCTCGATGCCTCGAAGCCGGAGACCTTTCTGGGACTGGCCAGCAAGTTAGGCGAATCGATGGATATGGATCACGTGGCCACAATCTGTCTGGCTCATTGGCCGGGCCGCGCCAGCGTGTGGTATGACGATCTGCGAAGGGCCGCCAGGTACGGTGCTGCGCTGGGCAAGTTTGTCACCGTTCAGGAGTACTTTCGTGAGACGTACATGCCCGGTCATTTGGAACGTTTCGAAGCCGACCAGTATCAATCCCCGTACTTAAAACAGTCGGTGCTTCTTCGACAACAAGATCCGATCTCCCGTGTCGTGCGGTATTGGCAACAGAGGGCCAAGTTAGACATGATCGAATCCCTAAGCACATTAGCCGCGGTGATCACCGGAGACACTGATCAGGCCGACGCTCGGCGGACGGCAGCCATTGATCTGGACCGGGACATCATCGACGGCGAAGTTGATGAACGGCTCGACGCAGCCCGTGACGAAGCGGCCCGGCAATTCGCCGATGCGATCCCGAGACAGCAGGCCGTCGAGCAAGCCGGCTATTTGATTGCGAATCCATTGAGCTTTCCAAATCGCGTTTGCATCGAGAGCCTCCAGCTGGATCAACTACCGGACCTCAGCCGTCCGGTCTATGCGGCGGACACCTCCGCGGAGGGCCAGCACATCGTCGTCGACGTCCCACCCTTAGGCTTCGTTTGGTTGACTGCCGGAAACGGATCGCGACCCAAGCGGCGAAAAGAGTCACCACCGTTAGCTGAGGATCTCAGGACGAGGGATGGACTTGTCGTTGTTCGAAACGAATTCTACGAGGCTTTGATCAGCCCCGCGACCGGCGCCCTGCAATCGCTAAAGGATTACCACACCCGCGGCAATCGCTTGTCACAACAGCTGGCTTTTCGGCTGCCTGGCCCCGAACAATCACCTGGGGATGCCTGGCGCGATCCAGACGATGCTACCGTTTATTCCGTAATGGCTGCCGAAAAAGTGGAAGTCACGCAGGCCAACCGAGCGGTGGGCGAGGTCACCGCGATAGGGCGACTGCTGGATCGCAACGGCGAGACACTGGCCGATTATCGCCAAGTCTTCCGGACGATCCGCGGCAGCCGTGTGTTGCGGATCGACCTGGAACTCGAGCCTCGCAGAGAGCCGCATAGTGACCCCTGGAATTCGTATTATGCGTGCCGATTTGCTTGGGCCGACGAAACGGCAGAATTGCACCGCAGCGTCCACCATACACGGCAGCCGGCCAGCAAACGGCGACTCGAAGCTCCGCAGTATGTCGAGATCGACACCGGCGATACGCGGACCGCGATATTGACTGGCGGATTGCCCTACCACCGTCGTGTCGGTTTCCGCATGTTGGACAGTCTGTTGATCGTCCGCGGCGAACGGCAGAGATCGTATCAATTGGGAATTGGAATTGATCTACCGAATCCCGTTCAAGCAGCGATGGGTCTGTTAGCTCCTCCCATGGCAGTCGGGCAAACTGCGGCCCCGCCATCCCCCGCCGCGTCGGGTTGGCTGTTCCACATTGATTCACGAAGTGTCGTGGCGACCCACTGGGAGCCGTTGATCGAGAACGACTGCATCATCGGGTTTCGAACGCGGCTGCTGGAAACCACGGGCCGCCCTGGGCGGGCTAAACTCAGCTGTTTTCGCTCGGTGGCTACGGCTCGGAGGGTCGATTTTCGCAGTCAGCCATTGGCCGATTGCCAAATCGACGACGGCCGTGTTGTGTTGGATCTAACGGCAAATGAGTGGACCGAACTCGAAGCCAGGTGGGAAGCCAGGACGTGACCTTTGAATGTTCGGTCCGCAGGCGGGGAATCGGACAACACTACTTTGAAGCTTAACATCGGCGCTTCAATGAGAAATAACGAAAAATCAAGGCGGCCTTCGGCAGCAGCCGAAGGCAAACGGGTGGCGTCAGCCCAATGCCATCTACTTTGGAAGCGGTCGCGGCGCAAGCCGCCCGGTCGAAGTGCTGAAAACGCTCGCGATTTACCGGAGGGCTGGCGCCCTACCGCTAAAATCGTCGCGGTTTGTGCCAAAGTAGATGGCATTGGGCGTCAGCCCCTGGCACTTACTTTGAGGCTCGATCGCAGCGATAGTTGCTGATCGCTCCGCGATCAGGGCGCCCCGTTCGCCGTTAGAACGCGCGTATTGTGCGTGAACTTCGATTCCTTGCAGCGCAGAGCGGCGCTTTACCGCTAACCACCGACATGATCGTAACCATCGACGGTCCCGCTGGGGCCGGCAAAAGCACAACCGCCAGGAGACTGGCGGAACGTTTGGGCTTTTTCTTTCTGGACACGGGGGCCATGTATCGCGCAGTCGCGCTAGCGGGCCTCGAACGGCAAACCGATTGGCACAACAGCGCGCAGGTCGCTCAAGTGGCTCAGGAGATTTGCCTCGAATTAGACGGTACCCGCGTGCTCTTGGATGGCCGAGACGTCAGCGACGAGATTCGCACCGCGGAGGTGACTGCGGTGACTCGCTATGTCGCGGACAACCCGGATGTCCGTCGACGATTGGTGGAACTGCAGCGGCAAACGGCAGCAGGACGGGACATCGTCAGCGAGGGACGGGATCAGGGAACGGTTGCCTTTCCCGACGCGGACCGCAAGATCTTCCTGACGGCCGCACCTGAAGAACGCGCTCGTCGTCGGCTCGATGAGTTCCGGCGCCGTGGCGCGACGACGCAGCTCGACGAAGTCCTGTCCCAACAAAATCAACGTGACGAACGTGACGCACAGAGACCCTTCGGTAGACTGGAAAAGGCTTCGGACGCCATCGAAGTGAACACGGATGGGCTGCAGCCGGATCAGGTTCTCGAGCGGCTGGAACAATTGGTTCGGAAGAAAATGTGATGTTTTGAAATGCGATTCATGTCTCGTCGCAGTTGGGCTAAACGCTTTGTCTACAACGGGTTTCGTGCGTTGTCGCGATTGGCCGGCGTGGTATTCTTCGGACTACGTTGTATCGGCCGCCACCACATGCCCCGGAAGGGAGCGGTGCTGGTCTGCTCGAATCACCAGAGCACGCTTGATCCGGTCTTGCTCGGGCTGACATTCGACCGGCGGCTAAACTACCTAGCTCGCAAGTCCTTATTCCGTTTCGCTCCATTCCGCTGGCTGATTGAGTTTCTGGATGCTATCCCTATCGATCGGACTGGTGCGGGCCTGGCCGGTCTCAAAGAAGCGCTCCGCCGGATCCGCCGAGGTGAGATGGTGCTAATCTTTCCTGAGGGGACACGCACCGAAAATGGCGGCGTCGGGCCCTTCGAAGCGGGTTTCTGCGCGTTGGCTCGACGTGCGAGTGTGACGCTGCTGCCAGTTGGGATCGACGGCGCGTTTGACGCCTGGCCCCGTGGCGCGCTCGTACCCCGGTTGGCGACAGTTTTTGTCTGTGTGGGCCAACCGATCGACCCTCAGTCCATCCGCCAGCTTAGCGATGACGGGCTGATTGCCGAGTTGGAGCAACGCATCCGGAACTGCCATGCACAGGCGCGAGCGGGCCGACTGCGCTAGGTCGAGGTAGAGGGATCAGATCGGGGGCTAGAGACCGGCAATCCGGAATCAGGCACTAGGAGGACTAGAGACTGGGCTCGGAGGCCCGGGGCCAAGCAGGAAACTGACGTTTCGGCGCTGCTCCCTGGTCCCTCATCCCTGGTTCCTGCTCTGTAGGCTTCGTCACTTCGCGACGCGGCGGACGGCGGGATCCTCGCCCATCGCCGTTGTCCTATCTCCCGCTTTCTGATAGCTTTACGTGGTTCGTGAAGTTCCCACGGACGAGCCTGTCCCCGCAGGTTCGTTCTTCGTCCCTCAAACCCTTTTCGCTGTTATTCTCCCACAATCCTATGGTCAATCGAAATCTCATTCGTGATTTAGAAGATGCGGAATTGCGTACCGCATTCGAAACCGAAGTGTCGTTCGCCGACGAAGCCGATTCCGCCTTGGCGACGATCGAGTCAGGGACTGATTTTAACGTCAACACGATCATCGACGGCCGCGTATTGCGGATCGACGACGGCAACGTCCTGATTGATGTTGGTTTCAAGAGCGAAGGAAGCATTCCAGTTCACGAGTGGGACGACGACGAGGACCCGCCTCAAATTGGTGCGACGATCAAGGTCTTGATCGAGGACGTGGAGGACGAGTTTGGGGTCGTCGACGATCCCTACGGAATGGTCTCGTTGAGTAAGCGGAAAGCAGAGAAGATCATTGTCTGGCAGCAGATGATGAAGACCGTCCAAGAAGGACAAGTCGTCACGGGGAAAGTGACGCGAAAAATCAAGGGAGGGCTACTGGTCGATATCGGTGTCAATGTATTTTTGCCGGCCAGCCAGGTCGACATCCGGCGCCCATCCGACATCGGTGATTTCATCGGACGTACGGTGCAGTGCGAGGTCTTGAAGATCGATGAAGCGCGGCGCAACATCTTGGTCAGCCGGCGCTCGTTGATCGAAAAACAACGCGAGGAGGACCGCGAACAGTTGCTCAACGAGTTGGAAATTGATCAGTGCCGTAAGGGGGTGGTCAAGAACATCGCCGAGTTTGGGGCGTTCGTTGATTTGGGCGGCATCGACGGGCTGCTGCATATCACGGACATGAGCTGGGAGCGCATAGGTCATCCGTCCGAAATGGTCTCGTTGGACGAAGAGATCGAATGCGTGATCCTCCACATCGATCGGGAGAAACAAAAGATCGCCTTGGGACTAAAGCAAAAGTCAGCCAACCCCTGGGATAGCATTGAAACGAAATATGACGTTGCGAAGAAGTATCCCGGAGAGGTCGTCAACGTGATGTCTTACGGGGCCTTCGTCAAGCTGGAACCGGGCATAGAAGGGCTGGTCCATATCAGCGAGATGTCGTGGACCAAGCGGATCAATCATCCCAACGAACTATTGAATATCGGTGATGAAATTGATGTCGTGATCCTCGGGATTGACAAGCAGGGCCAGCAACTTTCCTTGGGGATGAAGCAGACCCAGGAAAACCCCTGGGACAAGGTGCTCGAGCATTATCCCGAGGGAAGCTATGTGGACGGCAAAGTTCGCAATCTCACCAACTATGGTGCGTTTATCGAGTTGGAGGCGGGAATCGATGGTCTGTTGCATGTTTCGGATATGTCCTGGACCCGCAAGATCAGTCATCCCAATGAGATGTTCGAACGCGGCCAGGAACTCAAGTGCAAAGTCCTCTCAGTAGACCAGGACCGCCGCCGAATCGCGTTGGGAGTAAAACAGCTGGGGGACGATCCTTGGACGCGTGAGATTCCCAGTAAGTACCAGCCCGGCCAAATCATCACAGGAACCGTGACAAAGATCACGAACTTTGGGGTCTTCGTGGGCTTGGAGGACGGCCTCGAAGGTCTGCTGCACATCTCAGAATTGGCCCACCATAAGGTCGAGAACCCCGAAGAATTGGTCAAAGTGGGCGACGAGATCGAAGTCAAGATTCTGCGAGTCGACACGGAAGAGCGGAAAATCGGTCTTTCCCGTAAGCGTGTCGAATGGGCCGAAGAAGACGATGGAGGCAGTACCGCGTCGGGTGGGGCTAAGGATTCACTCAAAACACCGCCCGAAGAGCTGAAAGGCGGGCTCGGTGAATCAGGTCCGCTGATCAAACCGAGCGATCTGAGCACCACCAGTTCCGAGAGCAACAGTTCCGAGAGCAACAGTTCCGAGCGCAACAGTTCCGAGAGTGCCAGTCCCGAGAGTGCCGGCGCTGAAAGCCCCAGCTCCGAAAGTGCCAGTGCCGAAAGTGCCGACACAGAAAGTGCCGACACAGAATCCGATGTTGAGGATGATCAAAAGTGATCACGGTGCGCACGCCGCGAGGCAAGGTATGGGAGAACTGACGGACGGCTCCCGCATCGTCGTGGAGCCGTTGTTTGCATTCTTCCGTATTTGCGAAGGCGGTTATGGGTCGCAGGACGGAATTCCCTCAATTCCAGGCATGACGCCGACGGTGTATGGGCGCTGGAAGCCGTGTTGCTATGCAACGGGTTGTTCGTTGTCGGGATCCATCACAACAACAAGCGGCACGGGGTGCATGCCGTCCAATTTCTGACGAATCCGGCTTAGCAACTGCAACATGACATCTCCAGTTTCCTACCAGGACGTACTGCAGGCGCTCCCGAGAGTCCACTCTGTTCTTGGTCGAACCCCGCTTTACCAATGGGAGGGACTGTGTGAATTACTGGGGTGTTCCTTCTGGTTGAAGCACGAAAACCACCAACCAGTTGGTGCCTTCAAGGTCCGTGGCGGAATCAATCTGGTCAGCACATTAAGTGACGAGGAGCGGGTAGCTGGTGTCTTGGGTGTGTCGACCGGAAACCATGGCCAGTCACTCGCATTCGCGGCGCGCCAATTCGGTGCCTCTTGCACCATCGTCGTGCCGGTTGGAAACAACCCGGATAAGAACCGGGCCATTCGACAGCTGGGCGCTGAATTGATCGAACACGGACGAGATTTCGACGAGTCGCGCGAGCATCTGGAGCAACTCGTCCAACAACGCGGAGGTCGATACGTACATTCAGCCAACGAGCCGCTGCTGATCGCCGGCGTGGGCACAATGTCTTGGGAGATCTTTGAGCAACTGGCGGATCCCGTCGGTCTGGGCAGCGGCGTTTGTGGAACGTGTCTGGTCGCGAAACAAAGGCGCCCACAAACGCAAGTGATTGGTGTTCAAGCCCAACGCGCTTCGGCCGTCGCACAATCCTGGCAGTCGGGTCAATACGTGACGACAGAAGAGGCCGATACTTGGGCCGAGGGCCTGGCGACGCGAGTGCCGGCCGAGATGACGCTGAGCATCATGAGAAACCTGATGGACGATGTCATTCTGGTCGATGAAGCGGAGCTGCGGACGGGAGTTGCCCTGGTACTCAGGCACACTCACAACCTCGCAGAAGGGGCGGGCGCCGCAGCTCTGGCCGCCGCCTATCAACAGCGCGACCGATTTCGAGGTAAGAAAGTCGTCGGGATCCTCTCGGGGGGCAACTTGGCCTTGTCCGAGCTACCCAAGATCTTGTCCGAGGGGCCGGCTGAGGACTCGAGCGGCCGCCTTGGTTGATGCTCAGTGGCATCCTCTAACACGCGACTTCCGACTTATCGTTACCCTCCGAAGTCCAAGAACATTTCGCGCACCTCGTCTGCCGGACGGCAACCTGCAGAAGTAGGAAGTCGTCCGACGATAGTGGTGTTATCCGGGGTCGGAATCCCGTGGTTGCTGCACACATGATTGACGAAACACGACACCGGAAACCGCACAATACTATGCCTGACACTCAGCCACAGACTGTTTCGCCAGAGAGTAAATCAAAATCGCGCAAACCGGCAACTTCGCGCAAATCGGACTCGTCGCTTCAAACGCCGCTCGAAACATATCTCCGTGAGATTAACGAAACGGCGTTGCTCTCCGCCGAAGAGGAGCAGGAACTGGCAGCACGAATCGGCGACGGCGACGTCCGCGCCCGCGACCAAATGGTGCGAGCCAACTTGCGGCTGGTTGTCAACATCGCCCGTGGCTACACGGGCAAGGGGCTGAGTTTGCCGGACCTGATCGAGGAAGGCAACTTGGGCTTGTTGCGCGCCGTCGAAGGGTTCGATCCGGGGATGGGGACGCGCTTTAGCACCTATGCAAGTTACTGGATCAAGCAATCGATCAAACGGGCCCTGATCAATTCAGCCAAAACAATTCGCATCCCGGCCTACATGGTCGAATTGCTTTCTAAGTGGCGCCGTGCAAACGCCCGTTTGACCGAAGAACTCGGTAGAACACCAACCGCCGAAGAAGTGGCGCGGGTGCTGGGGCTACCACGCAAGAAGCTACCGATCATCAAGAAAGCCATTCGCATCTACAATTCCACGCCGCAGACTGACCAGGCCGATGCCGGTTGGTCGTTAAGCGAAATGGTCATGGACGATCGTGCCAAGAGCCCCGAAGAAGAGTTGGTCGCGCACGATGTGTTGAAACATGTCATGGGGATGCTCGAGACCATGGACTCACGTGAAGCGACCGTCCTGCGGATGCGTTTTGGTCTGAACGACCTGGAACCACACACGCTGAAAGAGATCGGCGAGCAACTTGGTTTGACTCGCGAACGCGTGCGGCAGATCGAAACCGAGGCTCTAAGCAAATTGGGCGAAGGCCTGAAAGACCCGCGCGAGCGAGAGCTCGAGCAATAACTCGAATACGGGGTCTCGGCTCCGAGTCAAAGTCGGTAGCCTGTACGGTGCAACCCGACTGCCCGACGCCAACCCAGCTGCCATCTGCGCAGCAAGACTTGGCTTTAGCCCGGTTTATTCATGAAGATCGTCGCGAGAATCCGTAAGTGCCCTGCTTCATAGGGCTCGGGTGGCAAGGAAGGCCAGCGATTCTTCCGCAAGCGTATTGTCTCATAGGTTGAGGCCAATACGTTGAGGAGAGAATCGCACAGCCTGACGCAGTCCACGGAAGTACTTACGGACTCGCAGCGGATCGCTCGTGAATCATCCGGGTTAGGAAGCGGACCGCTTCGCGGCACTCGCAAGTCCTGGGCAAGAAGACGCACGTTTGAACAAACCTGGTAAATAAGGCAAGCAAAGACCGGTTGCGGCCGCAAAATCGCCCTCGCTTGCCGGGTTGGTTCGATTGCGCAAGTCAACCACAAGTTGACGACGCCAACTCACCGCGTCCGATCTGCGCGTGGACTGGCCCGCAAGGACACGACTCAGAATCGTAAGGCAGCAATCCATTGACACGCAAATTTGCGCCCAGATACAATTCCGATCCGGCTCAGATTGACGCCGCCTAGACGACACCTACTCGAGGAGTGATTACCCATGGCCGGCGAGAACGTCCACGATTTTAACGACAGCAATTTCGACGCCGAGGTCCTTCAGTCGACCGAACCGGTCCTTGTCGACTTTTGGGCCCCGTGGTGCGGTCCATGCCGCATGCTTACCCCGATCATCGAAGAACTGGCCGGCGAGAACGAAGGCTCGATCAAGGTCGGAAAGGTCAATATTGATGATAATCCTACCGCTGCTCAAGAATATGGAGTCACGAGCATCCCGGTGGTGATGGTCTTCAAAGGTGGCCAGGTCACGCAGAGATTCCTGGGAGTCCAGGCCAAAGCTCGGCTGCAAGAAGCAATCGACGCGGCCAAAGGATAAGCCGGCCAGCTAGGAGACCGGCCAATCCGTGTTCGGAGCGATCCGTTTAGCTCGACGTTTGATCTCGGCAAGTCTCGGCCTGTTGAGTAAATGCGTTAGGGCGGATTATTCATAAAGATCGTCGCGAGAGTCCGTAAGTGCCCTGCTTCATAGGGCTCGGGTGGCAAGGAAGGCAAGCGATTCTTCCACAAGCGTATTGTCCAATACGTCGAGGCCAATACGTTGAGGCCAATACGTTGAGGAAAGAATCGCGCAGCTTGACGCAGTCCACGGAAGCACTTACGGACTCGCAGCAGATCGCTCGGGACGCCTTTGTCTGGGACGCTTTTGTCTGTGACGCTTTTGTCTGGGACGCCTTTGTCTGGGACGCTTTTGTCTGGGACGCCTTTGTCTGTGACGCCTTTGTCTGGGACGCTTTTGTCTGGGGCCTCGAGCTGCGGGCGCCTAGGGCAGTACGCCTGTTATCCGGGTGGTAGGCATGGTAGACTCAGCATTTTAGTTCCGTCTTGACCTTGGAGGGCAAGGCTCGGTGAACACGTCTGGCGAAATGCGATTTCGGATGCTCGACAGGATTGTCGAGCTTGAGCCAGATGTCCATATCACGGCCGTCAAACAACTTCGAGCGGATGAGGAGTATTTGCAGGATCACTTCCCTCGCTTTCCGGTCATGCCTGGGGTCCTGATGTTGGAGGCGATGTTTCAAGCGAGCATGTGGTTAGTAAGATTCAGTGAGCAATTCGCGCACAGCGTCGTACTGCTAAGCGAAGTACGAAATATTAAATTTGCGGATTTCGTTGTGCCGGGACAAACACTAACCGTCAACGCGAGCATCCAAGAACAGCATGAAACGACTACCAAGTTAAAGGCTCAGGGGACCGTCGATGGATCGGTTGCGGTCACCGGCCGGCTTGTCCTGGAACGATTCAGTTTATCTGACCGATACCCAGAGCAGGGGACGCTGGACCCGTTTACGCGGCGCGAGGCTCGAAGAGAATTTGAGCGGCTATATCAACCGGCCAACTGATCCTTTGGCCAGCGACGAGACAACGACCGGTCGGTGACGAAAACCCCCGACTTCCTTCCAGCGGAGAAGAAGCGAAATGCCAACAAAAGATGAAATATTCGAGAAGGTCAGAACGGCATTGATAGACGCCCTAGGCGTGGACGATGACGAGGTCACAGCCAATGCCACGATGGTCGGCGACTTGGGTGCGGAGTCGATCGATTTTCTCGATATCGTTTTCCGATTGGAGAAAGCCTTTGAGATCGAGATTCCGCGTTCTGAGTTGTTTCCTGAAGACATCCTCACCAATGCGGAATACGTGCACGACGGTAAGGTCACTGACTCCGGCATCTCGGAACTCAAGAAACGCATGCCTTATGCGGATCTGACCAAGTTTGAAGCGAATCCAGTTGTGCAGGACTTCGGCAACCTACTCACGGTCAGCGATCTTTGTCGTTATGTCGAGAGCAAGGTCGGCGCCGAAGGCTAGATCCCCGAAGTGTGGCTGTGACACTGGGCCCCCGTGCAGCATCCACTCCCACATGACCTAACGATCGTTGTCGTATGCGCTGGTTCTGGATTGATCGATTCGTCGAGTTTGAAAGCGGGAGTCGCGCGGTCGCCGTCAAGAATATCAGTCTGATCGAAGAGCAGATGATAGGCTATGTGCCAGGTTTTCCCGCCATGCCAGCCTCGTTGATCATCGAAGGACTGGCACAAACGGGCGGATTGCTGGTCTGCGAGCACAACCAATTTCAAGAACGAGTCGTCCTAGCGAAAGTGACCAAGGCCCGTTTTCCGCAGCCCGCCATGGCGGGCGATACGCTCATCTATACCGCGTTAATCCAGGACATTCGGGAGGATGGAGCCATTTGCAGGGGGACTTGTCACGTACAAGACCAATTGCGGGCGGAGGTGGAGTTAGTATTCGCCCATCTGGACGATAGCTTCCAGGAAGGTGATTTATTCGATCCGGCTAATTTCCTGCGCACGTTGCGCACGCTGCGACTGTTTGAGGTCGGCCGTAACTCGGACGGCGAGCCTTTGCCGATTCCCAGCCACATGCTAGCGGCCGAAGAGGCTGACAATCATCAAGCAGGTGATCGCGAATGAGACGACGCGTCGTCATTACCGGAATCGGCTGTATCAATCCCATGGCCAACGAAGTCGAGGGAATGTGGAGTGCGCTGAAGGAAGCGCAATCCGGGGTCGACTACACCACGATTTTCGACGCCAGCCGCTTT
>Ga0310121_10004034_pt1 | contig 13162 bp, 11 predicted proteins | sample CB27_Tmax_986_MG_FD_203504 | JGI IMG/M metagenome (GOLD analysis project Ga0310121, IMG submission 203504) | Marine microbial communities from Western Arctic Ocean, Canada - CB27_Tmax_986 | ecosystem: Environmental > Aquatic > Marine > Oceanic | place: Canada: Western Arctic Ocean | collected... | reverse complement strand
CAGCTCGCGTGGACGTTGGCGCGGCGATGGCCGAGTATCTCCGCCAGAATCCACGTTCGTCCGCCATGAGCGAGCGGGCGTCAGTCGTAATACCGGGTGGGACCACTCGCACCACGGCCTTCTTTCCGCCGTTCCCGCCCACACTGGCCGGCGGTGAGGGATGCCGCGTGACGGGCATCGACGGGAACCGGAGGGTCGATTCCTCAACAATTACACATTCCAGATACTATGCTATGCGCATCCCGCGGTCCTCTCGTCAGTGGCGGCGGCCGACGGTCTTCCGAGGTGGCCCCAGTGAGTAAACGGACCCTTGTGGTGGGTGGCCGGATTGTGACATCCTCCCAGGATTTCGTGGGCGACATCCTAATCGAGGACAGCGTGATCCAGGCTGTTGGGACACTACCCGAACTCGAAGTCGCTGAGCGCATCGACGCCACGGGCAAGCTGGTGATCCCGGGTGGTGTCGACCCACACACGCATCTTGACACTCCGGTGGCCGGCACCGTCGTGTCGGATGACTTCCACAACGGGACCGTGGCCGCGGCAGTTGGTGGCACGACGACGATCATCGATTTCGCCGTGCAACGAAAAGGAGACGACCCTCGGGTCGCCTTCGAGGAGTGGCAAGAGCGAGCGTCGGGCAAGGCCGTGGTCGACTGGGCATTTCACGTCATCCTCACCGACCTACCGGACCGCTTTCTTCCCTCTCTCGACGGACTCGTAGCCGACGGTGTCACCAGCTTCAAGCTCTTCATGGCCTATCCCGATGCGTTGATGATCGACGACGGCGCCATCTTCAACGCCATGCGGCGCTCGGTGGAGAACGGAAGTCTGATCATGCTCCACTGTGAGAATGGGCACACCATCGATGCGCTCGTTCGCGATGCGTTGGATGCCGGACAGACCGATCCCATCTACCACGCCCGCACCCGACCAGCCATCGCCGAGGATGAAGCCACCCGCCGCGGTATCGTCCTAGCCGAGATGGCGGGATCCCCGGTATACGTCGTCCACGTGGCGTCAGGGGGTGCCGTGCAGGTGTTGCAAGAGGCGAGGGATCGAGCAGTTCCTGCGTATGGGGAGACCTGCCCTCAGTACCTCCTGCTCACGGAGGATCGGCTGGCCGAGCCCGACTTCGCCGGCTCACGATACGTCATCTCACCTCCCCTGCGGACGTTCGAGCACCAGGAGCGCCTTTGGGAGGGTTTGCGGACGGGCGACCTACAGACGATCGGCACCGACCACGCTCCTTTCTATCTGGAGCAAAAGGAGGTCGGTCGCCACGATTTCACCAAGATTCCCAATGGCATGCCGGGCATCGAGTGGAGGATGGCCCACCTCTACACGTCTGGCGTGCGAACGCGAAGACTCGGCTTGAACCGTTTCGTGGAGCTGACATCGACCAACGCCGCCCGCCTCTTCGGGCTGTACCCCCGCAAGGGCGAGATCGCCCCCGGCTCCGACGCCGACTTGGTGATCTTCGATGACAGCCAGGAGACCGTTCTCTCCGCCGACACACACGTCACCAACTGCGACCACAACCCGTACGAGGGATGGACGGTTCACGGCATGCCCGAGACGGTCATGCTCCGTGGGCAGATCATCGTGGCCGGCGGAGCCTACGTGGGCCGGGACGCCGGCGGCCAGTTCCTGGCCTGCGATCCCTCGCCGGCCCACGGGTTCTCCGAGTTGGTGTTCTGAGAATGCGATTCGGAGCCACCCTCCTCGCCCACGCTCCGGCTTCGACTACATCTTTCTCAATGAGGCGCAGACGCTATACCAAGATCCGTGGCCCGCGTTCGCCTTGATCGCTGACGCCACCAGCCGGATCAAGATCGGTCGTAACGTGACCAGTCCCGGGCTCAGAGATCCAGTAGTGACAGCTGCCCTCCTGGCCACGCTCGACGAGTTGAGTGAGGGGCGGATGGTGTGCGGGATGGGCAGGGGCGACGCCTCAGCTCGAACGATGGGCCGCCGACCTGCCTCCCCGGCGGCCTACGCCGAGATGATCAAGACGGTCCGCGCTCTGGTTGCCGGGCGCGGCGTTGACTACCAAGGCACAGACGTGCGGCTTGGATGGCGTTCGGGATCGGAGCTGGAGATCTGGGGTGCCGCCTACGGACCACGTACGGTCGAAGTGGTCGCCGCCGAATGCGACGGCCTCATCACCCAGGCGGCCGATCCGGCCTTTTTCGAATGGCTGCGACCGTCTTTTGAGGGCGCGCTTCAATCGGCGGGACGCGATGCATCGGAGGTGGCGAGGATGGTCGCTGCTCCGGCGTACGTCACGGAGGACGTAGCGCACGGCTACGAGCAGGTGCAGTGGTTCACGGCGGCAGTGACCAATCACGTGTCTCGACTTGCAGCGCTCTACGCGGACGAGCTGCCCGCAAGCCTCTTGGAACTGCTGCAAGTCAGGGCCGATTACGGCACCGACACCGGCGGTGCGCATGGTGCGCCCGCCGCCTGGGTGACACCCGAGTTGACCGAGCGGCTGACGTTGGTCAACTTGGCCGGAAAGCACATTTCCCGGATCGAGGAATTGGCCAAGTGAGGGGTGTCAGTGGCCAACATCTACCTGGAGCACGACGCTCCTGTCGAAACGATCGATGCCTACAGAGGGGAGATCATCCCTGTGTTCAGAGAGGAGTGAGATGCCCGACGAGATAGTGACAGGGGCCCTCGCTGGGCTGGCAACGGGTTTGGCGGACGATGACATCGATGCCCTGGTCCAAATGGCGGCCGACTTTGGCGAGGCGGCGGAGCGACTGTGGGCTGTCCCCGGACGGATCGGCGATGGCATCCCCAAAACATTCGACATCGGAACCGAGCTACTGCGCAGCGGCTCTCCTGTCGATGAAGCATGAGCGACCTCGTCGCCGGTTCCATCGAGGAGGCTGCCCAGCTTCTTTCGTCGGGTGAGGTGTCGGCTGTGGAGCTGGCGGAGTCCACACTTGACCGGGTCGACCGTCTCGATCCCGAGATCGGTGCGTTCGTCACCCGCTGTGATCCGGACCAGGTCGTGGCGGAGGCGGCCGCCTCAGATGCCCGGCGGCGGTCGGGCGACGTGCTAGGGCCACTCGACGGCATCCCGATCGGCCACAAAGACAACGTAGCCACCGCCGGTCTGCGGACAACCGCCAGCTCACTAGTACTCGAGGATTGGATTCCGGATCACGACGCAGCGGTGGTTACCCGGTTGCGAGCGGCAGGCACGGTCCTCGTGGGCAAGCTGAAGAATTACGAGTTCGCCCACTCGGCCATCGATAGCCAGCATTTCGGCAGGACTCACAATCCCCTCGATTTCGACCGCGTCACTGGAGGCTCGAGCTCAGGATCGGCAGCAGCGTTGGCGGCGGGGATGTGCTTGGGCGCCACCGGGACGGACACCGGAGGTTCGATCAGGATTCCCGCATCGTTCTGTGGGGTGGTCGGCCTCAAGCCCACGTTTGGACTCGTGGGCCGGAGTGGCGTGCTCCCATCGTCCTGGTCGCTCGACCATGTCGGGCCCCTGTCACGCACGGCCGGCGATGCGGCGCTGCTGCTCAGCGGGATGGTCGGGCACGACCCAGATGACCCTGGGTCGGCGATTGGGAACCGATGATCCGGACCTGTGCGGCTCGATTCGCTCCGCGGGGTCAGTTTGGGTATCGAGACGACCTTTTTCAACGGTCCGACGACACCCGGCGTGGCCGCGACCTTTCAGGCGGCGATCGGTCGACTCGAAAGCCTGGGAGCCGAGGTCGTAGAGGTTGAAACGCCAAGTGCGGCGGCGTCCATCGAAGCCTGTCTGGCCATCGTGTTCCCAGAGGGAACGGTCGCACACGACCGTTACATCGAGCAGCATCTCGGCGAGTACGGCGATGTCCTTCGCCAAACGCTGCTGGCGGGGAACTTGTACCGGGCGGTGGACTATGTCAGGGCACAGCAAGTGAGATCCATGCTCAGGGACGAGTTCGGAAGTGCCCTGGAGAGGGTGGATGCGATCGTCACCCCAACGATGCCGCTGGTCGCACCCCGCTACGGACAATCGGACGTCGGCATCGGCAGTCGAGACGTCCCGGTTCTCGAGGCCTTCATCAAGTTCCAGGTCGTCCCGAACCTGACCGGTCACCCCGCAGTGACAGTTCCTTTTGGGTCAGAGGAGGACGGGATGCCGGTCGGTATCCAATTCTTTGGGCGCCCCTTCGACGAAGCCCGGCTGCTGGCCATTGCGGAACTGCTCCAAAACGCCGGTGCTGTCTGACTGTGGCATTGCTAGATGCGCTCGTCACGCACTGTCACAGTTTGCTACTGCCGCGTCAGGCAACGTTTGCGCGTTTTGTGATTTGGCGCAGTGTTTTGCCGTGGGCGTTGGTGTTCCGCCAGCGGATGTAGCGGCGGATCATCGAGCTCTGTTCTTCGTGGGTTCGGTGCCGTCGAGGGTGAAGTAGCGCAGCGCCTGGAACTGGGCTTTGATCCGGTTCAGCCATGAGGCGTTGGTCGGTACGTACGCCAACTCGACGTTGTTGTCTCCAGCCCAGTCACCGACGCGGGTATCGACCCTGGTGGAGAGGTGGGGCTGAAGTTGTCTAGCACGATGGCGATCCGCACCTCGTGCGGGTACAGGCTGCGCAGGTATCGGCAGAACGCCAGGAACGTCGTGCGACGCTTGTTGGTTTTGATATGGCCGTAGATATTGTCGGTGCCGAGGTCGTACGCAGCGAACAGGTGCCTCACCCCGAGCGTCCTGCGATATGTCGCTCGGCGTCTCCGACGCTGGGGACGCCCGTCGCTTCGTGGCGACGTCTTCGATGCTTGGAGCGGCGCTGAACTTAGGCGATCGACTCATCGTTCTACCCGTCTCTGCTCGAGCCTCGTCGCAGGGATGATAAGGCGTTGTAGGCGGTGATCATGACCGCCTATGTCACTGGGACGTCAACGCGCAAGGTTGATGATCTAGTCAGAGCGTCACCGTGCGGTAAGAGCCAGACCGCGGACTGCTGCTCACGTCGTTCTCGGTCAATCGCTGCCGACAGAGCGTTGAGCTGTATGGCCCAGTAGTCGTCGCAGTGTTGGCGGGTGTCTGGTTGGCGTCCGCGAGTTCTCTGACGGCCGCAGAAGCCGGAGCAGTCACGTCAGACGCCAGGTCTCCAGGACTCCGACCCCGCTGTTGACGAGCTTCGTCACCTCCTCGAGGTCGGCGCCACCACGTAACGCAACGAACAGCCCGAGAGTCATCAACGTCGCTATCTCGACCTTTTGCTCGATCGGACCGGAGATCTCACCCTTGAGTTCAGCGTTGGTGAAGGCTATGGCAAAGGCTCGTCTTAGCCTTTCCCGATAGGCCCCAGCTAGTTCGGGCATCTCGGGGTCCGTCATGGCGAGTTCGGCTGTCATGTTCACGACCATGCAACCCAGCGCGGCGTTTTCTGGAATGTTTGTCCTGGCGAAAGTGAAGTTTTCCAGGAAACCGATGGCAGCGTCCAGACCACCTTTTTCGACAGCGCTGGCCATCCGCTCCAGACGCTCAGTCATGTACCAGTCGATGGCAAGCATGAGCATCTCGCGTTTTGAGCCGAAGGCTCCATAGAGACTGGCTCGCCCGACCCCGGTGGCCTCCACGAGGTCGGCGATTCCGGTCGCTTCGTATCCGTCCGCCCAAAACCTCTGGGCGATCTCTTCTATTGCCTTGTCGGTGTCGAACTCGCGTGCACGTGCCACAGGGTGATTCTAACCCTTTCTTGACCGAATGATCCAATATGGTCTATGGTGGAACGAGCGGTAAGGAATAGAGAGGATATTCATCATGACTACCAGCGTCGTCGCCACCACCACAGCCAAAGCTCCCAAGCACGCGGTTTGGGAGATATGGCCGACTTCTCCAACATCGCCAACTACACCGATCAGGTGAAGACCAGTGTGTCGACCAGCGAGCATCCGTCCGGAGTCGGAGCTTCGCGTCATTGCGACCTCGCGCCAATGGGAAAGACTGAGGAGAAGATCCTCGAGTTTGTCCCAGAGGATCGGATGGTGGTTTCGCTTTACGACAGGAAGGGCCTACCAGTGAAGGGCTCCAAGACAACCTTCTCTCTGAAGGCCGTTGACGAAAACACCACCGAGATAACTTTCAGCGCTGAGGTCGAAGCAAAAGGCGGGCCACTGGCCGGGTTTGTGGGCAAACGTCTGGCATCGCGTCTCCCCAAGGGCGCTCAAGCCTTGGTCGACGACCTCGCAGCCTCCGCGGAGGCTGCTGTTTCCCAAACCGGGAATATGAACTAGCCCCGGCCAGAAGACACCCGCCATCCTGTGACGAATCCGACACACGAACAATAGAAAGTGACAATGACACGACCGTGCAGCTGATTGTTTTCGGCACCCGCCGACTTCACGAACCAGCCGGGGAGATGCCACCACCATCTGACTCATGACCCGAAGATCGCGGGTTCAAATCAGTTATGTCCACGGATGTGGTGTACGGGGGGCTCGGGGTTTCGGTGGAGCTTCGATCCCAGCACCCCGCACCAGGCGAGAAGCCCGATGAACATGCGTCCACCTCACGATGTTCAGCGACGTTGCCTGAGTATCTCGTCGGCCCTGTGACGGTATCGATCCGGTCGCCGTTCAGTCGCCCTCCGGTGAGCCAAATCCGCCGCCGCCTGGCGTCTCCACCACCATCACGTCACCTGGCCCCACCTCGATCTGGGCATTGCCGGGCAGCATTTCGGTAGCGCCGTCCGCTCGAATGACGTAGTTGCGGCCGACGGCTCCCGGTTCGCCACCCGCCACGCCGAACGGGGCGATGACCCGGCGCGACGACACGATGGTGGCCGTCATCGCTTCGCCGAATCGGATGCGACGAGCGGTCCCGTCGCCGCCATTGTGCCGACCGCGTCCGCCTGAGCCGCGGCGCACCTCGAAGCTCTCGAGCAGCACAGGGAAACGCCACTCGAGGACCTCGGGGTCTGTCAGCCTTGAGTTCGTCATGTGGGTTTGGACCGCGCTACAGCCATCTCGATTCGCGGTGGCACCGGCTCCGCCTGCCAGGGTCTCGTAGTACTGGTACCGGTCGTTGCCCCAGAGGATGTTGTTCATCGTCCCCTGCGATCCGGCTACCACTCCCAATGCTCCGAACAGGGTGTCAACGATTTGCTGACTGGTTTCGACGTTGCCGGCAAACACGGCAGCCGGATACTCCGGATTGATCATCGAAGGCGTTGGCAACACGATCGTGATCGGCTTCAGGCAACCTGCGTTGAGCGGGATGTCGGCGTCGACCAGGCACCGCAGCACGTACAGGACCGCGGCGTGCGTGATGGCGGAGGGGGCGTTGTAGTTGCCAGGATGCGTCCCGCTCGTGCCCGTGAAGTCGACCACGGCCGAGCGAGTGTCGCCATCAACTCGGATCGATGCTGCGATGCGGCTGCCGTCGTCCAACTCAGTGACGTATGACGAGTCGGTAAGGGCGTCGATGACCCTTCGTACAGACTCCTCGGCGTTGTCCTGGACATGGCTCATGTATGCGTGGACCACGTCGAGCCCGTAGTGGTCGATGACCGCCCTCAGCTCGGATGTGCCTCTCTCGCACGCCGCAACCTGAGCCTTCAGATCGGCGACGTTGTTGTCGGGGCTCCTCGCTGGATAGGGTCCGCTCAATAGGAGCGCCCTCAGCTCGTCCTCCAGGAACCGGCCACCCTCGACGAGCGTGACGTTGTCCATGAGCACGCCCTCTTCCTCCACTGTGGTGCTGTTGGCTGGCGCTGATCCCGGCGTCGAGCCGCCGATGTCGGCGTGGTGCGCCCGCGACGCTACGTAGAAGATGACGTGCGTGTTGGCGTCGTCGAACACCGGCTTGATGACGGTGATGTCAGGGAGGTGGGTACCTCCGTTGTACGGAGCGTTCATCATGTACACGTCACCAGGCGCCATACCCTCTGGACCACCCCTGTCACGGATGATCGACTTGATCGATTCGCTCATGGATCCAAGGTGCACCGGCATGTGCGGAGCGTTTGCGATCAGGTCGCCTGATGGATCGAACAGCGCACAAGAGAAGTCGAGTCGTTCCTTGATGTTCACCGAGGCAGCCGTGTTTTCGAGCACCAACCCCATCTGTTCGGCAATGTTCATGAAGAGGTTGTTGAAAATTTCGAGCATCACCGGGTCGGCGTCTGTGCCGACCGATGGCGCGCGGGACAGTTGAAGGACCCGCTTCATCACCAGATTGCCGGCACCGGACATAGTGGCTTGCCAGCCAGGTTCGATGACGATGGTCGACGTGGCTTCGATGATGACGGAGGGACCTTCGATAGCGAAGCCCGCAGGCACTGCGTCGCGGTCATAGAAGGGCGTCGCATGTGTCTGCCCTGCCATGAATGTCGCGTAATGGCCAATCGGTGACGGTGGACCATCCGCTTCTGGGGCTTGACCCAACGGGACTTCGAGGCTGCGGCCCATCACCTCCACTTGGACGGACTCGACATCGAGCGGTGTGGCGGGCGATACGAAACCGAACCGTCCGTAATGGACGGCTTCGAAGCTCGTCACGACGTCGTCGAGTGTTCCCGCGATGACATCGAGCGACGTGTCGGAACCGCGGTAGCGAAGGTACAGACGCCGGGTGTGCTCGATGCGATCGTCGCTGACCCCCTGAGCGCGGACCGCCTCCATCCCCCGGGCCGTCAGCTCATCGAAGACCCCTTCGAGCTCCACTAGGAGCGAGGCGTCGACGGGTGACTCCACTGCACGGTCGCGCACGACACGGATGTCGGCGAGCCCGATGCCGAACGCGGACAACACACCGGCGTGGGGATGCATCAGCACGCGTTCAATTCCCAAGCTGTCGGCCACCAAGCAGGCATGCTGGCCTGCGGCGCCACCGAAGCAGGCAAGGGTGTACTCCGTGACGTCGTAGCCCCGCTGCACCGAGATTTTCTTGATCGCGTTTGCCACGTTCTCGACCGCGATGGCGAGAAAGCCTGCGGCGACGCCCTCTGACGTTTGGGGCCTACCCGTTGCCGCAGCGACCTCGTCACATAACGCAGCAAATAACTCGTGGGTCCGCTCGACATCGAGTGGCTGGTCGCCGTTCGGTCCGAAGACCTTCGGGAATAGGTCGGCCTGGAGCTTTCCCATCATCACGTTGCAATCGGTGATCGTCAGCGGACCGCCCCCTCCGTAACATGCCGGGCCAGGGTCGGCACCCGCCGAGTCCGGTCCGACCGTCAGCCGACTCCCGTCGAAGTGGAGGATCGACCCCCCGCCGGCAGCGACGGTATGGATCAGCATCATCGGCGCCCTGACTCGCACCCCTGCTACCAGGGTCTCGTACGTCCGTTCGAGCTGCCCTGCGTAGTGCGAAACGTCCGTGGAGGTGCCCCCCATGTCGAACCCGATGAGATTGTCGAAGCCAGCTGCGACGCCGGTGCGCACCATGCCGACAACGCCTGCAGCGGGCCCCGACAGCAAGGCATTCTTGCCTTGGAACTCGTGTGCATCTGTGAGGCCACCGTTGGATTGCATAAACATGAGCTGCGGGCTGTTGGTCGAGATCGATCCCAGCTGTTGTTCGACCTGGTCGACGTAGCGTCGAAGGATCGGCGACAGGTAGGCGTCGACCACGGTCGTGTCGCCCCTCGAAACGAGTTTCATCAGCGGACTGACCTCGTGGCTGACGGATATCTGCTGAAAGCCGAGCTGGCGAGCTATTTCCGTAATACGTTGCTCGTGCTCGTTGTACCGATAGCCGTGCATCAGGACGATCGCTATCGCGCTCACGCCACGCTCCAGAACGGCGGCAAGCTCAGACTCGACGAGAGCCTCGTCCAGCGGTATGAGCACCTCGCCATTCGAGCTCATGCGCTCGTCCACCTCAATGACGGACTCGTACAGCATCTTGGGCAGCTCGATGTCGAGCGTGAAAAGGTCAGGACGGTTTTGATAGCCGATCCGCAACGCATCGCGAAAGCCGCGTGTGGTGACGAGGACCGTCGGTTCGCCCTGGCGTTCGAGCAGGGCATTCGTCGCCACGGTCGTTCCCATCTTGACCGAGTCAACGGTGGTCCCTGTGTCACCGTCTCCGAGCAGCACCCGAATCCCCTCGATGGCGGCGTCGCGATATCGGCGAGGGTTCTCCGACAGGAGCTTGTGCGTAATCACCGAACCTTGCGGGTTCAGTGCGACAATGTCGGTGAACGTGCCGCCTCGGTCGATCCAGAATTGCCACCCAGCCGGATCCGGACTCATCGTCATGCGCTCCCGTTGGTAATAAGTCAATGTTCTTGTTAATTCGAAGGGACGGCCAGTACGATAGCGAGCTGCGCTCACCAACGCGCCCTTCGATATGAGCTCAGCCAAGAAAATACGGCAACCGAGTGGAGTCAACGCACTGCGCGCGCTGGAGTTGCTCGTTGACCATCAGCAGGGCCTCGGTATTGCGGCGATGGGTCGTGAGCTGGGTATGGACGGGGCCCAATGTCACCGGCTGGTCAACGGCTTGAAGTCGGCCGGCTACGTGTCGAAGACGGCTGCGAGTCCGTCACGCTACGTCGTGACGCCGAAGGTGTTGCGACTCGCCGCCAAACTGCTCGCCAACTCGGAACTCATTCAGGTCAGCCAGCCGATCATGGTCCGCTTGAGAGATGAGGTTGGCGAGACGGTGCACCTCGCTGCGATGTTCTATGGTGTCGCGATCTCGGTGGCCCGCCAATTATCACGTCAGCATGTCGGCGTGATAACCCACATCGGTGAGTCGTGGACCGTGAATGAAGGGGCTGTGGGTCTCGTCGCCGGCGCGTTCGGCCCCAATTCCGATGAGGTCGACGGAGACCTGAGACGGCGACACGTGCAAATCCTCGAGAGGGGATTCGCACACGATCAGGAGGAGGTTATGCGCGGGGTCGTCGGTTTCGCCGCACCGATCTTTGACCTCGCCAACCAACTGGTGGGTGCGCTCGCAATCGCAGGGCCCAGCGAACGGGTGACGGGGGAGCATAAGAACGGCGCACACCTCGGAGGGAAGATCACTGAGGCCGCAGCCGAGGTTTCCAGCCAACTCGGTTGGCTCGGCGACGGTTACTCCGTTTTGACCGACAGATACGGTAGGCAGCTCGAATGACGTACACCATTCTCGGATGCGACCCGTCGGTGGGTCGCATCGGCGTCGCCATCGCGACGCACTCCATCGCGGCCGGCGGCTACTGCCAAAGAGTCATGTCCGGAGTCGGCGCGATTGCCAGCCAGGCGTACGCCGATCCCAGGCTCCTGCCTGTAGCCGTCGAGCTCCTTATTGCAGGGGCAGGGCCGGAGGAGGTGGTGCGCCACCTCGGCGATGTCGATCCCGACTACCGGTATCGGCAGGTGGCGTTGATCACGCCAGATGGGCGCGGCGCCGCACACACCGGTGATGCGGTCGCTTCGCGGTCAGGGCACGTCATTGGTGACGGCTTTGTGGTCGCTGGCAACGCACTGAGCAATGAGCTGGTGACCGAGGCAATGGCGGTCGCTTTCGCCGACGCGGTCCTGGAGCCGATTGAGGAACGGCTGCTGCGCGCACTCGAGGCGGGTCGCGACGCGGGAGGGCAGCAAGGTGGGTTCTACGAAAGGTCCGCTGCGCTTGTGGTGCATGAGAGCGAGAACTTCCCTGACATCGACCTGAGGGTCGACTACCACCCGACAGACGCCGTCTCGGAGCTGCGAGGAGTGTTTGTCAGATACGCGCCGTACCTGTACATCTATAACCACGTTCGAACGAAGGAACCGGAGCGCGCTGCCCTTCTCACCGATGAGGAGTGGGACCCCGTGCCTCCGGAAACCTGAGATGCACTACCGCAGGCTCGGTCGTACCGGGTTGTCGGTATCGGAGATAGGCATGGGAATGTGGGGATTGGCGGTCTTGGCTGGGGCCAAAAAGACGACCAAAGGTCGATGGCCGCTCTCGGCAAAGCACTAGACATCAACGACCGTGTCTGCGTCGACGCTGGTGAAGGCGAAATCGACGGTGTAATCGCCTCCGAGCACCGTCGTGTAGTAAGCGTCGGTCGAACAGTTCTCTTCGCCGTTGTTGTCCGCGTCGCTTACTTCGATCGATCTCGTCGAGGAGTCAATCTCGGATTCGTTCACCTCGATCTCGCACCAAAGTCCATCTACCCCGTTGTTGTTGTACACGTCACTTGAAGCGCTGATTACCAGGTAGCCGCCTCGCGGCGCTGTGATATCTACCGTAGCCGCAACCCCTGACACTCCATCAAGCGCGTCATCGTCGACGTGGGCGCCCACAAAACGAACCAGCTCGTTGGCGTGATACCCGTCGACCTCGTCCGCATTCACACTCGGGTCCGTTGCCGGATCGTTGCCGGACAGTCGGTACATGAACGTCCCCATCTGGGCTCTGCTCACACTGTCATCTGGACAGTAATTCGTCCCGTCACCACAGCCGAGCGACACTCCTGCACCAGCCACCCACTCGATCCCCTATACGTGTGTGCTGTTATCTCCGACGTCAGTGAAGATATGCGTAGCGCCGGCAACCCCCGGAATCAGCAGAACCAGGCCCAACACAATGACCACCGCGGCACGTTTTGAAATCGTGATCTGTAACACGAGACAACCTCCCCAATCCTCCGCCACCTTGCAGATGGCTCACTATGGGAAAATGTACTCTCTGCGATAGTCACGTCAGCCACATCAAGGTGGCAAGTGGCATACCACTATTGTTGGCGTCACACGTTTTATGTGGGGTTTGTGGTGCGACGTCGGCTGTTGGTGTTGGGTGTGTTGTCGGTGGGGATGTTGATGCCGGTGTTGGCGTCGACAAACTGGTCCGATGTTGTGGACCTGTCGGAGGCAGGCGAAGACGCCTGGTCCCCGGTGGTGGCGATGTCGGCTGATGGCACCACCCAAACGATCACCTGGTACCGCTCCGACGGCGCCGACAGCCGGGTGCAGGTGACAACGAGTACCGATTCGGGTGCCACATGGTCCGATGTTGCGACCCTGTCCGAGGCAGGCGAAGACGCCTGGTCCCCGGTGGTGGCGATGTCGGCTGATGGCACCGCCCAAACGATCACCTGGTACCGCTACGACGGCACCAACAATCGGGTGCAGGTGAGGACGAGTGTCGATTCGGGTGGAACGTGGTCCGATGTTGAGACCCTGTCGGAGGCAGGCGAAGACGCCTACTACC
>Ga0310121_10004032_pt1 | contig 13165 bp, 12 predicted proteins | sample CB27_Tmax_986_MG_FD_203504 | JGI IMG/M metagenome (GOLD analysis project Ga0310121, IMG submission 203504) | Marine microbial communities from Western Arctic Ocean, Canada - CB27_Tmax_986 | ecosystem: Environmental > Aquatic > Marine > Oceanic | place: Canada: Western Arctic Ocean | collected... | reverse complement strand
GATTCCGACGGCGCAGGAAGCGGAATACTTCGGCTTCTACGAGATCAGCGAACGCGCAACTTCCTGGATCGGGCCACTGGCGTTTGCCTTCGCGGTGCAACTCACCGGCTCCCAACGCATCGCCATGGTCACACTGGTTATTTTCTTCATCGTCGGGATGGCGCTGTTGAGCCTCGTCAACGTGCGCAAGGCCATGCAGGACGCGGGCAACGATCCCGCCAATGTGGTGCTCTAAGCGAAGGGAAAGAAGTAATCCAGACTATCCTTGCTAAGGACATTAAAATTAAAAAGCCCCCGAATGGGGGCTTTTGTATTATTTTCGAATTGTTTTAGTCTTCCACCTCTTCCACCTCTTCCACCTCTTCCACCTCTTCCACCTCTTCCACCTCTTCCACCTCTTCCACCTCTTCCACCTCTTCCACCTCTTCTGTCTCGACTATCTCCACAAATTCATCCTTGGGCACGACGTTAATGGCTTGCAAACCTTTCGCGCCCTGCTCGATGGCGAACTCAACAACTTGGCCCTTGCGCAACTTGCGATAGCCATCCATCTCAATCACGGAGAAGTGCACAAAGACGTCTTCTTCGTCGTTCTCCTGCCCAATAAAGCCGTAGCCCTTGGGTGCGCTGAACCACTTCACGGTTCCCCGTTGACGCTCGGACATTGAAAACTGCCTCCTTCAATTGGCAAAAGATCAAGGAGCGGATCGCACTCTACTCGCAAATAAGCTACCAAAAAAGCCCGCAAACAAAGAGCCCAGCGCCGAGCGCGCATGGACTATTCCGTTCGTTGCCGTAGATTGACCCGTTTCCTCCTAAGGCCCAAAATGATAGCATTCGCTCCCTCAACTGTCAATCAGCACACAACGTGCAACTCGTCTGACACGTGGGTGGGTGTATAGTTGCCCCATTCTATTCTCGCTCTTTCGGAGGTGCCCTGATGCAACTGAACACATTCTCTATTGCTGCATGTGATCTGGATGAGCAGGCCTGGGGGAGCGCAGTCGCGAGCAAGTTCCTGGTAGCCGGAGCAGTCGTAAACTGGGCACGCGCAGGTGTCGATGCTGTGGCAACACAGGCATTCGCCAAGATGGGATACGGACCCGACGGGCTAGAAATGATGGCGGCCGGGAAATCGGCACAGGAAACCCTGGCGGAACTACTGGCTGTAGATTCGGATCGCGAACAGCGCCAGGTGGGGATCGTGGATGCCAATGGAGGTGTTGCCGCCTACACTGGCAAGGAGTGCTTCGATTGGGCTGGACATCTGCTCGTCGAAGGCTTCACCTGCCAGGGAAATATCCTCACTGGAGCAGAAACACTGGCTGCCATGGCAGAGACTTTCAAATCCACAATTGGTGAGCTTGCCGATCGACTTGCCGCCGCATTACGAGCAGGCGATCTGACCAGCGGCGACCGCCGAGGCAAGCAATCGGCCGCAGTGGTCGTGGTACGACCCAATGGCAGCTACGGTGGCGATACGGATCGCTACCTAGATCTGCGCGTCGATGACGACCCCGAGCCGGTTGCAAAACTTCTCCAATTGGTCGCCACCCACCATCTTCTATTCGGCGATGGCAACCCAGAGGATTTACTACCTATTGACTCTGAATTGGCGCGTGAATTACAGACAATGCTCGCGGCGCAGGGGTATTATTCCGGAGAATGGGACACCGCGACGAAGGAAGCGTTTCGGGCACTTGTGGGCAACGAGAACCTGGAGGAGCGCTGGTCTCTCGATAAAGAGCCGGATAAAATCGACCGCGTGGCATTAAATTATTTACGTAACCGTTTTGGCAGCGCTCACTGATCCCGGCGTATAATCTTTATCTAAACCGGCTGGACCGGAAGTTTTGGTACGAACGATGCGCTTCACTTTTATTACTTTATCCATACTACTGTTCACTTTTTCAATTACAGGCGTTGCGCTGGCTGATGAAGCGAGCGAGCAAACGCCAGTAATTGTCGAACCCGACTTCCTTTGCCCGGCTGCCGAGCAACTCGCACGCCCCGGCATGTGCTCCTGGATTGGCCCCGGCGGACATGCCGCCCGTATCCGCTCCTACGAACTGCCTGTTGATTTGCCCGCGATTCCGGTTGAGCAGCCCGCGCCCGTTGGTTTACCTGTAAAACGCACCTACGCGCGCGTCGCGACGGATGCCCCTGTGTACAGCCATCCTTCCGAGGCGGGCAAGGAACCTCTGCGCCTGATCGGCATCGGACAGGGAGTCGGTTTCCTGTTTGTCAGTCTCAGCAATCTGATTGTCTACGAAGGCGAGGAATGGTTCAAAGTTAACGACGGCGAATACATCCGGCGTAGCGATGTTGAACTGGTAGAGGCCTCCGGATTTCAGGGCGTGGAAGTGCTCGAACAGCCCATCCGTCCGTTTGCCTGGCTCGTGCGCAATTACGATGCGCGTCTCTCGCCTGGCGGACCGATCAACTCGAATGCCGATCGCCTTTTTCGCTATGACGTCGTTCACGTCTACGCCACTGAGAAAGTTGGCGATTGGAACTGGTATCTGGTCGGCCATAACAAATGGGTTGAGCAGCGTAATCTATCCATTGTAGAAGTGAAGGCTCCACCGGAAGGCGTAACCGGGCGCTGGATCGAAATTGACTTATACGAGCAAACCATGGCGGCGTACGAAGGTGAGCGCATGGTTTACGCCTCGCTTGTATCCAGCGGCCTGGGAGACTGGCCTACGAACCCGGGGTTGTTCCAGGTATATGTCAAACTTCTCGAAGACCGCATGAGTGGCGCCTTCGCCGCGGACCGCAGTGATTACTACTATCTTGAAGACGTGCCTTGGACCATGTATTTCGATGGCGGCATTGCTCTACACGGCGCGTACTGGCACAATGGCTTTGGTTTCCGCAAGTCGCATGGCTGTGTGAACCTCGCGCCGCGCGACTCCAAATGGCTCTTCGACTGGGCCGAAGTGGGCACCTGGGTGAGAGTACAGGGCCGCGGTGAACAGTAAATATCCAGTATGCAGTATCCAGTGGTCAGTATTCAGTGTTAAGACTGGTCACTGATAACTGGATGCTGGTAACTGGCAAATGGTGACTTCCTTCCTCACCCGCCTCAACTCCGGACAACCACTCCTCTTCGATGGTGCCACCGGAACGGAACTCAACCGCCGCGGTATTGACACAAGCCTGCCGCTCTGGTCGGCGCGTGCAATGCTCGAAGCACCGGACGTGCTCGAGCAAATTCAACGGGAATATGTTGCCGCGGGCGCAGATGTAATAACAACGAATACATTTCGTACGCACCGGCGCAATCTTATAGAAGCAGGGGTGGACGATCGTGCTGAGGCGTTGACCCGCCAGGCCACGCAGATCGCATGTGCAGCAGCAGAAACTGGGAATGGCCGCCGGGTGTTTGTTGCCGGCTCTATCGCTCCGCTGGAAGATTGCTACTCTCCAGAATTGGTCCCGCCAGATGGAGAACTCGCAAGCGAACATACCGAACTCGCCCGGCACCTTGCCGAAGCTGGTGCAGATTTCTTGCTGGTGGAAACAATGAACACAATTCGAGAGGCTGTCTCGGCAACGCGCGCTGCGCGCGCCACCGGGTTGACAACATTGGTCAGCATTGTCTGTGACCGCGATGGCAACTTGCTCTCCGGCGAGAGCATTGCAGCTGCAGTGGAAGCTCTGACACCATTGCAACCAGACGGTTTATTGGTGAACTGTAGTGCGGCCCCCGATCTACACAAGCCCCTCCGGCAGCTGCGCGATTCGACTTCTCTGCCATTTGGCGGCTACGGCAATGTTGGTCACATTGATATGCAGCATGGTTGGGAAAACACCGATGCTGTCGATCCGGATGCGTATGCTGGCTATGCGAAAGACTGGCTCGAACTTGGCGCGACGGTTATCGGTAGTTGTTGTGGCACATCCCCCGATCACACCCACGCACTAAGAAAACTACTGGACAATCAAGAACCAGTCTGAGTACACCGCAAATAGGTGAGAAGTTTCGCTTTATGGCCCTGGCCTTGTTTTACCGCAGCGAGACGCAAAAGCGAAGCTTCTAGCTGACAAGTTTCCAGTTCTGTGCTTTTCTGATGGTTAATTTTTCTTTACGGTGTATTGAGCTGCAGTGAGCTTATCTATCGATCTTCGCTTAAGTTGTTGGTTCGTTTGAATCACAATCGTGTTTATGATTTTCGCAGCACAAATCAGTGACTCTAACGAACTTCATACCGCTTTCCCAACCTTTTTAACCAGTTTAGTACGCAAGTAACTTGATTCTGCACTTGCACTTGTTTCTGCCGTGCGAAGCCTCTATGCTATACTGCAATCCCTTTTAGGACGGCACCTCTCGGGGAGAAGAAGTTAGAGACCGCACCCGCTGCTTCTGTATATCAATAGCATGGAGCGGTTTTTTTTTCGTCATGGTCAAGGTCGCGCCATAGACGGAGGGAGCGTGTGCTTTATAGACTGAGAGATGCGACCAGCCCATATAGGATGACCAGTGTGCGTTGGTGCGACTGCTTACGAAGCGCAGCTACGCAATCAAGGAGAACTACCATGCCAAAAATAAATGATCAAGCGCCCGACTTTACGGCTGTCACCACCTAAGGCACGATAAGCTTTCGCGAGTGGATTGGCGACAGTTGGGCGATCTTGTTTTCGCATCCCAAAGATTTCACTCCTGTATGCACAACTGAATTGGGCACGATGGCGGGCCTGGTGCCTGAATTCGAAAAGCGCAACTGTAAAGTTATCGGCATAAGTATCGATCCCGTTGAAGATCACATCAGTTGGGCCAAAGACATTGAAGAAACCCAAGGTCATGCCATCAGCTATCCAATGATTGGCGACACAGATCTGGCTGTGGCCAAGCTTTACGATATGCTTCCTGCAGATGAAGCCGGCACCTCTGAGGGGCGGACGGCAGCGACAAATGCGACGGTACGTTCTGTTTTCATCATCGGGCCGGATAAAAAAATCAAGTTGATGCTGACCTACCCATGACGACGGGACGCAACTTTGACGAGATTCTGCGCGTGCTGGATTCCATGCAGTTAACGGTCAAGCACAAAGTAGCGACGCCGGCCAACTGGCAAGCGGGCGATGATGTGATTATTGTGCCGTCCGTGTCGAATGAGGAGGCCGAGGAAATGTTCCCGAAAGGTTGGGAAACTGTTAAGCCTTACTTGCGCGTAGTTGCTCAACCCAAATGGGGAGAGTGCCAGACAGAGTCAGAATTGCCTAAAGAGCGAGTCACCCAGTCTCGCTCTTTGTCTCTGGCGCCATAGTTTGGCTAACAATCGCGGGAAAGATTAATCATTCTGAATATTGAATTATCGGAACGAGCAGGAATCAGAAAGCTTTGTCGCCTGTCACCCCTTATCAGTTGGGCACTCATAATTAATGGAGCAAACAAACAAAATGGATTATGACGTCGTTGTCATCGGAGCTGGACCCGCCGGTTACGTGTGCGCGATCCGGGCTAGCCAACTCGGGCAGAAAGTCGCCATCGTGGATAAAGAATGGCTGGGCGGTGTTTGCCTGAATATTGGCTGCATCCCGAGCAAGTCGCTTCTCAAAAACGCCGAAGTTGCACATACCCTGCGCGAACGCGGCAAAGAGTTTGGCTTTGCGTTTGAAAACTTGCAGCTCGATTACTCCGTCGCCGTCAAACGTTCGCGCCAGGTATCGAACCGGCTCACTAAAGGCGTCGGCTTTTTGATGAAGAAGAATAAGATCGATGTCCACATGGGTAGGGCGCACTTGACCTCGCACAGCACAGTGGAAGTAAGCGGTGAGGAGGGCGTAATTTCTCTCAATGCAAAGAACATCGTCATCGCCACCGGTGCACACGCCAAAGCACCAGGTGCATTCAATTTGGACGGCAAACGCGTGGTGACTTACTGGGAAGCGATCCTGCAGGAGTCACGCCCAGCGAGTGCAATCATCGTCGGCAGCGGTGCGATTGGTGTGGAGTTCGCCACTGTATGGAATTCATACGGAACGGACGTGACCATCATCGAGATGCTTCCTCGCGTGGTCCCACTGGAAGATGAAGAAGTCAGCAAAGAACTTGCGAAAAGTTTAATAAAGTACGGCATCACTCTAATGATCGACACACGCGTCGAGAACATCGCTGCGAGCGACGAACAAGTCTCGGTGACCGTTTCCGGGGCAGCGGGCGAACAAATGCTTGTTGCCGATCAGGTGTTAGTAGCGATCGGCTTCGCCCCCAACAGCAACGATCTCGGATTGGAAGCGCTCGGTGTGGAAATGAATGAAGGCGGCGCGGTGAAAGTGGACATCGGCATGCGCACGAACGTCTCCGGGGTCAATGCCATCGGCGATGTAACCGGCGAACTCATGCTGGCGCATGTGGGTTCCGCGCAGGGCATCGTCTGTGCAGAGACCATTGCCGGGCATCCTACAGTTGAACTCAACTACAAGATGATGCCGCGCGCCACTTATTGCCATCCGGAGATCGCGTCCTTTGGTCTTACAGAAGCGGAGGCCACCGAGCAAGGCTTCGAGGTCAAGGTGGCGAAGTTTACCTTCCAGGCCAATGGCAAGGCGCTCGGTTTAGGGGATTATGCGGGCTGGGTAAAAATGGTCAGTGATGCAAAATATGGCGAGTTGCTTGGCGCACATATGATCGGCCCAGGCGTTACCGAACTGCTGCCCGAACTTACGCTGGCACAAAGCATGGAACTGAGTGGCGAAGAGATTGCCCGCAACGTTCACGCGCATCCCTCACTCTCGGAAGTCTTGATGGAAACCGCTCACGGCCTTGTCGGTGACTACATCCATATGTAATCTATGCTGAGCGATCAGATGGAGCTACAAAGGATTGCGGCGTTTTCGATTAATCGTAGTGGTGGAAATCCGGCCGGCGTTGCCTTCTGTGATCAGATGCCTGCTGAAGTGGACATGCTCCGTATAGCAAAGGAAGTTGGCTATTCCGAAACTGCCTTTCTTGTGCCAGTCGACAAAGACTGGCGCGTACGTTACTTCGCTCCAGCCCAGGAAGTCCCCTTCTGTGGACACGCTACCATAGCAAATGGTGCCGCACTGGGTGCACGCTACGGGGAAGGCACCTGCACACTGACCCTTAACACCGGTAGTGTTACAGTCGAGGCTATACAATCAGAAGATGGCACGTGGTCTGCAGCCTTGTAATCCCCGGAGACATGGTCCCGTGTTGCTCCTGACTCGGTTGTTAATCCGATTCTAAAGGCATTTCAATTAACGAGCACTGACCTTGACGTGCTTTTTCCAGTGCGAATTGCGTCAGCCGGTGCTACTCACCTGATCATCTGTCTCAAAGAGCGGGAAACACTCGCAGCCATGCAGTATCCGTTCGGCACTGTCAAAGTTCTCATGGCAAAGGCCGACTTAACCACCATCAGCTTGCTCTGGTGTGAAACGCCCACGCGCTTCCACGCGCGCAACCCGTTCTCTGTCTGGTGTTTATGAGGACCCCGCCACAGGTGCGGCTGCGGCTGCCTTGGGTGGATATCTGCGTGACATTGGCTGGACTGACTCGGGGGAAGGGGAGTTCTTGCAAGGCAACGACATGGGTCAACCCTCGCGCTTGGTCGTAAATATTGGTTCCACTCCGGGCGAGAGTGTTCGCGTCGCTGGCAACACACACATCATCGATAGTGCTTGATGGGCATCCGAAAGCCGCGCTGTATCTCGGTAGAGGCCATCGCTCCCGAAAACTTGGCGACCTGGCGTTCTTCATTGTAAAATCATGGAGTAAGTGGGTTGGGAGGTTGAGCCTCAACCCCTCATCTATTTATCCACTCCAGCGGCCTTTAATGTACAAATCGCTTTTACCCTATAGGTCTACCGCGAGCTGGATTGGGAAATCGCGAATAACGAAAAACGCCCTGCGTATGGAAACCAGAAAGATGAAACGCATGAGTGGAATCCCAAATGTCGGCGGCATGGCTGCGGCCCTCAACTGTGATGAACTTACCGTCAGAAAATTATTGCATGAAGTTATGCCGGCCGTTGAAGTTGACATCCAAAACCCTGACGAGCCAATCGATAGACAAGCGATTATTGATCTGGCGTTTTCCTATGCCGGCAGTGAACAAGGTGATCAATTCGGCAAGTTATTGAATTGGTGGGGTTGAAGAAAAGCACATTGGGCGAACAGTAATAACACATCTCGGGAAACACTACCAACGCTCTATCACAGCCCAGCAAATCGCAACTAGACCTTCCCCCTAACGGACAAACTCTTCCGCTTGATCGTTCAACCCGCCAACCGTAACGCGAATAATCCTTCTATTCGGCACGCTCCAGCCAGGTGAGCACTTCGCCGATACGCGCAATGCGATCGCAATCGGCTGCTGGGAATACATTCTCCGGATCGAAAAGCAAGGGCGTCAGGCCGGCGTCTCGCGAGCCGACAACGTCAACATAATAGTTGTCGCCGACGTAGACGGCAGCCTGTGCCTGCGTGCCCGCCATTGCAAGAGCCTGATGGAAAATTCCGCCATCAGGTTTCCAGCTATTCGCTTCTCCGGCCGAAAGTGTAAAGTGGAACACGCCATCCAGTTCGAGTTCGGTGACTTGCTCGTGGAGGGGTTCAGGTCGATTGGAGACAAGGCCGATGGTATAGCCAAGTTCCCTTAGTTTGCGGAGCGTGCGGGCACCATCCGCAGGTAAAATCCCCTTCGTGTTCTTAAAAACATCGAGGAAACGCTCATTGATCTCGCTGGCATAACTGTCCACACCTTCTGTTACACCCAGGAAGCGCAATTCTTTGCGCAGCATCTCTAACCAGAATTTTTCTTCACCTAGAATGCGATCAGCATCTACACGTTCTTTATCGGCCCAGTAATTGTGTTGCCAGCGCTGCAAGCGGAGCGGCGAGTCGGCATCAAAAGTAAGACCGAAGTCTGCACTGAATTCAAAGAACAAATCCACAGGTGAACGCGGAAGATGGCGCAATGTACCGTCGAGATCGAACATAACAGCTTCGTAACCGTTGGAAGAGATTGACATGGGGAATGGTCCGTCAGGCGTCGAACGATTAGCCGCCGATATAGGACATTTCTATCTTGGGCAGGTCGATCGTTTGTTCGCTTCGGAGTTCAGAGTAACGGTCGGTTCGACGTGACCAGAGTGAGGTAATCATGGCGCGCAGATCGTCGTCTGTAGCATCTGAGCGCAGCAATGCGCGTACATCATGGCCTTGTGTGGCAAACAAACATGTATAAACTTCGCCGTTGGCAGACAGACGCAGGCGGGTACAGTCCTGACAAAACGGCTGTGTCACCGAAGCAATCACACCGACCTCCCCCCCGCCATCCAAGTAATGCCAACGTTGGGCGACTTCTCCCCGATAGTTTGGGTCGGCCGGCCCAATGGGTATTTCGGCATTGATCATCTGAACGATCTCCGCAGCCGGCACCACATCATCCATGCGCCAGCCATTGGTGTGCCCAACATCCATATATTCGATGAAGCGCAGGATATGCCCGCTGTTGTGGAAATAGCGCGCCATTGGCACAACACTGTGCTCGTTCAGTCCACGCTGTATCACCATGTTGATCTTCACAGGCCGCAGCCCCGCAGCTGCAGCGGCGTCAATACCCTGTAGCACCTTCTCAACCGGGAACTCGACATCATTCATCGCATTGAACGCTTCATCGTCGAGTGAGTCCAGACTCACAGTTACCCGTTGCAATCCGGCGGCTTTAAGGGCAACTGCATGGCGGGCCAGTAATGCCCCGTTGGTGGTGAGAGTCAGGTCCAAGCCGGGGATGCGCGCCAGCATTTCGATCAGCCGTTCGATCTCGCGCCGCAAGAGCGGCTCACCGCCGGTGAGGCGTACTTTCTTCACACCAAATTCTACGAACAAACGGGACAGGCGTTCTATTTCTTCGAAGGATAGTAATTCCTTCCGCTCGAGGAAGGGATAGTCCGTACCGAACACTTCCTTGGGCATGCAATACACGCAGCGGAAGTTGCATCGGTCGGTGACCGAGATGCGTAAATCGTGCAGGGGACGCCTAAATGTATCGACAAGGTTCATAACGGAGAAGAGTCTATCACGGATCAATCATGTCGTAGGTATAATTCCGCCGGACTCTCATGGACGCAAAATCACACACCGTACTGGAATTACACAAAATTCTTGCCCGGCTGGCGGAATTCAGCGCCTTCTCCGGTGGACGCGATCTTGCGCTGCAACTTGAGCCGACCAATGATCTCTCCACTGCAAGGCGCCAGCAGCAGATCACAACCGAGGCCCGCAAGCTACTTGAGACCAGCAGCGATGTGACCATCGGCGGGGCGCGCGACGTTCGCTCACTTGCCGAACAAGCCGCCCGCGCAACAGTGCTCCAGCCGCCGGATATGCTGGATATCAAGAATACATTGATCGCCGGTCGCGAGTTGAAACGCGTCATTATTCGGCTGGCCGAGACCTCTCCCCGGCTGGCCTTTATTGCAGAGAGCATTACAGAAACCCCCGGAATTGTTGAGGCCATCTCGCGCACGCTGGATGAGTACGGCGAAGTATTGGATAGTGCTTCTCCCCGCCTGGCAGAAATCCGTGTGGAGTTGCGCGTCGCGCACGACAGTTTGTTGGACAAGCTGCAGCGCATTGTAAGCAGCCAGACCAATGCGAAGTACTTACAGGAACAGATCATCACGCAACGCGGGGACCGCTTCGTCATCCCGCTGAAGGCAAACTTCAAAGGCCGCATTCGGGGTATCGTGCACGACCAATCGGCTTCGGGTGCGACGATTTTCATCGAACCACTCGCCACGGTCGAACTTAACAACCGCTGGCGCGAGTTGCAGCTGGCAGAGCAGGAAGAGGTGCGGCGCATCCTGAGGGAACTTTCCGAACTGATTGGCTCACAGGCGGAGGCGATCATCCATACGGTCACGGCACTGGCAGAACTCGATCTCGCATTTGCCAAAGCTCGTTATGCTGACAGTCTGACCGCCAGCGAAGTAGAGCTTCAGAAAATCCAAGAGACGCCCCCCGAGACCGTGCGCGCCCATCCGGGCAGTGTCCTGCGATTGCACCAGGCAAGACACCCTCTGATTGATCCCGAGATGGTTGTTCCGATTGATCTTGTCCTGGATTCCGACACGTACATCGTGGTGATCACCGGTCCGAACACCGGCGGCAAAACCGTCAGCCTGAAGACCGCCGGGCTGCTGGTCCTGATGGCCCAATGCGGGTTGCACATACCCGCACAGGCGGGATCGGCGCTGACAATTTTCGATAACGTCTTTGCCGACATTGGCGACGAGCAGTCCATTGAGCAAAGCCTTTCCACATTCTCGTCACACATCACGAACATCATCCGCATCTTCGCGCAGGCCTCCGAGCGTTCGCTTGTGATCCTAGATGAACTTGGCGCGGGCACCGACCCGGGGGAAGGTTCTGCACTGGCCCGTGCACTGCTGAACTACTTGCTCGATCGCGGGGTGACAACGCTCACCGCCACCCACTATCCCGACTTGAAAGTTTTTGCGCACACCACATCCGGTCTGATCAATGCCAGCGTGGAATTCGACACAGAATCACTCGCTCCGACCTTTCGCCTGATGATGGGGCTGCCGGGTCGCTCCAACGCACTTGCGATTGCGCGCCGCTTAGGTCTAGAGGAGACGATCGTTGCCGACGCCCGTGACATGACCGACGCCACTGAACGGCAAGCACAGCACCTGCTGGACGAGATTAACCGCCAAAACGACGAGGCACAAAAAGGACGCGCCCTCGCCGAGGCTGTTCTCGAAGATGTATTACAGCAAGAGACAGAACTGACGCAACGATTGAAAGACGTCGACAAGGAGCGCCAAGAGATTCTCACTGCCACCCGTGCGGAAGCGCAGGAGGATTTGGATATGCTGCGCGAAGAAGCCGCTGCGTTGCGCAAACAATTGCGCAACGCCAGTCTGCCATTGGAAGCGTTACGCGCAGTGGAAGATCAGGCCGAAGAACTGGAGGTGGGTTTTGCCACCGAGCTTGCAGAATCCCATATTTCCGGCGAGCCTGTCCCTGACGTACGCCCGTTACGACTTGGCGACCACGTGCGCGTACCGCGTATCGGCGTAGAAGGCGTGATCAGCAGCTTATCCGGCAGCGAGGCCGAAGTTCAGATTGGCCGTTTGCGACTCCGCGCCGGACTGGACGAACTCGAACGAGTCAAAAAGTCGGAGGCCGATGGCGACACGCCAAAAGCTGCCGCTTCCGAACGCGAGATGATCAATGTGCCGCGGGTAGCCTCGCCCGGCATGGAACTGCACCTGCGTGGAAAGCGTATCGCCGACGGGCTGGACGAACTTGAACGCTATCTGGATGCAGCCGTGATGGCCGGACTGCCGTGGGTGCGCATTGTGCATGGCAAGGGCACAGGGCAAATGCGCCGTGCAGTCCGTACTGTATTGCGCGATCACGAACTGGTGAAGTCGTTCGAGGCAGGCAAAGCAGGCGAGGGCGGAGAAGGGGTGACCGTCGCCCACCTGGTAAGTTTGGATTAGCTCGTGGAATATTTAATCGTGGTGTGTAGAGAAAAAATATGGCTCGCGCCAGTCCGCCGAGCCGCCCACGTCGGGTCTGCGCCCCGCCGGGGTGCTGACCCGACGTGGGCACGACTTGGTAACTAGGGGGGCGCGGCGGAATTCAGATCGACAAATCGATTGACAAAACTCGGCCTATCGATAAAACAGATTGTGATTTTGTTGTTGGAGTGAGGTCAGACGACTTTACTTGCTACATCGTCCCAGTAGAGACAATTGAGATCCTGGGTAGGAAGCAGATATCTCTAACCTATCTCGACTATTTTCGGGAACGTTGGGATATCTTTTTGGGAGGAATATTAAATCGTTCCCCTTTAGATATCAAGTCTGGCTTCCTTCAAGCATCTACGGATGAAATTGATGGCTTTCTCTTACAGCTCAACATACCTAAAGAAGAATGTCTTGCTCCTTATAATCTAGTAGGCACTCAAAAGCTTGAGATTGATAACGAACATTACATTAAAGTATTAAAAATTTGGGAACATCTCGGCAGAGATTAAGCCTAATGAGAAATCTAGTATTAAAAACAACTCCAATATGAAACATTTTCCTTGGCAATTAATCAACCTCCGCACAGAACTCAAAGCGGAGATCCCCAAAACCACGTATCTATCGCACGGCC
>Ga0310121_10004030_pt1 | contig 13166 bp, 10 predicted proteins | sample CB27_Tmax_986_MG_FD_203504 | JGI IMG/M metagenome (GOLD analysis project Ga0310121, IMG submission 203504) | Marine microbial communities from Western Arctic Ocean, Canada - CB27_Tmax_986 | ecosystem: Environmental > Aquatic > Marine > Oceanic | place: Canada: Western Arctic Ocean | collected... | reverse complement strand
GCCCGATTCATCGGTATCGCTTTCAAGCAACTCCTGAAATAGATTTGACGGAAATCCAACGGAATTTTGCCGCGGTGCCAAATCGTTGCCGAGGTTTCCGATCAAGGTGTCGTTACCGATATCACCCTGGAGCTTGTCGTCTCCACGACCGCCGTCCAGCGTATCGTTACCTCGACCTCCTTCGAGTAGATCGTCGCCAAAGCTGCCGGTGATCGTGTCACTCCAGGGCGTGCCGATGATGTGCTCAACAGTTCGGTTACCGGCGATCTTGAGGTCGAGATTGCTGTTGACGTGTTGCCACTGAGTAACACTCGCAGAAACATCGACCCCGCCCCGAGTGAGGGAGAAGTCGAGCGTATCGTATCCATCGGAATCGATTACCTGATCCTTGCCCAAAGGGCCGCGACCCGCGTAGCTTTCTGACGCATAAGTGCCTTGATCGTTTGCCCTCGAGTTACCATCTCCCAACACGACATATCCACTTCTGCTGATAAAGGCATAGGTGTCGTTGTGTTCGCCACCGTTCATCGAATCGTCGCCTGGACCCGAAACAAGTAGGTCGTTGCCCGCACCGCCAAACATCTGCGTAGCAACACTGGTGCGATTTGCAATCGTGTCGCTCCCCCCTCTGCCGTAGACGATTACCTCGTTGTGACCGAGGCTGATAAAATCGCCATCGGCAGTGACGTTGCCATACGAGTCAGCAACGGTGATATGAAACCTCTGCATGACTTCAGGGTCCCCCACGAGTCGTCGTGACGGATCGATGGTGATCACTTCCGACGAATTCGTTCCGTCGACGTAGACATCACCTGCATACTCGAATATCGTGGCTCCGCCTCCACCGCCTCCTCCACCGCCGCCGGTTCCACCGTTCGGTCCTGCTGCAACGACCGTACTCCCCAACTCCGCTTCGACTATGGCTGGTCCATTGCTGAGAGCATTGACAGCAAACATCTCGCGGCGTTCGAGCCGCTCTATCGAACAATTGCGGCTTCGGTTCGTTTGGATGTTTTGGCGGAACATGACCGACTCCTGTTTCTGGCGAAGAAAGTCTGGCAACGTGATCTCTCAATGCCAAGCGATGACGCAGCGAAAATGTTACAAGACGCCGCAAAAAAAGCTATCTGGCGATTTTCTGGCGATTTGATGTAACAGCTGCGTAAAGTCTTCGCTCTATCCACTAGCAAGACGGCAATGACCTGCCTGCGTCACACGCCGCCGATTCAAGAAGGAGAATCTCGATGTTCCGTACGCTCACGGTACCGACCTGGGCCAAGCTTGTTGTCTTGGTTGCCATTGCACTAACACTGCGAAGCGGTGAAAGTTACGCGCAGAAAGGGAAAAGCTCACAGCAACAGCAGCAGATAGAGCAGCAGATAGAGCAGACACAGGAGGGGAAGTCGACCAAGGGAACGTCAACCAACTCCACTGATGTGTTCACTTCGCAGACAACCAACGATGATGATGACCAGACGACGATGTCCAACGATACGACCGACGAGATACTTAGTGACGAGGACGGTTCGTCGGAGGCGGACGAAGATGAACAGATCGTTACCGTGACGATCAACAATCGGGTGCAACAGGTCGTACCGACACATAACTCAAACATCGCAGAAAGTGGCGATTTAGAATTCGACGGTCACGGACCACATATCGTCTTTCGTGCGCAGATTTATATTTCCAGCAAGACGACGATCCATCGACGTCTGACGATGACCGCACACGAAACTTGCCCTGACTCCTCTTTCGGACGAGGGCTATCGATCGGCCAACTCGTCTACACGGCTCCAGCCGGCTTTGAGATCTTCGACCTGGTCGACATCGACGACGATGTTGTCGTCGACTATGTCGACGATGACCATAGCGCCGATACTTTTCAAACGCCGTATGGGCAAGTGACCTGCTACGGCGATCAAGCTGGCGATGATCTGTCGAGCAATCTCGATAGCTCGCCCAATCGTTGTCGAGGGAAAATCGACTGGGACTACCAATTCGGCGTTACGATTAAGCCGATCGATGATTCGTACTTAGTCACCTCGATAGGACTGCCGTTTGAAATCATTATGCGTTACACCCAGAGCGGATCGGGCGACCGTGAATTCGGTGGGAATGGTCCGCAAATGACTCTGCATGCCAGCATTACCCAGAATTCGGACTACATCGATTTCGAACTCTTCGGAACCGCCGAAGAGACGGGCGGTGATCACAGTGAAGGCCTCGGTTATGAGGACAAGGTTCTTTACGAAGCGCCACCAGGTTACAGAATTGTGGAACTTCTCGACGGTCACGGCTATTCCCACGGCAGTCGCAATTTTCTCGGCCTTGTCGACGACTCCGACCACGATCACCATCCTAACTTTTTTACTCGCAACGCGCTCGGAACCATTCGCATGTTCGGCGACCATGGAGGCAATGACTTGAACGGGTACACGCGAGCCGAACTTTACGGCGCAAACTACAACATGCTCGTCGTCTTGGTACCCGAGTAAATTGGGTACCTGATTAAGCTGGGGTACCAAAATAAGTTGGCTGTCAAAGAGTAACAAAGCGGGCGAGGTCGTCTCGATTTCGCCCGCTTTTTCTTGTGATAAGTCCGTTTTCCCAAGATTCGATCGACCGCCCCCAATTCCCGTAGGTGCCTGCCCAGTCATTTTCGTAGGTGAACGCGAAGCAACGAGGCTAACCCAAGTTCCCCAGTAAATTCCAATTGCACCTTGTTTTCCAGTGCGGCCACGGCAAAGTCGTCATTTACATTTCAGCTTATTCCTATTCGTCACAGCAGTGGCGCCCAGTTTTAACGCGGAGGACGCGGAGGAGCGCAGAGATTTTTGTCTGTAAATATTTCACTCTGCGTGTTCTCTGCGCGGTCCGCGCCCTCTGCGTTAAATTTTTATCTAGCCAAGTCAGCTGACTTGGATTTCTTGGTTGCGGCCGAGTGCAGCGATGCCGCGCTGCGATTCTTAGCGTCCCTTGCGTTAAATTAATCTTTGTCGGCATGCCAACGACGGCCCCGAATTTATCGCCATTTCAGCACACTGAAAACGCCTTCGCCAGCTTGCGCTCGCTTCGGTAGTGTGAGCAATCGGTCGCGGTAAATGCTCAGTAGCACGGCTGTGCCGAAGAACAACCCACCGCCGACCATCATGGTGATGGCGGTCGTTTGCAATTGCTCGGGCAGACGTACCAACCCAATGAGGCTAACGACGTAGATCATCAATGTTGATCCGCCGACGATCGTCGACCAGCGAATTCTGCAGAGTACGCCAGCCAAGAGCAGCAACAGACCGATAACTAACACGCCTACCTCGTGCGCTAGTACCCAGCCCCAATCAGCCATGGTGCCGTCGAACCGCTGTACCAGCATCCCCAGGGTCAGTGGCGCGGCGCTGAAGACGGCTGCCCAAGGCGAGATTGAAACTGACCAGGGCTTCCCGCTGATCTTTTTCGCGATACCAGCCCCAATAGCCGACGGCCAAAACGATCAGCCCGATGGCGGTCAACAACGCCTCGCCACGTTGCAGCAAAGTGAGCGCACTGACCGCTAGACAAACCAACCCGAAGCAAGTGGTCGCGAGCAGAAAAACATACTGCGTGACTCCTAGCAACAAAAGTAGCTGCCAGGTTGCCGCACAGGCGCTGATCGCCGCCAACACGGCGGGCGCGAGCCGCGATGTCCTATCGCTCGAATGCGGCCGACTCGCCAAGCCCAAGCAGATCGCCGCTTCGGCAAAGAAAATCGTTGGCCAGAGGTGGGGCGGCGTCTGCGCGTTCATCTCAATCAGACCGAATACGACACCAACGCTCACGGCCAGCAACATGGTAGCAAGGATTTCTGCCGCGAATGCCCAACGCCGCTGGATCGAATGATGACTGCCGCGCAGCGAGACGACGGCTTGTGAGTCAACGTACGAATAGGTAGCTCCCAAGGCAAGCAATAACGCCAGCAGCTTCAGATTGGCTTGTGTCGCCACCTCCGGCATCGCAAACCAGCCCCAGTCGGCTAAGAGCGGTTCGTAGAACCGTCCCGCCAGGCGGCCAACCAACAGCACGGCTAATCCCAAACCCATGACAACATGCCCGGCGCGGAAAAAAGCGCGGCCGAAATTGGCGCGAGACAGCGGTCCCTGCTCTGGCGGAAAGGCGCGTTCGACGTGAATGCAGATCATCCCCAACACCACTAAAAATGCTGACGGCGATATGATCTCCGGGTGGGGAAGGTTCACGCAGCTCGGACTAAGGCGCGATCAGACTGGCAAAATCCTCTGCCTTCAATTCACGCAGGCTGTCGACCACCAAATCAGCCTCCGCTAATAGTTCGCCCGTGGCTGTGCCGGTCAAGGCGACACAGCCCATGCCGGCCGACTTCGCTGCGGCAACACCGGCAGGAGCATCTTCGACGACGACGCAACGCTCCGGCGCAATCGCTAACTTCTCGGCAGCCAGCAAAAAGACTTGAGGGTCAGGCTTGCCTCGCGTCACGTCAGTTCCGGTCACACGGGCAGAAAATAGGTCGGCGCGTCCCAGGCACTCCAAGGTCAGCGACACGTTCTCCGGAGGTCCCGAAGAACCGACCGCCAGCGCAAAGCCGGCGTCTGACAATAAGTCGATGATTTCGACCGCGCCGTCAACAGAGGGAAAATCTTTTTCGATCAACTCGCGATAGATCGCTTCCTTGCGGTCTGCAGCCTCTTTCACTTCGGCGCTCGAGTATTTCTCGTCGTACAGAGTCGCAAAGATATCGGGGTTCGTGCGGCCAAACGTCTCGCGAAACGTCGCTTCGGTAAACTCCTCACCCAATTCACCAAGCATCTGCCGCCAGCTTAAGAAATGTGGTTGGTAGGAGTCGACCAGCACACCGTCGACATCGAATATTACGGCGGTTTGATTCACGTTGAGCTTTCCGAAATTCGCTGTCGATTCCCAATTTGCCAGCGCAGCTTATCGCTGCGTTTTCCAAACAGGATCGTGATGCGACTGTTCCCCCGACCGGAACCAACGAGTCAGCGTGGTTTTTTGGCGGGTATAAAAGTGCACGCTCTCGGTGCCTTGCAGATGCAGGTCGCCGAAGAACGATTGGTTCCAGCCCGTGAAAGGGAACCAGGCCATCGGGGCGGGCACGCCGACGTTGATGCCGATCATGCCGGCATTAAAATGTTGCTTGAACTCGCGGGCGGCGTAGCCGTCGCTGGTGAAGATTGACGCGCCGTTGCCGTAGGGGCAGTTGCGGCCGATTTCTAGCGCGCTCTCCAGGTCGTCGGCACGCATCACCGAGAGGACCGGGCCGAAGATTTCTTCGGTCGCCAGCCGCATGTCGGGCTGCACGCGGTCGACGACGCAGGGACCGAGCAAAAAACTGTCGTCGTGCAGGCGACCGTCGAGCGCGACGTCGGCGCCTTCGCTACTGGCGATGTCGAGGTAGCTGCTGACGCGAACCAAATGTTCGCGGCGAATCAACGGGCCGACGTCGACTTGTTCGTTGCCGTCGGTTGGGCCGACGCGTAGCGAACTGGCGTGGTCGCACAACTCACTCACGAGCGGGTCGGCCACGTCGCCTACGGCGACCGCCACACTGCCGGCCATACAGCGCTGACCGGCGCAACCGTAAGCGCTCGCCGCCACGGCTTTTACCGACTGATCGAGATCGGCGTCGGGCATGATGATGAGGTGGTTTTTTGCGCCGCCGGCCGCTTGAACCCGTTTACCATTCTTCGTGCCGGTTTCGTAAATGTACTTGGCAATCGCAGTCGATCCGACAAACGAAATCGCCGCGACACTCGGATGATTGAGCAAAACATCAACGCAGGTGCGATTGCCGTGCACGATGTTGAAAACACCTGCAGGCAGCCCCGCCTCGACCAGCAACTCGCCTAAACGAACCGACGACAGGGGCACTTTTTCCGACGGCTTGAGTACGAATGTGTTGCCGCAGACAATCGCCACCGGGATCATCCACAGCGGCACCATGTTTGGAAAGTTGTAAGGCGTGATGCCGACGCAGACACCAACTGGATGGCGATTCGTTTCGGCGTCGACGCTCGAGGCGATGTTTGGCAGTGTGTCGCCAGTAAGCTGACACGGAACACCGCAAGCGTATTCAACCATCTCTAAACCGCGCTGAACTTCAGCTCGTGATTCCGGCAAAGTCTTGCCATGCTCACGCGTGACCAGCGCGGCGAGGCGGTCGAAGTGTTCTTCCATCAGCTGGCGAAACTTAAACATCACCCGCGCGCGTTCCACAGCTGGCGTGGCAGCCCAAGCGGGCAGCGCGCGGGCCGCTGAATCGACCACGGCCGCTGTTTCGGCCGCGTCGCAGAGCGGTACCTCGGCAATCACTTCGCCGGTTGACGGATTGATCACTTCGGCCCGGTCGGGTGAAGTGCTGGTTCGCCAGTTGCCACCGTCAAGGAGAGGGACTGTGTTGGTCATTCGATTTCGCTCGATCAGTTGGATAGTTTTAGCATCAGCCGGGCACGTCAGGTTCGGGCTTATTTGGTGATTGATCCGCGACTAGCGGCCTGATGATTAAATCAGCCGACCACGAGGGCAGGCTTTGACAGAGGGACTAGTAGGCTTGCGGCTCGTCAATAGGTATCATAGCGGCAAAGGTGCCCTTTCCCAAGTAAGGTAGGTTCCAAGCAAGCTAAGGAGTTGAGCCGATGAGCCGAATTGTACGCGGAGCGTTGATCCAGGCCAAACTAAACGAGCCGGGCGATTCGCCGGTCGCCAAGATCAAACAGGCGATGACCGACAAAACAGTGGCTATGATCGAGCAGGCCGCCGAAAAAGGGGCCCAGGTCACCTGTCTGCAAGAACTTTTCAATGGTCCGTACTTTTGCTGCGAGCAAGATGCCAAATGGTACGAGCTGACCGAGCCGGTGCCCGACGGGCCAACAGTCAAGCTGATGCAAGAGGTGGCCAAAAAGCATGAGATGGTGCTCGTCGTGCCCGTTTACGAAGAAGACCTGCCGGGTGTCTACTACAATACTGCCGCGGTGATCGATGCCGACGGCAGCTACCTCGGCAAGTTTCGCAAAATGCACATCCCGCAGGCCGCGCCAGGCTTTTGGGAGAAGTTTTATTTTCGGCCCGGCAATCTGGGCTATCCGGTCTTTGACACACGCATCGGCAAGGTTGGCGTTTATATCTGTTACGATCGCCACTTCCCTGAGGGTGCTCGCTGCTTGGGTCTCAACGGTGCTGAGATCGTCTTTAATCCATCGGCAACGGTGGCGGGTCTGAGCGAGTATCTCTGGAAAATCGAACAGCCGGCCCACGCCGTGGCGAACCAATATTTCGTGGGTGCGATCAACCGACCCGGCACCGAAGCGCCTTGGAAATTTGGCGAATTCTACGGCCAAAGTTATTTTTGCGACCCGCGCGGACAATTCCTGGCCGAAGCCTGCCGCGACGATGACGAGATCGTCATTGCCGACATGGACTTCGAGTTGATCCGCCAAGTCCGTAATACCTGGCAGTTTTTCCGCGATCGACGGCCAGAGACTTACGACAGTGTTGTCTCCCTTTAGTTCAAACCGCAAAGGTTTTGTCCATCAATAATTCTCGACTTATTTACCGCCTCGATGATCGCCCGCCGCCCGGTAAGGCGATCGTTCTCGCGGTGCAGCATGTGCTGACGATGTTTGGATCGACCGTTGCGATTCCGCTGCTATTCGGACCGGCGATGGGGATGTCGCAGGAGCAGATCGGACTGTTGATCTCCTCGGTGATGCTTTGCAGCGGAGTGGCGACGCTGATTCAGTCGACGTTCGGCTCTCGGCTGCCGATCATCCAAGGCGTTTCGTTTTCTTTTATCGCGGCATTTTTTGCCATCATCGGTACCGTCAAAGAAGAGGGTGGTTCGTCGGCTGAGATGATGCAGTATATTGCCGGCGCGGTAATCGTTGGCGCGGTGATAGAAATCGTCATCGGCTTTTCGGGGCTGTTCGGCAAGTTGCGGCAAGTGCTTTCGCCGGTCGTGGTCGGGCCGGTCATCATGCTGATTGGACTGGCACTGTTTCAGCATGGCGCACCGAAAGCAGGAACCGACTGGTTGATCTCAGGATCGACGATGGCGCTGATCATCCTGTTTTCGTTGGTGCTGGCGCGCGGCAACCGATTCTTTCGGCTGTTTCCGATTCTCTCCGCTTTGCTTGTGGTCGTCGGACTATGTTGGGTCCTAACGAGCGCGGGTTTTTATGAGCAGGGCGACGCGTCGGCGGTCGACACTTCGGCAGTCGCGTCGAGCCCTTGGCTGCGCACCGAGTTTGGCGAGATCGTTTTTCCCTGGGGAATGCCGAAGTGGCATTTAGGATTTGCGGTTGCGGTCTTAGCCGGCTACATGGCGTCGATGATCGAATCGTTCGGCGACTACCACGCTTGCAGCCAAATGGCCGGCGGCGGAGATCCTTCGCCAGAGCAAATTTCGCGCGGCATCGGCTGCGAGGGCATTGGCTGTTTGTTGACAGGAGTGCTGGGCGGATTTAGTTCCACCAGTTATTCGGAGAACATTGGACTCGTAGGACTCACCAAAGTCGGCAGCCGCTACGTGGTGCAAATCGCGGCTGTGCTGCTGATCGCGGTCGGTTTTCTTGGCAAGTTCGGGGCGCTAGCGGCCGCGATACCGGGACCGGTTGTGGGCGGGCTCTATTGCGTGATGTTTGGTCTGATCAGCGCGGTCGGCGTGCAGCAGCTGGCCAAGTGCGACTTGCAGTCGGATCGCAATCTGCTGATCGCTGGTTTTTCGTTGTTTATGGGCCTCAGTGTGCCGTCTTACTTTGCTTCGCTGGCCTCTGCCGAGCAGCTGCTGCCGGGGCAGACGCTGGCCATGTACCAACCGACTGCCGAAGTTTGGCTGTCGCAGCTGCCGAGCAGCGTGCAAGGCGTGGTCCTTTCGATCGGGTCGACTGGCATGGCAGTCGCGGCGGTGATTGGACTCTTGTTGGACAATCTCATACCGGGCAGCCGCGCTGAACGTGGGTTAGAGGAGATCGAGAGCTAAAACGTTTCTTGGCGGGTATTCATGGTTCCCTACACAGCACAAAACTGATCGCTTCTTAGGATCAAGACGAGTATGTCCAAACTTCCCCAATTGCCGATCGTCAGCCACACTCCCACGCCCTACGACGGTCCGAGTCGCGACGAGGTGATTGCTCTGCGGCACCAGTACGTATCGCCCGGAGTGCTAACCTACTACCGCGAGCCGTTGATGATCGTCGAAGGCCACATGCAGTACCTGTGGGACGAATCGGGGCGCCAGTATCTCGACGCCTTTGCTGGCATCGTGACGGTGAGTGTGGGACATTGCCATCCCAAAATCGTCGAAAAAGTGCGCGAGCAGACCGGTCGGTTGCAACATACGACAACCATCTACCTCCATCCGGCGATTGCCCAATTTGCCGAAAAACTCGCCAGCAAAATGCCAGCCGGTTTGTCACGGAGCTATTTTACTAACAGCGGCAGCGAAGCCAACGAGGTGGCAATCCTCTCGTCGCGCGAGTTCACGGGCAACCAAGACGTGATCGCCCTGCGGAACGCATACCACGGCGGCACCTCAACGCCGATGAGTCTCACCGCGCACGGCACTTGGAAGTTTCCTTCCAACACCCGCGCCAATGTCCATCATACGCACGCCGGCTACTGTTACCGTTGTCCCTACGGACTCGAGTACCCGTCGTGTGATCTGAAGTGCGCGCACGATATTAAAAATGTGATCGAATACGAAACACCGGGCGAAATCGCTTGCTTTATTGGCGAGCCGATCCAAGGCGTAGGCGGCACTGTCGTACCTCCCAAAGAGTTTTTTGGAATTGTCTACGATATCGTCCGCGCGCACGGCGGATTGTGCATTGCTGATGAAGTGCAGGGCGGTTTTGGCCGCACAGGCACCAACTATTGGTCCCATCAAAACTGGGACGTCGTGCCCGACATGATTACGATGGCCAAAGGCATCGGAAACGGCGTCCCCCTGGGGGCGATGACGACCACCGAGCGAATTTCTGAGGTAATGACCAATCGAATTCACTTTAATACCTTCGGCGGCAACCCGATCAGCATGACCCAGGGCCTGGCGACGCTGGAAGTCATCGACGAAGAAAACATCCAGCAACATGCACTGAAAGTCGGCGGTCATTTGAAAGACCGGTTACTCGAGCTCCAAGAAAAACATGAACTGATCGGCGACGTGCGTGGGCTCGGATTGATGCTTGGGATCGAGCTGGTCACCGATCGCAGAACAAAAGAACCGGCGAAGACCGAAGCGGCCGAAGTGATGGAGCGCTGCAAATCCCATGGCCTGATCATCGGCAAAGGCGGATTGCACGGCAACACACTGCGAATTAAGCCGCCGATGTGCATCACCAGCGATGACGCCGACTTTTTGGTCGATTGCTTGGATGCCGTTTTAGGGGAAGTCGGAAATTCGACATGACCAGAATTGATTTTATAAGCGCGTTGTTTGTTCATTTGCCGCTGGATACCCTGTAAATAGACATCGGCGTTTTCATTAGGGAGGTCCAGTAATGCCAACTCTCGAATCTACGGTCAATGGTCTCAAGCTGCCCAACCCGTTCGTGATTGGCTCGGGCCCGCCGGGAACCAACGGCAACGTCATTGGCAAAGCCTTCGACGAAGGTTGGGGCGCGGTGATTTGCAAGACAATCAGCCTCGACGCCGACAAGGTGACCAACGTCCAACCGCGATACGCACGGCTCCGAGCGCGCGACTCCAAAGAGATCATTGGCTGGGAGAACATCGAACTTATCTCTGACCGCAGTTTTGACGTCTGGACCGAAGAATTAAAGGCGGTCAAGGATAAGTATCCTGAGCGGATTCTGATTGCTTCGATCATGGAGGAGTTCAATCGCGACGCCTGGCAAGAAATTACAGAGCGGTGTCAGGACTTGGGCATCGATGCGTTCGAGCTGAATTTTTCCTGCCCGCACGGTTTGCCGGAGCGGAAGATGGGCTCCGCGATGGGCGAAAATCCCGAGATTCTCGAGGAGGTCTCAGGCTGGGTCAACGAAGTCGCCAAAGTACCCGTGTGGGCGAAGATGACACCCAATGTAACGCACATCGAAGACCCCACCCGGGCCGCTTTGCGGGCTGGCTGCGAGGGGATCGCCGCTATCAACACAATTCGCAGCGTGCTGGGCGTCAATCTCGACACTTTACGGCCGGAGCCGTCGGTCGAAGGCTATACAACACCTGGCGGTTATTCGTGTCGCGCGGTGATGCCGATAGCGCTGCGGATGTGCATGGAAATTGCGCAAGTGATTCTCAAAGAGTTCCCCGACCGGACGCTTAGCGGCATCGGCGGCGTGGAGACGGGCGAGGACGCCGCGCAGTTTATCTTGTTAGGAGCCGACACGGTGCAGGTTTGTACTGGCGTGATGAAGTTTGGCTACGGGATTGTGGCCGACATGAGCGAGCAGCTACTCGCGTTTATGGAAAAGCACAAGTTTGAGACACTCGGCGACTTTCGAGGGCACAGCCTGCCCTATTTCTCCACGCACTTCGATCTGGTCGCCCGCCAGGCCAAAGCCCGCGCCGATGCTAAAGCCCAACGCGACAAGAAAATGATTGAAGCCGACGACCAGTGGAGCGGCGACGACTTCGTCGACCAAAGCGACGCGCTAGCGCGGGGCTAGGCGCGAATATTTCATCAATCTCTGCTCCGAGATGACCGGAAGGTTTACGTGGCAGTTCGTACTGTTTCTAACTCGGCGGGGGCGACCGGTTCGATCGGGAGGGTCACGATGAAGGTCGTACCTTGGCCTCAGAGAGGACGGCAACTTTTGCGGAACGAAAGACTAGTTGGTTGCTGCTGGATCGACCAAGCTGCCGAGCACGTCACTGATCGCTAGTTCTTGACGTTGGCGATCAAGAAAGATGCTCACATGTGAATAGCCGCATTGTTCCAGCAAACGAAGTGCTGCCGTGTATCTGTCGGCGACTCGCCCCGGCTGGTGTGCGTCGGCGCCAATCGTGACGGGAATACCGCGTTTGCGCATTTCGACCAGCATGGCTGGATTCGGATTCATCTCCGAAATCGTTTTGTTGACACCTGATGTATTCAATTCCATCGCGGTTCCGGTTGCGGCGATCCGGTCGAGCGCGGCGCCGACATCGTCCATGATCGCTGCTGGATTCCAAGTGGCGCCAGCAAAGTTCTTGATCAAGTCGGGATGAGCGATCGAGTCGAATAATCGTGTTTCGGCTGACTGGGCGAGTAACCGAAAGTAGATGCGCTGCACTTCGACTAAATCATCAACCCAATACTTCGCTCGAAACTCGGGAATCTGGGGATGAACTGATCCGAGCACGAAATGAAAGTCGGCCGACGCTAGTTGTTTTTCCACGTACGATTCGTGTCCTTCGAAATAATCGGCCTCCAATCCGAGGCGAACGTCGACGCGGCCTTCCCACTCGTCTCGCGTTTGGGCCACTAAGAGAACGTACTCACCGAATTGATCTTCACGCATTCGCACGCGCGAGGAAAAGCCATTGGGCATCGGGTTATGACACGTCACGATCAGGCCCCGCAGACCACGTTGCTGCGCGACGGCGGCGTACTCGCTTGGCCAACCGTAGGCGTGCTTACAGAGTGGCGTGTGCGAGTGTGATTCGTAATAGATCGGTTCGGACACGGCCAAATTCTTGACGAGTGCAAATGTAAACCGCTTAGCCTAGACGCAGGCGGGCAACTCGGCGAGAGCAGAACTTGCCACGAGAATGGTAGAATTGCTCATTGACTTGTTGTCACATCAGTTCGGGGGACCGGCGCGATGAATCCAAGGCGCGGCAGTTTCCGCATGCGACCTCTAGCAGTTGGGCCGGGTGCAGGAACGGGCTTGTCCAAAAGTAACTCGCTTCTGCCCGACTCTTACAAGCCCATTCCTGCACCCAGTTGGGCCGCAATTTGGCGCCTGAATGACCGGCGCCTCGACCGGCGCGTCAAACCGGCTCGGTTAGTTGGCTAGTTCCGCCGCCGCTGAACGAGGCATGCTGCCGACAGCAGGGCGAGCAGCCAGGAGGCGGGCTCAGGCACTGCTGCGGCGCTCACGGTCGACGGGTTCCAAGCACCCAAGAGAATACCGAGGTCCAATCCATCCACCGGTGGAGTCCCATTGAGTTCACCCATCTCGGGCGTGGTCGTCGTGTCC
>Ga0310121_10004029_pt1 | contig 13169 bp, 9 predicted proteins | sample CB27_Tmax_986_MG_FD_203504 | JGI IMG/M metagenome (GOLD analysis project Ga0310121, IMG submission 203504) | Marine microbial communities from Western Arctic Ocean, Canada - CB27_Tmax_986 | ecosystem: Environmental > Aquatic > Marine > Oceanic | place: Canada: Western Arctic Ocean | collected... | reverse complement strand
GGAGGCTCGCTGTTGACCATATTTCTCGTCTCGAATAGCTTTTTGCCATGATGACCATGACGGTGACAGCAGTCGCCAAAATCCAAGATTTCATCCAGGAACACGGTGTCGAGGGTGACGCTGGCTTGCGTGTCGCGGTACTGCCCGGTGGGTGCTCTGGCTTTCAATACGGCCTCAACGTCGAGGACGCGCCCGAGGACGAGGACGAAGTCGTCGACATCCAGGGTGTGAAGATTTTCGTGGACCCCTTCAGTGTCCAGTACCTTGAAGGCGTCGAGATCGACTACGTAACCAGCTTCATGGGTCAGGGCTTCACGTTCAAGAACCCGAGCGCGTCGGGTGGCTGCGGATGCGGGAGCTCGTTCACGGTTTGATCTCCCCAGTACGGACCTCCGGGTGGTCGTGACGTAGTGGATGTCCGAACCTTCACAGGTGGAGGTTTCGGGGAAAACGCATACTTGGTCGCCTGTGAGGAGTCGAAGGTTGCCGTCGCCATCGATCCCGGTGCAGCCGCACCAGACCTGGCCCGCGCCATCGTCGCAGACGAGCTCTCGCTGCAGGCGATCCTGCTCACGCACGCGCATCTAGATCACGTCGAGGGTGTCAACGACGTCAGGGCGGTCGCGCCTGAAGTACCGATTTGGCTGCACCGGAGCGACTTCGCCATGTACGAGGCGCTGCCGAGACAGGCGGCAGCGTTCGGGCTCAAGGCGGAGGCACAACCCACGCCCACACACGAGCTCGAGCACGGCCAGAGCTACGAGTTCGGAACCTGCGCCTTCGACGTTCGCTTCACGCCGGGTCACGCGCCGGGTCATGTGATCTTCGTGGCGGAAGACGAGAGCGTCGCGATCTCTGGCGATGTCGTGTTCATGGGCTCGATCGGGCGCACCGACCTTCCGGGTGGGGACTTGGCCACGCTCATGAGGTCCATCCGCGATCAGGTTCTGACCCTGTCCGACGAGACCGTGCTCTTGAGTGGCCACGGCCCACCGACAACCGTCGGCCACGAGCGTGTCGGAAACCCCTTCTTGGTACCGCACTACGGAGGGGATCTGGTGTGAGCCGAGCGCTGAAGGCCGCAGCCTTCGCCTCCGGGGAAGGCACCAATCTGCAGGCGCTGATCGACCACCAGAGGGCCAACACCCCTTGGAGGCTCTCTCTCCTCGTGTGCAACCGTGAGGGCGCTGGAGCCTTGCGGCGCGCTGAGGCCGCGGGTGTGGCGTCAGCGGTGATTCCGACCAAGGATCGTGAGCCAGCGCGAGTGGCTGGAGAAACGCTCGATCTGCTCGAGCAGCACGACATCGAGGTCATCTTCCTGTCCGGCTATCTCCGGAAGGTCCCGACCCAGGTCGTCGAGCGCTTCCCTCGCCTCATCCTCAACGTGCATCCCGCGCTGCTTCCAGCGTTCGGGGGCAAGGGCATGTACGGGATCAACGTGCATCGGGCTGTGATCGAGTCGGGCGTGCGGATCTCGGGGCCCACGGTGCACTACGTGGACGAGGAGTACGACAACGGCGGCATCGTGGCGCAGTGGCCGGTGCCGCTGAAGCCGACCGATACACCGGAAGAACTCGCCGCGAGGGTGCTGAGAGCCGAGCACCGCCTGTACCCAATGGCAGCGGATCACGTATGCACAGCGTTGGCCGAAGGGCGCGATCCCGGGCCGCTGACGTGCACCGGTGACGCCTATAGACTCGCCGATGACGTACCGTGAATCTCTCTGAAGTAATAAGGGAAGTGCGATGAAACGCGCGCTACTCAGCGTGTCCGACAAGACCGGCATCGTGGAGTTCGGGGAGGCACTCCGGGAGCGAGGTTGGGAGCTGCTCTCAACCGGTGGTACCGCCCTGGCCCTCCGGGACGCCGGACTCGAGGTGACGAGCGTCTCTGACGTCACCCAGCAGCCCGAGATGATGGATGGTCGCGTGAAGACGCTGCATCCCGCGATTCACGCGGCGTTGCTCGCTCGCCGGGACCGTGCCGACGACATGGCCGCGTTGGAAGAATGCGGGTACGGGCCCATCGATCTCGTGGCCGTTAACCTCTACCCGTTCCAGGCGACGATCGCCGCCGGCAATGTCCCGATGGATCGGGCGATGGGGAAGGTCGATATTGGCGGGTCGACCATGATCCGCGCGGCTGCCAAGTCCCACCGGGACGTATGGGTAGTCGTGGACCCGGCCGACTACGAGACCGTGATCGCCGGGATCGACGGGGAGGAGCAGACTCAGCTACGCCGCCGACTCGCGGCCAAGGTCTTCCGTCACGCCAGCATGTACGACGACGCCGTGGCCACCTATATGGAGCGATCGGCCGACTGGACGCCACTTCCCGAACGGCTGATCTGCTCACTGCCGCGTCTGCGGACGCTCCGATACGGTGAGAATCCGGATCAAGAAGCAGCGTTTTACGGCCCCGACGAGCCCGCCGGGCTCTCCGCGCTCGAACAGCATCACGGCAAGGAGCTCTCGTACAACAATCTGCTGGATCTCGACGGAGCTCTCCTGTCGCTGTCGGCGTTTGCTCATTCACCACAGGCCGCCGTCAGCATCATCAAGCACACCACCCCGTGCGGGCTCGCCATCTCCGCCTCGCTGTCCGCCGCCTATGAGAAAGCACTCGCGACCGATCCCACCAGCGCCTTCGGTTCCGTGATCTCAGTGAACGAGCTGCTGGACGAGGCGACCGCTGAGCTCATGTCGACGCTGTTCATCGAGTGCATCGTGGCCCCCGGCTTCTCACAGGCCGCCATGGCCAAGCTCACCGAGAAGAAGAACGTCCGCATACTGACCTTCCCCGAGATTGGGGGAGGGGACGACGACGACAACTTCCTCGCAGCTTGGGGCCGAATCCCCGAAGCGCGCATGCTGCGCACCGTCTACGGTGGCATGCTCGCCCAGACCCCGCCCGCGCCCCCCTTCTACGGAGTCGACGACGCAACCTGGACCGTCGCCACCGAGAGGCAGCCGAGCGCAGAGGAGATGGACGACCTGCGCTTCGCCTGGGCCGCAATTTTCGGCGTGAAGTCGAACGCGATTCTGCTCGCCAAGGACGGAGCCGTGCTAGGTATAGGCGCCGGACAGATGAGCCGCGTGGACTCGTCCAAGATCGCAGTGCGAAAGGCCAGCGAGGCCAACCTCGACCTGACCGGTGCGGTCCTTGCCTCAGACGCCTTCTTCCCCTTCCGAGACGGAGTCGATGCAGCAGCCGAAGCCGGCGTAAAGGCCGTCATCCAGCCCGGCGGCTCCAAGCGAGACGAAGAAGTCATCGCCGCCGCGAACGAGCAAGGCATGGCTATGGTGTTCACCGGCCGGAGGCTGTTCCGGCACTAGCAGCACCCTGGAAGGTCCTGGTTGAAGCTCTGCAGCACCTCGAGCATCTTTCGACCGGTGGGTGCGACCTCGCTTGGAGGGGTGGCAGAGCGGTTCAATGCACCGGTCTTGAAAACCGGCGGGCGCAAGCCCACGCGGGTTCGAATCCCGCCCCCTCCGTATGGCCTTCCGGCGGTTATCCACATTCCGCTGGGAAGAGCTTGGATAGATTCTGGACAGATTCGGAGGGGGATCACCTGTCGTGAGGCGCCAGAAGAAGGGCCAGAAGAAGCACGATCTCGGAGGGGCCTAGGTCGATGGGGCGCGTACTTCCTAGCCAGGTGGTCGCCTTCATCGATTTGGTGTGGCAGTGGCGACCGTGGGAGGAGCAGCCACATATTCGCTGGGCGTAGGACCTCGTCCTGTTCCAAAACTCAGCCGAAGCAGAAGGCCTGAACTACCAAAAGGTCCACTCACCGCCATGCTGCTGCTCGGCCGACGTCGTCGAGGCTGACCTGGAGCGCGACGTGGCGCTGCCCTGACGAACGTGTCACCCTAGTTCGCGCAGGGGCGGCCTCAGTTCACGGCGAAGCAGTAGAACAGACCTGCCCCACCGGTCGCCTCCAGGTCGGACTGGCCACATCCGCGTGAGGGGTGGGCCGGAGTTTCAGGACCCGCCGGGCGTCGTGCGTGTGAAGCGATCGTGGTGACCAAGAATCGCAGACCCTTAGCTGCTTGCTCGTCCAGTTGTCGCAGGTGCGGTCCTCTCCCCGCCCGAACGCGGTGCCGTCCATCTGCGTCCCAGTGAGGATATCGTGCTGGTTCGGCGAGTCGCCCATCGCGCCCGAGTTCATCCTCTCGCCCCGCTCGTTCAGAGCGTCATCGTAGTTGAGGTTGGAGTTGTCGTAATGGAGCTGGTCCACGTTGTTGGCGATGAGCAAGCCGTTCGCATTGTGCCAGGGGCCCTCGCCGATCCGGTCCCGAGCGTTCACGGCGGGCTGTTCGCCCGTGGTTTGTGTGCTGAGGTAGGCCCTCCAGGTCTGGTTAACGGCACCTACGGCTTCCGCCAGGATCAGGCAGTGGTTGTCCGCACCCTCAAGCCCGCCGAGGTCGGCACCATCACCCGTTCCGACGCTCGTCAGAAAGAAGATCATGAGCTCGTCGGACGTCGTCTGCAGCTCGACCTGCTGCTCAGCGGCGGCTTCAGGCGCGGCTTCCTCTCTCCCCCCGTCTGGGCTGCTTCACACGCGGCGAGCGTCAACGTGAAGCATCCGAACATCGACGATAGAACAAGGTGCTTGGCGCGCATTTCGCTGACCCTCCCTTGGCAAGACCACTCCTCCGCAGCGACAGGGGCCGCACGAGCATCGGCATTTCAGGCCGTTGGAGTCGCCATGTCCGAATGGATCGGTGGTCTGGTCATGGAGCGTGAACTCTGGTGGAAGTGGATCAGTGGACTAGTGGGCTCGGGCCCGGTGCAGCCGAGAGCGAGCGCGCATGAGGCTAGGCCCAAACGGTTGCAGACGGTCCTATGCATTACGTGCATGGCCGATCATCACTCACGCAAGGGCCTTCCTCTCGGCTCACAGTAGCCGCCGTCCTTCACTCGGTGGAGCCTTCGCTGACCTCGGCGGATACGTTCATAACCTGGCGAGCCTCGGCCATGGCGAGTTCCATGTCGGATTCACTGAGGTCGACGTCCATGTTTCCCGAGGGTCGACGACCGGTCCACGGCATCATGTGCTCAACCCATAGCTCGTGCAGCACTGGAGGCTCTACGGGCGGAGGGTATCCGTCTAGGGCGTAGCTACGGCGACGCTGCTGCTCCACCGGAAGCGCCTCCCATTCGTCCGCGACGGCAACCAGCGATGCCTTGAGATCCTTGCCCTGCACGAAGGTCTGATCGTCCCTCAGAAGCTGCGGGGTCAGCAGCCGATGAACACGATCGTCCGAGACCAGAACGTGGCAGAAGGGCAGGTAGTACAGGTACTGGAGGTCTACCATATGTGTCGGTTTCTTCGCCAAGAAGCCGTGACGCACCGCGATGACGAGAGACAAGACGCACCTGAGGCAATGGTACGTGTAAGGAGCGTGATCTGAGAAGAAAGCGCGCGGACTTCTACTCCAGCGCCGGGCTGCCAATTCTGCATGTTCGCCCGTGTCTACGAACTGCTCGATCGCCCAACTCGCCCACACGTCCTGTAGGGGCAGTCGCGCCAATAGATCGTCCGCCACGGCCGTGACCGCCTCTTCCGACGACGGCTGCGGCAGGGTCAGGCGATTCCTATTGAGTAAGTCGTTGAGTCCGGAATAGCTCAGCGATCTCGTGTGCGAACGCCAGAGGCGGGAAACCTCCTCCTCCGACTCAGAGAATTCCCCTGTGCACCATCGCATTATCGTGTGAGTGAGTGGCGAGAGGTCCGCCGTCATCATCCGGGCGGCGGCCACCGAATTGTCGGGGAGAATCTGGCCGGTCATTGGGACAGTTCCACCGAGCAAATCAGCCTGGGCCAAGATCAGGTAGCTAGCGTTTACCGGACCTCCGCTTGCTCCGAATTTTCGGGCTAGCGTCACCACACGCTCCGGCAGGCTGGCCCCTGTTGCGACCTGCTGGGATAAGTCGCTAAGGACCTCGTAGACGAGTACGGGGGTCGTGTTGCTCATCAGATGCTTGAACACGAAGAAGTGCTCGCGGGCTGACAGAGCCTGAAACGCGGATGTGTCGAGAATCGTGATCGGTCCCATCCGATCATTCTACCGCATTCGGGCGCCTACTTCAGCGCTGGGCGTCATTCGTCGGCTGAGCGGTAACCCTGAATGGGCGACACTCGCACGCCGCTGGTGGGTGATATTTCTCTGTATAAGCTGCGAGATGGACGGGTGTGAACATCGCGGGGATCGATCAGCTCGATCAGCTCGACGGGCTCCCTCGGCTCGGCTCGAGGGCACTCCCGCAGAGCCGGCCGAGCCTCGTGGGGAGCAGGAGTCTAGGAGCATGTGGTTTCCCCTTGCCAAACCCACTCACGAGGCTTAGCGTAGCTTTTTACCGGCCCTGGGGAGTCCTGCCCTAGGGCCGGCTGAAGCTAGGGAGGATGGCCAAATTTACGTGCAGGCCGCGGCCATCACCCGTGAGGTGCGGACGTTGGTCCGCATCCCGGATGGTGATCTCGCCAACGGTAGTCGGTGGTGGCGGGTCATGAAAATAAATGTAGGCACCGGGCAAGCGGTCCTGTGAATCGGTCGCCCGTCAAGATACCCTGTGATCACTTACTCCTGGAGGCAATAATGATTCGCTTCGCGGCGTTGCCCTTACTAGCCATGCTGCTCGTACCCGTTACCGCCCAAGCGCAGCCGAGGCCCGGAAGCGGCGGCGTTCGGGACGATCCGAACCGAGCCCGGCCGATCGACGCACTGGAGTCGCCCTGGATCGGGGACCTCACCTGGTTCGAAGTGCGCGACGCGATCGGCGCGGGTAAGACCACGGCCATCATTCCGACGGGGGCCGTCTCGGAGGAGAACGGCCCCTACCTGGCCGGGCGGAAGCACGACATTATCCTGTCGGCGACGGCTCCGGCGATCGCCCGCAAGCTGGGCAACACGCTGATCGCCCCGATCGTCGGGTTCGTGCCCGAGGGCGGCTGGGACGTACCGTTTGGCACGGCGCAACACCCCGGCACGATCGGTGTCTCGGACGCGACCTTCGAAGCGATCCTCACCGACGTCGCCACCAGCCTTCGTTCCATGGGCTTCGAGAGAATCATCCTGATCGGCGACAGTGGCGGCAATCAAGCGCCCCAGGGGCGCGTCGCCGCGGCGCTGAACGCAAAGTGGGCCGACGGGAAGACCAAGGTCTACCACATCGCCGAGTACTACAATTGGCCGGAGCGCCAGGAGTGGCTCGCTGAGCGCGGCATCAACGAGGTCCTGGGTAAGAACGGGCCGGCCGGTGCCCCCGGAATCGGTCTGCACGACGAGTTCAGTGCTAGCGCCATCATGCTCATGCAGGATCCCACGAGTGTCCGTATCGATCAGCGCAAGCGTGTCGGGCAGTTTTCGATCAACGGAGTGGATCTCGCTCCCGAGGAGCGGACAGTGGCCCTCGCAAGGGAGCTCGTCGACTGGATCGCCGACGTGACGGTGACGGCTATCCAAGAGGCGATTCAGTAGTCCGATTTGAACTAAACCTATGTGCATCCGACTACGACGGCCGGTCCGTGTGCGTCGGCGGATGACAGGAACCTGAAAACCTGCGGAGGGAATTGTCATGGAGTGTCGAACTACCGGAAGGCTTCTCGTTGTAGGACTGCTATCGCTGCTGTCCCTGTATGGCGCTCCGCTGGAAGCACAGACTCAGTCCGATGTCGGGCTGTTCCGTTCAGGGGACGACGCGCTGGTCTCACACAACATCATGGTTCCCATGCGCGACGGGACGCGCCTGTCGACGGACATCTACGTGCCGGCAGGAGGAGGGCAGTATCCCGCGATCTTGATCAGGGACCCGTACCAGAACGGTTCCGGCGCACGGTCGTGGGAAGAGGGGCTCAGGTGGGCGAAGCGAGGCTACGCGTACGTCCACCAGAACGTGCGGGGGCGGTTCGACTCGGAGGGCAGTTGGTACCCCTACCTCAATGAGGCGAACGACGGCCACGACACGCAGAACTGGGTCGGTGAGCAACCGTGGTCGGACGGGCAGGTGGGCACGTACGGCAACTCATATCTCGCCACGACCCAGTGGAAAGGTGCTGAGTTCCGGTCTTCCTCCCTCAAGGCGATGATCCCGAGGGTGACCCCCTTCAACTACTATTTCGATACCGCCTATCCGGGTGGAGCACTGGCGCTGGGTTCTCGCATCGGCTGGGCCTCAGGTATGGGCGGCCGCACAGGACAGTCGGGCAACCCCAACTGGGATCAGGTCCTCATGCACTTGCCCCTGCTGACTATGGGTGCCGCGACCAGTCAGGACAATCCGTGGTGGCGTGACTTCGTCAACCACCCCGTCTACGATGCGTACTGGGCGGTATTGGACTCTGAGGCCCGCATCCCGGAGATCGACGTTCCCTCATACAACATGGGTGGCTGGTACGACGTCTTCCTAGCCGGTACGCTTGTGAGCTACACGGGTATGGTGGAGAAGGCGCGCAGTGAATATGCGCGGAGCAATCAGAAGCTGCTGATCGGTCCGTGGCCGCACGCCGGCAATACGAGGGCGTTCAGCTATGAAGGGATAGACTTCGGACCTCAGGCTAACGTCGACTACGATACCCTTAACGTGAAGTGGTTCGATGCTTTGCTGCAGGGAAAGGACAACGGCTTCCTCGAAGAGCCGGCAGTGACTCTCTTCATCATGGGTGAGAACAAGTGGCACCACGAGAACGAATGGCCGATCGCCCGCACCAATTATACGAACTACTACTTCCACAGCGGCGGGAACGCCAACACCTCGTCCGGGGATGGGACGCTGAACACTCAGGAACCGGGTCGGTCGGAACCGGTCGACGAGTTTGTCTACGATCCTAATGACCCGGTTCCGACTAACGGTGGCAACCTGATGTTCGGACCCACGCCCCCCGGTCCGTACGACCATGCGGAAATCGAGACACGGGACGATGTCCTAGTGTTTAGTACCCCGCCCCTGACGGAGGACGTCCAAGTCACTGGACCGCTCACGGTGACGCTCTACGCGTCGACTTCAGGGCGCGACACGGACTTCACGGCGAAGCTGGTGGACGTGCATCCCGACGGGAAGGTGATAAACCTCATCGACGGCATCCTGCGGGGGAGGTATCATAACTCCTCCCGGAGCTTTACCGAGTTCGAGTTGCTCACGCCCGGAACTGTGTACGAGTTCGATATCAATCTCTGGGCGACCGGCAACCTGTTCAAGGCGGGACATCGCATTCGGGTGGAGATCTCGAGCAGCAATTTCCCGAAGTACGATAGAAATCTGAACACGGGTAATGCTCCGCAGACGGACACGGAGATCCGCACCGCCAACCAGACGATCTATCACAACGCCGAATATCCTTCGCACATCACGCTTCCGATTATCCCCCGCTAGTTTTTGGGGACACCCGTGGACGGATCCCCGCCTGCGGCGCGGATTCGCGGGCCGCTCGTGCCCGGCGCCTGGAGGAGGGGCGTGCAGCGCACTCTAAGTCGAGAGTTACCGTTTGGTGGCAAGAGCCGGGGGTGATATGTTTTCGGTGAGGGGATCAAAGCCGCTCGCGGTTCTTTATATACCCTTGTAAGAGCCGGTGAATCAACTGAGGTGAAGCCGTGAGACTTCTCGTAGCCGTAATCGGGATCGTTGGTGTGACGATCGTGGTGGGCGCTCCGGGCGGAGATGCCGGCTCGGACTCCTACGCGGCGGACTACCATACCACGCCCGGCTACAGCGCGGGGTCGCTGGCCCTCAGCGCTTCTCCGGCCAGCACGAGCCCAGCGCACCGAGAGTTCCGCGGAGGCTTCGCGGAGCCTCCCGACGTTCCGCCTGAGGCCCTTGACGACGTGATCGAGCGGTACTGTCAGGTATGCCACAACGACAGGCGGCTGAGGGGTAACATGTCCCTCGAGAGCTTCGACATCGGGGCCGCTGGGGAGCGGTGGGAGACGGCTGAGAAGATGATCCGGAAGCTCCGCACGGCCATGATGCCTCCGCCGGGCAGGCCGCGACCGGGCGGGGATACCCTTCTGGCGCTAGTCGAGACTTTGGAGCAGACGGTCGATGAGTTTGCCGAAGACAACCCGAATCCTGGCAGCCGGAGTTTCCAGCGGCTCAACCGGGCCGAGTATGAAATGGCTGTCCACGACCTGTTCGGGCTCGATGTGGACGCGGGAAAGTGGCTGCCGCCGGACCCCTACCTGCACAACTTCGATCACATGGCGGTCTCCCAGACCCTGTCGGCGACGCTGCTCAACGCCTACCTGAATGCCGCCAACGACGTCAGCCGACTGGTGCTTGGCCAAGCGAATGCCAGGCCGGATTCCAAAATGTACCTCGTCCCTAACCGTTTGTCTCAGCACGAGTGGGATCACGTCGAGGGCGCGCCGTACGGGACGCGGGGCGGGATCGTGGTGGACCACCATTTCCCGGCGGATGGCGAGTATGTCTTCGTGATGTCCTTCTGGGCCGGAGATCATGAGCGGTTCGCGGACATGGATATTTCGATCGATGGCGAGCGGGTCGCTCTGCTGGCAATAGAGGAGCTGCGCAGGGATGCCGATCTGGGACCCAACTGGATGCAGCTGACGAAGCCCATCTTCGTGCGAGCAGGGCAGCACCGAGTGGGGGCCGCGTTCATTCGGAAGGCCGATGGGCCATACGCCGACCTGCAGCAGCCGTTCGGGTGGTCCAATGCCGGCACTCGGTTCAGAATCGGAACCGGGTTCGTGGTGCTGACGCACCTGAGGGATTTGAGCATCCGGGGGCCCATATCCTCCCAGGGGGTATCGGAGACCCCGAGCCGGCAGCGGGTGTTCAGCTGCCGACCGACTTCTCCGGACGAAGCGTGGCCGTGCGCTGAAGAGATCATCTCCCGGCTGGCGAGACAGGCGTACCGGCGGCCGCTCATGGACTCGGACATGGAAGGGCTGATGTCGTTCTACGACAGAGGCGTGGCCGAGGGAGGATTCGAGATCGGTGTGCGGACGGCGCTGGAGGCAATCCTGTCGAGCCCGCACTTCGTATTGCGAGTGGAAGAGTCGTCGGCGGATGTCCCCCGCTCCGGTGAGAACTATCGGCTGAGCGATTTGGCGCTCGCTTCGCGCCTGTCGTACTTCCTGTGGGGCACGCAGCCGGATGACGAGCTAGTGGCGCTGGCGAGTGACGGAAAGCTCTCGGATGTGAAGGCGTTGGAGCAGCAGGCGAGGCGAATGCTGGCCGATCCCCGCTCTGAGACGTTGGCCACGCGCTTCGCGACCCAATGGCTCCGGTTGCAGGATCTGGACAGGGTCGAGCCGGACGCGTTCTGGTCCACCGGTTTTAATGAGCAGCTCAGAGCGGCCATGCGGCGTGAGACGGAGCTGTTCTTCTACCACCTCGTACGCGAGGACCGGAGCGTGCTGGAGCTCTACAGCGCGAACTACACCTTCCTGAACGAGCGCCTTGCCGAGCACTACGGGATTCCGGGTGTAGTGGGGGAGAGCTTCCGGAAGGTTCAGTACCCTGAGGGCGTGGCGCGGCAAGGGTTGCTGGGTCACGGCAGCGTGCTGATGTCGACGTCGATGGGCACGCGGACCTCGCCGGTGTTGCGGGGCAAGTGGGTGATGGAGGTGCTGCTCAACTCCCCACCCCCACCGCCGCCACCGAACATACCGACCCTGGACGAGACCGAAGGGGTGGCTGACGGGAGGTTGCTCACCACGCGGGAGCGGCTGGCGATCCATCGTCGCAACGCGGTGTGCGCGTCCTGCCACCAGTACATGGACCCCATCGGGGTGGCCATGGAGAACTTCGGCGTCACTGGGGAATGGCGGGTTCGCGAGAGCGGCTCGCCCCTGGACGCGCAGGGCCAGATGTACGATGGCACCCCACTGAACAGTGCGGTGGAGCTTTCGAATGCGTTGCTGAAACGTCCCCTCCCGTTGGTGCGCACGTTCACGATGAACCTTCTGGCGTATGCCCTGGCCCGGCGCATCGAGTACTACGACGGGCCCACGATTCGCGCGATCAGCCGGGAAGCTGAGGCGAATGACTACGGAGTTTCATCCTTAGTCCTGGGCGTGGTGAAGAGCGACGCCTTCCGGATGAGGCGGGAAGCAGACGACGTGGTCAGCGCGGGGGACAAGTAGCGGGGCAAGAAAAGCAAGAAAAATAAGAAATCATGAAATGAAATAAAGGACAGCAGCGTCAGCGCTCAATTTTCAACAGAAGAAAGACTACCATGACCATGCGAATCATCACTGGAAAGCACATTCCCCGTCGCACCTTCATCCGCGGCATGGGCGCGACGGTGGCGTTGCCGTTCCTGGACGCGATGATCCCGGCCGGGTCTGGGCGGAGGGGTAGCGTGGTGGCCGAGATCGACGCTCGGACGCGACTGGTGTGCATCGAGGAGGTGCACGGTGTGCCGGGGTGCAACGAGTGGGGGGCGAGCCAGTACCTGTTCGCGCCGGAGACGATAGGGCGTGACTTCGAGATGAATTCGCTCAACGTGCTGAAATCGCTCGAGCCCTTCCAGGACTATCTGACGATCATCAGCAATACGGACGTTCGCATGGCGGAGGCCTACGATCCGGGGGAGATCGGCGGAGACCATTTTCGTTCGACGGCGGTCTTCCTGACTCAGAGCCACCCGAAGCAGACCCAGGGATCCGACATCTACGTGGGGGCTTCCCTGGACCAGATGCACGCGCGGCGGTTCGGACAGGACACGGCTCTTCCCTCGCTGCAGCTCTGCATCGAGAACCTGGGCCAAGGGGGTGGTTGCTGGTACAACTACCACTGCGCGTACACGGATGCGATCAGCTGGGCGTCGCCCTCCCAGCCGCTTCCGATGATCCGCGATCCGCGGGCCGCCTTCGATCTTCTGTTCGGCACGGGTGGAAGCAGCGAGGAGCGAGCGGTCCGGCGGCGGACCAACCAGAGCATCCTCGACTGGATCGTGGAGGAGGTGGTGACGCTCAAGCGGAGGTTGGGCACCGAGGACAGTAACCGGTTGGACAAATACCTGGAGAACGTCCAGGAAGTGGAGCGGCGAATCCGGAAGGTCGAGGCGTTCAACACGAGCGGGGAGGCACGGGAATTGCCCGAGGCGCCGAGCGGGGTGCCGGACTCTTTCAGCGAGCACATGGAGATCATGTTCGATCTCCAGGTGCTCGCATTCCAGACAGATATGACCAAAATAATGTCGTTCA
>Ga0310121_10004028_pt1 | contig 13173 bp, 10 predicted proteins | sample CB27_Tmax_986_MG_FD_203504 | JGI IMG/M metagenome (GOLD analysis project Ga0310121, IMG submission 203504) | Marine microbial communities from Western Arctic Ocean, Canada - CB27_Tmax_986 | ecosystem: Environmental > Aquatic > Marine > Oceanic | place: Canada: Western Arctic Ocean | collected... | reverse complement strand
GGATCTGCTTCATCGCCATCTTCGTCTCGGCGGTGATGATCTTCGGTCCGGAGTGATAATCTCCGAATTCTGCGGTGTTGCTGCACGAGTAACGCATGAACGTCAACCCGCCGCGCGCGATCAGGTCGATGATCAACTTCAACTCGTGGCAGACCTCGAAGTAAGCAAGCTCGGGCGGGTAGCCCGCTTCGGTGAGCGTCTCGAACGCCGCCTTGACCAATGCCGACAACCCACCGCACAGCACCGATTGCTCGCCGAACAGATCGGTTTCACACTCGTCTTTGAACGTGGTTCTAAGCACGCCGGCCCGTCCGCCGCCCACGCCGATCGCCCATGCCAATCCAATGTCGAACGACTTGCCAGACGCGTCCTGCTCGACCGCCAGCAGGCACGGCACGCCACCGCCACGCTCGTACTCGCTGCGCACCGTGTGGCCCGGGCCCTTGGGTGCGACCATGATCACGTCAACGTCCGGCGGCGGCACGATTGTCTTGAAGTGGATGTTAAACCCATGCGTCGCGCCCACCGCCATGCCCGCCGACAGATGCGGCGCGATCGACTTGGTGTAGACTTCCGGCTGCACCTCGTCGGGCAGACACAGGATCACCAGGTCGCCTCGCTTGACCGCTTCGTCAACCGGCAGCGGGTCAAACCCGTGTTCGACCGCCAGTTTGCCGTTAGTGGACTCGCGGCGGTTGGCCACGATCACGTTCACACCCGAATCACGCAGGTTCTGGGCGTGTGCGTGTCCTTGGCTGCCGTAACCGATCACCGCCACCGTCTTGCCCTGTAACTCGTTGATCGATCCATCTTTGTCATACAGCGTCTCGATCGCCATGTCTCGAACTCCTCATGTATTGGGGGGAAGTTCCGCAATGTAGTCATCCGCCCCAACCCGGTCAATCACCCCGACGTCCGGCCCGAGCAGGGCGAAACCCGGACCCGACACACGTGGGCACGGGTAACACGGATGTCTACGAGGTCAAAGCCACTACATGTTCGACGGAGGCCTTCGATTCGGTCTCAAAAAGCACGCTGGCCCGTTTCCCAACCCCAAGCTGTGGGGCGTGGCTGAACAACCCAATTAAGGTTTTTAGAACCCCTTAGGATTTTGCCGTCTTGTCGTTGAAGTATTTTTTGGCCTCACCGGCAAGGTAGAAGCTTCCCGTGATGAGGATCAGGTCCTCGCGGCTGACGGCCCGACCAGCCAACTGGATGGCCTGCGTGAGCGAGGGGGCTGTTTGCGCCATTTTTCCGGAGATTTCGGCAAACATGGCCATCAACTCCGACGGCTCGCAGGCACGCGGGTTGGCCTTGGCACGTGTGAAGATGACCTTGTCAGCACCCAAAGAGATCTGCTTGAGCATGCCCGCGACGTCTTTGTCCTGACCGCTGCCAAAGACCAACACGAGCGAGTCGTAGCTGATGTGAGCGCCCAAGGCGCGGATAAGAGCAGTGATCGATGTGGCGTTGTGAGCGCCGTCGATCAGCACGCGTGGTTGGTTCCATACCTGCTCCATGCGACCAGGCAGATCGGTTCCCGCCAGTCCGGCGATCAGTTTCTCCTCGGGTGCTTCGAATCCACAGGCCTTGAGTTTGTCCATCACAGCCAACGCCAAGCCGCAGTTGTGAGCCTGGTGCTCGCCGCGCAGGGGCACTGGGATGTGATCCCATCGGCTGGTTTCGGTCGTTATGCACACGCGCGTGTGCGGGCCCAACTCGCGGGTCGCCTCAAAGCGGTAGCTGAAATCGATGTCGCGACCGGTAAACTCAAGCGGTGTCGCGGCATTTTCAGCAACCTCCTCGAGCACGGCCACCACCTCCGGCGACTGCTCGACGCTGACCGCCGGCACGTCCTTCTTGAATATGCCGGCCTTTTCACGAGCGATGCTGGGCAGATCGTTGCCGAGAATATTCATATGGTCCAGACTGATGTGCGCCATGCCGGTGACCAGTGGCGTGACTACGGTGGTGGCGTCCAGCCGGCCACCTAGGCCCGTCTCGAGTACGGCGATGTCCACTGCTTGATCGGCAAAGTGTCGAAGCGCTGCGGCGGTCATGATTTCGAAGAAGCTGGCGCGGTTGCCGCCCAGCACACGCTCGCGATTGGCGATCATCTTCAATAAGTCGGCCAACTCGGCGTGGCTGATCTGCTGTTCATCCACGCTGATACGTTCGGACAAATCGATCAGGTGGGGGCTGGTGTACAGCCCCACGGTGTATCCGCACTTGCGGAGCATGGAAGCCAGCATGGCACACGTTGAACCCTTGCCCTTCGTGCCGGCGATCTGAACGCACTTGAGTTGCTGGTGCGGGTTGTCAAGCGAATTGAGCAACTTGCGGACACGCTCGAGGCTGAATGTGCGGTTGTTGTAGGTGACCAGCCGCTGGCGTTCCTGATCGGTGTGGTCGTATAGCCAGCGAAGCGCGGTGGTATAGTTGACAATCGAACGTGGCCCGACCTTGGCGCGAGAAGCGCCCTTGTTGCCGCGGTGAGCTGTGCCGGCGGACTTGACGGTTCGTGGTGTGACTCGTGACCGGCTTGCGGCCTTGCGGGTGGTATTCTTCTTTTTGGTTGTGCGGGTTGAAACTGGCATATCTGCGATAGGTTATCCGGTTTGCGGGTCTGCGTCAAATCGTCGGCTGTAAGTATTTTGTATTCAATGGCTTGTGTAAAAATTGGGCCTTTGGACCCTCAATTTTGGAGGTGCCTTGGATCGGGCTTGTCAACGATTCGAGCAGTGCAGAAAGCATGGCGACGGGAAATCTGCTCGCGGTGAACCTCCCCGCACTGGGAGCCCGTCGCAGCTTGCGAACCGCGAATTTTTACGCATTTCTGTTCCGTTTCACCGGAAATCTCGTGTTGAGGCGCCTAGTCTTAATACAACCTCTCACGGTCGCCATGTGCGGCGCCGGGGCGAAGTACTTTTGTGGGGACGCGGTCCCGCCAGTGACCGGCGATGGGGATTTGGCGTCCTGCCGCAAGGCGGAAGACATGCAGGTGAGCGCAGAAAGGGAACATCACGTAGAGCGCATGGAGTCGACGGCGTGGCTGCTTCTCGATGTCGCCGATTATCTGCGTCAGCCGTTGGGCGCATCGCCGGTTGATATGCGGATGCGCGCGACGCTGCGTTCCAAGATCATGACGCAGTTGAACCGGGAAGAGCGGGCAGGTGATCCGCTGCGGGTCACGTCGCGGATTCGCAATATCGTTGCGCCTCCTCGCAAGGGCAAGTGATAATCGCTGCCGAACGATTTGTCGTCGTGGTGAGTTGGTTCACCGTTTCGGCTGCACCGGGACGATGCTCAGTCTCAGCAGCGTCCCGTCGGCAGGATCAACCCAACCCAGCACGGTCGGTGAGCCTTCCGCACGCTTGATGATGCGTACTTGCCACACGGCGGCGACCGGTCCGTGCGAACGCTGGCGGGCCAGTGCTCCCTTGTCTTCGTGAAGCACTTTGCCGAGCGGTTGATCTGCTTTCCCAGGCTGGATCGGCTCAAACTCCGCCCAGACACGGGCGCGATCGTCGATATCGTCGGGAGCAAGTGCCGCGGCGTTGCGGGCCACGATCATCGTGGCCCGTTGGTGGTCACACTTGACAGGATAACGGGTGATCGCGTTGAAGGCGGCCCTGACCTGTGCAGGCGTGGACGGTGCCGTCCATGCCTGCACCCAAGCGATCTGGTCGTATGCCCCTTGATGTTTGACGGCCCCGAAACTCATCCAGAAATCTTTCGGCAGTGCCCGACCGCGCCACCGGGGCTTCCAGTCAAGGTAAGTGCTGTGTCGCGTGGTGCGTTCGCTTGGGCGACCATCGGGTTCATGGTTGAATATTTTCCCAAGCGTATGCTTGGCTAACTTGCGCCACTCGGTGCTGCGTCGAATGGGCGGTTCATTTCCAGTTGGGGCGCCATGGAAGTGAACGTGGATCACGCGCGGCGCGGCGCCTTTAACGTCGAACCGCATCATCATGTAGGGGGGTGTTAACGGCTCGCCGGTGCTGACGGTCAGTACACCTGGCGTCGAGTATTCATCAATGCGCATCTGCTGCAATTGGCGGTGCAAGTCGGGACGGATGATCTCGATGATACGCTTCGCCTCGGGCATGGCGCGCCGCCAATGGTGCAAAAGGGCAGCCTTGCACTTGGCCGATGACAGTGGCCTTGATGGTTCTGCCGGACCCTGTGGCGGTTTAGAGGCGTCCTCCTCGCGCCGCTGCGCTTGTACGGGAGCGATCTGGTCGTATCCGACCCACTGCGTGATCGCGAGAATCGGCCAGGCATCCAACGGGGCCGTGTGAAAAAGTGGCGGCCTGATCGGCTTGGGTGCAGGCTCCGCGTCAACGACTTGAGGGGCTCCGGGCAACATCCCAAGCGACAGTACCGCGGTGGTCCACCACGCAGCGCCGCTTGGGCGCCACGGCAATCCGCGTCGATTGATGTTCAATCAGAATCTCCATGGATCCTTACCGTTCGATCTGCTCCTGCCCGTTCATCATGGGTCGCAGCACCGGCGGGATCGTAATCGTGCCGTCCTGATTCTGGTACATCTCCATAATCGGGATGAGAATGCGTGGGCTTGCGGCAACGGTGTTATTCAGGGCGTGACAGACCACCGGTTTTTTTGTCTCGGGGTCGCGGTAGCGCATGTTGAGTCTGCGACACTGATAATCGTAAATCCGAGATGCCGAATGTGTCTCGGCATAGGCGCCGCAGTCCAGCGGCCCGCGCGAGGGCATCCAGGCCTCGATATCGATCTGATCGACGTTCTTGGGGCCCAGGTCACCGGTACAGCACTGCAGCAACCGGTATGGCAATTCCAGCCGTTGCATCAGTGTTTGGACAAACCCGATCATTTTCTGATGCCACTGCCGGCTCTCCCGTTCGTCGGCGCGGCAGACGACGACCTGCTCAACTTTATCGAACTGGTGAATGCGAAACAGTCCCGCCGTGTCTTTACCCGCGGCGCCCGCCTCGCGCCGGTAACAGCTTGAAACGGTCGTGTAGGTCAGCGGCAGGCTATCAAAATCAAGGATCTCATCGCTGTGAAACGCCATCAAACCGACTTCGCCCGTACCGGTCAGCGCCAAGCCATACCCTTCGCCGGTGGGGTTGGCAATGTCGTATACCTGGTCCCGCCCATGCGGGAAGAACCCGGTGCCGACCATCATTTCATCGCGCACGAGTGTCGGCACGCTCATGGGCACAAAGCCGTTTTCGTTGGTCATGAAGTCGAACGCATACCGCAGGATGGCCTGATGGAGGCGCATGCCGTCGCCGATGAGTACGTAGCTGCGTGACCCGGCTGTTTTCACGCCACGCTTGAAATCAAGCATGCCCAGATCCAGGCCCAATTCGACGTGGTTGCGTGGTGCAAACCCCTTGTTCTGAGCGAACGATCTGGAAGTGTCGAACCATTGGGGGTTCCACCGCTGGATCTCGCGGTTGTCTTCGCTGCTGGCGCCGACAGGTACGTCCGGATCGGCAGGCTGCGGCACTTCCAGCCACAGTTCATCGCGGCGTGGCTGAAATTGGCTGACCTGTTTGCCCAACTCGCCCTCGCGCTGCTTGATCTGATTGGGGCGTTGCTGAAGCTGTTTCATTTCTGCTTCGAGGCGCGACCGCTCGGCATCGCCTGCTTTCTTGAGTTGGCCGGCGAGTTGACCAATCTGTTTGACGATTCGGTTTTTTTCCGCCATCAGTTTTTGTTGCTCGGTCACGGCGGCGCGAAGCTTTTCATCGCAGGCGAGCAATTCATCCACGACGCCGGGATCGTGGCCCTTGTCGGCGGCGCCTTTGCGGAATCGGTCAGGATCATTACGGAGTTGTCGAAGATCAATCATGATCGTTACAAGGGTCAATGGGTGCCAGCGGCGTATCGTATCGTTATTGGCGGTGAGGCTCTGTGGGGATTATCGAGACAGATGATGATGTCAGCGGCACGAGCGTGGGTGCAGGTGTCCGAGGATGGCCCGGGTTGCCACGCGGATCCGGGTGGCGATCAGCCGATACCGCAATGCCCGGAAGCGTGGGTCCTTCTGCCGAAGCTTTGCCAGCTTGCGCATCCAGCACCTTGCCCGCCGCAGTTGGTACAGTTCGAGATGCGCCACGACCAGGTTGCGCATCGCCTCGACGCCGTCGGGCGACAGATGCAGGCAACGACGACAGTCGGCAATGCAGGCGGTCGGCCGGCCGCACATCAGGTGCGCCACGCCGCGATATAAAAATGCCGTCGCACGCTCCTTGTCGGTCAGCCACTCGGTGTTGTCTGATTCGATATCCGGCGACAGCAGTTCGGATACACGATCAGCCATGTCCATGTCGATCAACATGCCTGCCAGATCAAGCGTTTGTGCCGGGCTACGGTACTCGGCATTTATTTCCTTGCGCAGATGGTCGCGAGCGTGGTCGAGATGGCCACGCCGCCGTGCCACCTCCGCTAGGCGAAGATGCACGCCCGCCGCGTCCGGTTCCAGCCGTCGAGCTGCACGGAGTTCGGAACTGGCCGCGTCCAAATGGCCGGTCAGCAGCGCCAGTTCACCCAGCTTCAGGTGCGCCTCGGCCAGCGTGGGGTCCAACTCGAGGGCCTGGCGAAATTTTTCACCCGCCTCCGCGTAACGTGACATTTCAAGCAGCAGATGACCCAACTCAACCATCGTTTGCGTGTCGCTCGGATCGCGGCGCAATTGCTGAATGAACAGGCGATGGGAACGGTCAAGCTTGCCGCGTGCCCAATACGCGTGTGCCAGGTTCGCATACACGTCGGGGTGTTGAGGGTCGAGTCTCAGTGTCTGCTGCCAGCACCACACGGCTCGATCGTATTGTCCCCGGGTCGCAAGGCTCTGCGCGATGTAATCAAAACACAGCGGGCAGTCATCGTTGATCTGTTGGGCCAGGTAAAAAGCTACTTCTGCTTGCTCGTGCTCGCCCAACCGCTCGTGCGCCAAGATGAGGTAGGCGTAAGCGCGGTCGCATTCACCGTCGATTTCCAGCACGCGACGCAGCATCTCGATCGACTTGGTGCACCGATCACACTGGATCAGCGCGAATGCCAAGTGCAGCATCGTATCCGTGTCGTCACCGCGTAGTCGCAGCACGCGGTGGAAAGACGCCGCCGCCTCCGGCCAGCGTTGTAGTGCGTCGAGCGTCAGGCCCATGCCGAAATGCCATTCGCTCTGGTTCGGGTTGACCGCGAGCGCGTGTTTCAATTCGGTCAGCGCTTTTTCCCACTGGCCCGATTCGTAGAAGTGATGGGCCCTCTCGGCGTGACGTTCGGCGTTTTGCCAATCATTCATCGCGGCTTCTCAATCCGAATTTGACGCCGACGGTGCTCGGCCGCCCAGCATTCTAATCATTTTATCGATCTTGTGGGTACCCGTACCCCAGTGCCGAGGACAACAACATACGTTACTATGGATGGCGATCAGGATATCATCGACCTCGGTCGTTTTGGGGCGCCGATCTGTGGCATGTAATGTTCGTCGAACAAGTCGATCACCCGGGGTGCGGCGGTTGATGGGTTTGGCGATGGCGTGGACTGCTTCACAATCGCTCGCGGTAATGGTGATGATTCTGGTCGGCTGCCAGATGTCGCCGTTTGTATCCAAATCGACAGGGGGCCGAGCCGCTTCCCAATGGCGGCAGCGGCTCGAGTTGCACCGGGGCGATCAGGAGGCGGTCGCCAATCTTGCTTTGGAGATGCTGGAAGGCGATGCGGTCGAGGCCCTGGTCGAGCACTTGGACGAGACCACCGACCCGGCCACGCGGGACGGCATCATCGGTGCACTGGCACGCAGTGGTGACCGACCGCCTTCGATATTCGCGCGTGTCATGCTCGAAGAACTCGCGGTATTGGCCGATGGCGAGCCGCAAGAATTGGCTTTGCGTGCCCGTGCCCTGGGGCGATCGCTGGGCCCCAAGACGGCGCGGCAGGCCATTGATTTCGTTCGCGACTGGCTGAGCCTGCCGCCGCAAAAGGTGCTGGTTGTCAGCGCGCTTGGCTATTTTCGGGATCGGCATGTCGCAGAACTGTTGATCGAGTTGATCGGTGCCGATCGGCCGGCTCCGGTGCGGGCGGCGGCGATCGGATCCCTTCAGATTCTGACCGGCAATGACCGGTTGGGCGACGAGCCGGATCTGTGGCGGCAATGGCATGCGCGGAGGCGAAAACTTTCTGACAACGTCTGGACGCAGGTGATCGTCGATGAGTTGATCGTTCATCAAATCAACAACGGCCAGCAGCGGGAACAAGAGCTGATCCGACACGCGGATCAAGCAAATATCCGAGCCAGGTCAACCACTGACCAATCGGTAAAGTTGATGGCTCGGCTCGTCCATGCGTTGCGCCAAATATACCGGCTGACGGCAACGCGGGATCAGCCGGCAAAGCTGATGGCGTGGCTATCCGACGGGCATGACCCGGTGAAACTGTTGGCACTGGAGTTGGCCAAGGAACGCACGGTTGGCGATTTTGGCGAGTCCCTGCGCGCCGTGGTGCGCCGGCAGCTTGATGATCGTAATCCGGTTATTCGCAAAGAGGCCGCCACGCTCCTGGCCAATCTTCAGCAGTTGGTTGGTGCCGATGCCGACGCGGTGGCCGGGCGATTGGCTGTTGGAGCAGAGTCCAACGTCGAGGTGCTCAATGCGTATCTGTTGGTCATTTCCCGTTTGCCCCGGGCCGACGCGGTTGAGCCGGCGCTGGCCATGCTGGAGAACCCCAAGCTGCGAGCCCGCGCTGCCGCGGCGCTGGCGGCCGCGATTGATAAGCGGGTCGCCGGCGGCGACCAGACGCGCCGCGCTGCGCGTAGTGCACGTCGTCTGAGTCGGGTTAGACTTCCCGAGCCCGAGTTGGTCGCACTGTTGGCCGAGGTTGCCGACGATGCCGACTGGCTTGCCATCCGTCGCTGGCTTGAGGCCGATGATCAGAAGGTCAAGGAAGAAGCCGCCAAGGCTTGGGCGGCTTCCGTTCAACCCGTGATCGTCCTGGTTCGACTTGCCAATGATGATCAGGTGCGACCGTGGGCGATTCATGCGGCTCAGCAGCGGGGCAAGAAGGCCGACACCATGCTGACGCTGATCGATCATCCGCCCAGGACGACTGGATTGGAACAATGGCGCGACGCTCTGGTGGCGATGGCCGGCCGCGTGCCCGTGGCCGCGATTCGTGACGCCGATGCAAAATTGATCGGCAGTAAAACGCCGACGGAACTGCGCACGCAATTATTAACGATCGCGATTGAGAGGCAGACAAAAGATCTTAACGATGGTCAGACCGGGCAGGCTGCGTGGCGGCTGTTGATCGACCTGCGCCTGGCCCGCGCCGAAGTCCGGCTCGACGGCAACGAGGCGCAATCAGCGATGATCGACCTGCGCGAGGCCGACGAGCAATCGACTCACCTCGATAAGCTGCGTCGACAGCGATACCGGGTCGCGTTACTGCGCGCCAGATTGCACAACGGCGAGGACGACGAGGTATCGAAACTGGCCGGCACGGTATTGAATGAGGCGGGCAATGATGCCCTCGACGAATGGCGAGGCCGGGTGGTGGATGCGTTTCGTAATGCCGTGCAGCGTAGCTTGGAGGCGAAGCAGGCTGTCCGGGCCCAAACATTGCTGGCGATGCTGGCTAAAGCGCTCGAGGGCCGTAGCACCGAGCAGTTTGACGCCCTGATTGTCCAATTGCGCCAACTGGTCGCGGCTTTACCCCCACCGGCCAAGCTCATGCCAGCCACCGCGACCGGGAACGGTCCGGACTCGTGATCTGAGGGGCAATTCTAGTTGCCGCGACGAGGCGGCGACCACTCGCTATACTCCTTCGCTTGTTTGATCGCTCACCGTACTGAATTTTGATGGGAGCAATCGCCATGCAAACGACGATCACCGGCAGAGCGTACGTGCTCGGCGATGATATCGACACGGATCAAATCATCCCGGCCGAGTACCTGTCGTACAATCCTGCTGATCCGAAAGAACGCAAGTATTTTGGCATGTACGCGTTGGTCGGCGTGCCTCAAGGTCAGCGTGGTCTGCCCGACGGTCGACTGCCCTTTGTGGAAGAGGGCGAGTTCAAGAGCGAGTACAGGATCATCATTGGTGGGCGAAACTTCGGGTGCGGTTCATCGCGCGAGCACGCGCCGCTGGCGCTCGCCGAGGCCGGAGTCAAAGTGATCATTGCCGAATTCTATGCGCGGATCTTTTTCCGCAATTGTGTCAACGGTGGCTACGTGCTGCCTTGCGAAAGCAGCACGCGGCTCATCGAGCAGATTCAAACAGGCGATCAATGCGAAGTGAACATGGAATCGGGCAACATCGTCAACAAGACGCGAAACCAGCAATACCCGTTGAGCCCGTTGGGTGATGTCAAGCCAATCATCGAGGCTGGCGGTGTGTTCGAGTACGCCCGTCGGGCCGGGATGCTAAAGTAAATGCAGCCGCAGCGATGATGGTGAGCAGTTGATCCGTGCGCTGGATATTGCAATGGATGCAACCTACTTAAAGACAAAACACGAAGCTGCGGTGCCTTACGCGCAGTACGTGCGCAGCGGTACGGCCGCACAGGGTGACAACTGGAAGGCGATCTATGACCAGGCGGTCCTGACCGATAAGCAGCGGCTGCTGGTCGGCGGATTTACGAGGAAGATGCCGGTTATCGCGGTGTCAGGCATCTGGTGCGGCGACTGCGTTCAGCAGGGTCCCCTGATCCAGCGGATCGCCGAGGCCAATCCGGATGTCATTGACCTGCGCTGGCTCGACCCCGATGAGCACAAGGATCTGCAGCAGCATTTGCGCATCAACGCCGGAAACCGGGTGCCGGTGGTCGTTTTCTGCGCTGGGGACTACGAGTTGGTCAGCTGGTACGGAGATCGTACGCTGCGACGTTACCGAGCCATGGCACAGCGGCAGTTGGGTCCGAATTGCCCGTTGCCTGGTGCACCGGTCGATCAGGATGAACTCGCCCAGACGCTGGGCGACTGGTTGGATCAGTTCGAGCGTGTCCACCTGCTGTTGCGGTTGAGTACGCGGATGCGCCAGCAACACGGCGACTAAACGGTCTGCTTGATGCACCGCGTACAGGTGGCTACAATCCGGGTTCTTTACAGGCAATTTCGGATACGCTTGGTTGTTTGCATCGGGCCGACTGTGACGATGATGGAGCACGGGTCGTGGCAACAAAAAAGACGACGAAAAAGAAAAAGACCGTAGCGGCGGGCACACTGAAGACCAAGTCCGCCAGGAAAACCAAGGTGGTCAAGAAGAAGACGAGCCCCTCCGCTGCAACTGCCGCCACGAAGTCGAAAATCAAGAGTGACGCCGCGAAGCCTGCCGCACGCAAACGCAAGACGACTCCGAAGGTGTCGGCGGGATTGACAGCGTCCCCAAAGGTCAAAAGCCCGAAGAAAGCAATGATGCCCACGCCGGTCATGGTCGCGCCGCCGTCCGAGGCCAAGGTTGGCAAACCGCTATCGCGTACCCAGTTGCGTAAAGTCAAGACGGATCTGTCACGCAAGGACCTCGAGGAATATCGAAGTCTGCTGGTTCAGAAACGCGCCGAGATTCTCGGCGACGTCGAAGCCCTTCAGACTGATGCCCGCAGCGATTCGGGCGACCACCTGTCCCCCGAGCACATGGCCGATATCGGGTCGATCAATTACGAGCAGGAGTTTACGTTCGGGCTGGTCGAATCGGAGCGGAAAATCGTAATCGAGATTGACGAGGCGCTGGTGCGTATCCGCGAGAGAACATACGGTGTCTGCCTCGAACGGGGCGTGCCGATCGGCCGGCTGCGCCTCGACGCCAAACCGTGGGCCAAGTACTGCATTGAAGTGGTGCGCGAAAAGGAAAGTCGCGGCGAACTCTAGCACGTCGATGCGCTTGAATGGGGGGCAGCCCACACCCGTGAACGCACAGGTTGCTAAAAATCGGCTCGCCGGACGGCACCCGCCATCGTGGGCGCTGTTTTTTGCCGTCATGCTAATCGTGCTTGCGGGCGACCTGATCACTAAATCGCTGGCGTTCGAGCATGTCGCAGCGCAGCCGGTTGTGCTCGACGCGAGCAGCAGCGGTGATTTATCGGTGCCGCCGCACGATCCGATCAGCCTGGTGCCTTATGTGCTGAGTCTGAAACTGACGATCAACACAGGTGCGGTGTTCGGGCAGGGCAAGGGGTTGCAGGTATTGTTCATGGTGGTCAGCGTGGTGGCCGCTATTGTCGTGATCAAGGTGTTCGCGTCGAGCGACGCTGGCGCGTACCTGACGCATGTATCGTTGGCACTGATCATGGCTGGCGCCCTGGGTAACCTGCACGACCGCATCCAGTTCAATGCGGTGCGTGATCTGTTGTGGCTCTTTCCGGATTTGACTCTCCCGTTTGGGCTGCAATGGCCGGGCGGCCGCAAGGATCTGTATCCTTGGATATTCAACGTCGCCGATGTGGCCCTGGTCGTGGGTGTCGTGTTGATGTTGATCATCATCTGGCGGGGTCCGAAAGGCGCACCAGCAAATCAAACAGACCCTGATTGACTGCTGCTGACTCGCCGCCGCCGCCGCGCTCGGGGTGCCACTGCACGCCCAGGTAGAACCGGCGGGTCGGGTCGTCGATTGCTTCGATTACACCATCCGTCGCTGCGGCCACGACGCGCAACCGGCCGGGATCGCGCACCGCCTGGCGATGCGACGAGACCACCAAATCGGGTGAGACCGATCGATGCGTATGGTCGCCGGTCAGAAGTGAATCAAGACAACACATGGTCAGCGAGTGCCGGTTGTTGTTTTCATGTGCAGCCGCGGCCTCGATACCAAGCGTCTCGGGCAGATATTGGTCAAGTTGTCCGCCGGCGTGCAGGGCCATCAACTGCATGCCAAGGCAGACGCCCAGCACGCCGGTGTGCTGGGTCCGTTCGGTGGCGTCGAGCAGGGCCAACTCGAACTGTTGTCGGCGCGGGTCCACCGTTCGGGCCTTCGGGTGCGTCGGCTGGCCGAAGGCCTCCGTGCGTGGATCGACCCCGCCGGTCAGCACAATTGCGTCGCATAACTCGACAAACCGCAGTGCAAGCTGCGGCTCGTGGGGCAGCAGCACGGCCGTGCCACCCGCCTGGGATACCGCACGGCTGTAGGCGATCGACGATTCGTACTTGCCGCTCGCCGCCGTGTTGTCATGGTTGTCAACAGTTATGC
>Ga0310121_10004027_pt1 | contig 13174 bp, 10 predicted proteins | sample CB27_Tmax_986_MG_FD_203504 | JGI IMG/M metagenome (GOLD analysis project Ga0310121, IMG submission 203504) | Marine microbial communities from Western Arctic Ocean, Canada - CB27_Tmax_986 | ecosystem: Environmental > Aquatic > Marine > Oceanic | place: Canada: Western Arctic Ocean | collected... | reverse complement strand
CACATTTCGGGGAACCTGCTGTCTCGCTTCACCGAATTCCTATCGTCCGACGGGGAGAAGCCATGGCGAGGTCGCGATTCCGAGTTCGTGCCCAGACAGACGAGCAGAGCGGAACTCATGCAGAAGTGGGAAGACGGATGGGATGTCCTATTCAGCTCGTTGGCGGAACTCGAGGATGCCAACCTAAACAAGACAGTGTCGATCCGCGGCGTCCCACTGGATGTTCACGAAGCACTTCATCGATCGTTGGCACACGCGAGCTATCACGTCGGCCAGATCGTCTACGTGGCGAAGTCCTTGCGAGGTAACAGCTGGCATCATCTGAGCATCCCCCCTGGCGAATCCGAGGCCTATCGCCGCAACCCCGGGTTGGAGAAGTCGCTGAACCACCCAGAGGGCTTCGATGAGTTCCGGAAGGGGCGACCGCGGTCGACCTGAATGCGTATCGGTGGGAGAACTGCCCTCGCGATCGTATGGGCGGGCATCGCCGCAAACGGTCTCGTCATCCTTCTAGGCCTTCTTATGCCCTTCGACGATCCGTCCAGAACGCGCGTCGACAATGCCCTACTCCTGCTGGGATCGTCGGGACTACTGAACGCATGGCTCATCGGCAGGGCCTCGCTGTTGCGGGAAAGCACTGGAATTCGCTTGGCGCTCGGAATCTTCGGTCTGTTGAGCGCGATCACACTCGGTCTCGCGGACTTCGGTTCGCTTCGGAGAGTAGGCTGGGCGATCAAGGCTGCAGGAGTGGGGATGTTGGGCTTGGTCACTGCCGATATCGTCCGGCGATCGTAGAGAAGACCGCTCACGTGGCCAGTTGCCACCCCGAAAAGGACTACATGTGAAGACTAGCGGCCCGATCTCAGGCCTTTTGCTGACGCTTGGGGGTCTCACCGCCGCTTGCGCCCAGCCCATTTCGCTTTTGGATTCAGCTAACCCCAGGTTCGCCGAAGTGGCGCCCGACTCCTTCGATGTCGAGTTGGCGACCACCAAGGGAGATATCGTGGTCCGTGTCAGGCGGAATTGGTCACCGAACGGCGTCGATCGATTTCACGCGCTGGTGCGAGAACGCTATTTCGAAGACATGGCTCTTTTTCGCGTCATCGGCAGCTTTGTCGCCCAATTCGGTATCCACGGTGATACCGCGGTTGCAAGAACCTGGCGCACTCAGCCGATCCCCGACGACAGCGTGCGTACACCGAATCGGGCCAGAACGCTGTCATTCGCCCGGCAAGGGAGAAATTCCCGTTCGACCCAGCTGTTCTTCAACCTGGTCGATAATTCACAAGGGCTCGACGGGGCGGACGGATTCGGATTCCCCCCCATAGGCCGGGTCACCCGGGGCACCGAGGTGCTGTCAGAGCTCAACTGGGAGTACTCGGGGCACGTGTTGGATCAGCTACCTGGCCCCCACCCCGATTCCATCCTCGCGCAAGGGAACACATACTTGCAGCGCAACTTCCCGAAGCTGGACTACATCAAGAGCGCTCGGATCATCTATCGGTCGCGCTAACACTCTAATCGAAGGGCGAATACCGGCCTCTTTGACCCGCCACCGCACTTTTCCACAGCGGCCGGGGTTTTGGAACCCCCCAACATCGTTATAATGATACCCCCAGCGTGGGATTACTCCCCGCTGACCGGCCCCTCCCGTTATTGCCGACTGGGGGGGCCGGTTCTACCGTGCCTGTTACTCCGGCACTAGATCTGAATGTTTATGCATACGCGGCCGACCAGCCTATGAATACTATTGCAGGCAAGACCGGGTTCGCCGGCCAGCCGCAGGCTCAAGGTCTGTATGACCCACGTCACGAGCACGACTCCTGTGGCGTCGGCTTCGTGGTCAACGTCAAGGGCCAGCGCTCACACGCTATCGTCCGCCAGGCGCTCGAGGTCTTGATCAACCTCCAGCACCGTGGCGCATGTGGCTGCGAGCCGAACACTGGGGACGGCGCCGGCATCCTACTTCAGGTACCCGACCGCTTCCTGCGCAAGACCTGCGAGCCGCTGGGCATCAACCTGCCTGCCGCGACCGAATACGGGGTCGGCATGGTCTTCCTGCCGCACGATACCGGGCAGCGGATGGAGATCCAGGCTCTCGTTGAATCGGTTGTGGTCGAGGAGGGCCAGAACCTGCTGGGTTGGCGCGACCTTCCGACCGACGACCACATGGTGGGCGACAGCGCTGTATCGACCGAGCCGCATTTTAGCCAAGTGTTCATCGGGCGCGGACCGGGCCTCAACGACCAGGACCATTTCGAGCGCAAGCTCTACGTGATCCGGAAGCGCGTCGCGCACTTGGTGGATACGCTCGCCGTTGAGGGCCGGAGTTTCTTTTACGTTCCGAGCCTCTCGTCCCGCACGATCGTCTACAAGGGGATGCTGCGCGCCGATCAGATCGAGTCCATGTTCCCGGACTTGAACGATCCCGACGTCGAGTCTGCGCTGGCACTCGTGCATCAGCGGTTCAGCACCAACACGTTCCCGTCGTGGCCACTCGCGCATCCGTACCGCTATACCTCCCACAATGGGGAGATCAACACGCTGCGGGGGAACATCAACTGGATGAGGGCGCGCGAAGCGTTGTGCCGTTCGGATGTCATGGGCGGCGACCTCGCGAAGGTGTTGCCCGTCATCCGTGAAGGAGGCAGCGACTCAGCAACTTTTGATAACGTGCTCGAATTCCTCGTGATGAGCGGCCGGCCCATGGCCCATGCCGTCCTCATGATGATCCCCGAACCGTGGAACGGGCACGAGTCGATGAAAGCCGATCGCAGGGCTTTCTACGAGTATCACTCTTCGCTCATGGAACCGTGGGACGGACCCGCCTCGATTGCCTTCACAGACGGCGTCGTCATAGGCGCCGTACTCGACCGTAACGGCTTGCGTCCGTCTCGCTACTACGTCACCAAGGACGACATGGTCGTCATGGCGTCCGAGGTTGGCGTCCTCGACATCCCACCTGAGAACGTTCGCACCAAGGGGCGGTTGCAACCTGGACGCATTTTTCTGGTGGATACGGCCCAGGGTCGGATCATCGAAGACGAGGAGATCAAGTCGGAGCTGGCGGCCGAGCATCCGTATGGAGAATGGCTGGCCCAGAACCTCGTCACGATCGAGGATCTCCCAGAGGCTCCCGTACCCTCAGCGGACCACGAGGCGGTCCTTACCTACCAACTCGCCTTCGGCTACACGCACGAGGATCTGCGCATCCTACTTGCGCCCATGGCGACAAACGGGGTGGAGCCGACCGGTTCGATGGGGACTGATACAGCATTGGCTGTGCTCTCTGACCGATCGCGCATGCTGTACGACTACTTCAAGCAACTCTTTGCCCAGGTCACGAACCCGCCGCTCGACGCCATCCGCGAGGAGCTGGTGACCTCCATGGAGAGCACGATAGGGCCCGAGCGGAATCTACTCCACGCAGAGCCCGAATCGTGCCGGCAGATCAACATCAAGTATCCGGTGATCGACAACGCCGAGCTTGCCAAACTCCGTCATGTGTCGGTGTCCGGCTTCAGGGCGACAACGCTTCCGACGACCTACCGACTGGCAAAAGGGGGCGAGGGCCTCGCCAAAGCCGTCGAGGAACTGCAGCAGCGAGCGAGCCTCGCGATCGCTGACGGCTACAACATCGTGATCCTGTCCGACCGAATGATAGATCGCAATCACGCGGCCATTCCGAGCCTGCTCGCGACCGCCGCGGTCCACCATCATTTGGTGAGAGAGGGCACGCGCACACGCTGCGGACTCGTGGTCGAGACCGGGGACGCGCGCGAGGTCCATCACATGGCCCTACTCATCGGTTACGGAGCCGGGGCGGTAAACCCATGGGTGGCGTTCGAAACCCTGAAGGACATGATCAGACAGGGGATGCTCAAGGACCTCGATCACGCCAGGGCGGTGACGAGCTACATAAAGGCGCTCAACAAAGGGATCCTCAAGGTCATGTCGAAGATGGGAATCTCCACTCTGCAGAGTTATTGCGGGGCCCAGATCTTTGAGGCTGTAGGACTCGATAAGGTGGTGGTGGATCGCTATTTTACCTGGACCGCCTCTCGGATCGGCGGGGTCGGAATGGATGTGATCGCGGAGGGTGTCCGGCGCCGCCACAAGGAGGCCTTCCCCGACCGCGTGACGGGCCCGCCCGAACTCGACTGGGGCGGTGAATACCAGTGGCGCCGTGACGGCGAGTACCACCTGTTCAACCCCGACACGGTCTTCAAGCTCCAACACGCGACCAGTGCTCGCCAATACTCGATTTTCAAGGAATACACGAACCTGGTAGATGACCAGAACAAGCGTCGCGCCACATTGCGCGGCCTGTTCGACTTGAAGCAGACGAGTTCGCCTTTGCCGCTCGAAGAGGTCGAGTCCGTTGAGTCGATCCTCGCACGTTTCCACACCGGCGCGATGTCCTACGGCTCCATCAGTCAGGAATCGCATGAAACGTTAGCCGTCGCTATGAACCGCATCGGAGGCAAGTCGAACACGGGCGAAGGCGGCGAGGATCCCGCGCGATATCTACCCGATGCCAATGGCGATTCGAGACGCAGTGCCGTCAAGCAAGTCGCGTCTGGGAGATTCGGTGTGACCAGCGAGTACCTGGTCAACTCCGACGACCTGCAGATCAAGATGGCCCAGGGAGCCAAGCCCGGCGAGGGCGGGCAGTTACCTGGCTTCAAGGTCTATCCGTGGATCGCCGACGTGCGCAACTCAACGCCAGGCGTCACACTGATTTCGCCTCCGCCCCACCATGATATTTACTCGATTGAGGACCTGGCTCAGCTGATCCACGACCTGAAGAACTCGAACCCCGAGGCGCGCATCAACGTCAAGCTGGTGGCTGAAATCGGTGTCGGCACGGTCGCGGCTGGTGTGTCCAAAGCGCACGCGGACGTGGTGCTGATATCGGGCCACGACGGCGGCACGGGAGCCTCACCGCTCACGTCCATCAAACACGCGGGAGCCCCGTGGGAGCTGGGCCTCGCGGAGACCCAACAGGTGCTCGTCCTCAACAGGCTGCGTGACCGCATCGTGGTCCAGGTCGACGGACAAATGAAGACCGGCCGCGACGTCGTCATCGCCGCCCTGTTGGGCGCGGAAGAATACGGCTTTTCCACAGCTCCTTTGGTCGTGATGGGGTGCGTCATGATGCGCGTCTGCCATCTCAACACGTGCCCAGTCGGGATCGCCACCCAGGATCCAGAACTCCGGCGGCGCTTCACCGGCAAGCCGGAATTCGTGACCACCTTCTTTGAGTTCATTGCTGATGAGATCCGTGAGTACATGGCGGAACTAGGCTTCCGAAGCATGGACGAGATGATCGGTCGGGTCGATTGCCTGGATTTCACTCCCGCGCTCGACCATTGGAAGGCCAAAGGCCTCGATCTCTCCCCAATACTGATGGCCCCGGACGTGCCGGCCTCAGTGGCGCGCCGATGCGTGGTGAGCCAGGACCACGGTCTCGACGAAGCCCTCGACAACACTCTAATCGCCTCATGCGCGGACGCATTGGAACACGGCACCACGGTCGAGCTAGAGCTCCCCATTCGTAACGTCAATCGTACGGTCGGTACGATGCTTGGCTACCAGCTCACCAAGCGTTGGGGTGGGTCAGGGCTGCCAGACGACACCATCAAAGTGCGTTTCACGGGATCTGCGGGCCAAAGCTTCGGGGCGTTCATGCCCAGCGGCATAACGTTCAGCCTCGAAGGCGACGCCAACGATTACTGGGGCAAGGGGCTTTCGGGCGGCAAGATCGCAGTATTTCCCTCGAGCAAGGCCACCTTCGTGCCCGAGGAAAACATCATCATCGGAAACGTGGCACTATACGGTGCGACCAGTGGTGAGGCGTACGTGTGCGGTTTGGCGGGCGAGCGGTTCGCCGTCCGCAACAGCGGGGCACATGCGGTCGTCGAGGGCATCGGCGACCACGGTTGCGAGTACATGACCGGCGGTCGCGTGGTCGTCCTGGGGCGCACCGGGCGCAACTTCGCTGCGGGCATGTCCGGAGGCGTCGCGTACGTACTGGACAAGGACGGCGATTTCAGGGACCGGTGTAACTTCGGGTTGGTCGACGTCGGTCCCCTCGACCTGGAGGAAGATCTCGCCTTCGTCGAGGCGCTGGTCGAGCGTCATGTCGAAAGCACCGGCTCCGAGCATGCCCAGCGCCTCCTGCAAAAATGGGAAGAGATCCATGAGCACTTCGTAAAAGTCATGCCCAGGGACTACCGACGGGTACTCGCCGCCAAAGCACATGCGCTTGCGCAGGGGCGCGAACCCACCTTTGCCGAGCTGGTGGGCGCCACCAGTGGGTAAGGTCACCGGGTTCCTCGAGATCAAGTACGAGAAGTGGTCGACCCGTCCCGTCGCGGAGCGCGTGCAAGACTGGCGTGAGGTCTACGTTCCCTATCCAGATATCGAGCTCCGTCGCCAGGGCGCTCGGTGCATGGATTGCGGCATCCCTTTTTGTCATCAAGGGTGCCCGCTGGGGAATATAATTCCTGATTGGAACGACCTCGTCTATCGCGGTGAGTGGAAGGACGCCATCGATCGGCTGCACGCCACCAACAACTTTCCGGAGTTCACAGGCCGCCTTTGCCCGGCACCGTGTGAGGGCTCGTGCGTGCTCGGGATCAGCGACGACCCAGTCACGATCAAGGCCGTGGAAGTAGCGATCATCGACAAGGCGTTCGACCAGAACTGGGTCCACGCCCAAGCGCCAGAGGCACGCACGGGCAAGCAGGTGGCCGTCGTAGGATCGGGTCCTGCTGGCCTGGCCGCTGCCGAGCAGCTCAACCGGGCCGGACACCTCGTCACCGTTCTGGAACGCGCCGACCGCGTCGGCGGCCTTCTACGTTACGGGATCCCCGAGTTCAAGATGGAGAAGCACGTGCTCGACCGGCGCCTGGCCCTGTTGGCGGATGCGGGCGTGACGTTTCGCACGAATGCCAACGTCGGCATCGACTTGCCGGTGACCGAACTGAAGGAGGGCTTTGACGCTATCGTGCTGGCAGGAGGAGCGTGTCACCCACGCGACCTGCCCCTTCCGGGCCGCGACCTCAAGGGCATCCACTTCGCGATGGACTACCTCACGCTCCAGAATCGGCGCTGCGAGGGCGACATGATACCCGAGGCCGCAATCATCAGCGCGGAGGGTCTTGATGTCATAATCATCGGCGGTGGCGATACCGGTGCCGACTGCCTCGGCACAGCTCATCGTCAGGGAGCGTCGTCGGTGCACCAACTCGAGCTGCTCCCACAGCCACCGCTCACGCGCGCTCCGGAAAACCCATGGCCGCAGTGGCCGAATATTTTTCGCACCTCCCCTGCACACGAGGAGGGCGGTGAGCGCCTCTTCGCGGTCTCCACACAGCGTTTCATCGGCGACTCGAGCGGACGCGTGAAGGGTCTCGAGGCGGTGAATGTCGAGATGCTGCGCTCCGACGGACGCGTGGAATTCCGTCCTATCCCGGACAGCGAGTTTACGATTGCTGCCAACCTAGTGCTGTTCGCTATGGGTTTCGTCGGGCCCGAAAAGCCGGGGATGTTGACCGACCTGGGCGTTAAGCTCACCGACCGCGGGAACGTCTGGCGCGATGATAACTGGATGACCAGTGTCCCGGGAGTGTTCACGTGCGGCGACATGCAACGGGGCCAATCTCTGATCGTCTGGGCGATCGCCGAGGGACGCTCAGCTGCACGCGGCGTGGACGCCTACTTGCTGGGCTCGTCCTCGCTCCCCGCCCCCGTGCCCTGACCCACGGCTCCCGCATCGGGATTGTTGACGGACCTACTGACCCGGGCGTAGTGCGGGCTGTATTTCAGTCCGTAACGAGTCATGACCTTGGTCTCCATCTTCTCTCGGACAAACTCCTCCCGGCCACGACGGATTTCTTCGACCTCTTCCTCACTGCTATCGCGCAGTGTGATCTCCTCGCGCGGCACGAAGAAGACCTGTCCGATGGGCATACTGTGTTCGCAAGTAATCCACTCACCGGGCTGAAGCACGTAACGGAACTCGGACTCGTGCGGGTACCAATCGGTCTCGACGCGGATGACCAGCATCGGTGCGAGTGGCCGCTCGATCATGTTGAGGACAGGCCCGTACACCGTATCCCAACCCGCAGGGGTACGAAATCCGGTCGCGCCGCGAAACGTGACGGCACCCGGAGGGGTGCCGAGGTCGCCCGGAATGACGAACGTCTGTGCAATCTTCCGGGCGCCTTCCTCGGTAATCGGTGAATCGGCAACCTTGAAGGTGACATCCTCCTTAGTCATCCCGATGCTCCCCACCGGAAGCCCGTACGTAAGAGTGAAGAGCGTCTCCCAAGATCCTCCCGGCCCACTCAAGAAATACTCGAACTGGAACTTGCCGTCCCCGAGGTATTCGATCCTAACCGCTTCGTTCGGCTCGAGCGGGGGATAGACCAGGAACCCAAGACCACTGCCGGCCTCGAGCACGGGGCAATGACGCGAATGCAGGGGTAGGAGCGGCCGCTGACTTTCGCGGCGGGGCTTTTGGCCAACGCCTGGCCGACTCAAATTAGGAAAGACTTGGATATCCATACAACCATGCTTAAGCAGAGTGATTAGGCCAGTCAAGATCAACTCTGGGATCGGCGCCCCGGACGCCCGCCACACGGTAATTCACGGGGACCGGGTGAGGCTGCGAAGAGCCGTTTGCAGCTTCGCCCTTCTCGTCGTGCTCGGGTGCGATGCTGAGGAGCGCGTGCTCGGAAGCTGGGAGGCCGCTGCCATAGATGGTGTAGGCCTGGGCGCCGCCGTCCCCCTGCGGATGTCATTTCCTGCGGGCGCTTACGGCCAGGTGGTCCTGGCCGAGGGTCAGTTGTGGAAGGAGTACACGCTAGAGTCGCTCGTGTTGGAGCTGATGCCAGGCGGCACTTTCAGAGAGCAGACGGTGGAGGCCACCGCCTCGGCGGTCAGCCATTCTACTTACGATCGCCCGGACTACGCAGGTCTTTTTGGAGGCGAGCTGATCCGCCAGGACGGGCGGCCCGGCAGGCACGAGGTGATCGGCACCTGGACGTTGGCGGGGGATTCGCTCGCCCTGTTCGTGACTCGGGACACAGTGTTGGCCGACGCGACGGCTCACCTCGAGGAAGTGATGCCCACAGCGTCCGAGGGCGATATCCGGTCAGCGCTAGACCACGTTCTTCCGCAAAACATGCCCCTGCGGTGGTCGGGAACCTTGCGGGGAGACCGCCTAGAGCTGCGAGACAGCGAGGGCCAAGCCTTCACGTTGCGCAAGACGCCGGCGGACGGCGCTTCGGCGCGATGACCCCGTCTCAGCCACGAGTGGTCCCTCCGGTCTACTTCCTGGGCTGCATCGTGGGCATGGTGCTGCTTGATCGCTCCATCCCCATCCTGCGCCTTCTCGAGGGTACCCTCCGCTGGGGCGGGGTCCTCCCCTTGGCACTCGGTCTGGCACTCAACGTTATGAGCGCGGCGCTGTTCCACAGCAGGGGTACCCCGCTTGTCCCAGGCTCCGAAGCGACGGTCCTGGTCCGGTCGGGGGCGTTCCGCTACACGAGAAACCCCATGTACCTCGGATTCTCGCTCATGCTCCTCGGGATCGCGCTCCTCCTCGGCTCGCTCTCCCCACTGTTCGTGCTACCGCTGTTCGTGTGGACCATTCAGACGCTCTTCATCCAGAAAGAAGAGATGTGGATGGAGGAACGGTTCGGCGAGGAATATCTCTCTTACAAGCGCCAGACACGCCGGTGGTTGTAGACGCTCTTCCCCGCACCCGGCGGGCGGCCCAGCCTGGCATTCGAAGAGGCGTCCACATGGCCAAGCAGAAGACGGCGTGAATCGAACCCGTGCCGTGCGGGTGCACAGCCCTGGCGGACCCGAGGCGATGGTTATGGAGGACGTGCCAGTCCCGGAGCCCGGGCCGGGGCAGGCGCGCGTCCGCGTCGCCTTCGCCGGGGTGAACTTCATCGACATTTATCACCGCACGGGCGCCTACCCGATGGCTCTGCCATTCACCCTGGGATCCGAGGGGGCGGGGGTGGTGGAGACGATGGGCGACGGGTCGGCCGACCTCAACGAGGGTGACCGGGTAGCGTGGGCGATGCACCCGGGCGGCTACGCGGAGAGGTGCATCGTGGACGCTTGGAAGCTCGTTCCAGTACCCCCCTCAGTGGAGCTCGACGTGGCCGCCGCAGTAATGCTTCAGGGGATGACAGCTCACTACCTCACCCACAGCACATTCCCGCTGCGTGAGGGGCACGTGGCGCTCGTACACGCCGCCGCCGGCGGTGTCGGCCTACTCCTGACTCAGATGGCGAAAAAGTGCGGCGCCACGGTGATCGGTACGGTTTCTACCGAGGCGAAGGCGGAGCTCGCGCGAGCGGCAGGGGCGGACGAGGTGGTGCTCTACACGCGGGAAAGCTTCCAGGAAGCGGCGCGTGGGGCGACTGGCGGGAAGGGTGTCGACGTCGTCTACGACTCCGTTGGCATGTCGACGTTCGAGGAGAGCCTGGACTCGCTGCGCCCGCGCGGGTGCCTGGTCCTGTTCGGGCAGTCGAGCGGGCCGGTACCTTCCCTGGACCCGGGTGCGCTCAGCCGCAGAGGATCGCTTTTCCTTACGCGCCCGGGGCTGGCCCACCACGTCGCCGACCGGAAGGAGCTACTTTGGCGAGCCGGGGACGTGTTCTCCTGGATCGCCGACGGAGCCATCTTCCCGCGCATCGACCGCGTCCTCCCCCTCCAGCAGACAGCAGAGGCACACAAGCTGTTAGAGGGCCGGGCTACTGCGGGCAAAATCCTGTTGAAATGTTGATGGACCCAGGTCAGGACCGAGCGCTGGTCTCCACGGCCAGCCTCGGTGACCCGACTCTCCTTGCCGCCCAGAGGGTTTCCGGGGTAGGCTCACCTTAGGCAGACCTATCACGGCGGCAAGTGAATCGAGGCGACATGGCGGACAAATTCGGGGTGATGGTCGCGACCCACGAGGGCGTGGGCATCCTCCATCAGCTCACCGGGGTGATCGCAAGTCGGGGAGGCAACATCACCTCCGTCGAGATCCAGGAGGAAGTGGCGGGTGAGGCCCGCACCTACTTCGAGATCGAGGAGGTTGATAGCCCCCAGGACCTCGTGGACGAGCTCCAGGCGCTCCCGATCGTGCATGACGCGGCGTTGGTCAAGACGCTCCAGATGATCTACGGGAAACGGGTCATCATCATGGGCGGCGGTGCGCAGGTGGGACAGGTGGCCCTGGGCGCCATCTCCGAGGCGGATCGCCACAACATCCGGGGTGAGCGCATTTCGGTGGACACCATTCCCCTCACCGGTGAAGCTCCCATCGCCGACGCCGTGCGCGGGGTGGCGCGCCTCCCGCGTGCCCGCGCTCTGGTACTCGCGGGCTCTCTGATGGGGGGGGACATCGAGGAGGCAGTGCGGGAAGTCCGGGAACAGGGACTTCTCGTGGTGTGCCTCAACATGGCCGGGAATGTGCCGGAAGCCGCCGACCTGGTAGTCACTGACCCCGTGCAGGCAGGCGTGATGACCGTAATGGCGATCGCCAGTACTGCCTCGTTCACCATCGACCAGCTCACGCGCCGCGTGTTCTGACCCGCACGAGGCGAAGGCCCGGCCTAACCTTCAGGTTTCATGGCCGACGGCTGTTGCTGGGTCAGGCAATGGATCGAGCCCAGCCCCCAGACCAGGTCCACCGCGTGGATTCCGGTCACCTCCCGCCCCGGGAACAGGTCGGCCAAGGTGGTCAGCGCGGTGCGATCGTTCGCGTCGTTGAAGGTGGGCACTAGGACCACGCCGTTGGCTACGTAAAAGTTCGTGTAGCTGGCAGGCAGCCTCTCTCCCCCCATCGTGACCGGTTGGGGAAACGGCAAGGTGACGACCCGCAGCCCGCCCGGGAAATTCTCGGCTGCGAGCCTCAGGCGGTTCAAATTGTCTGACGTCCGCCGGTGGTTCTCATCAGCCGGATCGGGCTCGTGGGAGAGCACGATCGTGTGCTGGTCTACGAACCTGGCCACGTCGTCGACGTGTCCATTGGTGTCGTCCCCCGCTACGCCTTCGCCGAGCCAGATCGTGCGCGTGATACCCAAATAGTTCGCGAAGGCTCGCTCGTAGCCAGCAGCGGAAAGGCCCGGGTTGCGCACCTGGACATCGGATTGAAGCCACTCCTCGGTGACGAGCAGAGTGCCGGCCCCGTTGGTCTCTATACCACCACCCTCGAGCACCATGTCTACCGTGCTATCGGGTCGAAGAGCCGGAAGGGACGCGTGGCCCGACAACTCCGCAATCGCCCGCGACACCAGCTTGTCCTTCTGGTAATTGTCGTACCTCGCCCACCCGCTGAACGTCCACCGGATCCACTCTAGTCCGTGCTGCCCATGAACGCCCGTGGGTCCTGAATCCCTCAGCCAGACGCGGTCGGTGGGCACAAGGTGGAACCGGCAGCGGGTGAGGTCCACTCCGTGGGCAGCCAGACAGCCGCCGGCGTCAGAGCGCACTTCTTCCGAATCGCACAGGATCTCAACCCACTCGTGCCGGTGGAGGACCCGCACGATCTCGGCGAACACCCAGGGGATGGCCTCGAACTTCCCGGGCCAATCAGGACGATGATGAGGCCACCCCAGCCAGGTGGCGTCGTGGGCCTCCCACTCGGCTGGCCAGCGCCGGGGCGGGGCCGGACTCACCCCAGGTAGCGGCTCAAGATCGGCCCGTACGCATCGATCCGCCGGTCCCGGAGGAAAGGCCAGTTCCGGCGCGTATCCTCGATGCGGGCGGGATCGCACTCGGCAACCAGCACGGCCGGATCCGTGCCTGCCTCTGTCAGCACTTCTCCAAACGGATCACAGACGAACGAGTGGCCGAAGAACTCGAGCCCATCGGTGCCTGGCTCGGCCTCGAAACCCACACGGTTGGCAGCCGCGACGTACACACCGTTGGCGATCGCATGGCTCCGCTGGATGGTGCGCCACGCATCCGCTTGCGCGGCACCCCACGCCTCCTTCTCCGTCGGGTGCCAGCCGATCGCGGTCGGATAGAACAACACCCGCGCTCCCATGAGCGAAGTGATGCGCGCCGCTTCGGGGTACCACTGGTCCCAGCAGATCAGAACCCCGATCCGGCCGAACTTGGTGTCGAAGGTCTGGAAGCCGCCCCGCTCGGCGGTCTC
>Ga0310121_10004026_pt1 | contig 13174 bp, 11 predicted proteins | sample CB27_Tmax_986_MG_FD_203504 | JGI IMG/M metagenome (GOLD analysis project Ga0310121, IMG submission 203504) | Marine microbial communities from Western Arctic Ocean, Canada - CB27_Tmax_986 | ecosystem: Environmental > Aquatic > Marine > Oceanic | place: Canada: Western Arctic Ocean | collected... | reverse complement strand
GTACCATGAAGTCGGAACAAAGACGAATATCCGTCTCCCCGGCTCAGTTCAAGGTCCGGGAAACTAACATTTCTACTGGCCCTCACGATGGGGGCAGGTCACTACCTTCTAACGGGTTCCTGCGGATCATTCGTCGAAATGACCGCGTTCGATGATGGAAACTACGGGGATGACGGAGAATCTTTCGCAATCGAGTTGCAAGGGGGGACTTCCTACACCCTTCTGGTGACCGGACATGAGCCTCCCGATTTCGGTCCCTTAGACTTCGAACTCGATCAACTCTCAACTCCCGGGAATGACACCTGCGAACAGGCGGTGACCATTTCACCGGCAAGCCTTCCATTCTCCGAAACAGTCGATCTATGGAATTTTACCTCCACGATCAACTTGAGCATGGCCTCAATAAACGCCAGCGAGGGTTTTTGGAAATTCACCCCTGATGAAACGGGCGTTTACCGGATCTCACTCGCGGGTGATAGATTCCGCCCCGTACTGGGAATCTTAACCGGCGAGTGCGGATCGTTGACCGAGGTCTATGTGGGCAGACAGGCGAATTTTGGCGAATTTGGGGAGACTGTTGGGATGGTCTTCGAAGCGGGAGTGACCTACACCGTTGTGGCTCAGAGCGATAATGCCGCCACGAGTGGTATTGTCGAATTGACTGTGCAGGGTGTTGGGGCGTCGGAAGAAAACGATTTATGTGCCAATGCCAAAGTTTTTACCCCGGCAGATTTGCCCTTTACCGATAGCGTTGATATGGCTGTTCTGAGCGACGACTTCGACACCGATGTCGACGGAGGGGGAGTACCAGAAGCTTTCTGGCAGTTCACCCCTGACGAGAACAACGGTCCCCTGCGAATCAGTGTTGGCGGTGGGCCGGACACGATCCTCGCTGTCTATACAGGCGAATGTGGAAATTTTACCGAGGTAGTGGTCTGGAACGAGAATGGATTCGAGGGTCAAGGCGAAACGAGAAAACTCGGTCTGAACGCAGGTGTGACGTACACCATTGTGGCCGGAACCGCCTCTACCGATGACGACGGAATTGTCACCCTGTATGTCGACGATCTCACCAGACTCCAAGTGGGGAACACATGCGCCGAAGCGAAAGTTATTTCGCCGACAGAGGTGCCCTTCTTTGATACGGTGGATACGGGATCCCTGACCAACACACGAAATTTTAGGGTGGGAGGCTCCGCGGATGCGCATTGGAGACTCACTCCAAGTCAAACTGGTTCCTACCGTGTATCCCTCTCGGGTCTCGATACGGTCCTTGGGGTGTTCACTGGAGAGTGCGGGGCTTTTGTGTCCATTTTGGACCAAGACCTAGACAACTTGGAAAACCATGGTGAGACCGCTGTTGTCTCGCTCGACGCCGGCGTCACATACACCTTCGTGGGCGAAGGATTCTCTACGTTTCAGCGGGGGGCTATGACTTTTGAAATTGAGGTGGATGACACACCCTCTTGCCCAGTTCCACCTTTTTGCGTCGCCATTAACTGGTTTGAAACGGGAGAAGGTTTGCTAGGCGATTTGAACCGAGATGGGAAGGTCAATGGAAAGGATGCGATTCTTCTCATTCAAGATTGATTGCATTAATTCTTCTGTTCCACGTAGCAGGTGTCGTTCTTTCGATAAGGCCGCGACCGAGTAAAAGTGATTCTCTGACTTTGACAATATTCGGCCCTTTTCCTGCTTCTCGGCACGCTGATATTCCTTCGCGTGACTCTTGATCAACACTCGTCGTTCCTCCATCGAAAATTTCATCCTGATACCCCCTCAAGGGCACCAAGTTCAGATACTTTTTCTTTTGAGGCAACGATTCCGCTTCAGATACTTTTTAGGTGAGGCAATGCGCCGCTTTCCTTACAACTCTTTTAGTCCTACTATTCGCGCCGGGGCATTCGGATCACACACACTGGCGAAAATCGCCTCATGGCCGATGAATAGCGGATGCGAGAGTCTCTTCTCGGCAGAAGGGGTGGGCTGCCTGGTTGGCGCCATCCCTCGATTCCTCAAGATCTCCCTGGAGGATTTCAGGATATGAGCGGTCAGGTTGAGGGGATTGAGTGGAAGGTCAGTGATGACCGCCTCTCTGTCTTTTGCCGCGCTCAACAGCAACGGGACCTCGCCGAGGTGGAAAGCCAACTCCAGACGGAGATGTCGGGCGATGGAATTACCGCCGAACTTGACAGCCAGGCGCTGGCTGGCGTACTGGACAGCCCCGGTGAAGAGTGGGCAACCATCGCGGAAGGTCAATCGCCTACCCCTCCAACACCGGGATACCTTGAATTTTATGTAGATGCCGCCCACCTGGATCGAAAGGCCAAGGTCAACGAGGACGGTGGGGTGGATTACAAGGACCTGAAACTCTTCCTCAATGTCCCCAAAGGACAGGAACTTGTGCGTTTGCACGATCCCGTCCCCGGGGACCCGGGAATCGATGTCTATGGCGAACCGGTCCCTCCGCCTGAACCCATCCCGTTGAAACTCCCTGTTGGGGAAGGTGTGAAAGTCATCGAAGATGGACACCTCGCAATCGCGAACGAAGAAGGTGCAATCGCCACCAGCAACAGACGTATTTCGATCACGAAACTTTTTTCCGTAATCGGGGATGTCTCCTATGAAACTGGTAACATCGACTTCAATGGCACCATCAACGTCGGTCGTAATGTTCTCTCCGGGTTCGAGCTTCGTGCCCGCGGGGATATCATAGTCGCAAGCTTGGTTGAAGCGGCGTCGATGGGGGCTGCCGGGAGCATCCTAATCATGGGAGGAATCCAGGGCGGGGGAAAGGGTAACCTCAAATCAGGGGGATCTATCCGCGCCAAATTCGCCACCGATGCGACTCTTTCCGCCGACTGTGAGATTCTGATTCAAAACAACATAATCAACTGTGATGTCGAATCCAATGAGCAAGTCACTGTATCAAGTTCACAGGGTGTTATCTCCGGAGGATCGACACGCGCCGCGGAAAGAATAGAAGTTGCCACCCTGGGAAGCGACCTCGAAGTAAAAACACAGGTACAAATCGGTATTCATCTGGACTTACCAAAAAAGATCTCTGATCTGGAAGATAAAATCAACGAAATCGAGGAGAAGAGCGCGGATGTCCAAAAGTTGGTAACCAAGTTAGCGGAATTGAAAAAGGCAATCGGATCTCTCGATGGCCACCAGGAAGCAACCCGTGTTAAATTAGTCCGCCAACAGTTCCTCATCAAGGGAAACTTGGGCAACATGACAACCGAACTTGAGACCCTACAGGCCGGCCTGGAACGGATGAGGAAGGGTGAGGTTGTGGTTCATGATCGGGTTCACGCGGGTGTGACAATCCGGTTCGGATCGGCGGTTTACAAGGTAACCCATGCGATCCGGCATACCGCCTTTTATTACGAAAGCGGGGAGATTCACACGCGTCCCCTTTAGGGTTAGTCTCCAGTCGCTTCGATCAATATTTAATCGCAATAGGCTGTTACCCGAGGAAATTTCTTTTGTTTGCGACAAACGGCTCTCCTAAATCGGTCATCCGGGCCTGGTTCCTCTTGTCCCTTTTTCTGCTTCTCGGCGGTTGCGCGCTCCGTTCCGGGTCCACCCGCGACGCCACGGAACGCGGCGCCCCTGGCCAGAGTGTCCTCCAATGGAAGGGCAGTGCCGACTTAGCTGGTTACAACATCTACCGCAGGATGGAAAATACGGTCCCAACCCGTGTAAATGAAGAACCGGTCCGCCCGTTGCGCCCACCCAGGCGTGATGAAGCAGTGGTTGATTATGAGTATGTGGACCGGTCAGTCATCGTAGGCGAGGAATACTACTATACCTTCGAGGAGATTGCCGCGGACGGGACAAGAACTCAGGTCCGGATACCGATGCAAAAAGTCGCCAGCGCGTTGCCCGCGAATGGATGAGGTGGTTCAGTCCAAATCAGGGCCGTTCGACGATGGCTTGCCTGACCAAATTGTCGTACCATTTTTCCATGCTTTTATCTTTAAGAATTTGCTCCACTTTTTCGTTCGCCAACTCAAACGAAATTGTCCCTGCTTCCTTGTGATCGCTAACCTGGATTAAGTGATAGCCAAATGGAGATTGGACGACCTCGCTGACCTCCCCGGTTTTTAAGGCGAAAGCTGCCTCCTCAAAGGCCGGAACCATCTGTCCCTTCCCAAACTCACCCAAACTGCCACCCTTTGCGCTGCTCGGACAGCTCGAGTGTTCTTTGGCCAACTCAGCGAAGTCAGCGCCGGCCACGATTTTGTCTCGCAGTTCCTGCGTCAATTTAAGTTTCTTTACGTCTTCCCCGGTGGCATCCTCGGTTGAAGTGGCGATTAATATGTGGCTGGCGACAACCTTTTCGACGACCGCGAATGCCTCCGTGTTTTCCTGGTAGTACGTTTCCATCTCCAGCTGTGATGGAGGCGGGATATTATCGGTGTAGTCTTGAATTGCACTAGCCCAAACTAGATCCCTTCTTATATTCTGTTCAAGTGAATCCATGGTAAGACCACGATCGAGCAGAAACTGTTGTATAGCTTGCTCGTCCTCGAACTGGGATTTTATTTGAGTCATTTCGTTTTCGATGGAAGCATCAGAGACTGTAATCGCGTTTGCCTCTGCATACTTTTGGAGTTGCAACTTCAAAATAATCGTGTCCAGCGCCTGGGGTTCCATCTGCGGTCGGATTTGCTCGATGACTTCCGGTGGAAACGATTGCCCGCCCATCCCCATCAGCAGGGAATCAATCTCCCAATTAAGATCCTGGCGAGTGACCAATTGACCATCGACTTTGGCCACGACAGATGCCGGATCGATTGCGGGTTCGCTTACCGCCAAGTCGTCATGCACGGTTTTCGAGGCGGACGAAATGTTCGAGGATTCCTCGCAGAATCCGGCTGAACAGGTGAGCACGATTCCCATAATCGGGTAAAGCAACCAACTGATTTTCGTCGGTTTTCTCTTTAGATTGGCTTTTTTGTAAGTTAGCATTGCCATACCTCCACATACTTTTAGTTGGCGGGATAATATCGATCCTTGCTGGCTTCAGCGTATTTCAGCGAATTAAGCTTTCAAGTCAAGGAATTGCCAACAAGCATTATAGGCGATCAATCCTGAATAACTACCCGAGACTTCAGACGCAGCACCCCGAACGCCTCAACCACATCCTCATTCCGCAGACGCACACAGCCGGCGCTCGAGGAAGTTCCTATTGTTTCGGGTTCATTGGTTCCGTGGATGCCCAAACCGGTGCGCGTCTTCGGACGACCAGGGGGAGAAAGGCCAAGCCAGCGTTCTCCTAGCGGGTACGAGGGGTCCTCGTATTGTAGCAACCGACCCGTTTCGGGGTCCGGCCAGGGGGGATGGATCTCTTTGTTGCTGATCATGTACTCCCCTGCCTTGGTCTTCCATTCCAGTTCGCCGATCCCGACCTCATATTGAATGAGAAAGCTGCTATCTTCTTCACGAAATACCATCAGAAGATATTCAGATTTGTCCACGACCGCATAAACCTTTCCCCAGGTCGGGACCAGGATACTCTGATTGGGATGAATCCGTGTCGCGCGAATTCCATTCAAATCTTCCAGGAGATAGACAGTGGTTAAATACTCGTTAGCGATCTTCATTAGGATGTCGCCACGTTGGATGATATAGATTTTCTTGAATTCATTCGGTGAGCGTTCCTCGAAGATAAGCGTACGGTTGATCCGATTCATCCTTTCACGCGCCGTGGCCGCGGCGGTCGTGTCTGGATACTCACGGATGATTTTCTGGTAACGCTCACGAATGTCGGGGGGAGGGTAACCATCCGCGTCATCCTCCATCTGCGTCAATCCCAGCAGAGCCGCCGCTTTCAGGTCAGCTCCCGCCGTGGTGTTCAGCACCTCTCCATAAAGAGCTTGTGCCGCCTTTGGATTGCTCCTGATTTCGAACTCAGCCAACCGTGCCGTCGCCGCGTTCCTGCGCGCGCTGTCCGGAAATTGGTCCCGGAGACGCTGGTAGTAATTGCGGGCCGCTTCAGGATCCTCTTCTAATATTTCCTCAGCGACCAGGAATAGGGCTTCGGACACGACACCAGCGTCACCACCTTTGGGGATAACTTCGTTTCTCCAAATAGCCAGGGCGTGAGCCTGCTTTTCGGGATCAATGGATTCCTTATCCGAACGGGACGGTTGGTGATAAAGAGATAGAGCGCGCTTGTGCGCCTCTTCCACCTCCAATTTCTGTTGATACTGGAGGAAATAGAGGACGCACGCCCCAACCAGGACGAGGAACAACAAAAAGGCAAGACAGCCCGCTAAAAATCTGGAGCCCATTGGCTGCCGCACCATCGTTCCCACATCCACCGGAATTTCTCTTCGAGCGCACCGCAGACCGATCTTCCGTTGGTCAGGTCCGAGTCTTGAATCGCCTGGCGAAGGCTTGCGCGGTAGTAACGCCTGCGTTCGAAGTCCACAGCCAGAGAAACCGCCTTGCCGATATAGTCCTCGATTGAATCGCCAATCAATTCGCTCCGACCGATGTTTGAGAGCATGCTAACCCCCACCCTCCCGGCATGGACACGCCCCGCGAGAACAATCACCGGCACATTCATCCACAATGCCTCGGAAGTGGTCGTGGCGCCATTAAACGGGAACGGGTCCAGAGCGATGTCTATCTCGTTGTACAAGGCCAGATGCTCATCGAACGATTTCGTGTGTCCACACAAGGTTATCCGATCAGCTGGAATACCGGATGCCGCGAACCGCTGGTGGAGAAGTTTCCGCATCTCGGGATCGCCAAAATTTGCCGACTTAAGCAGCAATCGCGATCCTTCAACCTCGCGGATGATCTTGCTCCAGGTCTCGATGACAAGATGGTTGATCTTGGGAGCATTATTAAACGATCCGAAAGTGATGAATCCATTCATATCGGAAGGCGGAGGACCGCAAGAGGGCGCCTTGGGCGGGGGACTGTATGATGAAAAACCGGTCGGCAAGCGTACCAGCTCCTCGCTATGAAACGGCTCGGTTTCTCCAAGCGGATCGGCCCAGGCATCCGTGATTCTGTAGTCGATTGCCGAAAGACCCGTTGTGTTCGGATCACCAATGTAGGTGACCTGAACAGGGGCTGGTTTGCGAGCAAACACAAGCAGACGGTGGTCGGCGGTATGGCCTGCCAGATCCACGAGGATGTCTATCCCGTCATTCCGGATCAGATCGGCTGCCGCATCATCACTCAAATCGTAAATATTGCGCCAGCCATCCGCTTTCTCCTGAAGACGCTCAGTCACACCATCCGAATGAATGGAATTTGAATAGCAAATGATCTCAAAGGCCTCCCGGTTATGGGCCTCCAGGATCGGTTCGAAGAAGAACGCCACCGAGTGAGTCTTGAAATCAGGAGACACATACCCGACACGAAGTTTGCGATCCGGGGTCGGATCGTTCGTGTGCCTAAGGGGGACTTTCTCAAACTCCGCGGCGTATTGCCCGTCCCACCGGCAGTGCTCTGCATAGACTTCGGCCGGGGCCAGGTTGGGTTGGTAAGTCATCGTAAACAGTAGGTTTGTATGCGCGCGCGAGTAGGACAGATCAGCTGCAAGAGCACGCCGAAAGCAGGCCTCCGCTTCGTCCAGGTCCCCGCGGGCAAGTAGCGCGGTGCCAAGGTTGTTGTGGGCCTGAGCGTTGCTGCTGTCGAGGTCGAGCGCTTTCTCGAAGGCGCTGATCGCTTCGGTTTGCCTTCCCTGCGGCATCAAGGACAGACCGAGGTTGTTCCATGATTTTGAATGACTTGGTTGGATTTCCAGCGCGGTGCGAAGATTCTTCTCGGCAGCGTCCATCAGCCCGAGTTCGATTTGAGTGTTGGCCAGGTTGGTCCATCCTTCGGCGTAGTGGGGCGCCACCTCCAAGGTTCGCTTGAAGACCTCGACCGCCTCCTGCCTCTTTCCCAATTTGCCAAGAACGTACCCGAGGTTGTTACCCGCTTCTGGAAACTTGGGGTTTACTTCCAGAGCCATTCGATAAACTTCTCCCGCTTCTTCAATCCGGTCCTGTTCAAACAGGAGGTTCCCCAACTCGAACCATAAAAGCGGTGCGTTGGATCTGAGCGCAAGAGCTTTCCTGAAACTCGCTTCCGCCTCCGCGGGTTTCCCCTGCCCTTTGTAGACAAGCGCAAGGTTGTTGTGCGCTTCCGCCATGTTCGGCGCAAGATCGAGAGCCTTCCGGCAGGCTTCCTCCGCTTCCCCCCAGCGAAATTGGGACCGGAGGGCCACCGCAAGATTGTTGTAGGCTTCCGGGAAATCCGGTTTGAGTCGGAAGGCTGTGCGAGCTTCATTTTCGGCGTCCTCGTAACGACAGAGTTCGTTCAACGTGTTCGAATAGTTGTTATGAAAATGGGGAGTGTTTGGACTCCGGGCGATGGAGATTTCGAAATAAAAGACAGCAGCTTCCGGATTCCCTTGCTGGTGAGTGATTACACCAAGTAAGTTGTTGGCATCGGCCTGGCGCGAATCAATCTCCAGGACACGGCGGTAGAAACCCTCCGCGGCGTCCAGGTTACCGGCTTCGTGATGCTGAATAGCCTCCTGGAGCAGTGGCCCGGTTGGTGTGGATCCATCCTGCCGATTGAGAGTGTGAGATGTCGCCGGCTTAAAAGGCCGAGCTTTCCGCGGATTTCCGGAGACAGACCTCCGCCTCCGAGACTTCGTCGACTTCCGTGACATGGCTTCCCCCCCAAGAGGGAGTTTGCAGGAAACGGGCAGTGGAGGCAATCACCCGTGGGCGGACCGTTATGGCATGGTCTGCTTTCGTTGTGGCATGGTCTCCCGACCATGTCACCAATGGTGGATTGGTCGGGAGACCAATCCACAACACGCAGAAAAATCCGATCCACGACCGGCATACGCAGTACAACCCGTCTAGGAAGTGGAGAATCGAGAGATATAATAAGCAAAGTCCCCGAGGCGGACCTCGGGGACTTTAACCGGTTTAGCGTGATCGGCTAAACGAGTAGGGGCATGTGTAGAAGGTTGTTTGGATCAGCTACCGGTCAGCTGAAAAATTCCTGTTGTCGTCTGATGCTTCCGGGTCTTCGGTCTCTCTCACATCGGTCAGACTTGCGACCCCATTCATTTCCATCTAATACTGTCAGTCTCGATATAAAGCAGGCCCCGTGCCAGCTGACCGACCAATAAAATACGCATATTTACAGCCTTTTTGGGGAGGTTGGGCATGCATGAGTCCACTCAATCCGATATGTTGTATATCGCCATGATATGGACAGCTATATCAATGTGTGCAATCATTGACCCAGGGGGGAATTCTGGGTCATGAAATCGATTTTTTATCAGACGTTTTTCAGCTTGGCTATCGCGTGTCTGTTCGGATTCACTTTCATTTTTTCTCAAAGCTTGTCTGTCCTCTGGAAACCAGCCGACGTCGATACTTTTGACCTCGTCCTTAAGGAAGGTGACAACTACAGGTCCCTGATTTCAAGAATCGAACAGGCCGGTTACGAGGGAGTCGAGTGGCCGCTGCGCCTTTACAGCAAGATCACCGGCCTCGATCGTCAAGTGAAGCGCGGCAGATATCGCATGGGACCTGATTGGTCACCGGCCCAGGTTGTGGAACAGGCCGCGCTTGCTCCGAACGCTCCGCTCCGATTCACAATCAAACCGGGGACGACGCTTCGCGAGTTAGGCCAATCCCTGGTGGCAACCAACCTTGTCGAAAGCGCCACCGCCTGGTTGGCCACAGCGTCCTCGGAGAATGTCCACAGGCAGTTGTCCGTTCCAAGTTATGAGGGGCTGCTCGCGCCCGAGACTTATTTCTTGGAGGAGGAAACCAAACCGGAAGCGCTGCTTGAGCGGATGCACCAAGAGTGGAGGAGGTTCGCGGAGAGTGTCGCCGGCACAAGTGACCTCGATGCTCGCATGAAAACCGGGCTTTCTCTTTATGACACAACCATCCTCGCCAGTATCATCGAAAAGGAAGCGGCGAGTGAAATCGATATGGCCACAGTCTCAAGTGTTTTCCACAACCGAATCCGAAAGAACTGGCCGCTCGGGTCGGCGGTTACGCTCCGTTATGCGCTACCGGATTACGAAGGCAAAGACCAGTTCCTCCCCGTCGGTCACGCCACCCCCTACAACACAACCCGCAAACCAGGCCTCCCGCCCACACCCATCTGCACCCCAAGCCGCGCCGCCCTCGAAGCCGCCCTCGCGCCGCCGACGACACCGTACTTTTTCTTCGTAGCCGATGGCGATGGCGGTCTTATATTCAACAAAGATTACGACGCGCACCGGCGGTCGGTTTCGGATTACCGGCGGAAGATTAAGGAAGAATGAATGCTCGAGGCAAGCACGGAATTGACCAACCTGCGCCCGAAGAACCCACTAGCGCTTATTGTCCTTTGCTTTGGACCAGTGCATTTGGGAACTATTATCCGCCACGGTTTAAAGAGGAATAGGAGGAAAACAACTATTTATCCATCCGACCCCCGTTCCCTCTCCCGACTATCCTCGGTATGATAGGAAACGCGGCGAAAATTGGGATATCTCCCCTATAATATGCAGTTTAATCCAGTTCCCCAAGGAACTCGAATCATGTTCCATCCAACCGGAATAAAACACTCTTTCCTGATCCTCATCCTGAGCGCCCTAACTCTGGCCGGGCCACACCCATCCTTCTGCTCCGACCTCGCTGAAGACCTCGCTGCTGCTGCGACCAACCGCGCCGCCTCGGGGACATTGCAAGCAGCCACCCCTGAACTATCAGCGCTGGCCGACTCCGCTACCGAAACGTTAACCGAGAGCGAGCGAATGCAGTTCGCAGCTGGCGCTTATGAGGCCAATTGCTCCCTCTGCCATGGAATCGATGGCAAGGCGATGGGCGATCATAAGATGGATCTAACCGATACCATCTGGCGTCACGGCGGCAGTCTGGAAGAGATTGCGAAAACAATCAGCGAGGGTGTCGAGGGCACCCCGATGAAACCGAACAAGGAGGACTACACCACAGACCAAATAGAAGATATCGCCAGCTATGTCCTCCAGCTGGCCCAGGAGATGCACGCCGAAACCGAGAAACCTAAGCTCAATACGGCGACCGAACTGACGAATGTGGTCAGCAAACGGGTTCCTTCCGCTCCCTTTAAGCCTATTAAGAAACACGAAAACTTCATTGACGACCACATCTTCGGGAAGATGGAGGCAGATGGCATCCCACATGCCGGCATCTGCACCGACACTGAATTTATACGTCGCGCCCATCTCGACCTGTGGGGACGTTTGCCGGACGCGGAGGTGGTGAGAAGTTTCGTGGAGGGTGCAACTCCTGAGAAAAGGAACAAATTGATTGATCACTTACTCGGTTACGATTTCAAGGAAAAGTTTGGGGAAAGGTGGGCGGACGATTTTCTCGGGGTGTGGAATGTTGAAGAACCGTTCATTTCCAAATGGGGTTATTTCTTTGCTGATCTTTTCAGAAGCGGAAGTGGGGCGACTTCGGGCTTTGGTGGAGAGTTCCCGAAATTCATTAAGACCTTCCTGAAATTTGATATCCCTTACGACTATGTGGTCCGCGAGATGCTGACTGCAACTACGCTCTCCACTGCAACAAACGCAGCTGCTTCATTCCTGATCCTACACAAGGTGGCTGGCGCGAATGTGGACTTCGATACGATGCACGAGGACACCTGTGACGACATTGCGATAACCGCCACCAAGTTGTTCCTGGGAGTTAACCTGGAATGTGTCTCCTGCCACGGGGGCGCAGGACACCTGGAAGGCATCAACCTCTGGCTTAAGGACCGTACGCGCGAGGAATTCTGGCGGCAAGCCGCCTTCTTCGGAGACATGCGTCTTTTCGTCGGAGGTTTTAAGACCGATGGCGAGTATATATTGTTGGATGGACCGCCCCTTCGCCCCGAATACGCCTGGGCGGGGAAAATATCCGATTACGAATTCACCAGCCCTCCCTCTGAATCAGGTGGGATGGGTTACCGTCCTGAAGCTCCCAGCGTCAAACGGATCGCTCGAGATAAGACCGCGGATGTGTACCCCGCTTTCATGTTCACAGAGGAACGGCCGCGCAAGGGCGAGAACCTGCGCGAGGAGTTCGCACGGATCCTCACATCCGATTTCCAGTTTGCCAAAGCCACCGCGAACCTGATCTGGTCCAAGTTTATGACCGTGGGAATTGTGGACCCGCCTTTCGAGTGGGACCTGGCTCGTCAGGACCCGGCTAACCCGCCGCCGGAACCCTGGACTATTCAACCTTCTCATCCGGAACTTCTGGATGAACTCGCCCGGTTCTTCCAGGAGAAAAAATACAGCCTGCGCGAAATCATGCGACTGATCTGCCAATCGAAGGCTTATCAGATGTCTTCACGATTTGAGGGCGAATACAAACCGGAATACGACCGCTACTTTGCCCGTAAATTGGCGCGCCGTTTGACCGCCGAGGAGATCTACGATGCGCTCGCTAAGGCAACCAATGTTTTCGGGCATGGAATCGAATTTGTGCTCCAGCAGAACGGGCTGGTTGGCGATGCTGAGCTTAGCAGGTTCCTACGGTTCCTCGGCCAGACGGATCGTAACGGGAGGCCGCCAGATACGAAGAACACCATCCTGTCTGTTTCGATGATGCTTAACAGCGATGTGGTCAGGAAGAAAGTCCTCCGGAGTACCGAAGACAGTCGGACATCTTTGTTGCTCTCGCAAGACCCACCCCTGTCGAATATGGAAATCGTCGAGGACCTGTTCCTCCACACACTTTCCAGGTTCCCAACCAATGAAGAAATGGTCACTTCCATCAGACATATTGAAGATTACAGGGATAAAGGCGCCGAAGACCTGCAATGGGCGCTTGTTAATAAACTGGAATTTATAGTAAACTTCTGAGCGGGAGAGTGTTCCACTTAAGCTAAGAGGTCGGCGAATCATGGCAACGATCATCCCAAAACTAGCGCGTAGAGATTTCATCCGAATAGGTGGAGTCGGTGTCGCGGGTTATTCCCTCCTTCCCATGGCGCGGGCTCATGCGGTCGAAGCGAAGGAAAAGATAAAACCGCGTGGCAACGCCGAGGTTGTCATCTTCATCTTCCTTGAAGGCGGTCCACCTCAAATGGACACCCTCGATGCCAAGGAAAGCAAATGGTCCCCTGAGGATTTCGATCTCCAAACAATAAAACCGGGTCTGAT
>Ga0310121_10004025_pt1 | contig 13174 bp, 9 predicted proteins | sample CB27_Tmax_986_MG_FD_203504 | JGI IMG/M metagenome (GOLD analysis project Ga0310121, IMG submission 203504) | Marine microbial communities from Western Arctic Ocean, Canada - CB27_Tmax_986 | ecosystem: Environmental > Aquatic > Marine > Oceanic | place: Canada: Western Arctic Ocean | collected... | reverse complement strand
TCATCTCGCACAGCCCCAATTTTTTTCTCATCAATAAAGTTAGAAAAGTCCTTGAGAATTATGGTATCCGTATCAAGTGCAACAAGAACATCAAAATCTACTTCTTCAGATAATCCAAGCATTTGGATTTTATTGGCATGTACGCATCTACTGTCAATTGGTTCAATTAGTCTAGTCTTTACGCCTAGCTTTTCCAATGATGAGATGGTTTCATCAGACACAGATTCTGAAAAACAAGCAATCTTTTCAGCTTTGGATAATTTGCCACCATGTGCATTAATGCTTCGAAAAAGATATTCGGTTTCTTTTGTAAATGGCTCTTTGGCTGATCCTTGACATACAATAGCTATTTTTTTGGGTTGCACTAATATTGTAAGTTTACAACGGGCATTTAGTCTTAATTGTTAGGAAATTACAATTTGTAGAATTCCATTCAATTTAGTTTAATGGGATTGATGGATTTGTATTCTGGGGATTGTTCGATTAAATGTTTTATATCAAGCAATGAAAGTTGGTCGTTAGTTAATTTATCATAAAAGTAGTCAAACCCTTTCTTATCCGGAAATCTCTCTAAATTATCTTCATATAACTTGAATAACGGTTTTGCAAAACTAGGATCCAAATTATTTCCTATGAAGGATTTTAGATTTTGTTTTTCTGTTAGTGTAGATTGAGAAATTGCTTCTGGACAAAATCTGCAAAGCACATCCCCATCATATGATTTCTGTTTTTTACGAAATTCCAAATACTTTTCAGTTTCGAAAATAGAATCATAACTTTGTTCTAATAGATTTCCAATAATATGCCGTAAACCGTAATCCATTCCACACAATGCTACATCTCCGTTAGGAAGCAATACATTCTCATCCACTATGTCCAAAAGATCTAGTTTGGAATGCCTACCACATACTAAAGGACCTAATTTTTTTGGGGTAGGCTTAACAGATTTTACATTGCCTGCCCTATTCATCATTTCATCAGGAATAAGATCTTTATCTAAAAAATTTTTAATTTTTGGGTGTAAATTTGCCATAGACATTGCAGTAACATTTGGAATATCGTCTAGTACTTTTTTTAGTATGTTTATGTAATCATTATTCACCGCAATCTTTGCTACATTTTTGTCATCAGGTAAGTGTACATGAAATTGTTTGAACCCCACTCGTTTTATCAGTTCAATATCTTCTAATTTCATTCCAACAAGTGTGCTAAAAACTTCTACTGGATACCCATTTTCGTAAGCATGTAATATCATCTTAGAGCATTCAGGATTCAAAAAAGGCTCTGTATATCCAGTAAAACCAATTAATACTGATTTTGGAATTGTACTCAAACATTTTTTAAAAGCATCAAAACTCATTTGTGTTGGCTGGCCATATGAAATATTTTTTAAGTTATTCCTAGCTGAATATTCTTCAATAAGTAATTCTTGTGGACAAAAATCACACTGAACTCTACATGCAATATTTGTTGAAATTTCCATTCTTGCCATACATTACATTATTGGTTTGTGTTTAAAATTTGTATAGGTACAATTATCTATTTTTAAAATCTCTGTAGGACTAGTTCATCTTTGAAGATGTCTTTGATTATATCATGGGATGTTGTAATTTTGAATTTTTTGGTATTCCCAACAATATTTAATACAACAAACTGCATTAGATTTCATAAAATGGGGCATATGGAAATTAATACAATGATTGGTTGTAGGGTAGATTGTGATTTTTGCCCTCAAACATTGTTAATGGATAAATATTCTTCACTAGCAAACATAGAAAATATCAGTTATGGGAATCCATCTTTCATGAGTTTTGCTGATTTCAAAACTTGCTTAGATAAAATTCCAAAAGAAATGGAAGTTAGTTTTGGTGGATATTCTGAAGCATTTTTGAATCCTGAGTGTGCTAAAATGATTGTTTATACACATAATTCTGGTCACCCAGTCGAAGTTTATAGTACTCTTGTTGGTATGACATTCGAAGATATTAAACAAATTGAGCACATACCATTTAACATATTTCTTATTCATTTACCTGATGAACCAATGTATGCAAAAATTGCAGTTAACAAAAACTACATAGCAGTATTAAAAGAACTTCTTTCCAGTAACATCAAAAATATCCAGGCGATGACAATGGGTCCTCTTCATTCAAAGATAAAAGAAGTGTTAGATACGGATGTTGAAGTAGATAAAATGATTTCTCGGGCAGGCAATTTAGAAAATGTAAAACCTGAATTCAAAAAGAAATTAGGTCCATTGTCGTGTAATATGGTAAGTAAAAAAAGCCTAGAAGATGAACTGAATCATAATGTTCTCCTTCCAAACGGAGACGTGGCATTATGCTGTATGGATTATGGTCTACAAAATATTTTGGGAAATTTGTTAAAATCTGATTATGAATCTCTCTTTCATAATGAACAATATGAGAAAATTCGTAAAAAAATGAAGGCCCAAGATAGTGATCTTATTTGTAGGAATTGTGATGAGGCTATTTCAGAGAATGAGCTTGATGAAAGAAGGAAAATTGTTAAGGACTATTCAGGGGATAAATTAGCATCTTCGTTAATTCAGTTGTATCAAAATTTACTCGGGAGATTTCCGGATAAGAAAGGGTTTGACTACTTTTATGATAAATTAACTAATAATGAATTAACCATACAAGATATTGAAGATTCTATTAAAAAATCATTTGAACATGGTTCTACACGAAGGCCTAAGATTTATTTAAAAAATCCTGAAATAAGTTAATTATACTTATCTCCATGCTTTTTTTCTAAAACATACATGTCATAAAATATCTTTTACAGCACGTTTGATAATCTCTTTTGAAAACATTTTTTGTGTCCAGCCAGTTTTTTTAATTTTGGACGTATCTAGATGCACTCTAGTAATATCACCTTCCCATCCTCCGCCTTTCCAACCATCTGGTCCTCCAAGATAATTTATTTTTGGACTCAAATTCATTTCCTGCAGAATGATTTGCACTATTTCCTTAACAGATATGGAAGAATCTGAACCGATGTTATAGAGATTAATTTTTTCGTCGCTTTTTTCGTATGCGTGTAAAACAGCATCTATACAATCATCTATGTAGACATAATCCTTTGATTGATCTCCATTTCCAAGTACATCTAATAATTGAGAATCTTTTTGTAATTTTTTAATTAGATCAAATATAACGCCTTTTCTGGAATCTTTTCCAATTACATTTGCAATTCGAAATATCCATGATTTCATATCATACATGTGACAAAAAGCATTGATCAAATTTTCTGAAGCCAATTTTGATGCACCATAGATAGAAATAGGTGATAGCGAACTAACATTTTCAGAAGTAGGAATTACAGTAGTATCACCATAAACTGTGCCTGATGATGAAAATATAATTTTCTTAACCCTGCTTTTTTTCATGGCTTGAAGAACTTTAAAGGTCTGAAAAATTCCTTGCTGAAAATCTATATCAGGATTTTCAAAGCCAATTTTTGCATCTGTGTTTGCAGCAAAATGAATTACTGTATCAAATCCCAGTATATGGGAATCTAGATCAGAATCACAAATATCCGCCTCCAAATAACTAAAATTATTATTATTCAAAGCAGAAAGTAACGTAGCCGAGCTTTTTGGAGTTTTATCAATTACTTTTACTATATGCCCGTCTTGTACAAGTCGAATAACCATATTACATCCTATATATCCAGCACCGCCAGTAATGACAAATTTTGACATTGTTGATCTATAGAGCATCTTTGTTCAACTTACTATAATCTTTAGCATTTATCAAATTACATGTCCTAACCAATCTTTTGTAATCAAATAATTTCCGATACACAGATAATCTAACACAGAATATAAAAATGCAAAATTATCTAAATTGGTTTAAAATAGAACCGTATTAGATGATAAATATGTCAAGCGGAAATACTAGTTTAAAATTAATTTTTCAACAAAATGAAAAAATATGTGTTATTTTGGTAACAATGATATTTTTTTTCTGTGCAAGTTATGTTGCAATTTTTCATCACCCATATTTTGCAGAAGATGATGGGATGTTTTACCTAAGAGTAGGTGAAGAAATCCTAAAAGGAAATTACCAAAATATAAAAATTCCAGATGCACCTCCTGGTGGCCCAATTTTTTATGCGTTCATAGATCAATTTGTCAATGATGGTTTTCTTACACTAAAATCAATTTCCGTGGTGGGCAGTACATGCATAATATTTGTTTCTTATTTTATAATAAGAAATATTTTTGGTTTCAAAATTGCAATTGTAAGCCAATTATTAATTGCAACTAATACGAGACTGTTTTATCTAAGTTACTCTGCATTAAATGAAATTATTCCATTATTATTAATTTTTACATCACTATATTTTATTACAAGACAAAAGTTCAGTTTACAGAATATCATAATTAGCGCTATGGTTTTAGGAATTGCAACATCATTCAGATATCAAGCATTAATAGTTTTCATTGCAATTATAATTTATCTAATTATAAGAAATAGGAAAATCAGGAATAATTCAAAACAAGTTATCATTTTTTCCTTATTTTTTATTTTGGCGTTAAGTCCAATGCTAATTTTGAACTTTACTACACATGGAACTCTTATTGATAGTACCACAAATCAGCATATTAGATGGCATTGGGAATTTCAAACTCCTGAATGGCGTCAAAATGTTGAAAGCTTCATAGTCTCAGGAAATGACCAATCAGCACTGTTCATAGATCCTCACCTATTCCTGAAAAACTATTTGTATAATTTTTTCTATAATAACCCAGATAAGATATTTAATTTTAATACATTTAATACAATTTCCATTTTTCCAATGATACCAGTATTAGGTCTTATTATATTCGCAATAGGATACATACATGTATTTAATTTTAAATTATCTAAAGAAAAAATTATTTTTATTGGAATAGGCATTGGAATAACGTTATTTACAATATATCAAATTGGAGATACAGATGAAATTTTCTTTGCATTAATTTTTGTTCCATTATTAATCATGGGTATTATGAATTTTAAAAAAATCAATGAAAATTTGTTATTAATGATGATATTATCATTAGTATTCCTTGCTATATTTGCTATTTCAAACGTAAGTAGAGCATATCAGTTCTATCCCATGTGGCTGATCATTCCAGCCTTGAGTGCCGTATTTTTTGTGGAAATACTTCCAAAAATACTTAGTAAATTGAAAATACATAGGAATCAAACAAAACTAGTTTTAGTAATTATTACAATTGTGATAATTTTGAATGTTGGTGCCGCTGGTACCTTTTCATATATTGTAACGTATCCACATGAGTTCAACGGTATTATGAATGAAGTTCAAGTGATCTTATCAAAAGAGCCAATCAACCCACAAGGATATGAAAGGAAAATCGTTGGTGACATGTTAAGCCACGAAAAAAATATAGAGACATCATATATTATGGCTACTGCTGGTGGTTATTCATATCATGCGGGAAGTAAATGGATCATGGCAAATTTCTGGGAGGGAAAATATGGTGATTCAATTCAAAGTTACATAAATCGCGAAAATTGGTCTGACTATGATTTGCTGTTGTCTAATATAGGAAGTTTTCCACCAGATAGTAATAATATCATTAACCCAACTCCAGATTATATCATTTATGAGAAAATAAATGAGGAAGAAATTGAGGCTCATATAATTAATTCTGGTCAGTATAAAGATCTTATGATTTTGTTGGATCCAACTAATCCAAAAATTCCTTCAAACTTTGAATTATTATGGAGTTCAGATATGAATGATATAGTAGTATATAGAATTAACAAATGAATAAAATCATGTACTGTTTGTTTTGAACTTAGATTTATTTTAAAAATTTAATATTTACTAGCATCCTTTTTTGGATCCATCTCATAATTTGGTTTGCCAAAGGAAATTTTTGGTAACGCATTAACAAATGTACCAATCATTACTTGTAATAGAACAGGTTGATGAGTATCCTTCCAGAGCCATTCTAATGCTTCAGGTACTTCATTTTGTTCCTTAATCGTTCTAGAAGATAATCCATATGCAGTAGCAATTAATTCAAAATTAGGAGCACTATATCCCCAAAGAGTAGATTGATATCGTCCATCAAAATAGTCTTCTTGAAATTGTCTTACCATTCCATGACAGTTATTATTCATAACTATAATTTTAATAGGTAATTTATTATGGATGAGAGTTTGTAATTCTTGGATATTGGATTGAAACCCACCATCGCCCGCAATTAATACTATTGGAGAAAGATCTTTTGCAAATGCTGCACCTATTGATGCCGGTAATCCAAAACCCATTGATCCCATACCTCCAGATGTAATGAATCTCTGTGTATCACAAAGTTCCAAAGATTGTGCAGCCCACATTTGATGTTGTCCAACATCTAAAGCAAAAACAGAGGCTGATTTAGAGGCATTTGACAATTGATGCATAAACAAATTTGGATTAATCCCTTTAGATTGAGGGTTCTCATCAGTATCAGGGAAATGCTTCCTCATTTCATCAATTTTGTTGAGCCATTCATGTTTTTCAGTGAATTCAGTGGTAGATAATTTATCATTTATTGAATCAAAAAAAGATTTAAGATCCATAGCAATTTCAATACATCCTTTAATTCTATTATTTACTTCACTAGTGTCAATATCTATATGAAAAATTTTTTTGCTCTTTCTAAATTCTTCCACTTTAGCGCCGGTCTGACGTATGTCTAATCTACTTCCTAAAACAATCAACAAATCTGCTTTTGATAGAGCTAAATTAGCCCATCTATTACCGTAACTGCCAATTAGGCCAACTCGGAATTTATCTAAATAGGGTAAAGCATCAACTGCCATTAACGAATTAACTACTGGGATTTTTACAATTCTGACAAATTCTCTAAATTTTTCTAAGGAATTTGATGAATGGATTCCACCTCCAGCTAGAATAATCGGTCTTTTTGCCTCTTTAATGGAATTAATTAGTTCCAACATCTCAGAAGTAACTAGTTTGTTATGAGTTGTTTTGGAAGTGATTTTTTCAATCTTATCTACATTGATCAATTCACGTTGCACATCCATTGGAATGTCTATAACTACTGGTCCCGGTCTTTTTTCAGTGGCAATCACAAATGCATCTTTCAAAATATCAGGGATATCATCAGGAGAAGTAACCAAAAATGTTTTTTTAGTAATTGGGCTTACAACTGACACAATATCTGTCTCTTGAAATCCTAGCTGCCGTACTTTTTTGTCACCTTTAATTTCATCCCTATTAACTTGACCAGTAATAAAGACAGTAGGAGAAGAATCAAAATAAGAACTACATATGCCTGTGATCAAATTTGTTGCACCAGGACCACTTGTTGCTAATGCTATTCCTGGAATTCCAGTTAACCGCCCATAAGCATCTGCAGCAAATGCTGCAGATTGCTCATGCCTAAAACTAATTATTTTAATTTTAGATTTCTGGTTAATCGAATCGAGTAAACGAGCAATCATACCACCTGACATTTCAAAAACAAACTTGATTTGATTTTGTTCTAAAAACTGAGAAACATATTCAGATATTTTTATTTTTTTAGTCATTAGAGATCAACAAGAACATCTAGTAATTACTTAATAAAAGAATAGTGAATCTTTGAATAGATAAAAATAGAACTGCGGTATTAAAGTAATAGTTTATGGTTATGTTTTGGAGGATTATGACATGGGAATATTATTTACATTATTGATTACATCATTTCTCGTTTTATTTATTGCCCATGTGGTGTTTTTAGGAGTCAATGTATTTTTTTGGGCACTAAACGGTCTTGATTATGTTATTGAAGGTAATAGCTTTATCGAAATCATCTACTATTCAACATATCTAAAATGGTTAGGTCTATTTGATTTGATTTGGTTTTCTTTTTTGGCTATATTTTTGATTAAAAGAAAACAATACAAAACAGATTCAAATCTTCATTATTTAGAGAAAAATTCTAGTAGGGAACCAAAAATATGTGTCATCATTCCTACATTTAATGAAGAACAAATCGTAAAAAGTGTAATTGATGATTATTCTAATCAAAAAAATATTAATGAAATTATAGTTATTGACAATAACAGCTCAGATAAAACTGTAGAAATAGCAGAGTCATGTAAAGTACGAGTAATAAAAAAAGAATCCAATAAAGGTCTTGCAGATTCAGTAATAATGGGATTGGATGAATTTTTAAAATCGGATTCAAACATAGTTGCAATTACTGAATGTGATGGAACTTTTAGCGGCTATGACCTTGAAAAGATGATCCTATATCTTGATAATTGTGATATGGTGATTGGGACTAGACAAGTTCAGGTTCTTACCGAGAAAGGAAATCAGAACAGTATGTTTTATGTTTGGGGGAATTATATTTTGGCTAAATTAATCCAGATAAAATATTTTAGTTTATCTAACTTAGGAATAGTAGAATTAACTGATGTTGGGTGTCTTTATCGATGTATTAGAAAGGAAGCCATAGAGAAAATTAAGTTTGAATTATTAGATAAAGATGCAAAAAAAATTCGTAATAACCCAAATAGTGGATTAATTGCGAATTTTCTAACCATGATAGGAATTGAAAATAATTTAAAAATAGTAGAAATACCCATAACATTCAAAAAAAGAATTGGAGTATCAAAAACAGGTGCAAATAAGAAATTAAAAGCAATCAGTTATGGATTACAATTTTTTTGGTTTATTTTGACCAAATGATATATGAGAATTTTCTAGAAATAAAGAAGACTCGTTTAAAATGGTTTCAAGTGAAGAAAATTGTGGAGAATAATTAATTTTTTCCGCTTTTCTTGATAAGGAATAATAATTTTTTTTCACCCCAGTTGGAGATATTGATTCAATTTTTTCTACTAATTTAAATTTTAAATCAAATTTATTAAAACATTCTTCTAAAATTTGAAATTTGGAAATTATTTCTTTACTATATACATCAAATACATCATTGATTTTTTTATTAGCAATACAATTTTTTGTCAAATCATAAAAATCCTTAGGATTGACGTAATCTCGAACAAAATCTTTTTTATCTGTGACAAATTCAGATTTATTTTTTAATGCTTGTAGTAATTCGGACATGAAGAATCCAGCATTTACATCAATAAATCTACTAAAAAATCCAAAAATCCTTAGATCTACTATATTTAGATCTGGCAAAGAGCGATGTTTTGACTCTAAATACATTTTTGAAATAGAATACATTTCACCTTTGTTGATTCCATTAACGTCAAATTTGTAGGTAGAAGAATCATCCACAGGTTTATCAAATTTTCCACTAAATACTGCGCCACTACTTAAATTGATATAAAGTGTAGTTGGAAAATTTTTTAAATAATCAAGCACCATAGTGTCATAAAATTCAGCGATGTCAAATATTGAGCGTGAATTTTTTTCAAATGTGTTTGGATTACTTATTCCAACACAATTTATGATGACGTCGTATTCATTCTTTCCAAAATCATCATAGGTATTAAATGACATTGTATCAGAAAAAATCATTTTTAATGATTCAAATTTTTTTATATCTCTAGAAAACAAAAATACTTTAAAATCATTATTTTTTATAAAAAACGATATAAGATTTTTTCCCATATGTCCTGTTGAGCCAAAAATAGCAATATTTTTTTGGTTCATAATTTTTTATAAATTATATGAATTAAATCTGTTATTACTATTTTATTACTCATTTTTTAGATTGAAATGTTAACCAATAGTATTCCTGCATAAAATCAGATTCTTCAATAATTTGAAAATTATTTTTTTCAGCAATTTTGTGCATTTCTTCTGAATTAAACTGAACCCCATCCCAAGTAGTAATTTTTTTTGGTTTTGTACCAATACTACCACGAACTTGAAATCGAAACAGACCTTTAGGCTTTAAAACTCTATAAACTTCTGATATGTATTGTTCTACGATTTTTTTCTCTGGAATGTGCTGAAATACTATATATGAACAGCAAAAATCAAAATAATTATCTGTAAATAATGATAAATCAACTCCATTATTTTCAAGAATTTTACAATTTGGAAGATTGGCGATATATTTTTGCCCCAATTGGACCATTTCTGAGGAAACATCAACACCAATTACTTCACCAAAAATTTTACTCATAGGAATTAGTATTCTTCCAATTCCACAACCAATTTCTAAAATTTTCATTTTGGAGGGTTCTTTATTTTTTATGATTGTAGAAAATAAATCGCCTTCAATACCTAGTACATTTTTACATTCATCAATTCCTGATTTCCAAAAATCATCCTCGTTTTGACTGTGACCAGTTGCAATTGCAAGTAGTGGATCCATTTTTGCACGAGCATCCCATTCCTTTTTCATTCGAGAGTCAGTTGAGGTATTGGGTTCTATTTCAATTGGGTTAGATAGTTTGTATTCGGTTGAATTTTTTAAAAGATCAATTAGTTGTTTTTCATCAAGTTCATTTTTTTTCAATAGCCCAACGAAATGATTGAAGCCTTCTTCATCTGGCTCACGATTTAGAAGATCACGATAACATTTTCTTACAACTTCTGCTTCATAATTGAGATCTGTCATTGTTTCTCCGCCGGTTTATAATTTTCAGTTGACATAGAATTATGTTTTATGACGCGTCTAAATAAATAAAATAGAAAGGAAAGAATAGGTACAAAAATAATTAGATATGCGGAAGTTCCAAATGCATGTAAAAGGTAAACATCATGTTGCAAGCTTGTAAACATCAATGAAAGAGAATGTGTTAATTGACTAAATTGAAATGTCCAAATAACTACAGGATTCAACCATAAAGTAAAGCCATGACCAAATTGTGGTGTGGCTAGTCCATAAAGACCTAAATCGGATCCTGGTGTGCTCCACACAAACCGGTGTGCATCCTGTAAAACATATGCAAGGTTGAATAATACGCCAATGGCGCCAAGAGATAAAATCAATAATAACATGAATTTTTTATTTCTTTGTTCAAGACTTGCACCTAATGGTATTAGTAAAAATGGGATGAGTATTACCAAATATCTAGAACCCCATGCAACCAAACCATGCCAAGCATGTGTATTAGTATGGTACACTACACTCAATACAAAAAATGATAAAAGTAAAATGCATTCTGATTTGTTTTTCCTAAAGAAATCAGGAAATGAGAAAAATACAGTTAATAGAATAGGTGAGAAAATAAAAAGACCCACACCTGGAGCAAATAGCATTCCATATGATGCAGTTAAAATGTATGAAATAGGACTGGTAAAAATAAACCCGCCTATTTCTGAGCCTAGGGCAGCAGGTGTACTATCTTCAGGTTGGATATACCTTAAAGTACCACTGAATGGATTCACGAGTCTAAATACAAAATAAGAAAACAATAGCGGTACAGAATAAAACAGTAGTGTGTAAATTTTTGAATTTCTTTTTAAAATATTTACGAGTAAAAATATCCATATTGGAATTATAAACATAATGGTATCTTCTCTAATAAGAAAAGCAAATGCAAGTGAGGCTGAACAAAGAACTAAAAATTTATTTTGGTTTAATCTGCAGAATTTTTTAAAAAACAGATAGCCTAGTAGTAAAAAAAAAGCAGTAGGTATAACACTTAGTGAAGTGTTAGAGTATGCCCAAATTATTGTAGAAAAAGCAAGTAGAAAAGAAAGTATTATAGAATTTTGCCGAGTAAATTTATGTTCCAAACAAATAAGGAAAAAAATTCCTGTAGATAATGCTAAAAAAAGTGGACCGTAAAATAATTCCAAAAAAACAAAATCAGGATTTTCTGAGTTTCTCCAGAAAACATAATGCGCATCAGCAAAATCATCTGTAGTAAAAACATGTGTATCGCTAGTAATTATGTGAAAATAATGGTTTAATGCGATAAAAGGTACTTCAGTGGCACTATGAAAAACCGATGCGGCATAACATGTAATACCATTTGTGCAGTTAAGACCCTGATTATAGGGATTATGTAGCTCCCCCATGTGAAAAAAAACTTTTGATGTTCGGTCTGTACCGCCTTCAACATAATCTGGATGTGGTTCAAGTGTTACCATTCCCAAAGCCATTTGTGCGCCCATATCTTCGTCCATAGTGTATCTATGACCATCTGAAGTAAAGAGAAAAACAATGAAAACTATACCAACGATTAAAAAGAATATTTTTTTTGTGTCACTGTTTTTTTCAAATACTAAAGTCATTCCACTGATTCCTCATTTGATGGTCTTTCATCAGGAAAAATAATTCCTTCGTTATATAGAAACCTAATTGAATTAGATGCTTCATCAGGAGAAATCACGCCATTTTGATGCCAACGTAGTACGTTATCTATCCAATCTGGAAACGGTACAAATCCATCATCAACCATTTTATGATAATGATCAACAAAAGAATTATCTGGATTGTCATCAAAAATATGTCCATAAATAGTAAGAATTTTGCTTCGAACAGGATGGCTAGAAGAAATGTTTTTTCCTTCGTCTGATTCTAAAAGCATTGCTCTAATCTTATCTGACGTCATTCCACTTTCAAAAAGATTCCCGAAATATACCAAGCCTTCCGGATCAGCTTCCCTAAGTAAAATTTTTTCATACAAATCATTGATAACATTGATTGTTTCCTCATTTAGTTGATCTATAGTTTTTTGTTTTGTAGCTATTTCCTCAGAATTAAGTAATGCAAATCTAATATCTTGTTCTGTAATTTGGCCGTCTCTGAGTAATGTAGAGAAATGTAAAAGACTCTCTTCATCAGCCTGCCGGTCAAGAATTTCTTGATAAATAGCATCTACCGTTATTTCATAAACATCATATTTTGAATATTCCACAAAGTGAGAAATTACAGTATTCATGGCATGAACTAAGTTTGCTTCTGGTAAAAATGCAATAATAGATGTGACCCCTTTCACATTCAAACTAACCTTGGTGGTTAATTTTGTTTGTGAATCAACAGATTCAAAATATTGAGTTATCTTAGTTCCCTCTGCATCACCGTCAATAATTTCAATAATATGTTCGCTGTGAGGTTTGATGGTATGCTTGACGAGTAATTTTGTTTTTATTCCAGCTTCAAATAATTCTTCTTCAGCAATAATTTCATTATCGGTCTTATTTAGAATATTCACACTAACTATGTTTTCTGGAAGGATGTTAGGAAAATTTTCAATGTTAG
>Ga0310121_10004023_pt1 | contig 13178 bp, 6 predicted proteins | sample CB27_Tmax_986_MG_FD_203504 | JGI IMG/M metagenome (GOLD analysis project Ga0310121, IMG submission 203504) | Marine microbial communities from Western Arctic Ocean, Canada - CB27_Tmax_986 | ecosystem: Environmental > Aquatic > Marine > Oceanic | place: Canada: Western Arctic Ocean | collected... | reverse complement strand
GAGTTCCTCGAATCGTTTCCGATCGCCTCGGGGGAAGAACGAGTGTGGCTCGTGGGCGCCGAGTAACGTCTGGAGCGCGATCAGTTCGGAGAGCAGATCGCTCACCGCAGGGCGGATTGCTTCGTCATCGGCAACCACCAGCGGTGCCGTTCGTCCTTCCATAAGACGCTCGCCCGCGGGCGGAGCTTGCCAGAACGTCCGCCAAGCCTCGACGTATCGTGCGGCGATCTTTTCCCATTCGCCCTTGCTCGTGCTCAAGAGCTCGCGTTGGTCAGCGCTCAGGCTTTTGCCAAACGGTAACCGGACCATGTGACCACCCTCATTCCAGGATGCGGTCGAGGTGCTTACCTAACCCAGTCGGTCCTCCTGATGCGGAGCCCGTTCGCTACCCTGCCCGCATGCGACGGAATTCCCGGTACGGACGCCTCACCCCCGTGGGTCTGCTAACGATCCTCGTCGGTGCGCTGATTGTGACGGCGTGTAGCGGGGGCGCACCAGACGATGGGAATGGAGCCGTCCCTTCTGGCCCCGCGCAAGGGGAGGCGGAGCCGACTGAGCAGGCGGATGGGCAGCGAGTTGCGAGCGTGGAGCGCCAGGCAGCCGAGCAGGCGGAGGAGGAACCCGCCGAGCAGGGCGGAGACTCAACCACGATGGAGGGTGAGGAGCCCGACTCGGCACAAACCCCTGCACCCGTTCGCTCAGACCTTGCGGTCAATTGCACAGTTGATTCAGAACAATTACGGATCTCTTGCGAGGCGGCCGGCTTTCAGCAACATTCTCGATTAACATGGACCTCAACGGTTGCGTACTCGAGCGGCGGGGGTGGGCGATGGCAGTTCATTATCGATGATGCACTGGTGGCGCCCAGCGCACAGGTCTTCCTCGAGGAATGCCGAGACGCAAGCTGCCGGACTATCGAGACGCTGATAGATCTCTCGGCGCTGATTTCCGACGAGGGAAGTCCCTCCCCCAGCAGTCTCGACTCCGATTTCCACATGAGATTGCCTTTCACCGATGAGCACGAGCCCCAGGGGCTAATGCCCATGGGCGAAACGATCGAACATCCTCCCCCTAAGTCCCCCTACGGCCATCCTGGAATCGATTTTCAATGGGACTACAAAGCACCAATCGTCGCCGTCGTCGACGGCAAAATAGCGGAAATCATAGAAAGCGTTCACTTCGAAACCGGCATCTTCAACTACTCCGTATCAATTATCACAGGTGAGTTCATCGTCAACTACACCACCCTCGAATCACTGGGCCCTGACATCAAAGTTGGGAGTCAGGTCGTTACCGGGCAACTGATAGGGTTCCCCACCCCAGTTCAACAAGGCCATCAGTGGCGCATGATTCACTGGGATTTCGGGACGTACAAAAATGTTGTACCGAGGGCCGATCCCGAAGGAAGAATCTCGGAGTACGAAGTCAACAGATTGTGCCCCGTTCCCTATTTCGCCGAGTCCGAACGGGAACGACTGTTTCGTATCTGGGAAGCGGTTTTTTATGGCGCGAAACATCAATTCCCGGACGTGTGCAATGGCTATTGGAAGAACTACTGAGGGGTTACGCAGATACCGGCGAGATGTCAGGTCACTCTTGAGCAGCCACGCAATCGGCAGACCTGGCATGACCTATAGCATCAGTTCCTTGCACGCCAACGAGACGAGGAGTCCACGATGGCCGCATCCGCCTACTTCGACCTCGGCAACCACCACCGAGCGATCACCACGTCTTCCGAGGTCGCCCAGACCTGGTTCGATCGTGGCCTCATCTGGCTCTACGGCTTCAACCATGAGGAAGCCATCGTCTGCTTCGAGAATGCGGTCGCCGAGGACCCGGGCTGCGCGATGGCCCATTGGGGAATCGCCTTCGCGATCGGGCCGAACTACAACAAGACGTGGGAGAGGTTCGAGCGGGCCGAGCGCGAGCGGTCGCTCGCGACTGCGCAGCGAGCGATCGTCGACGGGCTGGCCGTGGCGAATGCAAGCGCCACTGAGCAGCAGCTGCTCAAAGCGCTGCGAACGCGGTATCCGAGCGACCCGGAGACCGAGGATTTCGGGCCCTTCAACGACGCCTTCGCCGATGCGATGCGAGCGATCTACGAGGCCGCCCCGAGCGACCTCGACGTCGCCAGCCTCTTCGCCGAGGCCTTGATCGGGCGGACGCCTTGGCAGCTCTGGGACCTCGAACGCGGCCAGCCGCGCGACGGGGCTTCGACCGCGGAGGCCCGCGCCGTCCTCGAGCAGGCGTTTCGCGCCAACGCCGCGGCCTGGCGACACCCGGGCCTCTTGCACATGTACATCCATCTCATGGAGATGTCGCCCACACCGGAGCTCGCGCTGCCGCATGGGGACGCGCTCGCCCAGCTCGTTCCCGACTCCGGGCACCTCGTGCACATGGCGACCCACATCGACGTGCTCTGCGGTGAGTACGCCCACGTCGTCGAGCGCAACCGCGAAGCGGCTCGCGTCGATCAAGCGTTCACCGCGCTGCGCGGCGCCGAGAACTTCTACACCGTCTACCGCATCCACAATGTGCACTTCGAGGCCTACGGAGCGATGTTCCTCGGCCAGAAACAGACGGCGCTTGCGGCTGCCGAAGAGATGCAGCGGCTCTTGCCCGTCGAAACCGTGGCCTACCTCCCGGACCTCTTCGAGGCGTTCTGGGGGATGAAGCTCCACGTCATGGTGCGCTTCGGCATGTGGGACGAGATCCTGGCCGAACCCCTGCCCGATGACGCCGAGCTCTTCAGCTTCACGGCGGCGCTCCTCCGCTACGGGCGCACGGTTGCGCTCGCGAACCTTGAGCGTCTGGACGAAGCAGCGGCAGAGCTTGAAGCGTTCGCTGCGGCGCAGACTGCCGTGCCGGACTCGCGGCTCATGTTCAACAACCCCGCCGCAGAGGTCCTCAAAGTCGCGGCCCAAATGGCCCACGGCGAGCTGCGCTACAAGAGCGGCGAGGTCGAAGTCGGACTCGATCACCTCCGCCGCGCGGGGGATCTCAGCGACCATCTCCTCTACGACGAGCCCTGGGGCTGGATGCAGCCCCCACGCCATGCGCTCGCCGCGCTGCTCATGCAGCAGGAACAATTCGATGAAGCCGAGCAGGTCTACCGCGCCGATCTGGGTCTCACCGACGCCCTCTCACGGCCCTGCCAACATCCGGGCAACGTCTGGGCCTTGCACGGCCTGCACGAGTGTCTGATGCGGCGCGGCATTGACGGCGACGCGGCGCACGTGAAGCAACGCCTCGACATCGTCGACGCCCGAGCCGATGTCGAGATCAGCTTCTCCTGTTTCTGTCGCGTGCACTAAGACAAGCGCTCGGGAGCGCGACCCTGACTGTCATCTGTCTCGCGGAGAGGCGGCGGGTGATCAGCACGGGGTCCACTTTGCATTGGAGCGGCACCCTTGCCGCGCCTATTGGGGCCCGCCCCCGGACCCCAACGCGCCAGCCTGGTGCCATGTTTGTCAACATAGGCCGGGACCCAACGGACGAAGGCGCTCGAGCGTGAGGTCGCTCAGCTCGACGTCGAAGGTTATCGTGTCATCCTCATCGTGCCTGACCGCTGGAGCTTCTTTCGGCGCGTGCTCTGGCTGATGATCGCGTTCGGTACCTTCGGCTTTGTCGTGCGCTCCGAAAATCTGCTCCTCATCGGTGAGCGCGTGGATGGTCCGCCCCCGTAATCAAGCGGCGAAATCCGTCCTGGCACGGACCGTTCGCGTGGGGAGAAAGCCTCGCCGCGCGCGTCATGGAAAGGACTAGGCAGCGCAAGGCGACGAGATCCTGGTCTCGGGGCTGCTCAAGGCACTGACGGAGTCGGCGGGGGAGTTCACCTTCGACGCCGGGCGCGAGGTCGAGTTGAAGGGGATCAGCGGGCCGCAGCGGGTGCACGCCGTGGAGTGGCTCGGGTAGCTCCGGATGTGGCTCGCGTTCGGGGCGATGTCCCAATGAACGCACGCGTGCCGCACTGACTCTGTCTGTGCCGCTCCCCCAGTAGGCCAAGGAACAAGTCGTGATCACTTGCCCCTAGGACACGTGTTCCGGCGCCGCGCGGCGCACATCGGCGAGGCCGCGTAGCTCGGAGACGCTGAGGAGCAGCAGCACCGCGAAGCCGGTGACCGAGAGGGCCCCGGCGGCGATCGTGAGCCGCACGCCCAGCAGCTCGGCCGCAGCGCCCGCCACGAATCCGCCAACCGCTGCCAGGAACCAGGTCATGCTCCAGATGCCCATGACCCGCCCGCGCAGTTCGTTGGGCACGAGCAGCTGGATCGTCGTCATGCCCACGACGAGATAGACTTCCTCCGCGATCCCGGCGGCGAAGAGCAGGAGGACCGCGTGGGGTAGCGCCTCCGTGATCGCGAACCCCGCCACGATCACGCCGAAGATCGCGGCCGCGATGAGCATAGTCGGCCCGGCGCGCGGGCCGACCCCCACGCGGAGGATGACGAGCGTGGCACCCAACGCTCCGGCGCCACTGGCGGCCTCCATAAAGCCGAACCCCTCGGAACCGACATCGATGGTCTCGTTCGCAAAGATCGGCAGCAAGATCACGTACGACGCGCCGAAGACGGACGTGAAGAACGAGAGCCCGATCGTGGCAAAGAACAGCGGCCGGGCGAGGATGAAGCGAAAGCCTTCCCACATGCCCCCGTGCGCGGCGTCGGACCGTGGGCCGAGCGGCCCGGGCTGGAGGCTGGCGAGCAACAGCACGGAGAGAGCGAACCCTCCTGCGGTGAAGAAGAACGCCGGGCCCGTACTGCCGAGCACGGCGATCAGCACCCCCGCGATCGCCGGGCCGATGACGCGCATGCCGTTCCAGACGGAACTGTTGAGGGCAACGGCGCTGGCCATCACCCGCATCTCGATCAGCCGGGGGAGCAGCGCCTGCAAGGCCGGGGCGTCGAAGGCCGTAAAGGCGCCCGCGGCCACCGCCCAGAGGAAGACCATCCAGAGCTCCACGACGTCGGTGACGACAAGCGTGGCTATGGTGAGATGGGCGAAGAAGCCCAAACTCTGGGAAATCAGGAGGATGCGCTTGGAATCCATGCGGTCCGCGAGCGCGCCTGCCGGGATCGAGAGCACGATGGTGGGCACCGCGGAGGCGAGTGCCACGAGGCCGAGCCAGAGCGGCGACTGCCCGAGTTCGACCGCGACGAGCCAGCCCGCGCCAATGAAGCGGAAGGTCATGCCAAAGACCCGACAGACGGAGGCGAACCAGTAGCGACGGTAGGCGGGGTAGGAGAAGGCGCCCCAGCGTGGCGCGTCTGCCACAGCGGCGGTCGGCTCGAGGTCCATCCTCACTCCAGCGGCTCCAGATACGAATCCGCAGGGACCCGCGTTGGACAGCATCATGACACGCCGATTCGACGGGGTCGGAATGACGGGGGTCAGCGGCGCGCAGGCCTACACGCGCTGGAGTGAGAAAGAGGCGCAGAAGAAATTCAGCAGAAAATTCTGCTGCGGGTGGCCGATCCACCCTAACCTACACGGACCTGCGTTGCCGGCAAACTTCCTGTGTACCGTGACGCCAGTCGCGACACGGTGAACGGAACGCATGGACCACGCCGACCACGTCACCCTCCTGCGCAAGGGCATCCCCACGCCGGGCGGGGTCTGGGCGGACTTCGGTGCGGGCCGAGGCGCCTTCACGCTGGCCCTGGCCGACTTGCTCGGCCCCACGGGCACCATCCACACCGTGGACCGGGACGCCCCGGCGCTGCAGATGAACGCCCGCCACATGGGCGAGCAGTTCCCCGAGGTGGGGATCCACTACGAGGTCGGCGACTACCGCCAGCCCCTCTTGCTGGCCCCTGGACGGTCAAGCAGATCCTCGTCGAGGGCGAGATCAGCGCCTGGCAACTCGAGGTGCTGACCAGCACCGAGGCCGCCGAGAGCGAAACCCTCCCGGCCCAGTAGACGCGACGCCGGGACTCTTCATCTCAATCCGCTCGCAACGCGCGGGAGCACTGATCCGGCGTTAGTCGTCGTCCTGTGTCGCGAACGGCAGCCGGTACGACGTGACGAACCCCACCACCAACGCCGCCCCCACCAGGACCCAGCGCAGCGGCGATTCCGCTTCCCGATTGCCCAGCGTCGCGGGCTGCGGCAACTGCACCGCGGACGGTCCCTCCGTGCGCGCGGAGTCGAGCTCCAAGCTGATGAAGCTGGGCTGCGGCGCCCGACTCGGTTCAGGCGCTACGTCCGACGTCGGCTCCGGCAGTGGGGGAAGTGCCGCTTCAGGCGCCGGCTCCGGCCCAGACTTTGGCTCCACCGCGGGTGGATCGATGCTGATCCCCGGCAGCAGCCGGTCGAGCCAGGCCGGCATCCACCAGGTCCAACGACCCATCAGCTCCATCGCCGCGGGCACAAGAACGAGCCGCACCAGCGTCGCATCGATGAAGATCGCGAACGCCAGGCCCAGGCCAAATTCCTTGATCACCCGCGAGTCGCCCAGCATGAACGAGAGAAAGACGGTCACCAAGATCGCCGCCGCCGCCGTGATCACCCGCGCGCTGGCGCTGATCCCATGCGCGACCGACGCGCTGGCGTCGCCCGTTTGCAGGTAGCGCTCCCGGATCCGGCTGAGCAGGAAGACCTCGTAGTCCATCGAGAGCCCGAACAGGATCGCGAACATGAACATCGGCAGGAACGACTCGATCGGTCCCGACCGATCGATGCCGAGCAGGCTCAGTCCCCAACCCCACTGGAAGATCGCGACGATGACGCCGAGCGAGGCGGAGATCGCAAACAGATTCATGATCGCCGCCTTGATCGGCACCGCGACTGAGCGGAAGGCGGCGCTGAGTAGCACCAATGCGAAGCCGATCACGACCGCAAAGAACGGCGCCAGCCGAGACTCCACGCGTTCCGTCATATCGCTGAAGGCGGCCGTCGCCCCCGCCACGAACACCTCCGGCGAACCCTGCAACCGTCCCATGATGCCAGGCACTGTCTCGGCCCGCAGTCGCTGCACCAGATCGCGGGTGGCCGCGTCCTGCGGCGCTGTGCCCGGCGTGACCGTGAAAACCGCGGTCTCGCCGCTCGCGCTCAGACCCGCGGACGATACCGAGTCGACGTTGGGATCCAGTGAGACGGCCTTCTGCAAACGCACCAGTGAGGCCGGCTCAAGCGCCGTCGTATCGTTGACGACGATGACGAAGGGGCCGTTGAAGCCCGCCCCAAAAGCATCCGCCAACATGTCGTAGGCCCGCCGCGAGGCAAACCGCTCCGAATTATTGCCGTCGTCGGAGCTGCCCAGCTCCGCGCCCAGCAACGGCGCGCTGAGCAGAAGCAGAAGACCCGTGCCCAGCACGAGGAAGAGCATCGCCCGACGCTGAATCACGCGACTGAAGCGATACCAGAACCCACGCGGATCGCCCGCGGCGCTGGGCCGCAGGAACGGCAGCGCCCAGCGATCGATGTTGCGCCCGATCATCGCCAGCAACGCCGGCAGGACCGTGATCGCAACGATCATGGCCGTCCCCACGACGATCGCCGCCGACAGCCCCAGGTTCGCGACGAACGGAATCCCGATCGCGTACAGCCCCAGCAGCGACGCCACCACGACCACCCCCGCGAACAGCACGGCACGGCCCGCCGTCGACACGGCCGTCACCAACGACTGCTCCACGCTCCAGCCCGCGGCCAGCCCCTCGCGGAAACGCGTCACCACAAACAGCGCGTAGTCGATCCCAACACCGATCCCAAGCATCGCCGCGAATGACGGCGCGAACGTGCTGATGTCGAGCGCCAGCGCGAAGAAGCGAATCAAGAAGAACCCCATCGCCAGGCCCAACAGCGCCGTCACCAGCGGCAGCCCCATCGCGATGATCGAGCCGAACGCCACCAGCAACACCAACGCCGCCGCCGCCAGACCGAACAACTCCGACTCACCCGGTCCTTCCTGCTCAAAGCCGGCGATCACTTCTCCGCCAGCTTCGATCGCCAGGCCGGGACCTCGCACCCCATCCAGCAACTCGAACAGGCGCTCGACACTCGACCCCGGCACATCACCCTGCTGGCCCCGGAAGCGCACCGTCGCGAAGGCCGCACGTGCGTCATCCGAGACGTTGGCCCCGGTCGCGTACGGGCTCGTGACGAACTCCACCCCCTCAAGCATCTCCAGCTCGGCCAGCAGCGCCTCGATCGGCTCTAGCACCGCAGGCGCAAAGATGCCGTCCGCGCCGAGCTCGCCGCTGACCGTCCAGACGACGCGCGCGTCGACGCCCCCCTCGCGTGCGAAGCGCTCCTCCAACAGGTCGAATGCGCGTTGCGACTCCGAACCCGGAATACGAAAGTTGTCCGTGAACTCACCGCCGAATCGACTCGACGCCACGCCCAGCACCACCACGACCACTAGGCTGACCGTCAACACCCACCAGCGCCGCCGCACGGCGAACCGCGCCCACCGCTCCAGCACGCAACCCTCCTTGTCCATCACCTCGCCGTCGATCCTGAATCGGAATTCCGTTTCCGTCAACCAGCTATGATCCCTCTGCCACAGAGCCATCAGACCTTTCCACCAGCGCCACACCCATCCCTGACGCATCGACGGAAGAGCGTCGGGGCCGCGCCGACGCGCGCCAAAACCTTGCTCGCCTGCTGGCCGCCGCGCGCGCCGTCTTCTGCGATCTGAGGGTCGGGGGTTCGAGTCCCGCCGGGCGCACCAGGCAGAACCGCCAAGGCGTGGGCGTTGGGGCGTATGCCGGCCGGCGGCGTTGGCTGAGGTGCCGCAACAGGTGGCGACTCTTGTGCCGGAAGCGGGTACCGCCGCGCCCTAGCTTGCGTTGGGACTGGGTGGCCCGGATGAATCAGCCCGTGAGGGAGAGGCACCGGCCGGCGGCCTTTGGTTGGCGTGAATGGCCGCGGGGCGTAGTCTCCAGTCTGCATCCCAGAACCGTCGACTCCGGCGCGGCCCCGATCGGAAGGCGACTCGCATGCGCCGTGGCGCGGCCCTCCTCCTCATCCTGCTCGGAACACTGTGGGGCGCCGGCGGCGCCACGGCGCAAGCTCCCCCGACGGTGCCCCATTTCTTCTTCGGTACCGAAACCCAGGTCACGCTCGACGGCGTGACGTACACCGAGAGCCCCGTCCTGCTGGTCGCGTCCACTCCCAACGGGGAACCCCTGGCGGAGGTCCAGGTCGACCTCCCGGTCCGGCAGTGGTCACTCAACGTCCCCGTCGGCGCGGGCCAAACCGAGATCCTTTTCGAACTCGCGAACAGCCGGGAACGGGACACCGTGCTCGGGACCACGGAGCCGTTCGCGATCGAAGCCGGCGGGCTGACCGAAGTGAAAGCACTGGACTTCGTCAGTGGCCCCCGCTTCCGCGAGCACCCCTCGGTCCAAGGTGTGGCTGGCCGCGGCCAACTGCTGGACGCACCGCCCATTCCGACGGACGAAGAGATCAACGATCGCGAAGCGGGCATGGGGAAAGTGAACCCGGACGACCCTGCACCGAACAAACCGGCTACCCCCGTCCTGCCACCGGCGGTACGCGAAACCACGGCGAACGAAGGCCCCGCCGTTCTCACCGACGGATCGAGCTGCGGTGACCGGACCGTCGAAATCCACGACGGCTGGAATGCGATCGGTTGGACCGGCCCCGAGACCAGCCTGGCGGATGCGCTGACGCGGGTCGCCTTCGACATCGGCCCCATCGGCACCCCGACACTCCAAATCACCCTGTCACCCGGCCTCGTCACAGCACAGGCCGCCATTACTGATGGCACAAGCAACACTTATGACGGGCTGGCATTCCGGTGGGATGCTGGCAGCCAGGGGTTCGGCCGCAATGACGTTCGACTGCCCGCCACCCTGCAAGGCTTCACCCAGGTGGGCCGCGATGAGGCGCTCTGGACGCGGTTCAGCGTGCAAGATGCGGCGGGGAACACAGGAACGGATTTGGTTCTCCCCGCCGTCCAACAAATCAGCAATTGGACCATCCCCATTGCCTCGGCGGAGGCGCGCACCGTCGCCCTCGTCCCCGGTTGGAACTTCGTCGTCTGGACCGGCCCCCTGACACCGCCGGAGGAGGCCTTCGCCGACGTCGAGATCCACAACGCCCTCAGCCAGGCCTTCACCTGGGATGCGGCCGGCCAGCGCTACGTGACATACACCGAGACCCTCCCCCAGGTGCTGCGCACCATGCCGGACCTCGTGTACGGCCAGGCGATCTGGCTCTTGGCGAAGACGTCGTACAGCTGGACCATGCCGAGCGCCGACCTGGCCTGCGGCGATGCCGCCTTGCTGCCCGACTTCGATCAGGGCGATGCGGCTATTTACATGGGCCTCCCTCAGCCCGCGTTGCAGACGGCGGCGGCCGGCGACTTCCGGACCTTCCGCAACACCGAGGTGATCCAGGGCACCAACACCACCCGGATCGGCGAACCCACCGCCTCGAATGATCGCAACGCCATCCTCTATGTCGGGAACGTCCACGCCGAGGTGTCCCTCAACAACGGCATGACCTGGCAATTCATCGATCCGTATGCGAACGGGTTCCCGGCCCCAGCGGCGGGCGGCACGTTCTGTTGCGACCAACTCTCCGTCTTCGACAATGAGACCGGACGCATATTCTGGGTCCAGCAGTACAGGAAGGACACCAGTGGCGAAAACACGATTCGCCTGGTCGTCTACGAGGATAAAGCTGCGCTCGAGACCCAGACCTATTGCACCTACGACTACACGCCGCAAACCTTCGGCGCCGGTGCCAGCCGCTGGTTCGACTTCAACCAGATGCAAGTGACGGACAAATGGCTCTATCTCTCGTCGAATCGATATCTGCGGACCACTCTACCCATCGTGGGGGCAGTAGACATTAAAGAGGGTGGGATCGTCTGGCGCCTGGAGAAGGACGACTTCTCCAGCAGTTGCGGCGGCGTCACCACCCAGTCCCATTTCGAACTCTTCGTCTACGGGATCGCGCTGACCGATCAAACACATGACACGGGGTCCACGATCTACTGGGCCATCCACGGCGGGGGTCACATCCTCCTCAACATCCGACGGGCCACCGACAACTCCACCAGCATCACGGAGTTTGCTCGGCGGATCAGCGCCTTCCCGGCCAGCGGTCGTGGCCAGATGGTTTGCACAGCGCCGGACGGAACGAATCCCTGCGGGCGTTTTAACCGCCGCATTGCCACGGGCTGGCTCAGTAACGGGCAGGTCGGGTTCATGTGGTCGGCGGGCCAAAACGCCGCGGCCGGCTGGCCCTTCCCGCACACGCGCGTCGCGATCTTCCGCACCTCCGATATGACGCTCGTGGCCGAGCCGCATATCTGGAGTTCCAAGTACGCCTGGGTCATGCCGACCGTCGGGGTCAACAAGCGCGGGGACATCGCCGGACCCGTTTACATCATGGGCGGAGGGCGCTACCCGACGGCCCAGGCCTTCATCTGGGATAGCTATTCCGGCGCGCCCACGCCCTGGGAGAACTACCGCCTCCGTACTGGAAATGATGCGCCCGACGGGCAAGGGACCGGGGCGCAAGCGAACGGCCGCTTCGGGGATTACGGCGGATCGGTCGCCTACGACAACTGCCGCGGCACCTGGCTCGTCTCCTTCTACACGATGCAGGATGGGGGCACCAATGACGACGCGGAGCACCGGTCCGCCTGGATCGGGCGTGAGGAAGACGGCTGCGCGGACCTGACTGTGGCGGCCCTCGCGTTCCTGGTCATGCTGGGTGGGGACCAGTTGCTCGTGGGCGAAACTACCCGCAACATCGGCAGCGGGCCGGCGAGTGCCTCGATCACCCGCTATTACCTCTCCAAAAACCAGACCAAGGGGTCGGCAGACACCTTGCTCGCCGGTGACCATGCGGTCCCGATCCTCGCCGCCGGGGCCTCCCATCCCAACTTGGACCTGCTGAGCGTGCCCGACGGTATCGCGCCGGGGGCGTACTACCTGATCGCCTGCGCCGATGATCCGAGCACCGTCACCGAGATCACCCAGACGAACAACTGCACCGCCACGGATTCGCAGGTCACCGTCACGGGGACGCTCATCGCCGTGGGTCCCACCAAGATTCCCTGGCCCTCGGCTGACTCCTATGATCAATTAGTCCGAAACACATTGTCCTAGCCGCGCTTGCCGCGTGGGAAGCCGATCAACATCCCGGGCCCTAGGGCAGAGGCAACAAAGGTCTGGCCCCTGCCTCGGACTCGGCACGCCGGGCTCGTCGCCCCACGGTCCTTTCAGAAGAAGGCCAGGGCCCGCCCCGGACCCCAACGCGCCAGCCTGGTGCCATTCTGGTGCCATGTTTGTCAACACGGACCGGGACCCAACGGACGAAGCGGGAGCAACCCCCCGAGTTTTCAGGGCGAATAGGACGCAGCGGCACCCGACAACGCGGGTCAGCACCCCCGTCTGCGTACTTCGGATCTGAGGGTCGGGGGTTCGAGTCCCTCCGGGCTCGCCACGCAAAACCGCCAAGGCATGGGCTTTTCGTGCACTGGTCTCGGACTTCCCCTGTGTCCTTCGGGCGATGGCCCCGCTTGATTCGCTCATCGTGCGGCCGATCATCGACGCAGCACGCGAATCTCCTCGGTCGTCACGGGAGTCTCAATCACGAGATCCGCTCCGTCGCGCCGTGTGCGAATCCCGGCCGGTCCAGATGCTCGCCACGCGTCTGGCTCCGCGAGGCCCGTGACGCGGAAGGTAGTCGGATCGCCAGCCAGGCGCTCAGATTGTGGCGTGAGTACACAGTGCAGGACCCCGTCCTGCCAGCGGGCTTCACGGCAGGCGACGGCAGGGAAATCGAGGCCAGTAATCAGGCCCTCTCCCGACGGAGGTGGGCCAGCAGCGAGTGTCGTCCAGGCTCCTTTCGAGACCGCCTCGGCAGCCGCCAGGAACGCGTTGTACTGGCCGCGGGGGTGCTCTTCATCCAAACCGCAACCCCAGGTGAACTCGCCGTTCACATCGTGCCAGGTGGGCTGGAACATTGTGTCGATCGACGCCTGAAGTCGGGCGGTCAAGTCAGTCAGGCCCCATTCCTTGGCGAGAAACAACGCTTGGGCGGCGGTGCGCGGAAACGGCAGCCCAGGGAGCGACGCGTCGCCCAACCCGACTTTAGCGACGGCCGCATCGTAGATCGCCCGCGCGACCTCGGGTGCGATGGGCGCCAGGTAGAAAGCCACGCCGAATCCCCCTGCAACCGACGCGCGCAGATGA
>Ga0310121_10004020_pt1 | contig 13189 bp, 8 predicted proteins | sample CB27_Tmax_986_MG_FD_203504 | JGI IMG/M metagenome (GOLD analysis project Ga0310121, IMG submission 203504) | Marine microbial communities from Western Arctic Ocean, Canada - CB27_Tmax_986 | ecosystem: Environmental > Aquatic > Marine > Oceanic | place: Canada: Western Arctic Ocean | collected... | reverse complement strand
CACTCGGGCATCCTGACCTTGCCAGCGTACTTGCTTCGATTTCAAACGGACCGAGCCCGCGCCAACCGATTTCGGATCGCGTTCACCTACCAATATTTCATTCCGCCGGCCCAACCGGAAGAGTCCGTGGAGACCGGGTGCAATGAAGACACGGCCGACCTGACCCAGCTGTGTACCTGCCGCTATTGCCATCAAGTGTTGGAACCCATGGCCGCGTATTTTCACAAGGTGGCGGACGCCGGTTCCGTTCTTTTGCCCGAAGATCTGACTGCGTACAATCCAAAGTGCGATATCTCCACCTACGCGGCGGGCGGAATCAACCAAGGCAAGCCGATGCCTGGCGGCTGCAATCGATTTTACATCATGGACGCGGACGACCCCAACCCCGGCTGGCTCCAAGTCTATCAATTCGCATACGTCGACGATCCCAAACATGACAACACCGGATTGGACGACACCCTGCACAAAAACATCGGGGCACACATCGAAGAGGGACCGGCGTCGATGGCTCAAACCGTCATCGACAGCGATCAACTGGCAAGCGCCACCGTGCGTAATCTCTTCGCCTACCTGATGGACCGCGATATGATCTTAAGCCCCGGTGACAAGAACAATGAAATCGCACTCCTCACCGCGTTGGCCCGAGCCTTTGCCGGAAAACCCAATCCCGGCAGCGAGTACAAGTTTCCCGGAATGGCTCCGGATGATTTCCGCTCCTTGGTGAAAGCCATGGCCCAGCTGCCGCAGTACCGGAGAATCCGATGAACATCTTCACTAGACCCATCGCTCTTGTGTTGTCTCTCTTGTTGTGGACCGGTTGTGCGTCCAAGACCGCGCCAACCGAACCCACACCCGAAGGGAACGCGAACGTCACGCCCAACGAAAACACACTGCCAATCGGCCACCCGCCCGTCGATCTGCCCCCCGAGAGTCGGGAGACGAAACGCATGACCATCAGCATGCTCGAAGGGAGTCTCCCCGTGGTGGCCAGCTGGAACGAAGAGTCCCCTAACGACGCCCCCATCACCTGGACAGTCCTCTACAAAGGAAAGGACCATCCTGCCTTCGGAGACTTGGCGCTCGGCAAAACATTGGGCAAACCCGATTACGTTCAAATCACCAGCGAGAGCGCCGTAGCCGGCACCCTCTACGTGAAGTTCATGGAAGACATGGCTCGAAACGTCTGCACCAAAATGGCCGAAGTGGACATGGTCGAGCCCAACGCTGACAAACGCAATCTCATCCGTTTTGCTTCGCTCGACAGCATCGATGACGATGCGGCCATCAACGCGAACTTGCGATACCTGAAACTCCGATTTTGGGGAGAGTACATCGACAACGGCGACGACGACGCGGTGGCCGAGCTCAAACAACTCTTTGACGCCAGCGCCCAAGGCCAACAAGGCATTGTAAGTCGAAAAGCGGAAGAAGGCTGGCGCGCCGTATGCGTTGGCCTCCTGTCCGCCCCTGACTTTCACATTTATTAGCCGAATGAGGAAACCCATGAAGATTCAAGAACAACACCTCTCTCGACGACGCATCCTCCAAGGCATGGGACTCGGCGCTGCCGCTTTTTTCGTGCGAGATCTGGCGCCCGCCTTCGCCGAACCTCTCGAAGGGGACGGCGATCCCACCTTCTTAATCCTCTGTACGTTTGATGGGGGCTGGGACCAGATGTTGGCTCTCGATCCACGTGACCACACCATCTTTGACGGAACCAGTGGTGTCACGCACCCCGCCTACGACATTTTGGCGCAAAACGATACCGTGCTGGCGACGTTCCTGGCGAACAACCCCACGGGGATCATCCAACCCGACGGCAGCAGCAGCGACAAGCTGGATGTGGGGCATCCTTTGACCTTTGGTCCGGCTGTCGGACGCCTGGCTGAAGGCGATTTGTACAAAAAGTTGTGCGTCGTTCGTGGCGTCAATATGGGCACTCTGACCCACGAGGTCGGGCGACGATATTTCCTGACCGGCAAGTTCCCGGCGGGACTCCAAGCGTCCGGAAGTTCGATCCCGACGTGGGTGGTGAACGAACAGGGGGATTCCTTTGGATTCGCGATACCCAACCTGGTGGTCGGCATGGAGTCGTACAACGTAGGACTGGGCCACTTCGCCACCGGACTGACGGTGAACACGTCCAAGGACCTCTTGACCGTGTTGCAACCCCTCAACACCCCCCAAAGCCAGTTGAACGGGCCAAGCACAATGGCGTTGGACACATTCTTGGGGAAGCCGGGGGCGACCTCGTGCAGCCAACTCACCTTCGATGCCCAGGGACAGATCAGCCAATATTACGCCAGTCGGACGGCGGCCTTGGAGATGATGTTCGGCGGCGAAAGCGGCACGGGCTACTCACCCTTCTTTCAGTTCCCCAACAATCCGGGAAATAACCCGGAGCTCCAGGCTCTCTACAACGCGTTCAACATCTCCGGCACACCCGGTCAGGTTAACCAACAGCTGAACGGCGCTCCAGGCGAAGCGCTGATCGCAGCCCAAGCCATCACCAAAGGAGTGAGTCATGCGGTGTCGATCAAGCTCGCCCAGGGCATCGACCACCACGACGACGACTACTTGGACAATCACTCCCCCGCCCTCCGCGCCGGTTTCAACGCGTTGGCCGATCTGATCCACTTTCTGGAGAACACGGAGTACCAGAACAGCGGCAATTCGTTTTGGGATCGAACGGTCCTGATATGCACCTCTGACTTCGCCCGCACGCCCAACCTCAACGCGCGCAACGGCCGCGATCATCACCTGGCGTCCAGTTGCCTGGTGGCCGGCAAAGGCATCCGGGGCGGACGGGTCCTGGGCGGTACGGGCAACAACCTTGAATTCAAGGGCATGGATCTCACTACCGGACACGTACAGGAGACCGGCGGCTACGTGGTGCGTCCCCCCGATGTGCACGCGACCGTATTGGAAGCCATCGGGCTGTCGTACGAGAACCTCTCCAACCAGAATCCCCAGATGATTAAGGCCATGCTGGCCTAGCTTCCAATACTTTCCCGGCCCAGAACATAGCCAACGTATGCTATAATGACCGCTGCCAACATGTCCCGCGATGTTGGTGTCCTTGGGAGGTAGGTTCATGCAGCAGTGGTTGTGGTTGGTTGTAGCGGTGGTAATTTGCGTCGCATGCGGCGGGAACAAGAGCATCTCAGGAGCGGACGGGTCCCCACTCGACGGAACGAGCGAGGCATTCACGGTACCGGACACCGCCCAACCCAGCGACACACCGGTCAACCCGACGGACTCCCTCGAACCGGGGGACGCCGCAACGTTGCCCGATGGGGCCATCTGCTTCCCAGGCGAGACCCAATGCAAGGGCTGGTATGTACAGCTGGTTTGCAACGAGACGGGGTCGGTCTGGAAAGAAATCGATTGCCCAGACCAACAGCGTTGCGACGAGGACTCGGGCCAATGCTTGGACCAAACGTGTGTGCCCGACACCCCCATGGGCGTTTGCCTGTCGGAGACCACCTACGAGGTGTGCAATGAAACGGGCACGGGTCCCGCCGAAGCGTATTGTGATGCGGACCTGCCGCTCTGTAATGAAGGGATCTGCAAATACAAATGCTACCCCGGAACCCAATCGTGCCAAGGGCTGACGGCCATCGCGGAATGCGACAGCACCGGATCCGCGTATTTGGTCGACCCGGACTTTGGTTTCGGCGAGCTCTGCTCGGAAGGCGACATCTGCCAAGAATACGGTGGCAAAGCCAAGTGCGTCCTGGCCTGTGCGGCCGACCTGAAGTCCAACACATACATTGGGTGCGATTATTGGGCGGTCGACCTGGACAACATCGAAGGCGGCCAAGGCGAGAACGTAGCCATTGTCATCTCCAACCCAAACGAATTCGAAGATGCGGTCATTACGATCGTCAACACGTCCACCGCAGAGAATGTCGACATTGGCGACCCGAATGTCTCCCCCATGTCTCAGAAAACATTCCTGCTCCCCAAAGGGTTCGATATGGAGAACAGCTCCCTGTCAAATCGAAGCTTCCACATTAAATCGACGGCCCCCGTGGTGGCGTATCAATTCAACCCGCTCAACGCCAAGAACGTCTGGAGCAACGACGCCTCCTTGCTGCTTCCGTCGAACGTCGCGAGCAACGAGTACATCGCCATGAGCTGGCCGCAGCGACCCAAATCCGACAAACCGAATACGTTGCCGCAGCAGCCTCTTCGCGGATTCATCACGGTCATCGCTGTGGAGAAAAAACCAACCATCGTAACCGTTTATCCGACCGCCGAAGTGTATCCCGGACCCGGCTTGCCCGCCTTCATCGTTGGACAACCCAACACGGTTCTCCTAGAGCATGGACAGGTACTGAACATCGAAAGTGGGGGTTCGGCCGGCGGTACGGATCTAACAGGCACTCGAATCGTCGCCGATCACCGAGTCACCGTCTTCGCGGGACATGAGTGCGCCAACATTCCTCTCATCATTCAAGATGGCAAGTTCAAAGGAACCGAATTCTGCGATCACATCGAGCAACAGATGTTCCCATTGGAAACCTGGGGCAATGAGTATGTCGCCGACGCATTTTTCCCCCGTTCGCCCACTCAAACCGATGTGTGGCGTGTCTTGGCTGGGAGCGACCAAATTCTCATCACCACCGAGCCTCCCCAGGAAGGAGCGATCGGGGTTGCGCTCAATCAAAGCCAATACATCGAATTCGAATCGGCGGACAACTTCGTGATCACGGCGACAGGCCCTATCAGCGTCGGGCATTATCTCAAGGGCTCCAACTATGCGGGGCACATCCCCAACGAAGCATGCGCTCTTCTCAGCGACCCAAACGATCCGAACAGTACAATACTGGAGACTGCTATCGGCGACCCTGCGTTCACATTGAGTGTGCCGACCAATCAGTATCGGGACAATTACATCGTGCTCACACCAGACAACTATGTGGAGCACTACATCAACTTGATCTATTCGGCAGGCACCGTGATTGATCTCGATGGCACGCCCGTCGAGCTTCCCCCACAGAAGGTGGGCAACACCGACTGGAACACCGAAACGATCACCATGATCCCGGGGGTCCACCACGTATCCGCCAATCAACCGATTGGCATCACAGCGTACGGGTACGATTGTGATGTGAGCTACGCCTATCCGGGCGGACTGAACCTCAATCCTCTCTAAGTAACGCACCAGAAATTGCCCGGCGACTGGGTCGTCACACCTCGATTAACTGTCCGGATACCAGCCCGTCATCGGCGGAATCGATCAACGACAAGATGACTTGCGTCACCGCAGCCAACGAAGTCCATTGAGACGGATCTGCGTCCGGCATCGCCGCCCGATTGACCGGTGTGTCCAACGTTCCCGGCAACACAGCGTTGACCGCAATACCCTCGTCGGTCACTTCAAGAGCCAACGCACATGTCAGCGAGGACACCACCGCTTTGCTCGCCCCATACGCGGCCATGCCGGCCACGGGCTCTTGAACGATACGAGCCCCCACATTGACGATTCGGCCCCCCCGGGCCGTCGTTCGCATGGCGCGAATGGCTTCCCGGCAGCACAAGAAACACGATTCGGCGTTGCACGCCAGTAGCGCACGAAAGTCAGACAGGGAGGTCTCGGCAATGGGCGCCGCTGCAAACCCGCCAGCCACATGTACGGAGGCCCAAAGGGACGGTAATGATTCGTAAAAGCGCACCAGGGACGTCTCGTCCAGCAGGTCCACGCTCGGGTCCAGAGCAACTCTGGGGTGCTCCAACGCCGGAAATTGGTCGACAGTGACAGGCCGCCGACTCGGCACGTGCACCGCGGCGCCGGCGCTCAGCAAACTGTGGACCACCGCTTGGCCCAGAATGCCCGTCCCTCCAGTGACCACCACGTGTTTTCCTTCTAGATCTCCACTCATGATGTCGCTATCTCCTGTCGGCTCATGGCTGTACGCAAACGTGCGGCCGTAACGACGTTGTTCCGAACCAGCGCTACGTTCGCACGCAGTGTGGCGCCCTCGGAAATGTCGTGCAACGCGGACAGCAACGCTGGCGTAATGGCACGACCGGTCACGCCTTGTGTCGCCACCTCATCCTGGGCTGCACCGAGCCAACGCTTCCACTGTGCTTCGTCCATGGCGTCCTCCACCGGAATCGGATTGGCGATCACGATCCCGCGACCGCTCCGCTCCAACTCAGCGGCCACGAATTGTGCCAAATCATCGATCCGATCAAAGCGCGCGTCGACCGTCGCTTCACTTTCGCGAAGGTAGAATGCAGGAAAGCGGTCCGTACCAAACCCCACGACCGGAACGCCGAGCGTCTCCAACGCTTCACGGGTCGCCATGACATCGAGCACGCTCTTGCAACCGCTGGTGACCACCGCCACCGGATATCGCGTCAGCGCCATTAGGTCGGCGCTGATGTCCAAGTGAGACCCATATCCGCGATGCACACCCCCGATACCGCCGGTGGCAAACACGCGAACGCCGGCCGCGGCGCACAGGGCCATGGTCCCGCTGACCGTCGTGGCTCCCGACCCCCGCCGATGAAGCACCAGTCCCACATTCGCGAGATTGACCTTGGCCACGTCGGCCTCCGAGAGCATGGCGATGAGCTCCTCGTCGGTGATCCCCACCACGGGATTACCGGAAACGATACCGACAATGGCGGGCTCGGCCCCCTGCTCACGCACCAACGCGGACAACTCTCTCGCCAAACCGAGGCCATGGTCAGCCGGCACGCCATGGACAAGCAAGGTGGTTTCGAGGGCCACGGCGTTGCCGCCGGCCCGGCTGTCAATCGCGCCCTTCACGGTCCCGACTTGAGCAACATCCCGCCCGGATAGGCGTAACTCACATCACAGTGATACCCGTATGCCGTCACACCAAAGGGCTTGTCCCCAGCGAGAATATGCACACCATCGGTCACGGGAACACGAAGAAGCTCAAAAGGTGTCGACCCCACACTTTGGCTGGACGCGGTGATCGGCACACCATCCAAGCGCACCTCTTCGCCGGCGACGCGAATGATATTCAGCCAGTCATTGTCGTAGCCCGGAGGCGTCAACACGACATAATGATCCAAGTATTGACCCGTCGACACACCGACCGTGAAGGCGGGATCGCCGATCCCAGTCTGCTCTTCCCCACAAACCGGCTTAAACCCAGGCATGTTGGAACCGATCATGAAGTGACCCACCTGAATGGGGGCATCCTCGTCCTCTTTGGCGGGATCTTGAAAGCCCGAAAGAATGTAATGCGGGATGCTCGATTGATATTCAATCCATTCATGCTTGTTCAATGTCTTGCCCGAGACACCCTCGATGACCGGATCCGTGGTGATCAGCGTTGCATCCTTCAACGCCATAATGCGCCAAACGTCGTAGCCCTCATCGGAGCGAGGTTTGAAACGGTCCGCCACATAGCGCGTTCCCCAGGTGTCGATCGGGGCCAGTTGGTGTTCCAAGTGATCACAATACTTCACCGCAATGGAGGGTACGAACGCGCAATTGTGCGCCATAAATACCGCCACCGATTGCGTGGCGCTCACCGTGGTCCCCGTCAGGTCAAACTCGCCCAGTTGAGGCTCAATGACATAGTTCAACACGTCGCCTTCGGTGAGCGTAAATGTCTTGGATTGTCCTTTCGAGATCTTGTCGACGGGCGTGGTTCCGGGCGCATCCCCCGAGCGAATGTTGGCTGTTGGCGTCACCGTCACGCTCGTTGTGCCCTTCGATGTGGCCACAATGGTGACGTAACTGTCGAATCCATACTTGGGATATCCTTTCGAATCAAAGCCCTTGTCGTCCGTGTAAAAACTGCGCCACCCCATCAGCACGTAGTCCGTCCCCAATGCGCTGGTCGGAAAGAGGAGAGAGGCATCGTTCGATCGGACCGCTGGACCGTTTTCCGGGTTAAATAGGTGGACGGTAACGGGCTGGTCACTGTCCAACGACCAAGACCACTTGTTGATCCCTGTGGTGAGCTGCGGCTGTCCCGTGGTGAGTTGCACGGTGCGCAAGTCTTCTGGAGGGATGCTCAACGTCACTGGCACAAGGGACATCGGGCTGCCTTCTAAATTGGCCGTGATCGTCACATTGGCCTCGTTCGTCGAGGAAGCATTGGACACAACCACCATCACCGGACGATCCTCAAAAGGCTGCGAAGGGTTGGGGTTGTTTTTGGGATCAGACTCGTAATTGCCCAAATCGACAAGCATGTATTGGCACCCCACATTGCTTTGGGCTTTCAAGGGCGAATCACAAGAGGATGTGCACACACCCGTCGCCTGATCGCAGACCAATCCGATAGGACACGGGGCATCCGGTACAAACCCACTGAGGTCGTCCGCGCAGACGCTCGGCGTCGTCAACCCCAAGCATTTCCGTTCTCCGGGCGTACAGACGGCCTTTTTGCACTCTCCGTTGCCCACACACAGTGTACCGGGCGCACAAGGAACCACTTCAAATGCCGTTCCGGCAGCATTGCAACGTTTGTGTGCAAACCCACCGGCCATACAACCCAACTCCGCACCGGGTGGGCACGATCCCGGCGGTCCCAAATGGACCCACCCGTCGTCGGTTCCTGAACCCACGTCCGGCTGAATCACACCGGTCTCCCCACATCCGAAAGTGGCCCACAATATGGCACACACCCAGAACATCGACCGTGTCATGGCACACCATCCTTGAAGATCGCGTGAACCGCGTCGGAAGCGACCGACACGACAGGTCGGTCCAGAACGCTTGTGGCATCGGACACATAGGCGACGCTCCGCATGCCCACCAACACACTGGACACTCCGGTACACCCTCGGAGTAAGGAAATGACCTGTTGAGAAAGGGGCGTGTCACGCAACTCCTCAGGGAGGTGGGGAGCGATGCGTTTTGCGAGCTTGTCACTCCGACGCTGGGAGGCCCGTGCACATTTCGCACGCAGTCCCATCAACAACACGGAGACGCTGTCAATGTAGCGTTCAAGCCACAAGTGCCAGGCCGCTTGCAAGGGTCCGGAGAGCGCATGCTCAATGGCTCCCACTTGTCGACTCAACGCCGGATTGAAGACCGACTGTACATATTGGTCCCATTTGACGATGTCGTGCAGCTGCTTGGCTGCATTCGTAGCCTGCGTTGACCATCGAAAGGTATGATCGGTGACCGGTGCCTCCGTCTGCATACGAAGGGCTCGCGCCAGCCCTTCATCAAACTCGGTTTCCAGACGCGCCAATGCTTTGGCCAGCTTGGCCACCGGTTGATCGGGCTCGTCTATTTCAAAATCGGTCAAACGAATCAACTCTCCTTCACAAATCGCGTTAAGGGGACGGTTGACAAGCACGCCCACCTGCGACGCACTGGCCAGCTCCAGAACCGAGGTGGGGCGTTCAGCACCATTGGCCTGAGGGTACACTGCGCCCGTCTCCAAAAGGTTCATTGGAAGTTGGAAAACCGCAAAATGATGGTCCTTTCCACACACCTCCTCGGCAATGCCCAACATGCGTTCGGCCGACGTTGCGTCGGGATGATACGAAGGAACCACAAATGTGTTGGATGAGACCCCATACCAACCGATTTGACCGGCCTCGACCAGCTCCTCCATACACTCAAATGCCCGGGCAATACGTTCATAGAAGACGTCGCGCCGTTCTTCCAACGTGCGTTCATCACCCTCGTTGTCCAGGTGCGACAAGAAATACTCTGGGTTGTGCAACAAATACACGTCCAACGAAGGCTGCCTCAAACGCCCCAGGCTCTTGTTGAGCTGATCGCGAATGAATCGTGGATGGATACAATGCCAACAACCTTCTGCGTAACGAACCACTTCTTCGTAGCCTTCATCGCGGCGTGCCATACCCAGCGCATCGGCTAGGTTTTGACCTTGCAAGTACCCCACCTTGGACACGACGACGATCTCGTCGGAGGACCACTCGGGGGACAGGTTATCCAAAACAGAGCCCACCAAACGCTCGCTGCCGCCATCGCCATAGTTGGTGGATGTGTCGATAAGATTGCAGCCTCCTTCGATCGCCAGATGAAGCGCTTCCGTATGACTGTCCACCGAGTCATGGACCCGGTAACACCCGAACCCGACGCCACTCACCATCAAACCGGTCCGCCCCAACTCCGCGTACGCCGTTGGATTCTTCCCACGTGAGACCATCCGGTCACAGAATTGTTTTGTACCATCGGCTGTTGCCATTGTTGTTGTGCTCCATGCGCCACTGTACCATCGACGCTTCTTCCTGATCTTACTAAAGGCGAGCGCAGGAGTCGATACCTCGTCTGCGACGTTTTCTGCATTGAGCTTTTGGGGGGTTTCTGCTATGGTTATGAAGGCGAATTGGAGCCAGGAGTAAGAAAGACATTGTACCGTAGTGCACCGTTGATGCGATCCCGTGCCAAGTTGGCTTTCGGATTTCTTTGTGTCGTGATTGGGTGTGGTAGTGAATCCCGGCCACTTCCTCCGGCCGGCCCCGTCAATCCGAACGACGAGCCAACGTGGGAGGTCCCGGGTTCGGACTGCAGCGTCGAGGGAGCCACCCAACTTTGCTTTGACGCCAATCCCGCACTCATGAACGTCGGTGAATGCCTGGGTGGCATTCAAATCTGTACATTGGGCGCCTGGAGCGAATGTACGGGACAAGTGCTGCCCGTCGAGGAAATTTGCGACGGTCGCGACAACAACTGCAATGGGCAGACGGATGAGGGGGTCCTGAGTCCCTGTGGCGATTGCAATCCATCGTGTGGGATCGCTGCCGTGGGCGGCGACAACGACGATGGATTTTCAGCCGACGAAAATGACTCCAGTAATTTTTCACTCACGCCTGAAGGCTGGTTGACGCTCGAAGCCACGGAAGTGGACATGAGCGTCATTTGGATCGCAAACACCGGCGAGAACACCGTCTCTAAGCTCAACACCAACACCGGTGCAGAGATGGGCCGATACCGAGTCTGTACCAACCCATCCCGTACGGCGGTGGGCATGCACGGCGATGGCTGGATCGCTTGCCGTGATGAAGGCGGTGCCGTCGGCCGTATTATTAACTTTGAGGGCGAATGCACGGACAAGAATGGCAATGGCGTTATCGATACGTCCCGCGATTTGAACAACGACAAGGTCATCTCAACCCTCGAAATGTACGACAAGGGCCAAGACGAGTGCCTCGAATGGGTGGTCCAGATTGGCTCTCAGCACGGCGACAATGTGGCACGAGCGTTGGGCGTCGCCAAAGATGGGTATGGATGGACTGGCCTCTGGAATGCAAAAAAACTCGTGAAAATTGCACCGGAAAACGGTGACACCATTCAAACCATTGACATCCCCGTCAATCCCTACGGTTTGGTCATCGACAAACAGGGTGTGATTTGGGTGGCAGGCCGCGGCGGTAGCAAGCTCGTCCGAGCCGATCCCGCCAACGGCAGTGTCAACAGCTACCAACCCAATGGCAGCCTGTCCCCCTACGGCATCGCGCTGGATGAGTTCGGCCGCATCTGGATTGCGAATTGCTGCAGCTTCCATGCAGCATGGATGTACGATCCAAATAGCAATATTTGGCAATCCGTGGCCACCGCAGCACGGCCTCGCGGGATCGTGTCCAATGGGAAAGGTCGCATCTTTGTGGCCAACGACGAAACCAATCAAGTGGCGGTCATTGACGCCATCAACATGATCAACATCGGCTCGATTAATCTCGGTAGCGGCCGTTTCCCACTCGGTATGGCCGTCGATGTCACGGGCAACATCTGGGCGGTCAACCAGAACTCCAGTTCGGTCCATAAGATCAACGGAAACTCGCTTCAAGTCATCGGTGAATATCCCGTGGGCAGCTCGCCCTACACCTACAGTGACATGACGGGCACGGCCTTCTTTGATGTGATTCCTCCGGGCTGGTATCGCCACCGATTCGAAGGAACCACCAAAGCGGGTCTTACCGGCCTTAAGGCAAAGACGACGGTGAGGTGGCAAGCCCTCATCATCGACTACATGGCGCCCCCCGGATCGTACGTCAAGATCCGGTTCCGGGCGGCCAATACACAGGAAGAAATCGACCAAACCGGCTGGACACCCTTCTTCGGTCCATTCCCCGAGGAAGTGTTTCCATTTGATGTCACGCAGGTGTTTGAAAACGCTGCGGATATTTTGGATGTGGAAGTGTGGCTCTATCCGAGCACGAACTCCGAAGCAATGCCTGTGCTGAAGGGTATCCACATCCAGTACAACAACGGCTAGCTCCTAGCCAAAATAATCGATGAGTTGGGCTCCCGCCCCCTGCTCGGTACCGAACGCTTTCGGCTCCGCTTGAGTTGACGTTCGGACCAGAGGGAGGACGGCCTCATGCCGTCCTCTATAGACGTAGATGTTGTGGTTCTCATTGTTGAAGCAGAGGCGATTATGTTGAAGCGAATTGTATATTTTGTGCTTGTTTTGTGCGTGGCGTGGACTTGGATAGGATGTGGGAATAGCCCCATGGGGTTACCCCCGGGTGTTTCTTATCAAGCTCCCGGTCTGGCGTGTGCTCCGGAAGGCTTCTCCCACGTCTGCTTTTCCGGCAGTCCAGCCACATTGGGCATTGGCGAATGCTCCCCAGGTGTTCAAATTTGCCAACAAGGAGAATGGGGGCTCTGCGTCAGCGAAATGCTTGCGGTCGAGGAGTATTGCGACGGGCTGGACAATGATTGCGACGGGAAGACGGACGAGGACGTCCTAAGTCAATGCGGCGATTGCAATCCGGGCTGTGTCAATGAAACGATTGGAGGCCCAGAAGGTCACCCCTTCTCCCTAGAAACGGGTTCGAGCAGCAACCTCGCACCCACCGACGACGGTGCCCTCACCTTGGTGGCCACATCCGTAGACATGAGCGTCATCTGGATCGCCAACTCGGCAGAGAACACCGTATCCAAGCTCGACACGACGACCGGTGACGAAATGGGCCGGTACCACGTCTGTGTCAATCCCTCACGTACCGCTGTGGGCCAATACGGCGACGGCTGGGTCGCCTGTCGCAATGACAATGGCGCCGTGGCGCACATCATCAATTTTGAGGGCGCCTGCACCGACAAGAACGGCAACGGGGTCATCGACACCTCGCGCGACAACAACGGGAACCACACCATTGAAGCGGATGAGATGCTCCCCAAAGGAGAAGACGAGTGCCTGGTGTGGATATCACCGGTAGGAAGCGACCACGGAGACACCAACGCCCGGGCGTTGGGGGTGGCCAT
>Ga0310121_10004019_pt1 | contig 13193 bp, 7 predicted proteins | sample CB27_Tmax_986_MG_FD_203504 | JGI IMG/M metagenome (GOLD analysis project Ga0310121, IMG submission 203504) | Marine microbial communities from Western Arctic Ocean, Canada - CB27_Tmax_986 | ecosystem: Environmental > Aquatic > Marine > Oceanic | place: Canada: Western Arctic Ocean | collected... | reverse complement strand
CGCCCGCCGAAGTCGAGAACCTGGCCACCATGCCGAGCAAGCCGGAGCTGCAGGCGATGTTGTTGAGGCAGCTGCAGGCGCCGATGACCCAGCTGTTGCGCGTGCTGAACGCCGTGCCGCGTGATTTACTCAATGTGCTCGTTGAGGCGGAGAAGAAGAGATCGGAAGCAGGGGAATAAATGAAGGAAGTCGGGAGATCGGAGTCAGGAGTTAGCCGGGAATCGGTGGCTGACGCGGCGTGCAGAAGAGCGGGCTGGGCCATTTTTCTTCCGTCTAATTTCAGTCTCTCGGTGCCTGACTCCGCTGTTGTGGAGCGAAGGAGATGCCATGGCTGACATGACGCAGGAACAGGTCGTCGACTACATCAAGGGAATCTCGGTGATGGAGCTATCCCAACTTGTCAAGACGCTCGAGGAGGAGCTTGGCGTCTCGGCTGCAGCCGCGATGCCGGTCGTCATGGCGGGTGGGGGTGTGCCGGGAGGGGCTGCCGAGGCGCCCGAGGAACAGACCGAGTTCACGGTGATGCTCACCGAAATTGGCGCTAAGAAGATCAACGTTATCAAGACCGTCCGTGAGGTCACGAGCCTGGGGCTCAAGGAAGCCAAGGATCTGGTCGAGAGCGCGCCAAAGGCGGTCAAGGAAGGTATCCCCAAGGATGAGGCCGAAGCGATCGCGAAGAAGTTCGAGGGAGTCGGTGCAAAGGCCGAAGTGAAGTAGTCGTCGGCGTCGAGCATGGCCGCGGCGGGTCCGAAGTCCCGGTGCGCGCGCGGGCGTCTGGTCGCGTGAGCCGGTAGCTGGGACCGTCCCGCTGGTCTCGGTTTCGTCCAGATCCGGCGTAGTGGTCCGAGGGTGTTGCAGAATGCAGAGTCAGCCCAAGAACGTCTATCGGGAGCGCATCGACTTTTCGAAAATTCGGACGACGATCCCGATTCCGAACCTGATCGAGATCCAGAAAAAATCCTACGAGCGCTTTCTGCAGATGACCCGGTTGCCGTCCGAGCGGGACGACGCGGGACTACAGTCGGTGTTCAAGTCGGTCTTTCCGATCAGTGACTTTCGCGGGAACTCCTCCCTGGAGTTTATCGAGTATTCGATCGGGAACTGGGAGTGTAAGTGTGGGCGTCTGACCGGGTTGCATCATCTCCGCCAGCCGTGCTCCTCGTGCGGTGCCACCCTTGTGGCCGAGCCCTACGCCGAGCACGATGTCGTTTGCACGCGGTGCGGAACGGTCAGCAACGCCCGAGGCGTCGTGTGCGACACCTGCGAAAACACGGTCGGACTGAAGCTCAAGTACGACGTCGGGGAGTGTCAGGAGCGGGGCATGACCCATGCCGTGCCGCTCAAGGTAACGATCCGGCTGGTCGTCTGGAACAAGGACGCTGAGACCGGTGTGAAGACCATCCGGGACATCAAGGAGCAGGAAGTCTACTTCGGCGATGTCCCGTTGATGACCGACAATGGCACGTTCATCATCAACGGCACCGAGCGAGTCGTGGTGTCCCAGCTGCACCGGTCACCGGGTGCCTTCTTTCATTCGGAGGATCGGCAGCTCTTCGTCGCGCAGATCATCCCGTATCGAGGCTCGTGGGTCGAGTTCGAGTACGACGCCAAGAACCTCCTGTATGTCCGAATCGACCGGAAACGAAAGTTTCTGGCTACGGTGTTTCTGCGTGCGCTGGGTCTACGGGGTGCCGACGAGATCATCCGGACGTTCTACGACGTGAGTCGGATCTTGCTTCGCGAGGGGGCGTTGCGGTGGGCGGTGAATGAGACCCTCGTTGGGCGGCGGGCTGCCAGCGCGGTCGTGATCGACGGGACCCACAAGCTCGGCGCCGGCAAGAAGATCAGCCAGGCGGCGCTCGCCGCGCTGCAGAGAGCGGGGATCGAGGCCGTCGATGTGAAGCCTGAAGAGCTCGAAGGCGCCTACTCGGCAATCGACGTCGTCGACCCATCCACGGGCGAGGTTATCCTCGAGTCGAACGATGAGGTGACGCCGCGCGTTGTGTCGATGGCGCAGGAGAAGGACGTCGATGAGCTCCAGGTCTTCTTCCCGGACCACGACGTGATCGGCAACGTGCTGTCGTCGACGTTGCGCAAAGACACCGTCCGGACCCATGAAGAGGCGCTGATCGAAATCTACCGCCGCCTGCGCCCAGGGGATCCGCCGACCCTCGACAGCTCGCGCTCGCTGTTCGAGAACATGTTCTTCAATTCGCAGAAGTACGACTTCTCGCGTGTCGGGCGGCTGAAGCTCAACACCAAGCTGGGGCTGGAGACACCACTCGACGAGAAGGTTCTGCACCCGCCGGATTTCTACGCGGTCATCAAGTATCTGCTCTCGTTACGACGTAATCCGCTGAACGCCGACGACATCGACCATCTCGGGAACCGGCGAGTCCGTTCGGTCGGCGAGCTACTGGAGAACCAGTTCCGGATCGGGCTGGTTCGTATGGAGCGGGCGATCAAGGAGAAGATGTCGGTCTATCAGGAAATGGCAACCGCGATGCCGCACGACCTGATCAACGCCAAACCGGTGATGGCGGCGATACGGGAGTTCTTCGGTTCGTCGCAGCTGTCACAGTTCATGGACCAGACGAACCCGTTGTCCGAGATCACACACAAGCGCCGGCTGTCCGCCCTGGGTCCCGGCGGGTTGTCGCGAGAACGAGCCGGCTTCGAGGTGCGCGACGTCCACCCGACCCACTACGGTCGCATCTGTCCAATTGAGACACCGGAAGGTCCAAACATCGGACTGATCTCGTCCTTGTCCTGTTACGCCCGGATCAACGAGTTCGGCTTCATCGAGTCGCCCTATCGCCGGATCAAGGACAATCACGCCGCCGACTTCGTGAAGATCACCAGCGTAGGGGGAACCCGGTTCAAGGTGGACGATGTCGTGGAGCTGGTCGAGGCCGAGAAGGAGAGTGCGACCGCGAAGGCGCGCAAAAAGAAGGGAGCTGAATACGAGCCCCACTCGTTTTATCTCTCGGCCTGGGAGGAGGACCGATACATCATCGCTCAGGCGGATGCTCGGCTCGACGAGGACGGCAACCTGGTCGACCAGCGAGTCAACTCTCGCCAGGCTGGCGATTTCATCCTCGCGCCGCGCGACAAGGTCGAGTTCATCGACGTATCGCCGAAGCAGCTAGTATCGGTGGCCGCGTCCCTTATCCCGTTCCTGGAGCACGACGACGCCAACCGGGCGCTGATGGGCTCGAACATGCAGCGACAGGCGGTGCCGCTGTTGCGCGCCCGCGCGCCATTCGTCGGGACAGGGATGGAATACATCACGGCCCGCGACTCGGGTGCCGTCGTCGTCGGGCGCCGGGGCGGCACGGTCGACTACGTCGATTCCCAGCGCATCGTGGTTCGCGTTGAGGGCGAGGCCGGCGAGATGTCACGTGAGATGGGCGCGGACATCTACAACCTGACCAAGTTCCGCCGGTCCAACCAGAACACGTGCATCAACCAGAAACCGATCGTGCGAGTTGGGCAGAAGGTCGCCAAGGGGCAGGTGCTGGGTGACGGGCCGTGCACGGAGCTCGGTGAGCTGGCGCTCGGTCGGAACGTCCTGGTGGCCTTCATGCCGTGGCGGGGCTACAACTTTGAGGACGCCATCCTGGTGTCCGAGCGGATGGTCAAGGACGACTATTACACATCAATTCACATCGAAGAGTTCGAGACCGAGTCGCGGGACACCAAGTTGGGGCCGGAGGAGATCACCAGGGATATTCCGAACGTCTCGGAGGGGTTCCTGAATGACCTTGACGACAGCGGCATCATCCGGATCGGCGCCTACGTCAAGCCAGGTGACCTTCTGATCGGCAAGGTCACGCCGAAAGGCGAGACCCAGCTAACACCGGAGGAGAAACTGCTGCGGGCCATCTTCGGTGAGAAGGCCGGCGACGTGCGAGACGCGTCGTTGCTGTGCCCGCCCGGGATCGACGGCATCATCGTCGGGGTCAAGATCTTTTCCCGTAAGGGGATCGAGAAGGATGACCGGGCCAAGGCGATCGAGGCCGAAGATCTCGAGATGATGGAGAAGAATCTCCAGGACGAGATTCGGATCCTACACGAGGAGGTCAAGAAGCGGGTTGTGGTGATGCTCGACGGCCGGACCCTGGGCAGCGACCTGTTCGACGATCACGGCCGCGAGAAGCTGGTGGCCAAGGGTGCGTCGCTGACGCCGGACGTGCTGCGCGAGTTCTCGTATCAGGCGCTCACCCGGATCAGACCTGCCGGTCGGGACCGGCAGCTCGAGAGCGAGCTGCGGACGATTGAAGAGCGGACCGAGCGGCAGGTCGACGTGATTCGCCAGGTGTTCGAGGAGAAGAAGGAGAAGATTCGTCGTGGCGACGAGCTGCCTCCTGGGGTCATCAAGCTGGTCAAGGTCTACGTCGCGATGAAGCGCAAGCTTTCGGTGGGCGACAAGATGGCCGGGCGTCACGGCAACAAGGGCGTGATCGCACGCGTGCTGCCGGAAGAGGACATGCCGCATCTGCCGGACGGTACCCCGGTTGAGATCGTGCTTAACCCGCTGGGTGTGCCCTCTCGAATGAATGTGGGGCAGATCCTCGAGACCCACCTCGGATGGGCCGCTCACGCGCTCGGGTTGCACTTCGCGACCCCGGTGTTCGATGGTGCCACCGAGGGGGAGATTAAGGGGTGGCTTGAGAAGGCGGGGCTCCCGTCCAGCGGTAAGAGCCGGCTTGTCGATGGGATGACGGGCGAGGAATTCGAGCAGAGTGTCACGGTGGGCTATATCTACATGCTGAAGTTGTCGCACCTGGTCGACGACAAGATCCACGCGCGGTCAATCGGCCCCTACTCGCTCATCACCCAGCAGCCGCTGGGCGGCAAGGCGCAGTTCGGCGGACAGCGATTCGGTGAGATGGAGGTCTGGGCGCTCGAGGCGTACGGCGCGGCGCATATTCTCCAGGAGTTGCTGACCGCGAAGTCGGACGACGTGACCGGTCGGGCGAAGGTCTACGAGGCGATCGTCAAGGGCGACGCGTCGTTCACCCCCGGGTTACCCGAATCGTTCAACGTGTTGATTCGCGAGCTCCAGGCGCTGTGCCTGGACGTTGAGCTGCTCAAGTCCCGCCAGGCTCCGGAGATCTCGGAGCCTGAAGAGACACCGGATGCGACGCTCGAGGTGGCTGGAGTCACCGAAACCGGGACTGAGGCCGGGACGGCGCCGGTGCTCGACAAAGTCTGAGGATTGTGACAGGAGTGAAGGCAATTCATGAGATCTAGCTTTCCGGATCGCAGCTCCCTGACGGCAAATTTTGACTCCATTCGGATCAGTCTGGCTTCGCCAGAACGGATCCGATCCTGGTCGCATGGCGAAGTTACCAAGCCGGAGACCATCAACTACCGGACGTTCAAGCCCGAGCGGGACGGATTGTTCTGCGCGAAGATCTTTGGTCCGATCACCGACTGGGAGTGCTTGTGCGGCAAGTACAAGCGAATGAAGCACCGGGGTGTGATCTGCGACAAGTGTGGCGTCGAGGTCACCCAGGCCAAGGTTCGGCGTGAGCGGCTCGCGCATATCACCCTTGCCACGCCGGTCAGCCACGTCTGGTTCTTCAAGGGGCTACCGAGCCGGATCGGTCACCTGCTCGACATTTCGCTCCGCGACCTCGAACGGATCCTCTACTTCGAGGCCTACGTGGTCATCGACCCGGGGGACGGCGAGTTCAAAGAGAACCAGTTGCTGACCGAGGAGCAGTTCCGCAAGGCTCGGGTGGACTACGGCCCCAGATTTCGGGCTCAGATGGGTGCGGAGGCGATCAAGGAACTGCTCAAGCGAACCGACACTGAAGATCTCGCCGAGGAGCTGCGCGAAAAGATGCGCACAGAGACCTCGGTTCAGAAGAGGCTGAAGTACGCCAAGCGGCTGAAGGTCGTCGGGTCCTTCCGCAAGTCAAATAATCGACCGGAGTGGATGATTCTGGACGTGATCCCGGTCATTCCGCCTGAGTTGCGCCCACTGGTGCCGCTCGACGGTGGCCGGTTCGCGACCTCGGATCTGAATGACCTGTATCGGCGGGTGATCAACCGCAACAACCGGCTGAAGAAGCTGATCGAGCTCAAGGCGCCCGATGTCATCATCCGTAACGAGAAGCGGATGTTGCAAGAGGCTGTCGACGCGCTCTTCGACAACGGGCGCCGCGGTCGCGTGCTGCGCGGCGCGAACAATCGTCCCCTGAAATCGTTGTCCGACACGCTCAAAGGGAAGCAAGGCCGGTTCCGGCAGAACTTGCTGGGCAAGCGGGTCGATTACTCCGGTCGGTCGGTCATTGTTGTCGGCCCAGAGTTGCGCCTGCATCAGTGCGGCCTTCCGAAGAAGATGGCGCTCGAGCTGTTCAAGCCGTTCATCTACAACAAGCTCGAGAAGCGGGGCCTCGTCGCGACCATCAAGCAGGCCAAGGAGATGGTAGAGCAGCAGCTGCCCGAAGTTTGGGACGTCCTCGAAGAGGTTATCCGGGAGCATCCGGTGCTGTTGAACCGCGCGCCTACGTTGCACCGGCTGGGGATCCAGGCGTTCGAGCCGGTGCTCGTCGAAGGCAAGGCGATCCGGATTCATCCGCTGGTCTGCACGGCGTTCAACGCCGACTTCGACGGCGACCAGATGGCGGTGCACATCCCACTGGCTCCCGAGGCGCAAATCGAAGCTTCGGTGCTGATGAAGTCGTCAAGGAACATCCTGTCGCCGGCCAATGGCGCGCCGATCACGGTGCCGTCGCAGGACATCGTGCTGGGCTGTTACTACCTGACCAAGGAGAAAAGCAACGCCAAGGGCGCGGGCCGGGTGTTCGGCACGGTCGACGATGTCGTGCTGGCGCTGGTGGCCGGGGTGGTTGAGACGCTGAGTCCGATCCGGCTACGGGTGAGTGGCGAGCTGATGGACTTGACCGCGTCCCGCGACGACCAGGATGTGCTCCGCACCGAGGTGCAGCATGTCGACAAGAAAGTGATCAACACGACCGTTGGGCGCGCTATTTTCAACAGTTCGTTGCCAGACGAGTTGCCGTATTTCAACGGCTTGTTCAAGAAGAAGGGGCTCGGTCTGCTCGTCCAGTACTGCTACCTTCGGCACGGGGTGGACAAGACCGTCGAGATGCTGGACGGTCTCAAAAATCTCGGGTTCGGCTACGCGACCCGCTCTGGTCTGTCGATCGGTGTCGACGATCTCATCGTGCCGGCGCAGAAGGCGGCGCTGGTGAAGGCTTCGAACGACGCAGTCATCGAGGTCGAGCAGCAGTATCTGGAAGGTGCGATCACCAACGGCGAGCGCTACAACAAGGTCATAGCCATCTGGTCGGATGTCACCGAGAAGGTCGCCGACGAGATGTTCAACGAGATGGAATCCCGCGACGAGGGCGAGGGGGATTTCAACGCGGTCTATATCATGGCCGACTCGGGCGCCAGGGGCAGCAAGCAGCAGATCCGTCAGCTGGCCGGAATGCGCGGGTTGATGGCCAAGCCTTCCGGGGAGATCATCGAGACTCCGATCACGTCGAACTTCCGGGAGGGGCTTACCGTGCTGCAGTATTTCATCTCGACGCACGGTGCTCGGAAAGGGCTGGCGGACACCGCCCTCAAGACCGCCGACTCGGGGTATCTGACGCGGCGGCTCGTCGATGTGGCGCAGGACGTCATCATCTCCGAGATTGACTGTGGCACCCTCGACGGGATCGAGTCGCGGGCCATCGTCGAGAGCGGGGAAATCATCGAGCCGTTGCGTGACCGGATCGTGGGTCGGGTCGCACTAGATGACATCAACGACCCGTTTACCGGCGACCCGATCGCGAAGGCCAGTGGGGTCATCACCGAGAACCTGGCCTCGATGATCGAGGAAGCTGGCGTGGAGAAGGTGAAGATCCGGTCGGTGCTGACCTGTGCGGCCAGACGCGGCGTGTGCGCCAAGTGCTATGGACGTGACCTTAGTACGGGCGACCTGGTCGAGCTGGGTCTCGCGGTGGGGGTCATCGCCGCTCAGTCGATCGGTGAGCCGGGCACGCAGCTGACGATGCGGACGTTCCATATCGGCGGCACCGCCTCGCGGGTGTCGGCCCAGTCCACCCTGGAGGCGAAGCACGCCGGCACCGCCAGGTTCCACGGCATTCAGTGGGTCAAGGCGAAGGATGGCGGGCTCATCGTGATGAACAGAGCTGGGTCGCTGGTTGTGCAGGACGCCAAGGGGCGCGACCGCGAGCGGTACCCCGTCGTATATGGCGCGCGTCTGCGGGTCTCCGACGGTCAGCAGGTGGACCAGGGGCAGGTGCTGGTCGAGTGGGATCCCTACACCTTTTCGATCATCACCGAGACGGCTGGGGTTGTCCGTTTCAAGGATATCGTCGAGGGTGTGACGGTGCACGAGGAGTTGGACGAGGTGACCGGGTTGTCTCGTCTGATCATCGTGGACTCGCCAGACGAGAAGAAGCAGCCGCTGGTCGAGATCCGGAGTGCCGAAGGCAAGCTCGAACGCAGGTACAACATGCCGTCGCACGCGCACCTGATGGTGTCCGAGTCGCAGGCGGTGACTGCTGGTGAGGTGCTGGCGAAGATTCCGCGCGAGACCACCAAGACCAAGGACATCACCGGCGGGTTGCCGCGAGTGCAGGAGCTCTTCGAGGCGCGGAAGCCGCGGGAGACCGCCGTTATCTCCGAGATCGACGGGACCGCGAAGATCGGTAGCATCGTCAAGGGGATGCGCAAGGTCATCATCGTACCAGATGAACAGGGCGCCGAGGCGCGTGAGTATTCGTTGCCGCGGGGCGTCCACGTGAACGTGCAGGATGGGGACCGTGTCCATGCCGGCGAGCAGCTCATGGATGGTCCCAGTAATCCGCACGATATCCTGAGCGTGCTCGGCGAGAAGGCGCTGCAGAGCTACCTGGTGAACGAAATCCAGGAGGTGTACCGACTGCAGGGTGTCACGATCAACGACAAGCACATTGAGGTGATTGCGCGTCAAATGATGCGGTGGGTAAAGATCGAGGATGTGGGCACTACGGAGTTCCTGGTCGACGAGCAGGTGGACAGGCTCCGGTTCCTGCAGGAGAACGAGCGCGAGATCGCCGCGGGCGGACGCCCCGCGACCGGGCGCCCGATGCTGCTCGGGATCACCAAGGCCTCGCTGTCTACCGATTCGTTCATCTCGGCCGCCTCGTTCCAGGAAACTACCCGAGTGCTGACCGAGGCGTCGATCTCCGGGAAGGTGGACCACCTGCGTGGGTTGAAAGAGAACGTCACGATGGGGCGTTTGATCCCGGCCGGAACCGGGTTCGACTATTACCGACACGTGCGGATTCAGCCGGACGAGCCGCCGCCGCCGCCGCCGCCGACTGCCGAGGAGCTGGAGCTCGAACGGGAGATGGACTATCTAATGGAGCCGGAGGGTGCGCTGGGGCATGACGGGGTGACCGAGTAGCGAGCGTCCCGGTTCCCATTCTTCGCCCCCCCCCCGTTCGCGAGCCCAGGGGTGCCGTGGCCAACGGGCACCAGACAGCCCTGATTGTTTGCGTTGACGTTGGTTGGCGTGCTAGTATTATAAGATTTTGTCGGAGTTTGGATACCCTAGCTGGCTCCGACCCGTCCGAAAGAGGCCGCGTGATCAAGCGAAGGCGGTTAACCGCGTGGCGCGGCGTGGTTAGCCCGGCATCCGTCTGGCGCCGTGAGGTGGTCACGAGGATGTGGAACTCGCCTCTTTCCTGCTTGGGAGTGTCCGGTCCCTCGGGGATACGGTTCTCCTTCATGGCGCGCACACATTCATAGGGTCAATCTGCCCCAGGCGCCAAGCCGGTGGCTTCTAGGCCTGGGGATTTTTTCGCAGGCGTCCTGGCCCGCCGGTGGGGGCGTATTGGCGTCATCGACGCAGGGAGTACTCGTGCCGACGATCAGCCAGCTCGTTCGGAAAGGTCGATACCGGTTGAAGGCCAAGACCAAGAGCCCGGCGCTGCAACAGTGTCCACAGCGGCGGGGGGTCTGCATCCGGGTGTTCACCCAGACACCGAAGAAACCGAACTCGGCGCTTCGGAAGGTGGCGCGCGTGCGGCTGACGAACCAGATCGAGGTAACCACGTACATTCCAGGGGAGGGTCACAACCTCCAGGAGCACTCGCTGGTGCTCATCCGGGGTGGTCGTGTGAAAGACCTGCCGGGTGTCCGCTATCACGTCGTGCGCGGCACGCTTGACACCACGGGCGTGCAGGGGCGGAAGCAGAGTCGCTCGAAGTACGGGGCGAAGCGGCCCAAGAAGTAGGGTTGCGGCGACAAGCCGGCCGTGTCTTCGCTGAGCGTTTAGAAAGAAGAAGCCATGCCACGCAGACGTGACGTTCAGAAGCGCGAGGTTCCGCCAGATCCGATCTACAACAGCACTCTGGTGACCAAGTTCGTGCGCTGCGTGATGAAGAACGGTAAACGCAGCACAGCCGAGGGCATTCTGTACGGGAGCTTTGACATCATCCGGGAACGAACCGGCGACGATCCGTTGAAGGTGTTCAAGAAGGCGCTCGACAACGTGAAACCGAGTCTCGAGGTCAAGTCTCGCCGAGTCGGCGGCTCGAACTATCAGGTACCGATCGAGGTGAACCAGAACCGCAGGTTGTCACTGAGTATTCGCTGGTTGTCGAGCTACGCGAGGGTGCGGGGTGATGGTAAGACGATGAAGGAGAGGCTGGCGAACGAGCTGCTCGACGCCTCGAACTTGCGTGGTGGGTCGGTGAAGAAACGCGAGGACACACATCGGATGGCGGATGCGAACAAGGCTTTTGCTCACTATCGCTGGTAGGCCATATTCGCCTCAGCCATGGCGGAGGTCGGACCGAGCACCGTCGCTGGTCGAGAGCCGATACGGCAGGTGGAAATAGACAAGTGGTTAGCGCTGAACTCGAGGTAGAGTCGCCAGTCGCCGACGTCGTAAAGGGCAAGCAGTTACGCACCCACAGAGTGATGCCGAGACAAGTGCCGCTCGAGCGGACACGCAACATAGGCATCATGGCCCACATCGATGCCGGTAAGACCACCACTACCGAGCGGGTACTGTTCTACACGGGCATTACCTACAAGGTTGGTGAGGTGCACGACGGCACTGCGGTGATGGACTGGATGGCCCAGGAGCAGGAGCGGGGCATCACCATCACGTCGGCCGCGACGACGTGCCTGTGGCGAGACCACCGAATCAACATCATCGACACGCCGGGACACGTCGACTTTACCGCCGAGGTCGAACGGTCGCTTCGTGTGCTCGACGGTGCCGTGGCGGTGTTCGACGCTGTGGGTGGTGTGGAGCCGCAGTCGGAGACGGTGTGGCGGCAGGCGGACAAGTATCGCGTGCCACGGATCTGCTTCGTGAACAAGATGGATCGCGTTGGCGCCGACTTCGAGCGCACGATGGCGCAGATTCACGCCAAGCTTCAGGCGAACCCGGTTGCGGTGCAACTACCGTTGTGGGCCGACGATGGGTTCGTGGGGGCCATCGACCTAGTACGGATGAAGGCGGTGAGGTACCCAGACGAGACGCTCGGCGCTACACCGACGCTGCAGGAGATTCCAGCCGATCGGCTCGACGAGGCGACGAGCCTGCGCGAGACGCTTATCGAGAAGATCTGCGAGGTCGACGATCAACTGCTCGAGAAATATTTGCACGGCGATCCGATCGGCGAAGCGGAGATCATTGCAACGTTGCGGCGACGCACGATCGAGTCGGTGCGAAACGAGAAGGCACCGTTCGTCCCGGTGCTCTGCGGCAGCGTATTCAAGAACAAGGGGGTCCAGCTGCTGATCGACGCGGTGGTCGACTATCTGCCGTCGCCGTCCGATGTTCCGGCGGTGACCGGCGTGGACCCTCACGCCTCCGAGGAGTCGCTGGTCGAGCGGTCGTCGCTAGACGACGCCCCGTTCTCAGCGCTGGTGTTCAAGATCATGACCGACCCGCATGTCGGTCAGCTCGCGTTCATTCGCGTGTATTCCGGCGTGATGGCCTCCGGGGCGACGATCTACAACCCACGCCAGCGCCGCAAGGAGCGGGTCGGGCGGCTGCTGAAGATGCATGCGAACAAGCGGGAGGACATCCAGCAGGTCTATGCGGGTGACATCGCCGCCGCGGTCGGGCTCAAGAGCGTGGCGACCGGGGATACGATCTGCGACCGCCAGCATCCGATCGTGCTCGAGGCGATGGATTTCCCGACCCCCGTCATCACGCTCGCCATCGAGCCGAAGACGAAGGCGGACCAGGAGAAGCTAGGACAGGGACTGGGGAAGCTGACCAGTGAGGACCCCACGTTTCAGGTGCGGACCGACCCAGAGACCGGACAGGTCGTTATCTCCGGGATGGGTGAGCTACATCTGGAGATTATCGTCGACCGGCTGCGTCGCGAGTTCGGCGTGGCGGCGACGGTCGGCCGGCCGCAGGTCGCCTATCGCGAGACGCTGACTAAGCCCGCCGAGGCTGAGGGCCGGTACGTCAAGCAGACCGGCGGCCGCGGTCAGTACGGGCACGTCAAGCTGAGCGTGGCACCCGGGCGCTCGGGCGACGGTTTCGTGTTCGAGAACAAGATCTTCGGCGGTGCGGTGCCCAGGGAGTTCATCGGGTCGATCGAGGACGGCGTTCGGGAGGCGATCAGTACCGGCGTGCTGGCCGGGTACCCGGTCGAGGACGTCACTGTGACGCTGTACGACGGGTCGTCACACGACGTCGACTCGTCCGAGATAGCGTTCAAGATCGCGGCGTCAATGGCCTTCCGCGAAGCGGCACAGCACGCGGGGCCCGTTTTGCTCGAGCCGATCATGAAGGTCGAGGTGGTGGTGCCCGAGGCGCGCATGGGAGACATCATCGCGGACATCAACGGCCGGCGCGGCAAGGTCGGTTCGATGGAGGCACACGGCGGTACCCAGATCATCAACGCGCAGGTGCCGCTGGCAGAGATGTTCGGGTATGCCACCGAGTTGCGATCACGGACACAGGGGCGCGCAACATACAGCATGCACTTCGAACGTTACGGACAGGTCCCGAAAACCGTCAGCGAGGAGATCGTGGCACGGATGCAGGGAAGATAGAGGGGCTGTTGTGATGGCGAAGGAAAAATTTGATCGATCGAAACCGCACGTCAACATTGGTACGATCGGGCACATTGACCACGGGAAGACGACGCTGACGGCGGCGATCACGACGGTGCTGTCGAAGC
>Ga0310121_10004018_pt1 | contig 13193 bp, 21 predicted proteins | sample CB27_Tmax_986_MG_FD_203504 | JGI IMG/M metagenome (GOLD analysis project Ga0310121, IMG submission 203504) | Marine microbial communities from Western Arctic Ocean, Canada - CB27_Tmax_986 | ecosystem: Environmental > Aquatic > Marine > Oceanic | place: Canada: Western Arctic Ocean | collected... | reverse complement strand
TGCCTTTGGGTTTATGGCGAGCTTCAAAACCAGATAGTGATTTACCACCATCTAATTGTCCATTCTGAAAAGTCTGTTGTTTAAATTTGGATGATTTGTGAGATACAATATCAAATATAATATAATGGCCGGCACCTAAATTAGATGTTTCATTTGGATAGTATACTGTACCATATTGATATGGATTATTTATAGACTCCATATGTGATAATGGACCTGTTGTTCCTATCTCTAACGGCGATTTGTTTAATAGTTTGGCTGCCACTTTGGTTGTTTGACCAGATGAGGCAAAGGATAATTTACTAGCAATTGCGCCAGAAACCATGTTACCTATTTTACCTTTAACTATGTTTTTGATCTTGTTTGTCCAAGCCATATTTACTTCCTTTATATATACTGGTATATTTATAACGGATATGAAGAAATCTTTTAAGGGATTATATAAACCAGAGAACCCAAAAAAATATGTTGGTGATGTAAAGAATATAATATACCGTTCTCTTTTAGAGAGACGTATGATGGTATATTTAGATAAAAGTCACAATATAGAACATTGGGCTAGTGAAGAATTACATATTAGATACTATAGTCCCATTGATAATAAATGGCATAGATATTTTCCAGATTTTGTAGCAAAGACAAGCAAAGGTAGTAGGGTAGTAATTGAAGTTAAACCATCACGCCAATGTGTTCCACCTAAAAAACCAACTAGCAGAAAAACTAAATCTTATATGAGAGAGTCTCTTGAATATATCAGAAATAAGGCTAAATGGCAAGCCGCTACCAAATATTGTAAAAATCAAGGTGCTGAGTTTAAAATTATTACTGAAAAGGATTTAACCTAATCTGTCCAACGACTATCCGAAGTATCTATTATAGTTCCATCTTTTGAATCATCTACAACACTAATATTTGCATTTGAAGCTTGACTGTTATCAGTAACTACGTTATTAAAAATGCTTGTATCAATACCTTTTTTTGCTAAATGATCGTTATTAGCTAAATTCAAAGCCTCAAATTCTGCTACAGCGTCTTTTTGCGCTTTCTTGTTATCATAATATTTTTTATTTGCCTTATTATCTCCGCTTTTAATTTCTATATCAGCCTTATCCATTTCTTCTTTGATTGTAGGCATATTTTCGGTGGCCTTAATCATTGATAAGTCACTTTTTAATCCATCTAATTCTGCTCTTAATTTTTTAACTATTTTTTCTCTGGATCTTCCAGTAGCTGTTCTCATATCGCCTTCAGCCATATAATTTTCGTGTTTATCTATTTCTTTTTGAGCTTTATTTATATCATAGCTCTTTGATTCTGCACTATCCTCATCTACTAAACCTAATTTCTTACCTAACCATGAATTTTTAAACCAATCCATCAATTTTATGAAGAAAGCTCCAATTGCTTTTATCTTTGTTGCAACAAAAACAATAGCAGCAATTACCAATGCAAATTTAGCAATCAATATTAATCTAGCAAGTGAGAAAAAACCACCTATTGCTTTTAAACCTTTCCAAAGACCTTTAAATGCTTTTAAGAATATACCACCAGTTAAGAAATTAACTAGTTCTACTGAACCCTTACCTGTATCTTTCAACATATTAAAAGCTTCACCTATAGCATGAAAAGGTTCCATGAAGGCCATTTTCATTTGATCTAAAAACATAGGCAATCCTTTAGATTTTTGTCCTGTGTTGGCAGTGGTGGAAAGAGTATCGCCTGAAGTATCTCTATCTTTTTTTAATTTATCTAGTTCTTTTGTATTTTTAACTATTCTATCTTTTGTTAATTTCTTTTCTTTATTGGATAAACTATCCCCAACCTGTAATTTTTTTCTATCTCTATTTATTTCTGTTTCTATTTTTGAAATATTCTTTTCTTTTAATTTAAATATCTTGGTTTCTTGTCTTATTTGTGATCTAGTTAATACTTCAACCTCTTTGGTCTCTTTATTAACACGTGCAACAATATTTTGTTCTCTTAATTTTGTTACAGTCTCCTCTGACTCTCTGGCCTTTTCTTCTCTTTGTATCAATAAATCTGCCAACTCTGTACTGTATTCTCTTAAATCTAGACCTAACTTTTCAACCAATTTTTCTAATTTCACAATCACTCTTGTAAAACTATGAACAGGACCTTTCTTCAAATCAACTGTTAACTCATTTATCATTTTAGGTATATTGGGTATAATAGTCTTAGCTGAGGCTGCAATTGAGCTGTTAACCTTTGCCTTTATTATCTGACCTAAACTGTCAATCGCTTGTTGTGTTTGGTCTGTACCTTGGTTGTCTACTATTGGTAATGCCATATTAGTTATTTATCTTTACTCTTATCTGATCCTGCATATAATCCGAACCAGGCAGCGCCAGCACCAACAACAACAGAAATTAATCCTGATTGTTCCATACTAGGTTGTCCTAATTCCATATACCATATTACACATTTGTATAATAATATAATATACGTTGTTATGAATATTCTAGGGAATATTCTCCAACTATCTAATGCTCTTGCTAAGTGAATCCATTTTCCATATGGGTTTACGCCTATATCTCTGATTGAAGTATCCACATCAAGATCAACCCTAATTTTTTGTTTAGGTTCTTTTACTGCTACAGGTTCTAACTTTTTTTCTACTTTAATTTCTTCTGACATATCATCTCCCTATTTCGCTTTCATCTTCTGTTATTTCTTTTGTTGCTAATTTAGTTTCCCACTTATATATTATATTTGTTAAGTCTTGAAAATGTGGATTAGATTGTGCCACTAATTCATTTCTAACTTTTTTTATATCTTCTATTATTTCTCTAATCATTTTCCTGGTTTCTCACTAAAATGTTTAAATTTATCTTCAACACCTCTCCATTTTTGTTCATCTTCTGGTACAGTTCCTTTAGTTTTAATATTCGGCCACTGTTCACTATATTTTGTATTGTGTGCTATCCAATCTGAAGCGCCATCAGCGTCATCTGGTTTAATTGCGTCAACAGGACACTCCGGTTCACAAACTCCACAATCTATACACTCATCGGGTCTAATAACAAGCATATTCTCACCTTCATAAAAACAATCAACTGGACAAACTTCAACACAATCCATTAATTTACATTTTATACAATTTTCGTTAACTATATAAGTCACTCACCAAGTCCATCTATTGCTCTTGCATGAAAGGGATTCTTTTTCTTTTTTTCTTCATCCAATTGTTCATATTTCTTTTTCTTTTCTTTATATTTTTCTTCTGTTAGAGCGTGCCAACCAATACAAAGTCCTGTTGGTGATCTTCCACAGTTACAAGTACTCATTATTCCTCCCTTAAAATATATTTAATTGGATAATCTGATTTAACAACTATCTTTTTTTCAGTTTCTACATTCCAAAAAGCAATATGATTAGGTTTAATCTCAACAAACTTTTTAACTTGTAAAGTTTCTGATTTGCCTTCAAACCAATAAGTTAATTGTGCAGGATGTCCTACAATCCAATACCATATGTTTTTTAGTATGCTCATTATTTCTCCCTTTTTCTTTTTTCATTTTCTTCTTTAATATAATTAATTAACATCGTAACGTATATATCACGTTCCCATGGTATCATATGTTCAATCTCGGTAATACTATACTTATGATGTTGCATTAACGAAAAGTTTACTTCAAAAAACGCCTCTAGGCTACTATGGGTGAGGCCAATCCGAAAAAATCGTTGAGTCCTTCAAAGGTCACTTTACTTTTAACACCTGTCTTTGGATTTGTGACTTCTTGCGTATGTCTCAATCTAGGCATAGTATCAAAAAATTTTCTAATTTTATCAAAAGTACCTTGTGGCATTTTCTCAAAAAATTCTTTTAATTCTTCTTTAGTAGTATCTACTCCAGGGTACACTTTATCTCCTTCAAAAACTTCGTGTACACAACCTAACATTAAATCAAATACAGTATCGTAATCAGCGTCCTTTAACGTTTTGCTGTTTATCATTGCCATCGTAGGATATTTGAGAACAACACCCAATTGCCTAGTGTCATCAAATACTACTTTGTTTGTATGTCCATCATCTACTTGGACCTCAATCTTTGATATGTCAATTTCAATATCTGTATAAGTTTTCTTATCGTCTGGACATATAACTTGAAATTTTGATATTTCACCAACTGACTTTGCTCTTATTTGTAAGAACATATACTCAATGTCAAATGTAGGTAAATTTAAAATATCTATTTTGTTAAATGTACAAGCACCTAAAACTTGTTTGGTTGCTTCTTGTATTTGTTTTTCTTCACCAGACTCTAGAGCAATCAACATCATTTTTTCTTCTTTTACAAGAAAAGGTCTAAATTTAACTTTTGTTTCTTGCGAAGGTAATGTCAACTCATAAGTTGGTGTTTCTATTATCGGTAATGCCATAATATTATCTCCTTGTTATTATATATTTATTGGTGGTAGTTTGAACGGTGGGAATACTCTACCGCCGGTAATTTTACCTAGTGGTGCTCTACGTTTCAAATTGTTCAATACGTCTCTACCTGCTCGTCTCAATTCTGGTGGAAGTTTACCTAATAAACCTCCAAATAAACCGGACTGTTCTTTTACACTTGGTTTTCCAAATTTAGGTTGACCAAGTTCTATGTTGCCTTGTTTGTCTAAAAAGAAATTAATCCAATACATAAATTTAAATGTAACTGTAAATGTTTGTACTGTATTTGAATCATGTGAATAATCTACTTTACTAATACTTGTTGGTAAACAATCAAACAGTTGTACGCCATATGTTATTTCGTCTCTCTCTTGTCTAGACGCAAATGATCCTAACTGATATATTCTCATATCTGTCACGTAATTTTTATAGTAATTCATATTGAAAGATTTAGTACTGAAAGCGGCACTTTGCCACATTTCAAAATATGATCTTTCTCTCATAAATTTATCTGCATAAAACGTTGCTGTAATCTCTGCTGATTTAAAATCAATTGCAACGTGTCTAGCTGGTGTATTACCATGTCTAACTTCTTTGGTAATTATTTCTCTATCAGGCATTTCAATAGCACTACAAAATGCTTGAACACGTCTACCGTTTGCTATATGTACTGCATTCATATCTTGAGCTGTAAAAAATGAATCATACGTTTCATCTGACATAGATGAAGATACGGAACCTGCTGAACCATCTGGTCCACCACCTAAAGATTTAGGTAACATAAACTCAACATAAAATCTTGCCTTACGAGCAAAACCTTCTGCCTCATTTACCATAGCCTGCACTCTACCCATTGTAGATTCAGGATTACCACCCATATTTCGTTTTAATCTTTTATCACCTGCCACATTGTCAAGTGATCTATCTCTCGGTATACCAATTCTAATATCGTATCCGCCTATTCTTTTTCCGCCTCTTAATATCGCCATTAATATGGTCTCCCTTTTTTAAATTGTGCGATTGGTAAATATACTGCTAAAGCAGCCTCATTATAATCAACTCTTAAATATTGACTTCTAGTGTGTGCCCACAAATACTTTTTAATAGCATTCTTTGTAAGTGGTAACTTTTTAATTCTGTTATAACTGACATCAAATCTATTTTTAGCACTTATCTCTCCTGCTCCATGTATAGCATATCTTTGTAATTGTGTTAACAAAGTAAATCTTTGGTTTGGTGGTAAATAGTGAAAATTAATACCAGCAAATCCATTCTTTATTGGCTCTAGTGGTAACACTAAAGGAAAAATATCATAATATGGTAATGTCTGTTTATATTTAGGATCGTAAACAAATAAATTAAGCCTACCAACACTAGGTCTACCTATCAATTTACCTTGAGCCATTAATCTTCTTGCTGATATTCTATCGTAAATAGAACCTACAGCTTTCCTATACCATGAGGATGACTTTTGACCACCATCTGCTTTATCAACCAGATTGTCTAAAATGCTTAATGCCATTATGGGTATATTTATACAAAAAAAAGGGCTATTATTGCTAATAGCCCTTTAAAGTATGTCTAACGGAGGGAATAGTTAGTTTACTGATCGTCCTCGGCTAATTTACTAAAGTAAGATAACGTATCGTCATCATCACTAGCCGCTGGAGCAGTAGGTATTTCACTCATACTTTTCACACTACCAGCTGATTTAACGGTTGGCGGGAGCTCATCGTTATCTGCTGTTTTAGTGCTTCTTGTACCTGAAATTACCCTATTCAGTTTCTCTTTGAGTTCATCATAGGACTTAAAATTGTCAGGTGCTAAGAATGGTTTTAGAGGATATTGTGTAGACCAGATTGCTTTAATCTTGTCATCACCGTCAGCTGTTGCCGACACTGCCTCAAATTCAGATTTGTCATAGTTCCAATAACCATCAACTTTTCTGATTTTTAGTTTAAAGTTTGCACCTTTCCAAAAATCAAATGGGTTAATTGGTTTCTCATCTTCAAATGCTGGTTGCATTGCTTCTGTTATCTTATCAAAAATCTTTTTACCAAATTTAAATAAGAACACTTTACCTTCATTCTCTGGATGTTTTGGATCAGATACGCATAGAATATTTGAGAAATAAGAAAGTTTTCTTTTTCTTTTTCTAGCAATATCTTTATCACTATCAACACCAGTATTCCACAATCTTGTGTTTTCTTCGGACACAGGATCCTTTTGGCTTAATGTTGTTAATGAGTTTTCAATATACCAGCCGCCTCTATCTTGGAAGGCATGTGACCAAACTCTCTGCCAAGGTAAATCTTCTCCTTTTATAGCAGGTAAAAATCTGATTACTGCATAACCATTACCAGTTTTATCTAGTTCAGGTTTCCAAAATCTGTCGTCTTGGTATTTGTTTTTGTTTGATTGGTCCTCGGAATTGAGGTTCTTTTCAAGTGCTTTAGTAAGTTTGTCAAAGCCACTTGATGATGATTTTAATGTTTCAAAATCCATATTATTTATCTCCTTTGTATATATTTTCGTATTGTTATATTTGTGTTCCCTATATTATCGGGATCATTATTATTTATAAGTCTTTTAAAGGTATTTGCCAGTTTTTTTATCTCTCTTATGTGCTCTACTAGGTTTTAGTAATCTATTCTCACCCTTTGGCCACCTCATTTCAATTTTCAATAAACTTCCATCAGCTTTCAAAATTTGTATATCGTGTCCATTAGGTTCACTATTATCCCAATATCTAACATAATTGTTAATCTTAATAGTTTTAGTTGGCGTCTTTTTAGTCATACCATTTATAATACTCATATTAGGTGTAATATAACATATCCTAGTTATATTGTCAATGCTCCTTTAGCCTGTTAATGTTTCCATAGTAGGATAGTCAATATAGAATACGTTTTTAAGACCTTCCCACTCTTTTATTGCTCTATCAATGGCGTCATGTCCAACATCAGCCTTTGGATTGACTTTATAAAACGTCACTCCTGGGTTGTTAATCATTAATGATTTCCATTGAGTAATCCAATTGTCTGTTGGTACTTGTTGTTGTTCTTTTAAACCATAGTATTTGGTATCTTTGTATATATTGTTTATCAAATCATCATTACTAGCCAGATCATGGCCAATTAAAAACAGTTCTAAACTAATTTTATGTTCATTATCATCGGCGTCATTATATAAGTCTGTTGCCTTTGGTTGTTTTTCTTTTAGTATTGCAATTGCACCAGCAGTAGGACCAGCAGCAAAACCCCAATCTCTTGGTTTCATTATATCGTCAATAGATTGTTCTTTACTATTCATGGTACACCAACTGACATCAACAGCAGTATGATTTACATTTTTACTTTCTTGTTTCTTATTCTGTTTTAAAATTTTAACTGCACCTGATATATTAGAACCATGCATTACAAACTCTTGGCAATCACCTCTCTCATTTGAGTTAATCAATTTTTGTTCCTTAACAATGGCCATTTCTTCGGCAGTTATTGAGGCGCCTGCATTTATAACAGACTCATATATTGGTGCTGGTAATCTTGTCCAACCTCTTAAATATGTTTCATTGTTTTGGCAATAACCACTATTGTATATTTCATGGCAAATACCTGAATCAACTGCAACTAAAACATCTGGTGTAAAATCTCTATATAAGGCATTACAACCATATGTCCTACCTTTTTCTTTTAAATTAGTTAAATTATAATTTTTTCGGCTTTCACCATTACCTATAATAAATGCACTAGACATAAACTTTTAAAATTCCTATTAATAATACCATCGCTAAACAACTATTTAAAACCATCAATGCACGGTCATGCCATAGAATACCTACCCATAACCAACCCAATGTACCTATTAAACTTACATATAAATCAACATTATGATAAGCAGTACCAGCGGCTCTAAAACAAACTGCCGATAATATTAAAATACAACTAAGCCATTTTATATACCATGAAAAATCATGTAAAGGTGTTACCTTACTTAATACTTTTTCTATTTGTTTTTGTTTAATTTCTTTTTTTTCAATTGTTAAATGTTTCTTTTTATTTTTAACTATATCTTTCATATCTTTCCATATTCCATCATTTGTCATTTTTTTTATCTTCATTAATCACAAACCACACTAGTGTTAGGATTATTGTCATTACTACTATACCTGTTAACAATAGTCCAAAGCCATCAGCCGCTGTCATTAAATTCCTTTCTTCATTACGTTATAAACTATTTTTTTCCAATTATAATGTTGGTCATCTGTATTAACAACAATTACTTGACCTGTTTCCATGTTCATAACTATTTGTTGACCACCAGCACCGTCCATTGCAAATATAATACTATCTTTCATACCCTTAAATGTCATATGAAACTGACCACCGTATTCGTATGTGGCCTGGTGAGAGCCTTTATTATAATCTCTTTTAAATCTACTATTTTTGGTAACTCTATTATCGTATATAGTTCTTAAATAATCACCAATACAAGTATCAGAATTAAAATCTTTAATTATAGTATTAGCTATTCTTAAATAATCTTCACTCTTAGCATAAAAAGAATATCTACTTACGCCTTTATCTACGTCTTGTTTTGACCAAGAAACTTTGACAAAGTGTACATCATCTTTTACACCAACATGATCTGTAAATATTTCTTTTAATAATTTCTCATAATTATCATAACCAACTTTGTGAATTACATAGTTGATAGCAACATGTGTTGACATTGCACTATAATTGTAAGGAGAGTTTTCCTCTTTCTTTTTTGTGCCTTTAAACCACAACATGCTCTCTGCAACAGTTCTTCTATTGATTTGTTTAGTTTTATTGTCTTTAAAAAAACCATCATTTCTAAATTTCTTTTCACCAATATAGTCTTCGTCACCTGAAGTCATATTTAAAACTTGCATTAAGTTATTATCTACATATAAAGTATTGTTAATAACAACCCAATCATTTAATTGTTTATTCAAATCAATACCATATTTACAAACAGCATGACCTGTCACATATGAAATTAAACTTTTACCCATTGAATTAGATTGAAAAAGACCCTTATTTTCTTTAACATCGTTAGTCCAATTATTTTTATTTACTTTAATCTTACCATCTTCAAAAACAATATAAGATATTAAACCAGTTTTATCGTTGTTTTCTAATTGTTTATCAACATAAGTTGTTAATTTATTTTCAACTAACTCTGTTTCTAATTTTTGATAATCATTTGAACCAGGAGCCGAAAAAGATATACCTTTAAAGTTATGTTCTTGTTGTTTGTGGTCAGCATTAGCAATATTGTTAAGACCCAACCATAGTAATACGTTGATTGTGATTATTGTTATTAGTAGTTTTTTCATAGTGTTTTATCCTTTGTTTATTGTATTATAATAACATATTCCTACTGAAAAAGCAAGCTTTTTCTGCTAGAACATTTAGCGAACAAACACGTCCTTTAATGTTAATTTACACTCTGTTTGGTTGAATTTAACGAATTTATTGAATTTTTTAAGTCTTTTTGAGAGTATAGGCCAAATAAATTTCTCTGAAATCTGTTTGTCCCAACGTTTGGCAAATCCTAGAAAATGGTCTAAAATTACCGTTGTTTGGAAAGTTATATTTTTCTTAATAAGAAGTTGTAACAACCTTGGATGCTGTCCATTATTGCAACTAAAACCAGAATCAAAAGAAAGAGACCTAGTAGAAAAGTCATCAGCAATCCGTAAGCAATCGTTTCTAAAATGGTAACTAATACCATCGGTATATTTTTTATAGTTGAGATAAACTTGTTTGCCATCTTTACTTAATAAATTACCAACCCATTGCCTGTCATCGTCTAAAAAATTAGCAACGAAGAAGTCTGTTATTTCATATTTATCATAGTGCTTACTTAACTTATGGAAGAAGTATCTATCATTACGTTTGGTAAATGTCTCTAATTTACAATTGACCTTACCACCATAATTAAAATAATCATAATTATCTGTTGTAAAATGTAATTTTATTGCCAGATAAGTTTTAAATACCTCAAATCCATCATGCATATATTTTTCTCAATTTTTATGCCTGTTTCTGTTGCAAGGTACAGGCAAACCCCGGCTACCTAAGCAGCCATACGATAACTTTCGTTGTCGTTTATAGTTTTAACAGTACGTTGTTAGCGATTTAACTCCAAATAGTTTTAGTAGCAGTCGAATCTAACTCACCCCCTTAAAGCACACACGTATGTGTTTTGAATTGGTGGAGGTGGTGGGTACTGCCCCCACGTCCTCACTAGTTATTGTCTATTCTTCAACGTCAAATTCCTTTTATACCGGTAGCGACCCTTGTTTTGGTATGTTTAATAGTTTTAAATTAATGGCCTCTACTTTTAATTTTTCTTTTATCTGTTTATTGATAAATGAGTTTACTCTACCTGGATCCAAATCTTTTAATTCACATAAATGTATAATTGCGTCCATGTAGGAAATCTTTTGTTTTCTAACTGTATTCTCAATCTCTTGTGAGAAAGTCTTTGAGTTCATCTTTATAAGTTCCATAATTATTCCCCTAAAGTAGTTCTATCAAATGTATGATACATGATACAGGTTGATTGTCCATTTGGAATATCTACTGTTGCTACTATCTGATTTTCTTTTGAATAATGAGTTACCATCATAACAGGTTGTCCACTTGGTACGGCACCTGCTCTGCCTAGACTAGCATTCTCTAATTGAAATCCTCTACGTAATATAAAAGCGTGTACGTAATCTGGCTTACCACAAATAACTGGCATGGTACTAGGTGCTAGATTAGGGTTACCTTCGTAACTCTCTGGCACTTTTTCCTCTGATAGGACTATTGTACTGAAAAGTACAAATAGGAGGATTAGGTATTTCATTACATCTTTTTTTTATTAAGTTCTTCATAATATTTATAAAATCCTTGTATTGCTTTACCTAATTTTTCTTCATATAGTGCTTTTTCTTTTACAAAAGGTACCATTGAACCATCTTCACCAGCAATTAATATTACTAGTTGATCTATTTTTTTCTTAAATAATTCTTCATACATTATTGCATAAGCACATGTTTGTAAGAAATAGTTCTCTATCCAAGATTCTTGTCTTTCTTTGTTTGCTGTCTTGAAGTCTATTACAGAAAGTTTACCATTATATTCTGCAATACAATCCACTTGACCAGCAACGGTCAACTTATGACTGTACATTATTGTTTCTAAACAATGTATGTTATTGATCTGATCTACGTATGGTTTAATTAGTCTGAACATGCCTAAAGGTAACACACTTCTCTCACTTGGTGTTTCGCCTTTGATATACTGTTCAATTAATGTATGTGTAGATTTGCCTCGTCTGGCTGCTCGTCTCATTTCCCAATTAGCAACATCTTCACCAATACTATCTCGCCATTTTTGTAGTTCTTTTTTCTTTTGAATACCAAGTACTGTAGTAATTGACGGATAGTTTTTACCATCTATTTCGTAAAATCTGAATCCATCTATTTTTTTACCTTTAGTCTTTGGTAAAACGTCTTCATTTAGTTTTATAAATTTAAATTTGCTCATAATGTACCCACTTTAACATAACCAATGTAAATTGTCAAGCCTTAAACACTTCGGAAATTGCCCATTCTCTTTCTTTACACCAGAAACAGGTATTACCACAACCAGTTTCAGGTCCTATACATGAAGTTGTCATGTCTAATAGATCAACAATACCTTGGTCTTTGAATTCCTGGACAATAAATCTCTTATCAATCTCTATGAAAGGAGTAGTATGATTTTTATCTGCTACTCTTTGATTTTTAGAGAAGTCTTTACCACCTTTAATACGGAATAACTCACCACCAAATGTTTTCTGAACATCTTCAGGTGGTCCTAATGATGTACCATGATATGTATGGTCAATTATACCACTTGCTTCTAATTGTTTAACAAGTGGTCTAATGTAATCTTGTTTAGCACCATTTTTACCACCATCTGTATCAAATATTGTAGATAGAGGCCACTTGATTGATACCCTTGGACATCGCTTTCTAATATATGGGATTATTTCTGGTAGACCATTTGAGTCACCTGGTGCCCACATATCATAACCATTAAATGGTTGTATCTTTATATTTAAACCTTTTTCTCTAATAGTATTAGCTAAAAGATAACATAACAAAGTACTATCAGCACCACCTGACATGGCGACACCGATAGTTTCTTCATTTAAATGTTCAATGTTTAACTCAATTAATCCAAATTTGTTATCATATTTCATATTTTAAATTGACCTATACAATTGGTAATGGTCGTTAATTAATGCCGAGGATTCTCTTAATTTGTCTCGGTCCTGCTTTCAGCTAGGCTTATATTCTTCATAACAAGTTTTACCTGTACCACTTCTGTAAGCACGTAAAATTTGTTTTCTATTATCTTCACTCTTGTAAGAGCAATGTATCCACCCACTGTTAGGTTCGTCTAATTTGTGGTATTCCAAAATCATTTGGTCAAACTCCAAGTTGTCTGTTATCCACTTACATAATTCAGCGTTAGATAATCCAAAAATTTCAAAATCGGCCGCTTCCCCTTTGGCATGCTGGGAATTTTGTGATGATCCTATTGCCACACACAATTCCGGACTACGGTACCCACTTGATACTGTAACCACTTTGCTATAATGATCTCTAACTTTTTGTAATACATTCTCACATAACATTTTTAACTTATTAATCTGATCTTCGTTAGGGTTATTATTAATACCCTTACGTTCAGCTGTTTGTGAAGCTGTCAATTCTT
>Ga0310121_10004017_pt1 | contig 13194 bp, 12 predicted proteins | sample CB27_Tmax_986_MG_FD_203504 | JGI IMG/M metagenome (GOLD analysis project Ga0310121, IMG submission 203504) | Marine microbial communities from Western Arctic Ocean, Canada - CB27_Tmax_986 | ecosystem: Environmental > Aquatic > Marine > Oceanic | place: Canada: Western Arctic Ocean | collected... | reverse complement strand
CGAGGCGGCGGTGCTCGGCGTATATCTGCACGGGCTGGCGGCCGACCTGTGGCGCGCCGGCCACGGGCCGTCCGGACTCACCGCGCGGGACCTGGTGACTCTGCTGCCGCAAGCATTTGAGTCAATGCGATAAATAACCGTGATTCGACAGGGGTGGTGCTCACTCGAGTAGGTCGCGTCGAGTTGAACGTCAGATACAAGCAACACGTGTCACTGGTCAACAGCGGCGCGGTGCACCTCGGCGATGTTTGCATCCACTTTGCGATAAAATCAACTCAAAGCGATACGTCTTTCCGCCCCAGATGAGTTGTCACATGTCGTCAACCTTGAATTTTCGTGGTTTGTCGAACCGCTTTACCAGCGGCTGCGGCTTACTCCAGCCTGCGTGTCATGGCGAATCAAACCCGCTCTGACGCAACACGTCCTTGAATTGTTGGCCGAACACGAAATTGTGCTCGGGAAACGCCAACCCGGACATGTTCTTGTCGATGTGGCTGAACAATAGCTCGATGTCGGCCAACTTGCTCTGCTTGTCGTCGGCCGGGTCGAGCAGCGTGACGCTTCCGCTAGTCGACGCGCCGTTGGAATCGATGCGATCGATCAACGCCTCAAAGCGCAGGCAGAACCCGGGTCGGGCCACATCGTGAAAGGTTGCTCTACTTATCTTGGCCAGGATGACCTTCTCGCGGAAATCGTTGGCGTGCCCGACGAGGATGCCGGCCGTCTGGGCCATGCCCTCGATGATCAGCGTGTTGGGCATGACGGGCGTAGCCGGGCGATTGCCGGCGGCGGGAAAATGATCGTGCACCATCTCCTCGGCCAGCGAGACGTTCTTGATCGCGACGCAACGCCGGGCATGTTCGAGTTCCAGGATGCGGTCTATCCAGATCCAACGCATGGCGAGTTACGAGATGCCTGTCGTCCCCATCATCGTGTTCGCAACCAGATTGCAGATCGTCGATTACGAGCACAGTGCTATTGATCGCCCAGTTTGGATTGCACGAACTTCACGACGGTATTAACCGTGAAGATATCGGAAAACTCTTCGACATCGCGACTGGCGTCAAACTCATCGAGGTCGGCGTGAGGCAGGCGGGCACGCAGTTCGGTCATCCCGGTGTCTGTTACCTTGCCGTCTTGGATATATTGAGAATCCTGCAATACATTATCGGGGATCATCTCGCCCTGTTCGATCTTGATACCGAACGCCTTTTCGAGGCGAAAGACGATGTCGAGAAAATCGATCGACTCGGCGCCGAGGTCCGACACGAGCTTGGCGTCCGATACGATCTCCTCCTCATCAGCACCTAGGGCGTCGACGAGCACGTCCCGTACCTTGTCAAAGACTTCTTCCTGTGTCACCGTCATTTTTGTCATCTCCGTGATATTTAACTCAAACGTCAGTGCGATCCATCGCGGCGCAGAGCGGCGTCAATCTGAACCGACCCTGAACGGCTACTTGGTCTTCAACGCTGCCACTGCCCTCGAGGTCCCAGCCGTCGGCGTCCTGTTTACGCAACTTTACGCGGACGGTCAGGCACTGGCCGGGTCGAACCATATTCCCATATCGTACGTTACGCACGTCCGTCAACACCAGTGGGTCGTCGCCCATCCGATCGGACAGCAAGGCGCGGCCGGCCTGAACCATCGCCTCAAGCATCATCACGCCTGGCAACACGGCGAAGCCGGGGAAATGATCGGCCAGATACTCCTCGGCGCTGCTGACGCACTTGACCGCGATCAAGTGCTGGTCGTCTCGGTCAATCACGCGGTCGATTAGCTCAAATCGCAAGCCCTGATCCTTTTCTAAGGCGCAAGTGCACCGGACGATAGAGCAGTTTATTGTCCGGGTCGTCCGATTGCAATGACAACACGCTGGGATCAACACGCCGGGTTACTTGTCGATCTTGCACTCCCACAGGCAGCCCGCCCGCTTGGGGTGATCGGTCTCTCCGGTGAAGATGGTGCCGTCGGGTGTCATGGTGACGCAGTGGGCCACGCGGTTGGCGATGTCTTCATCAGGATCATAGATCAGCCCGAGGTCGTAGAACCGACGCGATTGGCGGTCGTAAGCGAACAACGAGTTCTCCGCTTCACCCTTGCCGCCGCCGGCACCGTAGATCAGGCCATCGGCGCCGATGACGAACCCGTGGCATCGCGAGGCGGCCAACGGCTTGCCCAGATACTCGAACCTCATCGACTTCGGGTCGAGCGTGAAGATTACGCCCGTACCGGTGCCAATGTAGATCAGCCCGTCATCGGGCGCGTGCATCAGGTTTCCCATCGATGCGGGCCGGCCCAGAACCTGCGGCATTCCGAAATCAAAGATGGTAAACCCATCGTCAGGATTGTATTTGAACAGCCGATGATCTTTGCCGACTGTGCCCCAGGCGTTGCCGTCGTTGTCGCAGAACATTCCCTCGGGAACATTGGTCAACCCAAGGTTTTTCGTCTCACCTGTGCTCAGGTCATATGACCAAAGGTGTGGCACCGGGTGGCAGTGCCCGTAGATGACTCGCCGCTTGCGATCCATGCCAATCGTCTGGATGTAATCGTGCGGGGTCGGGACGGCGAGCACTTCGTACTGCTTCGTGGTCAGATCATACTTGAACAGCTTGCCGCCGGGCGCGACCATTCGCTTGGTGTTATCGTGCAGGCCGGCGGTGGCGCCGTAGAACACGCTGCCATCTTGCACCAGCGATCTGTGAATCTTGACCTCGTACTCTTCGGCAATCTGCTGGTAGCCCAGTGATGCGAATTGTTGCGTGGCCGGATCGTAAGTCCAGAAGATGTCGCCGTTGAGCGTGGTCAGCCCGCAGTAGATCAGACCGTCGTCGTGATTGCAGTGCACGGTGACAAACGAGCAGCCGATCTTACGTGTGTCCGTCTCGCCCTCGAGTTGTTCCTCGTACTCCGGACCCCGTTTTGCCCTGCTGAGTATTCTGGCTTTGACCCTGACTTTCATGATGAAGGCTCCTTTGTCATGAATGCTAAAACGTCTCAGTTTCCCAGCCATAATACCGACTGTGAGGAATAGGTCACACAGTCCGTATCACCATCACATCTGAATCAGATCATTCGGTCCGCACGCACCGTACGGCCCGATGCCACGGATGTTTGTCTCCACCGGCGTTCGCTACGCGATTAAGTCGCCGAGTTTGGCTGTCGATGCCCTCAATTGTGTCTGCCGTTTGCGCACGGGTGTGTACCTGGCAGGTCCGTGTCACATAAAGGGAAATCGCATGCCAAGTAGAAACATGCTTCGATTGATAACGATGGTGTTGGTGTGTCTGTCGTCCTCGCCTGCACTGGCTGCCGCGCCGGATGTGGTCCGTCAAATTCCCGGTGACGCACCGGTGTTTATCGCCGCTCCCAAGCTGTCGAAGCTGTTGGCCAAGATAGCGGTCATCAATCAGAAACTGGGGTTCAACCAGATGCGGATGAACAATACGCTGGGGTTCGCCAAGGCGATGCTGGGCCTGATGGCGGGAGTGGACGACGCCGGCGGTGCTGCGGTGGTGCTGACCGATATCCCCATCCCGAAGATGGGCACCCCCGGCACCCCCGGCGGTGCGGCCGAGCCCAAAGTGCTGGTCATCCTGCCTGTCAGCAATTATCAGACGTTCCTGGGCAATTTCGGTGTCAACAGCGGCAACGGCGTCCAGTCGGTCACCATGATGAACAAGCAGATGCACGTTAAACAGGTGGGCCGATATGCCGTAATCAGCGACGATCAGGCACAGGTTGTCGCATACCGAGCGCCTGCTGCCAACGGCAGCGTCGCGGCGGTGGCGGGTGACTATGTCGATCAAGCGCTCGTGCATTCAGATATCGTTTTTGGCGTGAACCTGGCGACGATGGTGCCGATCGCCCGGTCCGCACTGAAGCAACAGCTTGTGCAGATGGGGCAGGTGCTCAAGATGTTCGGCGGTAGTGATCCGCAGACGGCCCAGTTCATGGGCGTTTTCCTGACGCTATATGGCAACGTGCTCGACGCGTTGTTGCGCGACGGAGAACTGCTCCTGTGCGGTCTTGACGTGTCGCGACATGGGCTGGGGATTTCCTGCCTGGCGCAGTTTCGAGAGGGCTCGCCGCTGGCCAACACGTTTGCGCGTAATCCGTCGCAGCCGCCGAGGTTCAGTCGTTTGCCCAACCGCCCTTATCTGTTCGCCATGTCGATGAACAGTGGCACGCTGCCGCTACGCCAGTGGGCCCATGACCTAGTCAACGTGTTGCCGAAGGACAACGGTTTTTCCCGGGTCATGGCCAGCGCTGATGCACTGGCCAGTGCCGCCGGTGATGAATGGCAGTTTGCGTTCTATGCCCCGGCGTCGTCCGCCGCAGCGAGCCGGCCCCTGGCAAATGGTCTGTACATTGTCTCGGCGCCGAACCCTCAACAATACGTCGCTGCATACCGGCAACTGGTAACGAGCATGAGCGGCTTCGGCTTCGGCGGATTCAGCTACCAGACGACCTACCAGCCTACGGCCCGGCAGATCGGCGACCAATTGATCGATCAGTATACGATCGGCATGGTTGTCCCGGCGGCGATGCAGCAACAGGCGGGTCCGGCGACATTGGCAACTACGCGACAGAAAGGCTTGGTCATTCCCATTGACGGCGCGGTCGTCATCGCGATGGATGCCGAGGACGCGATTATGAGCGAAGTGCTGGCGATGGACAGTGCAGCCAACAGCTTGGATCAGGGCAAGAGCCTCGCCGCGACGCGCAAGCGGTTGCCCCGCAAGAGTATCGCACAGTTCTATGTGAATATTGCCGGGATCATCGATTCGGCCCGGCGCGCCGCCCCACGCAGTGCCATGGCTGCCGTGCCGAGCTTGCCCGCGAGCCTGCCGCCGGTCGGTGCCTCGATTTCGGCCAGTGGCGGCACGATTGCTATGCGTATCCACGTGCCCACGGCGGTGATCTCCGCGATCAAGAATGCCGCTACCGGTGCAGCCAGTTCGGCCATGGTGCGACCAGCACGGCGGTGATGGTCCGCGAGGTTGGGTTTGTCCAGTCCAGACGCCCTTGGTGATGTACGATCTCGCCGACATGGTGTTCGACATGCCCGGTCGGGATGTCGGGCGTCAACCGGGCGTTGTCGCACCTAAGTCAGTCCGGGGCCAGCCCCCTCGGCGGTACCCGGAGGATCGCTACTCACCAGTGATCTGAAACGAAAACAGGCCCATGTTCTGGATCTCGAAGCGCAGGTAAACCGGTTTGCCAGCCAACGCGCTCAGGTCGGCGCTGCGGTTCCAGGTCACCAGTGTGCCGGTGTTGCCCGGCCACTGGACGCGATCGCAGTCGTCGAAGCTGAACCCTTCGTACACCGGCTTGAACCCGTAATGCCCGTTGGTCGGGGGGTGTCTGATTATCTCGACGCGGATGCCATGGTCCTTATACGGTTGCGACTTCATGCCACAGTTGAGGCGCAGACGGTTGCCTTCGAGGACAAATTCACGGGTGACCAGGTATCCGCTATTGTTGCCGGCTCGCTGCTCGACGAAGTGGTCACGCCAGTTAATCGCCACGCCGATGCCTCGCATCACCGACCTGATCGCTTGCGGGTTCGGTCCAGCCGAGTAATAGGTCAGCATCTTGTCGTGTTTGAACACGGGCGCTGATGGCATGTAGACCATGCCGCCGTCCCAGTCGCCCTCACGACCGCGCGGGATATACGGCTCACGGGTGAAAAACGGCTGCCAACGCAGGCCGTCCCGGCTCGAAGCGAGGCGGATCTCCTCCTCATAATCTTTCGTTTCCTCCATCGCCGAGTAAAGCATCAGAAACCGGTCGCCATAGCGGAACACGTGGCAGTCGTCGTAGTCGGACATGTCCAGTTCATCCGGGTACATCACGATGCGTGGATATGACCATTGCTCGAGGTCTTTGCTCGTCGAAACGAAAACCTTTCGCCGGGTGTGGCGGTTGACGCTCGTACCATCGGGCGCCCTGACGCGGTTGCGCACGCCGGACACGGTCATCAAAAACATCGGTCGACCGTAGAGCAGCCAACGATTGTGTTTGGGGTCGTACGCGATGTGGTTGTAACAATCACTGTGATAATCGAGCACATGGCTGTCACCCTGCAGCGTCCAGTTGAGCCCGTCGGGTGAGGTGACGATGTTGATCCCGGTGGTGTAGTGTTCAGGGCCCGGACGGCTTTCGAGCGTGATCATCTTGTATTGTTTTTGCGGGTCAGTCTCGTTGGGGTCGAGGAACACGTTGTTGCTCTGAAGACCCTGGCCGTGTCCTCCGGTGTATACGATGTTGGTTTTGCCGAACCTCGGATGCTTGAACACGTCGAGCAGCGGTTTTTCCCAGGTCAGCCCGTCGCTGCTCTCAGCGTAGCAGAGCATCATGTGCGGAAGGTTCGTGTCGTTGTTGCCACTCGTGCGAGCGAGATACCACATGCGATACCTGTCCTTGTCCCAGAGCACGTGCGGCGCTTGTACGCTTTCGTCTTCCCACGGTTGGTCCGGCAGCAGCACGGGATTGCGAACGAATTTTTGAGGCTGAACCAGCACGCGCTGAAGATTCCAGCGGTCCTCGATCATCTCATCGTCGATCAACAATTGAGGTTCGTTGCCGATCCGCAACGGCCTACCCTCGTAGTAGTCGTCGTTCATGATCATGTTTTCCTTAAGTTATCAGTCTTGACCGCACGGTGTTTCGTCAAGCATCGGCGATGCATCGGCGCATCAATTCGAGGCTTTGGGCCAGGTTTGCCCGTTGCTGCGCATCGTCTGCGCCGCCGCGGACGTTGCACTCATAAGCCATGTAGCCGTCGAACCCGATCTTTTTGAGCGCGGCGAACGAGGCGCAAAAATCGATATCGCCCGTGCCCGGCTCGTCACGGGTGTTGTCGGCCAGATGTACGGCGGCGACGTGCTTTCCCGCGTCGACAATTGCCTGTGGCGTGTCCGTCTCCTCGATGTGCATGTGGAACAGATCCGCCAGCAGCGCGACGCCTTTGACGTTTGCTTGTTCGATGACGCGCACGCCATCAGACTGCTTCTTGAGGTAGTGCTGTTCGTAGCGGTTGAGCGGTTCGAGTAGCAGCAGCGTGCCGTGCTCGGCAGCGAACGGGCCCAACTGCTTCAACGCCGCGACCATCAGCAGATCCTCGATCTCGATCGGACTCATCACTGGTGACAGGTCCGGCACGACCGGCGGCCCGAAGATGGGTGGGATAATCTGACCGACGGCGCCGACCTGCCCGCAGAATTCGAGAATCGTGCGGCTGGCGTCGAGGCTCAGGAGTCTCTTGGCCGGATCGGGGTGCAGAAAATGGAATGCGTTGTTGCCTTGCGCGTCGCAGTTGCCGCAGACGCTGCAAATCGGCAGCACACCGTTGATCTCGTCAACCGTGGCACGCAACCGGTCTCGCGGCGCCACGATCAACTCGATTGCCTCGGCACCGTGATCTCTGGCCCAGGCTGCCTTGTCACCCACGCTGCTGCCAGCGATGCGATTCAGTTGCAGGGCAAGTTTGATGATGCCGCTCCTTTACTTACACGGTGATACGCTTGTATCAGACACGTGGCTGAAGACCGACAAGTGTACTAAATCAGTCTGCGGTGCGCCACGGTTAGTCAGATTGGCTCGAACGCCAGATATTTCTCGGCGACGTTGGTGCTTGAAAGGTGCCGATCGACCATTTCCGCGTAGCTTTCCACGATCAGCGGCTCATCGGAGAGGACCAGTTTCTGTCGCACCGTCAGGACTCGTGATTCGTCGGGGCCCTCGATCTCGATGAAACAGCCAAGCCGCGGCAGTTCATCCAATTCAATGTTACATCCGTCCAGCATCCAGCGGGTGCGGCGCTTCTCGAAGCTGAGCACCCGGACGTAGCCCAAGGCGCCGAGCAGTTGCGCCGCGTCGTCCATGTCAGCTACGTGGAGCTGCGTTTCGGGTCGTATCTTCAAGTCGGATGAAGTCCGCGGCCCTTTGTGCGTGATGATGATCTGTGGCAGTGGCTTATCGCTGTGGCGTTCGAGACGGATTCGCAGGCCTTGCCCTGTTCTGCGCAGCGTTTGGTCCGGCGTGTCGAAGAAATGATTGACCTCCTCGATCCTCGGTCCGGGGTCGGCGTCGATGGTGCGTAGCCGGGCACGCAGCTGCGCGGCATCGGTCAGCCGCATCTTGGCTTCGATCTCCAGCATGACTGATCACGATAGGGGCGCAGATCGGCCGCGACAATCATGCGAATCGGCCGTCCGGCTGAACAGGGAGTAAGCCACCTTAGCCAACCGCCGTCGCATCGCCTCACGACGCGGCGGTGCTATCGATCTGATGTGGTCGGCGCCGTGAAATGCCAGCGTGTCGGGTGACAGCAGAAGTGTCAGAGCCGACGGCAACTGTTGTTGCTTGGCGACGCGGATCAGCAGCCACTGATCGGCAAGATTGAGCCCGATCGCCTGGGCGACGCCGTGGAAGATCCACAACGGGCTTGGCCGGGCATGGTGGCGGTGGTACCACCGTGCAAGCCAGACGGTTCCGACGCTCGCCGCGAGGCCGGCTGCGGCGATGAAAAACCAGCCCATCGATAAGGTGTTGCCACCGCGCTGGCCCCAGTATTTGGAGATGTCGCTCAAGGCCCAGGGTTGTTGAGCGGCTGCTGCAAGCCAAATCATGCACCAGTTCTCCATCAGGCCGCCAACGCCAACTGCGGGCTGGTCGAATCAGCCTGTGGCCTACGCATGGCGTCGAGAAGATACGCTATCACGTTGCCCGCTCGATCCCGCACTCGGTGGTCTCTGTCAGTGATCGACAACTCGCCAACCTGCGGCGCCAGCTCGACCACGCCCAGTGACTCGACCAGCCACAGGGCGCTGGTGCGATGATTCGGGCGAGCGTCACCAAGCATGTCGCGCAGGGTGGTGATGGCAGCCTCATCCCGTAAGGCCAGCATCGCTCCGATTGCATTGGCGCGGGGTCGGTTTTCGTCGTGACGCGCCATCTCGAACAGCATTCGAGGTTGGAGCTCAGCACCGAGTTGCTGCAATGCTTCGATTGCGTTGGCACGGACGCGGCTGTTGGGGTGACGCAGCGATTGACCCAACGTGAACACCGATTGCTCCGTCGCGGCGGTACCCAAGGCCCGCACGGCTGCCGAGGCGATCCTGACATCCTGCGATTGCGCCAGGGTCAGCAGAGGCTGCTCAAAAAAATTGCCCTGGTTAAGCCCGTGTATGATCGCCAAGGCGCGTACCCGCGAGGACTGATCGGGCCTGGCAAGTTTTCGGCCGAGCCGAGCGTGAAACTCGGCGTCGAGCTTGATCATGCCCCGCCCGGCGCAAAGCCGCTGGTCGCTGCTGAGCAGGGGCCAACTGCTCCAAAGCCGATCAAATCCCAGCGTTACCATGCGAGCTGTGGCTATCTGTTGAATCTGCTCGTGATCGCTGCTGACCAGGCGCAACAGCAGTCGCGCCAGATTGGGTAATTGCACGCGAATCAGGTGCCGCAGCGCGATGCGCGCGATCGTCAGATCGGCATCGTCGCAAAACTCGCAGATGGCGCGATTCGCCGACGTGGCGGCTTGCCCCCTTGCCAACGCCATCAGACCACGAAGCGCCCCCAGACGCGCTGATCGGTCAGATAGACGTTTCAGGGCTGCCAGATGATGGATCGATTGGTTGGGTTCCAACGGCAGGGTGCATATCCAGCGTGGCAGGAGGCGCAGGGTACGGGATTGCATTCGCATCGCCGACTCGACCGACGGCGCTAGTGCATCGGGCTTTGCGATGGCGCGCAGCGCCCGTTGTACGCGCCCGTCGGCCAGCAGATGTCCATTTTCCAGCACAAATTCCAGGCGGCGCCCTGCGACGGCGTGGTCGAGCCCAGCCAGCACGTGCTCAGATATCGTTGGGTGATCAATCCACGCCAGCATGGCTCGGCAGATGTTCTCATCGTCGGCCCGACGCAACAATTCACCCAGTTCGAGCATCGCGCGACAGCGGCTCATGCTCAACTGCTGTGTAGCCATCGGCATCGGCTTGGGCGTTAGGGCTGCCAGCGCGTATAGCAACTGGATTTGTCGGTGGCTGTCATAGGTGCCGATCGCATGCTCGATGGTAGCCTGTAAGAAGCCCGCCGACTCGGCATCAACGCTCGACGAACCGCCCACATCGCCAGGTGCACGCTGTCGTTGTGCAAGTCGCAGCAGGCAGTCCGCCGCCGCCTCACGCTGCCGTGAGGGCCCATGAACAAGTTGGTCGCCGATCAGATAGGCCAGTCGCGTGCATCCGGATAGCTCGATGATCTGCGTTACGTTTCGTGGCGCTTCGCTGGGGCGAAGCTGACAGGCCTGACGCATCGCGCCGTAAAACCGGTCGATATTGTCAATGATCGCCTGCTGGCACTGCTGGGGTAGCCTGTGGAAGTGGCGGACCAGGCCCAGCTTGCCTTCTTCGAGATTCCTGTCCAGCAGCGTCCGGGCAATCTGGGCGGACTGGCTGGGCCCGGCAGTCGGCAGGGCGGCCGCGAGAGCCTTGTCCACGCTGGGGGTATCGAGGGGCTGAAGTTTCGACAGAATTTGGGATAACAGTCCCATGGGTTCGCCGTTGTTACCAATGCTTGATTCGCCAGGGTTGCGCGGTGTCTCCGCGACCTAGTCGTTATCGGCCGACTACCTCATTACTCGTCGCAAGTTAAGATCGTCAATGGTGTTATCGGCCTGCAAGGCAGGGCATAAAACCCCTTTGCTGCTGAAATTTTCTAAAAAGAGGCAATCGGGGTCTTTATTTTTCGATTTCTTCGGCTAAAATCGGCTTCGTGATGTTTTAGGGTTCACTGGATAGGGATAAGCGGACAGAGGAGTCCAATGAGCGTCAGTCATAAATCTTCTAATACACAGATTTTCCGTCTCATGCTCTACCAGCGGGCGTTGCACCCGGAGTTGTTTGAACTTAAGGGGCGAAGCATTTTCAGGCACGATGAGTACGAGGCGGAAGTCTGGATTTGCCCCAGTGCACATGTGGCGCGATTTCAGGTAAACGGCAGTTGCTTCACGGAAACGGTCATTGCGGAGGGCGATCACCTGCCCGAGCACGGCCTGCTACACGCGTTGCCATGTGTTGGCGAAAAGGATTATAAATTTGAGCCGTCCTCCAAGGTTGGCTACGTGACGACGGTACAGACCGAAATGCTGACCGAGAACCTGTATCGTTCGACCTACCAGGAGATGCGCGATTTAGCCACGGAGGATAATGGCCTGCTGTTCGAATGGGAGGACGGGCCAGACAGTAAATGCTTATCAATGCTGGATGTGCAGACATACAAGCGCGAATTTCACATTCAGAGTTACCATATGGTCGCCAGCCCCAGCATGATACTGCGGACGCAATCGATTTTTGAGTTCGTGTGACCAACCACACCGCGGTCGCCACGGAAACGCTGAACTCCACTAGCGCCGCGAATGCGGCGTTTTTTATAAAATTATTTATTAATTAGCCCGGATTAAAGGTGATTCGTACTGAAACCTTATACATACCCCCGGTTTGGCTTCAAGAGTTGAGCCTGAAGCATGTCCAATCAAATGCAGCATCCCAACGTTGTCATCATGTATGCAGATGATCTTGGATTCGGGGACATTGGTTGTTACGGTTCACCAAGCATCCCCACCCCCAATCTTGATCGCCTCGCCACCGAGGGTGTGAAGTTTCGGCAAGGTTATGCTACCGCTGCGACATGTACACCCTCGCGGTACAGCCTGCTTACCGGTTCCTACCCTTGGCGCAACCCCCGCGCGGCCATTCTTGCTGGGGACGCGCCTATCATCATCGATTCCGAAATGCCTACATTACCCGGCATGCTCCGCAATGCCGGTTACAGAACAGGTGTTGTCGGCAAGTGGCATCTTGGTCTTGGAAGAGGCGACCTGGATTGGAACAAGGAGATAAGTGCCACCCCCAATGACGTGGGCTTCGATTATTCCTATATCATGGCGGCCACCAACGACCGGGTGCCGTGTGTATACCTGGAAAACCGCAAAGTGGTTCATCTTGATCCTGAAGATCCCATCGAAATTACATACGACTGGAACAGGGCGTTTCCTGGCCAACCGACCGGACGGCACAACCCTGAACTACTCACGATGAAGTACAGCCACGGGCATGATGGCACAATAGTCAACGGCGTCAGCCGTATCGGCCACATGCGCGGCGGGCGGGCCGCTCTCTGGGACGACGAAACCATGGCGGTGGTCTTTGCTGAAAAGGCCGTTGAGTTCGTTACGGCAAACAAGGACCGGCCGTTTTTCCTCTACTATGCCTTCCATCAACCACATGTACCCCGCCTGCCGGGGTCGCGCTTCAAGGGCGCGACCACTCTCGGTGCGCGTGGCGATGTGATCATTGAAATGGATTGGTGCGTCGGTAAAATGCTCGATGAGCTGGAACGATTGGGTATCAGGGAGAACACCATTGTCATTTTCTCCAGTGATAACGGACCGGTGCTTGATGATGGGTATGAAGATCAAGCTGAAGAATTGAACGGCTCACACAGGGCAGCCGGTCCGCTGCGCGGGGGAAAGTACAGCATGTTCGATGGAGGCACCCGGGTACCATTTATTCTCAGCTGGCCCGGTACTGTTCACACCGGGGAGTCCGGGGCAATCGTCAGTCATGTGGATTTTCACGCTTCTTTTGCGGCCATGTTGGACCAATCGTTAAGCGTGAATGAGGCCCCGGACAGTATGGACGTTCTTGACGCATTGCTCGGCAAGAGTGACAAAGGGCGGGACGAGTTAGTCGTTGAGGGCAAGCGGGCAAAGACTGTCCTGCGGCAGAATGAATGGGTCTTCATTCCGCCATACGATGGCCCCACGATAAGCATAAACACGCATATTGAACTGGGCAATTCACCTGAACCACAGCTTTACGACCTTTCTCAGGACATCGGGCAGATCAAGAACATTGCAGCAGATCATGATGACGTGATCAATAAGATGCGGGACCGACTCAGAGAGATACGCGCGGGTGCGCGGACACGCCCGACTGGTGTGGAAACTACGAAACCGAACAATGTCATGCAGGCGCCGCCAAATGGGGCGCCTGATGGATGACGTTAGGAGAAAGAGTAATGATAGAGCTGTACCATCGAGGAGGGAGACAAACATGAACTGCCAAGCCCTGCGGTCGAGTATCAAGAGCGTTCAAACCGATTTCGCTCTATGAGGTGCTTTTTCGA
>Ga0310121_10004016_pt1 | contig 13194 bp, 8 predicted proteins | sample CB27_Tmax_986_MG_FD_203504 | JGI IMG/M metagenome (GOLD analysis project Ga0310121, IMG submission 203504) | Marine microbial communities from Western Arctic Ocean, Canada - CB27_Tmax_986 | ecosystem: Environmental > Aquatic > Marine > Oceanic | place: Canada: Western Arctic Ocean | collected... | reverse complement strand
CACTTCCCCTCTCGCTCCAGCACCAAACTCTCCTGCAGAAGGCAATCGATCTTGGCCTGGCGGGCCAGGATAATAGTGCCATTATCGAGGCCTGGCGTGGAGACCTTGGGCAGCCTTGAGCCACGTTGCCGGTCTCCGGAGGGGCTGATAAAATAAGTTCTCCTGCCTGCCGCGTTCGCACGCGGCGGTTCCATGTCTTTCTCCGAGATAGCTGCAATTTGAATACAAATGGGATGGTAAGAATCTTGAGATAAAATTTTTATGGGAAGGGCAGGACGTGACCACACCTAGAATAACAACAACCAACGGTACAGAAGGAAAGCAGTTCCTCGCTGTTGGGGACCCCATGCCCGATTTTGCGCTACCGGAAGCGTGGATTATGGGTCACAAAGAGAGCGCCTTACTGAAGATTTTAAGACGGAACTCGAAGACGAGCGTAACGGAGCCTTGGGGTCAGCGCTACATGAGAGGTTACACTCCCCCTGACCCCCTCCCCCCAGGGTCCACCCACGCATGCCCACACGGAATTTGGTGCGACTGATCCATGAGCGCATTTCCTCTCAATCACGTTCTCAAACACGCCAGTCTCTTCGGATTCGTATTCTGGCTTGCCTTTGTTGGCGTGAGTATGGCCGAGTCGCCTGAGTCCACGAGTAAAGTCTCCTATAATCGGCACATCCGTCCGATTCTTTCCGACAAGTGTTTTCAATGCCACGGTCCGGATGCGCGCGCGCGGAAGAGTGATCTGCGACTTGACAGGCATGGCGACGATGGCGACATCAGCGGTGGCGCATCGGTCCTGGTGGCGGGCGACGTTAATAAAAGCGAGTTGATCAAACGCATTACCCATAGCGACGTTGACGAGCGGATGCCGCCGGCTGAGGCAACGCGACATTTGACTCAGGGTGAAATCGAACTGCTGAAGAGCTGGGTCCGACAAGGAGCACGATACGAATCACACTGGGCGTTTGTCCCGCCGACACGTCCTCGCCTTCCCGCCGTGAAGAACAGCGGCTGGCCGCAAAACGGGATCGACTACTTTGTGCTGGCTCGGCTTGAGCGGGAAAACATGGCCCCCATGCCGCCCGCTGATACCGCGAGCATCGTTCGACGAGTTTCGCTCGATCTCATCGGCCTGCCACCGGACAGCAAGATGATCGGTTCGGTCGGCAATGATCAGAGCTACAATCAATTGGTCGATGAACTGCTCGCCTCGCTTCGTTACGGCGAACACTGGGCCACGATGTGGCTCGACGCGTCCCGCTATGCCGACACCAACGGGTACAACAATGACACGCCTCGCTACAACTGGCGTTATCGCGACTGGGTGATTCAGGCACTTAATCGCAACATGCCCTACGATCAATTCGTGATCGAACAGCTTGCCGGCGATCTGCTGCCCAACGCATCGGTCGAACAGCAGATCGCGACCGGCTTTAACCGCAATCACAATGTTACGTCCGAGGGGGGCATCGTCGACGAAGAGTATCGGCTGGAGTACGTCGCCGATCGAGTTCACACGACCGCCACCGTGTTCATGGCGCTCACCATCCGGTGTGCACGTTGTCACGACCACAAGTTCGATCCGATCACACAGCATGAGTATTACCAACTCTTCGCGTTCTTTAATCAAGTTCCCGAGACCGGTTACCACAAGGAGCGTGTCGGCAATCCCAAGCCGGTGATCAAAACACCCGACGCGAAGCAAGCGGCGGAACTCGCCGCCGTGGCGCAAGAACTCGCACAATTTACGCAGACGCTGGCGGAACGCGCGAAGATATTGAAAATGGAAGGTCTGGAGACCGACGACGAGCTCCTGCGGCTTAGTGAACTTAAGAAGACACTTTCCGAAAAGCACAAGGCCGTGGAAGCCGGGATTCCGACCGCGATGGTGATGCGTGACATGAAGCAAGCGCGAAACACGTTTGTGCTGCAACGCGGGGCGTACGATCAGCCGAGAGACAAAGTCGAGGCCGACGTTCCATCATTGCTTCCGCCATTACCTTTGGGAGCAGCTCGTAATCGTCTTGGTTTTTCACAATGGCTCCTGTCGCGTGAACATCCGCTGACGGCGCGCGTCATCGTTAATCGAATTTGGGCGGAGGTTTTCGGCCGTGGCCTGGTGACGACGCTCGAAGACTTTGGCACACAAGGATCATCGCCGTCACACCCGGAGCTGATGGATTGGCTCGCCGTGGAACTTATCGAGTCGGGATGGGATCTGCATCACTTACTACGTTTGATGGTCACGTCGTCAACCTATCGGCAAGCTGCGACGATGACGCCGGAGTCGATGAAACGTGACCCCGAAAACGGGCTATATGCGCGTGGCCCTCGATTTCGCTTGAAGGCCGAGGTCATTCGCGACAGTGCGCTTGCGGTCAGTGGCCTGCTCGTCAACAAGGTGGGCGGCCCCAGCGTTCGACCCTATCAGCCGTCCGGCTTGTGGGTGGAGGTCGCCGTGACCGCCGACGAATACAGCGGCGGGCCGTATGTTCAAAGCCACGGTGACGACCTATACCGTCGCAGCCTTTACACCTGGTGGAAGCGGACATGTCCACCGCCAGGTCTCAACATGCTGGATGCTCCTGAACGTGAGTTTTGCCGCGTGCAGCGTTCCCGCACCAACACGCCGATGCAAGCATTATTGCTGCTGAACGGCCCGACATTTGTCGAAGCGGCGCGCAAGCTGGCCGAGCGTATGATCACCGAAGGCGGGGATGAGCAGCGCTCGCGATTGGTTTACGGTTTTCGTCTCGCGACGGCTCGCATACCAACCCGAGCCGAACTCGATATACTGACGAGTTCACTTGATAGGTATCAGCGCCGATTTGCGAAAGATAATGACGCAGCTGTTCAGTTGCTGAGTGTGGGCGAAGCAACATCGCCTGAATTGAATCAAACTGAGTTCGCAGCTTATACAGCGGTATCGAACATCTTGCTGAATCTGGACGAGTTTATTACAAAGTAGCGCCACCCATGCACACAAGCCAAATAACCCGCCGACACTTCTTCGGACGTTCCGCCACGGGGCTGGGAACGGCCGCGCTCGCGACGCTGCTGCAGCAAGCGATGGGTGGGGAGTTCGCAGCGGGCGAAGCGAGCCATCACGCCAAGCCGCATTTTGCCCCGCGGGCAAGACGTGTCATATATCTATTTCAATCTGGCGGTCCGTCGCAATTCGAAACCTTCGATTACAAACCCCAGCTTCATAAGTATCATGGCACTGAACTCCCCGATTCAATCCGACAGGGCCAGCGACTCACTGGAATGACCGCGGACCAGGATAGCTTTCCGGTTGCCACCAGCCTCTTTCCATTTCGAAGATATGGTAAGTCGGGCACGCCGGTCAGTTCGTTGCTCCCTTACACGGGGACAATCGTGGATGACCTGTGCATCGTGAAGTCAATGTACACCGAAGCGATCAATCATGACCCGGCGATCACGCTGATGCAGACCGGCAGCCAGCAACCCGGCCGGGCGAGCATGGGCGCCTGGGCCAGCTACGGGCTGGGCACCGAAAACAAGAACCTGCCCACGTTCACGGTATTGATTTCACATACCAAGGGAAAACCAACTCCTCAGGGATTGCTTGCGCGTTTGTGGACCAACGGTTTTCTGCCATCACATTATCAAGGTGTGAAGTTTCGCGCCAGTGGTGATCCGGTCCTTTACCTGTCCGATCCACCCGGGATCGGCCGACCGATGCGGCAAGAGATGCTCGATGACATCGCGAAGCTGAACAGACTTCGGGAGACCGAGATCGGAGACCCGGAAATCGCGACCCGCATTGCTCAATACGAGATGGCGTTTCGCATGCAGGCATCCGTCCCCGAACTGACTGATCTCACGCAGGAGACCGACGCGACCTTTGACCTCTACGGTCCCGATGCGCGTCAGCCGGGAACGTTTGCCGGCAACTGTCTGCTTGCCCGTCGGATGGCTGAACGGGGCGTGCGGTTCATTCAACTGTATCATCGTGGCTGGGATCAGCACGGAAACCTACCCAAGGATATTTCAATCCTCTGTCGCGAAACCGATCAGCCCGCCGCGGCACTCGTAGCGGATCTGAAGCAACGCGGCATGCTGGACGACACATTGGTGATCTGGGCCGGAGAATTCGGCCGCACAGTCTACTCGCAAGGCAAGCTGACGAATGACAACTACGGGCGTGACCATCACCCGAGGTGTTTTACGATATGGATGGCCGGCGGTGGAATCCGACCGGGGATGACTTACGGCGAGACGGACGACTACTCCTACAACATCACTGAAAATCCTGTACACGTGTACGACCTGCAAGCCACGATCCTCCACTGCCTGGGAATCAATCACAAAGCACTCACATTCAAGTACCAGGGTCGCCATCATCGATTGACGGACGTGCATGGGAATGTGGTTCAGCAGCTCATTGCGTGAGCGAAGAAGTGAATTAAAATAGGGCCAGTCACCTATTTCCCCCCTTCTAACAAATAGGGTAGGGACCTGTTTCGCCTTTCTCGGCTACTGTTTTCATTCTGAAGCAATAGGTGGCTGATCGACGAACACTTTGACGCCTTCCAGCAGGTCTACGATGAACGATTTCAAGCCAAGTACGGCTATTGGCGGCCGATCGTCCAAGCTGTTCCTCGCCTCCGATGAGGCGAAGTACATCACTGGTGCGCAGCTAGTGGTGGACGGGGGAATCACGTGCAAGATCACGTAGCGGAGCACAAGGCGAAAAAGTGGACGCAGAGTCGGCCAATCAGTATCTTGTGCGCACAGGAGACAGGCGAGCACACGAGACAGGCGAGCCGCCGGGTTGATTCCGGCGGCATACAGTGCGAAGAGAAGCCCACAACTGGTATCTGGGTCTGACTGAAAGAATGGCCCGGACTCAGGCGCCTCGCCACCCACGCTTTGCTCTGACCGCGCCGCCCGCTATGCACAGAATAGAAACAGTCACACCACCCGAAGTTGTGAGAATCCATGTTTGACCACTTCTCAAGGACCCGCATCCAGGCCAACGGCGTTGGCATCAACCTCGTGCACGGCGGCAGCGGACCGCCGGTGTTGTTGCTGCACGGGTATCCGCAAACCCACGTAGAGTGGCACAAAATCGCCCCCGTCCTGGCCACGCATCACACCGTGGTTGCGACGGACTTGCGCGGCTATGGTGATAGCGAAAAGCCGCCCGCCGCCGATGGGGATCTGAACGTCTACTGCAAGCGCACGACGGCGCGCGATCAGGTCGAGGTGATGGCCGAACTCGGTTTCGATTCGTTCCACGTGGTCGGTCACGACCGCGGCGTTCGCGTAGGCCATCGGATGGCACTCGACCACCCGGAGCGGGTCCAGACTCTTACCTCACTCGACGTCGTGCCGTCCCAGGCGGCGTTCGATCACATGGATAGCAGCCTTTCCTTTGCCTGGTTTCACTGGCATTTGATGCGACAGCCGTCCCCGCTGCCGGAAACCTTGATCGGCAACAGCCTGAAGGTCTACCTGGACTTTTTACTGGAGCGATGGTGTGCCATCGACGGTTCGATCACGCAAGAGGCCTATGCTGAATATCTGCGATGTTTCGACGATCCCGAAACGATTCGCGCAACCTGCCTGGACTACCGGTCAATCGCGCTGGACCTGATTCATGACGAAGAGGACCGCGGCCGCAAGCTGAACTGCCCGATGCTTGTACTCTGGAGCGGCAACATGAAGAAGCGGCCCGGCTGGCAGACAGGCGAGAGCCTGGAGATGCTCACGGTCTGGCGCGAAAGGGCGGTGGATGTGAGTGGCAAACCACTCGAATGCGGCCATTTCCTACCGGAAGAGATGCCGAATGAGACCGCCAATGAGATCCTGGCGTTCTTGTCCGCGTATACTTAGATCCGAAATTCGAGCGCGCTCTCTTTCCCGTCGCGCAGATTGGCGCAGTGCTCGTCAAAATTCAGCATATCCAGAAGGCTGACCCCTCTGGCCATCTTGTTGAGCAAATGGTCTTCCTTGCGCTGAATGTCTTCGGCGATCGGGATCAGTGCCTCCAACTCATCGAGGGTCGCCACGATGACGCCGTCGTCATCACCAAACAAAACATCCCCCGGATGGACCGTGACCCCACCGCAGGTCACCGGGATTTGGGTCTCGAAGAGCCGGTTCGTCGTGCCGGGGACGCAATGAACCGATCTGGCGTAATAGGGAATCTCCATGTTCCGAATCACGGCGGTGTCCCGGCATGGCCCGTCGTTGACGATGCCCGCGAGCCCCTTTCGCATGGCCTCGGTGGGGAACAGTTCCCCCGTGACTGCCTTGCGGCTGTTCTGCGAATCGATGACAATCACCTCCCCCGGCTCGGCATCCCGCAGGGCCTTGATGACGGTCAGAAAATCGTCGTGGCAAGTTACCGTGTGGGCGCGACCGACGAGCTTTAGCCCCGTACGGATCGGTCGAATGCTCGGGTCTAGGACTCGAAGTGGTAGCTGCAGGACTTTATCAGCATCACAAATACATGCCGTGTCCAGCGTCAGCAGGCGTTGTGTGAGACCGTCGACATTCATCGTGTTCTTCCTTCGTCCGAGCAGCCAGCGCTCAGCAGGGTGGTTCGGGCGTTAACTGAGATTGGTCATTCGGCGGTGTAGCCGGGCGGTACACCGTATAAGCCTGCCATCCCGGCCGTTCGTCACGACCTTTTTCCGTTCTGTTGCCGTTCGGCGCTGCTGACGGGAGATTCGGTGGGTGGGACTCCGATGCAAGCATGATTCGGCAAAAAGCTCATGGCACCCTACACATACCACGCCGTTGATCCGCTAGCCACCCAACGCCGGGTCAGAAGGCGGGATGTTCGTTCGGTGTTCGGCCGCTGATAGGCGTTTTGAAGCGCGTTCTTACGCAGCGTGACGCTGGCCTTATGATAAGTTGGTCAAAAACGACTGTCAAATCCCGCGTCAGACGGGTAGTGCGCTATTTTGAGTGACACGTCTGGTCAACCGTACTGAATCACCTTGTCGTAGAGTTCGTCGAACCTCCATAGGTGATCAGTGACGAAAACCGTTGCAACGTCGGGGATTTGTGCTACATTCACGGTTCTGCTGTTTAGGTAGGTTGCCCAGTGTGGGCCGGGCCTTGAACGGCTAATCCACTTCAATTAGCCATTCTCCTCTGGTACCCTGATGGTCTGATGCTGAAAGAAAATTCCCGTCAGTTCTCAGTTAAAAGACTGCAGTTTACGAGATCCTATGGCGGGGCGACCAGGTAGTGGCCATGTCGCCCAAAGGCAAGGTGGAGTCGATGTACCCTTCTGTGGAGGAGTACCGCGCCAGGGGCTAAGTTCTCTTTCCATAACCCCGAAAGGGTCGCTCTATGTCAGCCCAGGCGGGCACCGACCGTAGGTTGGTCGGCGAAGCGAGTGCAACGAGCGTCGCGGAACCCTGGATCGGCATTCGTTTGAAACCGTCAACCCCAATGTACGTAACCGAGGAACCTCCCCATGAGAAGCCTTATCCGAAGTCTCGGCCTGATCGTCGCGAGCCTTAGTTTGTCGATTGCCAGCTGGTTTGCGGTTGGCAGTGCGGCCGAACCTGCGGCTCTGGAGATCGGCGACCGGCTGAATCTGTTTGTCGATGACTATCTGATTGAGCGTAGCGACAGCGTCCATCTAGAGCTGCACAAACCGATTGCCCGCGAGGTCGCCTTAGTTCACGATGCGCCGTGGGAAGGCAATACCTGCGCCTACCACGTAGTCGACCGCGACGGCGACCTCTACCGAATGTGGTACCGCGGATCCCATTATGAAGTTAAAACTAGGAAGATGAGACATGACGAGGAGGTCGCCTGCTATGCCGAGAGCGAGGACGGGATCCATTGGACCCGGCCGGAACTGGGACTGGTCGAGTTCGAAGGATCGAAGAGGAACAACATCTTTTGGACCCAGAAAATGACCCGCCATGAGCCCGGAGTTCTTCCGCCCGACATGCCGCCGATTCCCTTCCGGGACTCGAATCCGGCCGCGCACGAGTCGGAGCGTTTTAAGGCGATGAGCGGTACGAACGAGGCCGGACTGTATGGCTGGACTTCGCCCGACGGAATACATTGGAAGCAGATCGGACAGGGAACGATACTGCGTGAAGAATTCTATATCGACTATACCCAGAGTGCCTTCTGGGATGTCAGCCGTGGCAAGTACGTGGCGTACTTGCGTGACTGGTGGCCTGGGGGAATCGGCGGGGACGCGACCGGAAACGTGCGGGCCATACGGTTTGTCACGTCCGATGACTTCCGTAACTGGTCGCAGCCCGAGCGGATTCAGTTGGACGTGGAGCTGACGCGGAGCGAGCAACTGTACACCAACCAGATCCGTCCCTACGACCGCGCGCCACACATCTATCTCGGGTTCCCCATGCGCTACACACACGGACGCAGTGACGACTCGACCAATGACGGCCTGCTGCTGAGCGGCCGGGGTGGTGTGCGTTTCAAGTTATGGCGGGAGGCGATCATTCGCCCCGGGTTGCAAGTAGACCGGTGGATGACCCGCAATAACCTGACTGGGTTGGGCGTGGTCGAGACCGAGGCGGCGATCGAGGGAATGCCCCCCGAGCTGTCGATCTATTCCACCGAAGGATACCTCGGAGGGCCGGACGGACATGGCGCAAGCTGCCGGCTGCGTCGATTCACCTATCGGATGGACGGCTTTGTCTCGATCCAGGCTTCGCCTGAGGGGGGTGAGTTTGTGACCAAGCCGCTCAAGTTTCGCGGCCGGGAGCTGGTCTTGAACTTCTCCACGTCGGGTGCAGGAGATATCCAGGTGGAGATTCAGGACGAGGAGGGGAAGCCGATCGACGGTTACACCTTGTCCGATTCGCCCCGAGTGTACGGCGACAACATCGAGTACGTGATGCGGTGGCAGAAGCGGGGCGGGAAGAAGGGACAGTACACCAGCGACGTGAGCCGCCTCGCCGCCAAGCCGGTCCGGCTGAGGTTCGTGATGAAGGAGGCCGATCTGTTCTCCCTGCGGTTTCGCGAGCAAGGCCCGGCGGAGCCACGTTACACAGGGTTCGCCGTCCCGGGCAGCAAATTCGTTCGCAAGTGAACCCCAACGTTGCATAACTTTTTTGGTAACAATTTACCGAATTGCACCGGAGCAGACCCCATCTCAGCTTGTCTGGATGGTGAATGAGGTCCATAGGCTAAGAGGACGCTCCCGCCGGATGACTCTCTCGTACGAAGACTCCGCCGGCACCGCGGGGAGACCGATTTTGGTTTTTGTTCAAGAAACAATTGCGCCAAATCAAACGATTTTCCCTAAATGGCCATGGCCTGGGACCGGGATCTTGAAGTCAACGATATGGAACGATTGAAGATAGCGGTCGTGGGTGCGGGCTTGATAGGCAGCAAACATGCTGCACTTGTCAATGCACATCGGGACTGTTGTCTCGTCGGAGTATGTGATGTCGATTCAAGTCTCCAATCGGTCGCCGACGCATACCGCGTTGCGTTTTACGAAGACATAACAGACTTGCTTGAACGCGAAAGACCTGACGGGGCGATCATCGCGACCCCCAATGGATCCCATCTGGCGATTACGGAAGCGTGCGCAGAAAGATCAGTGCAAGTGTTGATTGAGAAGCCGATCGCTGGCGGTCTTGCTGACGCACACCGTATCGTCGAGGTGGCCGATGAGACTGGAATTCGTGTTCTGATCGGTCATCATCGACGGCATAATCCACGGCTTCAAAAGGCACGTTCGATCGTCAATAGTGACACGTTAGGCAGGTTAGTAGCGGTATCCGTAATGTGGTCACTGTTGAAACCGGACGAGTATTTTGATGTGGATTGGCGGTGCCGACGACCGGCCGGTGGACCCACATTGATTAATCTTATCCATGAGCTCGATAGCCTACGCTTCATTTGCGGCGAGATCGGACAGGTGTACGCTCAATCGAGCTCCGCAGTGAGAAGTCTTGAAGTTGAAGATACTCTCAGTATTTCCCTTTCGTTTGACAACGGTGCGCTGGGTTCGGTGACAGCGTCCGACGCATCACCCGGCCCCTGGTCTTACGAGGCGACCACTGGTGAGAACCTCCACTATTTTCACGCCGACGAGAACTGTTACTATTTTCTTGGGACTTCTGGTTCCTTGGCATTTCCGCGAATGGAACTGTGGCGCTATGCCGATGGTGAGCCTTCGGGCTGGCAATATCCGATGGAAAAATCGTATCATAATGTAAGCGATGTAGATCCACTTGTGGCACAACTTGAACACTTCTGTCGTGTCATGCGTGGCGAGGAATTGCCCATTGTCGACGGTCGTGACGGAACGCGGTCGTTAGCCGTTGCCCTGGCCATTTTGGAATCGGCGGAGCTTCAGGTTCTAATCACACTGCCGCCGTGCTAATCTGACAACAGGGTGATTCAAAACCGGTGACAAGCAGGTCGCGTCTGCCCGACGGGACCGGAGAGCGGATCGGTATTCACGTCGAGATTCCATTCGACTCGCGGGACCTACACAGGATCGCAATTCGGTCATGCAATTAAATGATTCACAGCTAGGCGAGTTTGCGGAGTTGGGATACCTTCATTTCCCTGGGCTGTTGAATGGCGATGAGGTGGCGGTTTTGCAGGGCGCGATGCCGGAAATCCTGAATCGCCAGGGGCCTGAATTGATTCGAGAAAAAACCGATCGGACGAATGCCCGATTGATATTCGGGGCGCATACCTTCAGTGAGCCGTTCCGGCGTCTTGCACTGCTGCCGCGTATGTTGAATTCGGTCCGCCAGTTGCTTTGCGATGAAGTGTATCTTCACCAGAGCCGATTGAATCCTAAACCGGGCTACGGCCGTGGCACGGCATGGGACTGGCATCAAGACTTTCCGCCATGGCACACGATCGACGGAATGCCGGAGCCGCGCTGCGTGATGGCGGCCGTGTTTATCGACGACTGTACGGCAGTCAAGTCGCCGCTACTGGTTGTACCCGGCACGCATCGACATGGACTGATGGATGCCAAGTTGCACGAGGATGCGGACGGGGAAGGGTACGACCTCTATCATATTGATCAGGCGACCATGAAGCGTCTTGCCGACGAAAACGGAATCGAAGCCCTGATTGGACCCGCGGGATCTATCAGTTTCATACACTGCAATTTGCTTCATGGTTCCGCCAATAACGTTTCTCCCTGGCGACGGGCGATCATGTACCTGATTTACAACGCGGTCAGCAATGCTTGCTCAGGCTCAGAGCGCCCTTGGTATCAGAACAACCGGGATTTTACGCCGCTACAGCCGCTGGAAGATGATTGCCTGAAATCTCTAAAGGGCGTTTGACTATGGACGTCTTCGGCGGCCGCAAGATGTGAGTAACGACAAGTCATGCTTGCCCGACGGATATTCCGTCGGTCTCCGACGGGCAAGAGTGCCCGACCCAAGTTTACCGACGCCAAATCCTTCAGGCGCGATGGCGTCGCCACGCTGATCCCCCGTGACTTCAACCACCCTCCGGTACGCGGTTTTTCTATTGCACGTGGACACGTGGTCAGCTATCGGCCCGGGGTCGAGGTGAGGCTGACGTATCGTGACGAAGCGAGCGCTCGTACACGTTGAGGCGACCAAGGCAAGGCCGCGGTGCCCGGAGCCGAAGCATGACGCGGCCACCAAAGGACTTGAGCTGACGCAGCGGGAACGGATGAAATATGCGGGCTAGATGGATGAGTTCAGATTGCACACCCAAACTATGAACGGAACGTTGCCCGTAGCCCTGATGCTGTGCCTGGTTTGGGCCGGTGCGATCGACGGTGCCGAGCCGCCTCGCTACCGCGTCCGACTGACCGTCACCACGCCGCTTGAGTGGCACAACGTGCCGCTGGATCCCGTACGATCATCTTTTGGCTCTTTGTGACGATCGAAAGATGTCTGACATTCACACTATATCTGAGGGCGCCACTTCATTAAAATTATCGCATGCCAGAGCGTTTCACCTTACTCGCAGATTCTCTGTACGTCGTTATAGACACTTGCCGATGCTATGTGGTGGTACGCGGCACATCCGCCATAGCCATCGATCCCGGTGACGGACAATGGATCGAGCATCTGGATGAAATCGGCGTCGAGCAGCTCGAATGGGTGTTACTCACGCACACGCATCGGGATCAGTGCTCGGGCGTCTATCGACTGGACCGTTCTCTGACGCGCCTCGCAGTGCCGCATACGGAGCGTCACCTGGTGGAAGATGTGGAAAGCTTCTGGCGGCGAAGACAGGTGAATTTCAACTACAACCAGGTCGCCGATTTCTTTTCGCTGCCGCGCAATGTCCAGGTGGACCAATCGCTTCACGATTATGAAACCTTTGTCTGGAAAGATCTGAAACTGGATGTGCTTCCGGCGCCCGGCCATACTCCAGGGTCAATAGCTCTGATCGGTGACATTGCAGGAAAACGAATCGCGTTTACAGGCGACATGATCGAATCGCCCGGAAAAGTCACCCAGATTCACGACCTGCAGTACGGGTATGCTGATGCGCTCGGAGCGCGCTTGCTCAGCCAATCGGCTTCACTGCTACTGGAAGAACAGCCTGACCTTCTGCTGCCTGGCCACGGCGAGCCCATCGAGAATCCAGGGAGAGCTATCCTGCCCCTCATTGAAGGACTGAACCGGCTCCGGCATGAGATGCACGATTCGACCGAGTTCGCATGGAAGCAGGGATTCACGCGACTCAGTGAGCATCTGCTCCAGGCGACCACTTCCTCCTGCACCTGGTATGTAGTTTTGTCTGGGGACGGGCATGCAGTGTTCATCGACTTTGGTTATCAGAGCGGCGAGCCTGCATCGATTCCGAGGTTTGGTTACCAGGGCCGTTTCCTGCCTCAGCGGCTGGACGTTCTGAGGGATGAGTTTGGGGTCAAGCAGATTGATGCTGTGCTGGTGACTCACTACCACGACGATCACATTGTTGGGATTCCCTTCCTTCAACGCCGCTTCGAAACGCCTGTCTGGTGTCTCGACCGTGTGGAGCCCATCCTCAGTGACCCAGGCCGGTTCAACATGCCCTGCCTGATGCCGTTTCCCCTCGAAGTGACCCGCACCTTTTCCGATAGGGAGAGCGTCGATTGGCGGGGCCTCACGTTCCAATGGCACGATATGCCGGGTCAGACCGACTTGCATGCGGGCATCGGATTCGAGCTCGACGGCAAGAACTACCTGGCCGTCGGTGATTCCGTCCATGTTC
>Ga0310121_10004015_pt1 | contig 13198 bp, 11 predicted proteins | sample CB27_Tmax_986_MG_FD_203504 | JGI IMG/M metagenome (GOLD analysis project Ga0310121, IMG submission 203504) | Marine microbial communities from Western Arctic Ocean, Canada - CB27_Tmax_986 | ecosystem: Environmental > Aquatic > Marine > Oceanic | place: Canada: Western Arctic Ocean | collected... | reverse complement strand
CTCACGATCCCGTCCAGCAGGTCGCCGACGCCCGTCCCATGTTCGGCGGAAATCTCGAGCACTGGTTCGAAACCGAACTGGTAGAACTCCATCACGTGGCCACGCGCTCGATGATCGTCGCACTTGTTCACGGCGACGACCACCGGCACGCCGACCCGCCGGACGGCGTCGGCGACCGCCTCGTCAGCTCCCACGACGCCGTCTCGGCCGTCGACTACGAACAGGATGACATCGGCCGAAGCAATGCCTTGCCGGCCCCGTTCCAGGACTTCGGTCTGCAACGGGTCGTCGGAGGCCCCGAACATGCCGCCCGCGTCCACCAGACGAAACGTCGTCCCTTGCCACTCCGCCCTCTGGCCGACCAGGTCTCTCGTCGTGCCGGGCGTGGGCGTCACGATCGCCTTGCGAGACCCGGTGATCCGGTTGAAGAGGGTCGACTTTCCCACGTTGGGACGGCCGGCGAGGACGACTGACGGCAGCGCCGCACGGCGTTTAACGGACATGGCCAGATTCACGATCGTCGAAAGCCAGTTAGACCCAGACTTGACAGTCTAAGTGGCTATATCTATGATAGTTACACATGCGTGTGGGCTCATAACTTATGGTTAAAGTCGACATAGTGAACCAGGTTTCCACCGTCGCCGCCATCACCAAGGTCAAGGCCGAGGTGGCGGTCGACGCCGTGTTCGGCGCGATGCGACTCTCGATGCAACGGGGCGAGCGGATCGAGTTGAGAGGCTTCGGCGTCTTCCAGGTGAAGCCCCGCAAACGCGGCATCGGGCGCAATCCCCGAACCGGGAAGGAAGTTCGGATTCCTCCGGGCCGCACGATTCGTTTCAAGCCGGGCAAGGACCTCCAGAACATCGGAGAGTAGCCGGTCGACGTCGAGCTGTGTCCTCTGCGCCCAGCGACTCCTCTCCGCGACCGTCCGAAGTCGGCGGGCCGCCGGCTGCCGCGGACTCGCTTCAGACGCCCACCCGACGCCGCCCGACCGTCCATCTCCTGTTGTTTCTGGCAACCATCGCCACGACGACACTCGTGGGAAGCTGCCATTACGCCGGTTTCGTCTCAGACTTCGGCGCTCACAATCCGAGCAGCTCGAGCCTGCTCATCCCGCAAGGCTTCTGGTACAGCGCCACGATTCTCGCCATTCTCGGGTCGCACGAATTCGGCCACTACTGGACCTGCCGTTACTACGGCGTGGACGCATCGCTCCCCTACTTTATCCCGGCACCGATTTGGCTCACCGGCACGCTCGGCGCGTTCATTCGCATCCGCCAGCCTATCCGCACGAAACCCATACTGTTCGACATCGCGATCGCCGGCCCGATTGCCGGATTCGTCGTCGCGGTGCTGGCGCTCGTCATCGGCCTGGCTCTGTCCCGTCACGTTCCATTGCCGTCCGACTTCAGTGGCCTGTCGCTCGGTGAACCGCTGCTCTTTCAGGTCACCTCATGGCTCATCTGGGGGCCGACGCCCGACGGCTACTCGCTGAACCTGCATCCGATGGGCTTCGCCGCCTGGTTCGGCCTGCTCGCCACAGCCCTTAACCTCTTTCCGATCGGACAACTGGATGGCGGGCACATCGCGTACGCCGTCTTCGGCCGGCGGTCAACGCTGATCACGCTCGCCATGGTTGGGATGTCGGTATTGCTCACGTTCTGGTCGCGGAGTTGGATCGTGTGGACCGTCCTGCTTGTCGTCATGCTGGTCATGTTCGGTCCGCGCCACCCGCGCACGGTGGACGAACACATCCCGCTCGATCCCAGACGCCGTGCAATCGCGGCCGCGGCGCTCGTCATGTTCGTCCTGTGTTTCACGCCGGCGCCCATCGAGCCGCTCAACCTGCTCGACCTGCCGTAGCAGCCCGTGGTGCGTCGAACACTCGCGCGAGTATTCACCGACCCGTCCCTGGAATCATCGAACGCTGACCGGGTCAACGTCGACACTCAGCCGTCGGTCGAGGCCTGGCACCCCCGCAACCGCCAGAGCAACCGCCTCACGCAGGCGGCCTCGCTGCTGGCCCTTCACGAGCACCTGCACCCGGTGCGCCCCTTTCAGCCGCCCAAGTGGCGCCGGTGCCGGACCGACGACCCAACCCGCGGTCATCCGCTGACGCAAGCGCCGCGCGAGTCCCACCGCCGCTGCCATCGCCACGGCCTGGGTGCCGCCACGAACAATGAGATTCACGAGGAATATACAGGGCGGGTAACGCATCGCCTGACGGAAATCAAGCTCCTCACGATAGAACGCTTCGAAGTCCTGCGCGCACGCATGCACGACGCTGTAGTGGCCGGGATGCAAGGTCTGGACGATCGATTCCCCCGCGCGCGCCCCGCGCCCCGCCCGGCCCGCCACCTGCGTCAGCAGTTGAAAGGTTCGCTCGGCTGCCCGAAAATCAGGAACGCCTAGCCCGACGTCAGCCGACACGACACCGACGAGCGTCACCTTTGGGAAATCATGCCCCTTGGCTATCATTTGCGTCCCCACCAAGACATCAACTTCGTGTCGCGCAAATCTTCGGAGCAACGACTCGGCCGCGCCGCGCCGGCGCATCGTGTCCCGGTCCATCCGCGCAACCCGAGCCGTCGGCGCACAGCGCCGCACCTCCACCTCAACACGCTCGGTGCCCACGCCGGTCCACTCCAGGTACGCTCCGCCGCACGTGGGACAGTGCTCCGGAACCTCCTGGGCGTAGCCGCAGTAGTGACACCGAATCCGCGCGGTCGCCCGATGCACGGTCAGCGACACGCTGCAGTTCGGGCACTCGGCCGTGCTCCCACACCCGCGGCACAAGACCGCGGCCGCGAATCCCCTACGGTTCAAGAGGATCAGGACCTGCTCTCCCCGATCGATCCGGTCCTGAATGGCCGCCTCGAGCGCTCGACTCAGCACGGCCTCGGGCCCTCGATCCGCAAATTCCCTCTTCATGTCGATGACTCGCACCGACGGGAGCGCCCGCCCCAGGGCCCGGCGCGTCAGCCGAATCAGCTCGTACCGCCCGCGTGTGGCCTGCTGGTAGCTCTCTAGCGACGGGGTGGCCGATCCCAGCACCACGAGCGCCCCGGCGCGCTTGCCCCGCATGATCGCCACGTCCCGGCCGTGGTACCGCGGGGCGTCCTCCTGCTTGAACGACGCATCGTGTTCCTCATCCACCACGATCAATCCCAGTCGCGTCAACGGTGCGAACACGGCCGAGCGCGTCCCGATGACGATATCCACCTCGCCATCGCGGATCCGATGCCACTGGTCGTGCCGTTCTCCGACCGACAGGCCGCTGTGCTGGATCGCCACACGATCGCCGAACCGCTTGCGAAAGACGGCGGCGGCCGCTGGAGTCAGCCCAATCTCCGGCACCAGCACCAGCACCTGCCGGCCATTCCGCTGGGTTGTGGCGGCCAACCGGAGGTAGATCTCTGTCTTGCCGCTCCCCGTGACCCCGTGCAGTAACCCGACGTGAAACCCTCCGCCTTCTAGTCGCGCGTCCAGTTGCTCGACCGCCTTGGATTGCTCGGCCGTCAAGCGCAGCGGGCCGGCCGCGGATGCAGGCTGTGCTGCCGTCTTCAACTCGAGCGGGACTCGGTCCACACTCCGCACTCGCCGCGTCGCCCACCCCAACTCACCTAACCGCGCCAGCGCAGCGACCGACACGCCTCGTTCAACCAGTGCGCGCTGGTCGATCCAGTCGCCCACATCACGCATCGCCTCCAGCGCTTGCCGCTGGCGTGCACCGATCCGTGCACGATGGCCATCAGCACCGGCGGCCAATACCTCGACCCCCTGCCCGGTGATCCGGAACTGGGGCACCGTGTGAAATCCGAACCTGCGCGACACCTCCGTCCGGCCGACCTGCACCAGACCGCTCGCGACCACCGCCGCCAGTGCCGCCGTCCATGCTGCGCGTTGCGGCTTTCCGCCACGGCTCGCGACTCCCCTGGGCGCGGACCGCGCCGCCTCCTGACGGACAAGCTGTCGAAGCAGTCCCGCGCGGAATCGCGGGCGCCCGGTCTGAAGCGCGCGCAGGATACTGTCGCGGCGACCGGACGTGGTCCCAACCGCCACCGCCTGCCGACCGGCCGCGGTCAGGCGCACCTTGCGGCCGTCAGCGATCGCAGCCCCGGGCGGAAGCGCCACCGACAGCACCTCGCCAGGGCCGCACAGGTAGTAGTCGGCCGCCCAGAGCGCCAGGCTCATCACCGCCGCCGGGACCAGCGGCCTGTCATCGACCGCTTCCAGTAACTCTCGCAGCTTGGCCGGGGTCTTCGCGGACGCCGCGACGGACTCGACCACACAGCCCGTCACGACCCGTGCGCCGAGCGGAACCATCACCCGCCCACCCCTCGGAGGGTCATCCCACCCGTCGGGCACCCGATAGGTCAGCAGATCCCGAAGCGGTACCGGAACCGCCACGCGAACGAGGCGCGCCACCGTCACAGGATACCAACCACGGCCAGCAGTTCGGGACCGCGCCGTCAGGGGAGCTCGGCGAGCAGCGAGCGGACTCTCTTCATATCCTCCCAGACCTCGCGCTTGCTCTCAGGGTTTCGCAGAAGGTAGGCGGGGTGAAACGTCGGGATCAGCGTGGCGCCGCGGTACGCGTACTCCCGGCCGCGCAGGCGCGAGATCGGGGCATCGCTCTGCAGCAGGGTCCGCGCGGCGAACGCCCCGAGCGCAACGATGACCTTCGGCTGGATGGCGTCGATCTGAGCTAAGAGAAACGGCTCGCACGTGGACACTTCGTCCGGCTCCGGGTTCCGATTTTTGGGTGGGCGGCACTTGATGACGTTGGCGATGTAAACCGAGTCGCGCGAGGCCCCAATAGACTCGATGACCTTCGTGAGCAGTTGCCCCGCTCGGCCGACGAACGGGATGCCCTTGACATCCTCCTCTCGGCCCGGCGCTTCGCCGACGAACATCAAATCGGCCTCCGGGTTCCCGACACCGAACACGACCTGGGTCCGCCCCAGCCCGGAGAGCTGGCATCGCGTGCAATCCCCGAGATCCGCTCGGATGGCCGACAGAACCTCCCCAGCCGATATCGCCTCGCGTCCGTCGGCAGGTTTCGCCGGCCTTAGGTCATCATCGTCCGGCCGGCCGCGTTCGGGCCGGCCACGCCACGCCGAATCGTGACTCCAGCCAAACACACCGAGCTCCGCGAGGAACTGTACATGTCGCTGAAGCTGCGTCCGCGCCATCACCCGTCAGCCTATGGCCAGAGACGGCCGGCCCATCAGCATCCGCTCCACCCGGTCGAGCACGACGCCCGCCAGTTCCGCCTTGGGCTGCCGCGGCAGCGCCTCGTCGGCATCGAGGGTGACGAGCGTCGCCTCGTTCACGTCGACGGCAAAGCCGCTATCCGACCGGGAGACATCGTTGGCGACGATGAGGTCGACTCGCTTCGACTTCAGCTTCCGACGGGCCCGCGGCACGAGGTCCTGCGTCTCCGCCGCGAATCCAACCAGCACCGGGAGGGGCCGCGCGTCCCGCCATGCGCCAAGGTCGGCCAGGATGTCACGGGTGCGCGCCAGCGTCAGGGTCCGCGGCCCGTCCTGCTTCGACTGCTTCTGGTCTTGCCGTCCATCACTCGGCGTGTAGTCCGCCACGGCTGCCGCAAGGATCATCGCATCTGCCTCACCTGCCCTCGCCATGACCGCCTCGTGCATCTCCGCCGCCGAGCGCACGGACACCAGCTCGACCTCCACAGGCGCCGCTACCGCGGTCGGCCCGGCCACCAGCACGACACTCGCCCCCCGGCGTGCGGCCTCCTTTCCCAGCGCGAACCCCATCCGCCCACTCGCGCGGTTTCCCAGAAAACGAACCGGGTCGAGGTCCTCATAAGTCGGTCCGGCGGTCACCACGACACATCGCCCCAACAGCGACCCGTGCGAGCGCAGCGCCGCCTCTGTCGCCGCGATGATCGCGGCCGGCTCGGCAAGCCGCCCCGGCCCCGTCCACCCACAGGCGAGGTCCCCGTCCTCCGGATCGACGACGCGCACGCCCCGCGCTGCCAGCAGCTCGAGGTTGGCCTGCACAGCCGGGTGCCGGAGCATGTTGGTGTTCATGGCCGGCGCCACGACGACCGGTGCGCGGGTCGCCAGATACAGTGAGGTCAGGAAATCGTCGGCCACTCCCGCAGCACACTTCCCGATGACATCTGCGGTCGCCGGCGCCACCACGAGCACGTCGATTGCACTCGCCAGGGCGACGTGCTCGATCGCTGCATTTAGTCCGACCGCGAACTGATCGGTCACCACGGCCCGCCGCGTAATTGCCTCGAAGGTCAACGCGCCGACGAAGCGCTGCGCGGCTGGGGTCATGACCACAGTGACTTCGTGGCCGTTTTTCAGCAGGCCCCTCGCGACCTCGACCGATTTGTAGGCGGCGATGCTACCCGACACGCCGAGCGCAACATGTGCCATGATCCAATCCTTACCCAACTTCGCCGGCCCGGCTGAGCAGTCCGTAGTGAAAGTCGAGCTGCATTCGACCGGCGCTGCATCCCGCCCCTGGCAGCGCTGGGCATTGTCCCCGATGGGTCACATACAGCCGGTATGTTCTCTCGTCGCGCCTTGCTCGGGCCGACCGCGGCTCAAGCGCGGCCTCGGTGCAACGCTGGACTTTCACCACGGGCTGCTAGACCAAACCTGGACGCGATGGCGTCGCCCTGCGTCGCCGCACCAGGCATCGCCGCCCGGCAGCCGAGTACAATCCCCTTCAGACGCTCCACCGCCAAATCGAATTCGTCGTTGACGACGAGATAGTCGTACTCGGTAAACGCGAGCACTTCATCGCGAGCCACCGCGAGTCGGCGCCGAATCTGTACCTCGCTGTCCTGGCTCCGTCCGCGTAGGCGCGACTCGAGTACGTCGGGCGACGGCGGCAGCACGAAAATGCTCGTTGCCTCGACTCCGTTCGCCCTCAACTGTCGTGCGCCCTGCACGTCGATGACCAGCACCACGTCGCACCGGCGAGCGAGCTGCGCCTCCGTGTCCGCCTTCGCGGTCCCGTACAGCTTCCCGAATACGTCGGCCCATTCCAGGAAGGCACCGCGGCCGACCATCTCCTCGAAGCGCTGCCGGCTGACGAAATGATAGTCAACGCCGTCTCGTTCACCGTCACGCGCGGGACGCGACGTATACGAACACGATTTAACCAGGTCAAGCACCCGGCGCACAAGCCGCTCCACAAGGCTCGTCTTTCCGGTGCCCGATGGTGCGGATACGACAAAGAGCCGGCCCCGTCTCGCCGGCTGGTCGGCCGACACGCCCCCCCCCTCACTCGACATTCTGCACCTGTTCGCGCAGCCGCTCCAATTCGGCCTTGGCCGACACCACCAACGCCGCAATCTCGAGCCCTTCCGCCTTCGACCCTACCGTGTTCACCTCTCGATTCATCTCCTGGAGCAGAAAGTCCAGCTTTCGGCCACACGCGCCCTCCGCATCCGCAATGACAGCCCAGTGCGCCAGGTGTCCCTTGAGCCGAGCCAGCTCCTCGCTGATGTCCGATCTGGCCGCGAACTTCACCACTTCCTGAGCGATCAGCGCCGCGTCCGGTGCCGGGTCCAGCGCCAATTGCCCGACCCGCGCCGTGAGCCGGCTCTCGAGTTCCTCGCGGCCCTGCTCCGCCGCGACCTCCAGTTGCCTCACGATCTCCGCCGTCTGCGCGCACCGGCTATCGAGGTCGGTCCGCAGGTGCGCTCCCTCTTCCCGCCGCATCGCATCCAGATCCTCGACCGCTCGCGTCACCGCGCCCCTCACCGCCGCGACGACCTCCGGATTCCGTACCGCATCCGCCTCACCCGATCGCTCGCGGACTTCCACCGCGTGCGGCAGTCGCAACAGATCGCCAGCCGTGAGTGCCGTCACCGCTACCCCCGCCGCTCGCGCACGCTCGAGCGCATCACTCAGTGCGCGCACCAACGCCTCGTTCAACTCCACCTCGACCTCAGGTCGCCGCGAAAACTGCGCGGTGAGGCCGAGCTCCACGTGTCCACGCGTCAGGCGCTTTTGCACCAATCCACGCAGCTCAGGCTCCAGGCCCAGCAACGCCGATGGCAGGCGGAACTGGAGGTCCAGGTGGCGGTGGTTGACACTGCGCAGCGTCACGCTCACCGCGACCTCTGGCGTTTCAACCTCGACGCTCGCAAATCCGGTCATCGACTTGATCACGCCTCTCCCTCACGGCCTCGCTCCGACAGCCCTACGGCCTCGGGAACCGTCGCACCGCCAGGCGACTCTTCGGCCGTCGGCCGATCGAACAACTGCGTCGCATACAACTTTGCGTAGACACCATCGTGACGCTGCAATAGTTCGTCGTGCCGTCCCACTTCAACAACCTGGCCCGCGTCGAGCACGACGATCTCATCGGCTCGCCGCACCGTTGACAGCCGGTGCGCGATGACGAATGACGTGCGGTTCTCCAGCAACGTGACCAGCGCATCCTGGACGAGCGCCTCCGACTCCGAATCCAGTGACGAGGTCGCCTCGTCCAGAATCAAGATTGGCGCATGGGCCAGCAAGGCTCGAGCAATCGCCAGCCGCTGACGCTGCCCCCCCGACAGTCGCTGGCCGCGCTCGCCGACCCGCGTGCCGTAGCCGTCTGGCAGCGCTGCGATGAACTCGTGCGCATGTGCCGCGCGCGCCGCAGCCTTGATCTCCGCGGCTGACGCGGAGGCGGAGCCATAGGCGATGTTCCCGGCGACTGTGTCGTCGAAGAGGATCGTCTCCTGGGTGACCATCGCGATCTGGCTTCGCAGCGACCGCACCGTCACATCCCGGATGTCCATGCCATCCAGCATAATGGCGCCCTCCGTGACATCGTAGAACCGCGCGAGCAAGTTCACCAACGTGGTCTTGCCGCTCCCGCTCAGTCCGACCAGCGCCACCATCTGCCCGGCGCGCACCATCAGACTGACGTGCCGAAGGACCAATTGGCCGCCCGCGCCCTGGTAACTGAACCCCACGTCGCGAAATGCGATACTGTGCCGCAACGGCGCCGCCGTCGCCGCGTTCGGTCGATCGAGGACCTCGGTGTGCACGTCGAGCGTCTCGAAAATGCGCTCCGCCGCTGCCGCGGCCTGCTGCAGTCCCGCCGTCACGCGGCTGAGTTTCTTCACAGGCCCGTACATCATGAGCAACGCGGCGATGAAGGATGCAAACTCGCCCGACGTCAGCCGAGAGGCAGCAATCTCGCGGCTGCCGTACCACAGCGCCCCCGCGACGGCACACCCACCCAAGAATTCCATCAGCGGCGGCAACGCGGCAATCGCACCCGTGACCTTCATGTTCGTCCGAAACAGGCGCGTCGACGCCGCGCTGAATTTTGCGACTTCGTGCGCCTCTGCCCTGAAGGCCTTGACGATCCGGTGTCCGGTGAAGGCTTCCGCCGTGATATGCGACAGATGCTCCAACTCCTCCTGACTCCTTCGACTTGTGCGCCGGACCCGCTGGCCCAGCCGGATGAGGGGATACACGGCCACCGGCGCGCCTGTCAGGCACACCAGTGCGAGCCCTGGGTCATAGTAGAAGAGCAAGCCTCCAAAGCCGACCAGTGCCAGCGCCTCGCGAAGAAGATCGCCAATCGTGACCGAGACGGCCAGTTGAATCTGATGCACGTCGTTGGTGATCCTTGACATCAGACGACCCGTCGTGCGTGACGTGAAGAATCCCGCCGATTGGCCGACGATGTGCCGGAACAGATCGTTCCTGACCGTCATGACGACGCGCTGCCCGACGCCCGTCATGAGATAGGTCGACGCGTAGGCGCCGATTCCCTTCAATAGGTAGCACCCCAGCAGGGCGGCCGCCACGACATCGAGTCGCTGCCCGTTTGGAAGCACGTCGTCAAAGATCGGCTTGATCAGGTAGGCGAGGCCGGCCGACCCGGCGCCGAACAGGGCCATCGCCAGCAACGCGCCGGCCAGACGGCCTCGATACGGCCAGGCATACGACCACAAGCGTCGGACTGGACTCATCGTATCTAGCACTTGTCCCGTCGCTCGTCCCGGCTCCAGCCGGTCTGGTGCCACCGCCACGCCGTTTCGACGATGTCCGTCAACGTGGAATGCTTCGGCCGCCACCGGAGCGCACGCTGTACTTTCGTGCTGCCGGCTACTAGGACGGCCGGGTCGCCCGCCCGCCGGGGCGAGGCACGTACCAGCACCTCACGTCCCGTGACCCGGCCGACCGCATCCACCACGTCCCGCACCGAACTCGGCGTGCCCGTGCCCACGTTGAACAGATCCGAGCGTCCGCCCTGCCGCAGGTACTCACAGGCCAACACATGGGCGTTAGCCAAGTCGGTCACGTGCACGAAATCTCGCAAGCAGCTGCCGTCCGGCGTCGCGTAGTCGTTACCGAAGATTTCCAGCGCCGGCCCGCCCGACGCCGCGATGAGCGCTCGAGGAATCAGGTGCGTCTCCGGATCGTGCGCCTCGCCCAAACGCCCTGCGGGGTCCGCGCCGCTCGCGTTGAAATACCGCAAACACACGGAGCGGAGTCCATGCGCGCGCTCGAAGTGCGGCAACGCGCGCTCCACCGCAAGCTTCGTTTCGCCGTACGTGTTGACAGGGCGCGTCGGATGCTCCTCCAGGATGGGCGATGCGTCCGGTTCGCCATACACTGCCGCTGTCGACGAGAACACCAGCGCGTCGACAGACTCCGCAACCATCGCTTCCAGCAGTGACAGCGTCCCGACCACGTTGTGCCGGTAGTACCCCGCCGGATCCGTGAGCGACTCTGGCACCGACAATCTGCCAGCGAAGTGCAGCACCGCCCCTACCTCGTGCTCGCGCAGCGTCCGCCGCAGCGTGTCCACGTCGTGCACGTCCGCCTCGACCAACGGCGCGCCGAGCACTGCCTCACGGTGTCCAGCCGACAGGTCGTCATAGACCACGACGCGGACACCAGCTTCCCGAAGTGCCAGTGTCGTGTGACTGCCGATATATCCGGCGCCGCCCACCACGAGCACTGTGTCCACCACTACCTCCCGATCGACGTGTAGGTGAAGCCGAGCGCGCGCATCTGTTCCGGGTTGAACAGATTCCGCCCATCGAAGATGGCCGCAGACCGCATCAGCCGACGAATCCGGACGAAATCCGGCTCCCGAAACTCGTTCCACTCGGTGACGATGACGAGCGCGTCCGCTCCCTTCGTCGCATCATAACTGCTCTCCGCAAGGGTGACGCGCGACCCAAACAGCTTCTTCGCGTTCGCCATGGCCTGCGGATCATAGGCCTGCACCGTCGCCCCACCGGCGAGCAGACCCTCGATGATCGGAACGGCAGGCGCCTCTCGTATGTCATCCGTGCGGGGTTTGAACGCGAGTCCCCAGACGCCGATTCGCTTGCCCTTCAAGGACCCGAGATGCGCGGCGATCATCGGCACGAGCCGGCGCTTCTGGGCTTGGTTGACCGATTCCACCGCTTCGAGAATCTCGCACCGATACCCGGAGGCCTTCGCCGATCTGAGCAGCGCCTTCACGTCCTTCGGAAAACAGCTTCCGCCGTAGCCGACCCCCGGAAATAGAAACGCCGGCCCGATTCTGGAGTCGGAGGCCATCGCCTTGCGGACGTGGTCCACGTTCGCGCCGAGCCGCTCGCAGACGTTCGCCATCTCGTTCATGAACGAAATCCGAGTGGCCAACATGGCATTCGCCGCATATTTCGACAGCTCGGCGCTGGCGCAGTCCGTGATCAGGATCGGTGCGCCGCTTCGCGTCAGCGGCGCGTAGAGCTCCGTAATCAGCGCCGCGCCCCTCGCGTCCTCCGCGCCGATGACAACCCGATCCGGCTTCAGAAAATCCTCCACTGCCGCGCCTTGCTTCAGAAATTCCGGATTACTCACAACGCTGAACGGATGCGTCGTTTCGCGCCGGACCACCTTGCGCACCCGCGCCGCCGTGCCGACCGGCACCGTGCTCTTCGTGACGATGACGGTATAGCCTCGCATCGCCCGCGCCACGTCTCTGGCGACCAGCAGCACTTGCTTGACGTCGGCCGCTCCCTCGTCGTCCGCCGGCGTGCCGACCGCGATGAAAACGATGTCGGAGCTCCGCACCGCCGGCGCCAGGGCGACGGTGAATCGCAGCCGCTTCTCTGCACAGTTCCGCTTGAGGAGCTCTCCAAGACCGGGTTCGTAGATTGGAATCTTGCCGCGCTGCAGCGCCCGGACCTTGCGCTGATCGACGTCGACCCCGACCACTTGATTGCCGTTCTCCGCCAAGCCGGCGGCCACGACCAGCCCGACGTAGCCCGCGCCGATCACCGTAATCCGCATCCACCCCCCTCCAGTCGAACGGCGCCAACTCGGGACGCCAGACGCTACCCGGAAACCATTTAACGTAACACCCCCGCCATATGCCGGTCCAGCCGCTGCGTAATAAGGGGTTGTGCTGATTCTCCGTTCCGTCTCCACACGACTCTGTTACCATCCAGAGCAGATTCCTTGCGCGGACCAGGCCGATGCCGCGATTTGCGCCCACCGCGCGCCTCCACCGTGCGAATTCTGATCGATTATCGCCCTGCCCTCCACGAGCGCACCGGTGTCGGCGAACACATCCACCAGCTCGCGCAGGCGCTGACCACCGAACTGCACGGTCGGCGCGACTACTCCGTCACCCTGTTTTCCAGCTCCTGGCGACATCGCCTCCCGGCCGACCGCATTCCGGGTGCGCGCGTGGTCGACCGCCACGTTCCGGTTCGCACCCTCAACTGGCTCTGGCACCGCCTGGCCTGGCCTCCGGTCGAGTGGCTCGCCGGACCCGTCGACGTCGCCCACTCGCCTCATCCGCTGGCCATGCCGACCCGCGGTGCCGCGCGCTTCATCACAATTCACGATCTCGACTTCCTGGCGCACCCGGAACGGACTTCAGCCGAGATCCGGCGCGACTACCCGGTGCTCGTCAGGCGCCACGCCGCCGAGGCAGACCGCGTAATCGTCCCGTCCCACTACACCGCCCGCCTCGTCCGGACCTGCCTCGACGTACCCGAGCACCGCATCGTCATCTGTCCGAACGGCGCCCCGGACTGGCCGGCTCGGAGAGAACCGGCGTATGACGGACCCATTCTGTTCGTCGGCACGCTCGAGCCCAGAAAGAACGTCGCCGCCTTGGTTCGCGCCTATCGCCTGCTCGCCTCGCAGCGGCCTGTCCCACGCCTGATCCTGGCGGGCCGCGCGACCGCCCCAGCCCTGGCCAGTCT